>Ga0214473_10011703_pt1 | contig 10309 bp, 12 predicted proteins | sample RVTome_7_FD_203509 | JGI IMG/M metagenome (GOLD analysis project Ga0214473, IMG submission 203509) | Soil microbial communities from uranium-contaminated site in the Upper Colorado River Basin, Wyoming, United States - RVT98D197 | ecosystem: Environmental > Terrestrial > Soil > Contaminated >... | reverse complement strand
GCACCCCCCCCCCCCGCCCCCCGGACGATTCGAGCCGTGTGCTCGCTTGACGCGATATCGCGGCGAACTGAGGCACTATCCGCTGGCTCGCGACTTGACCCAACCCGGTACCGAGGCCGACTTGACCCAGCACCAAGGCGCTGACCAAGGGAGGACGTCGTGAAGCATGGGTGGCCGGTGCCCCGCGGGTACCGGACGATTCCCGCCCGGTTCAATATCGCGCGGGAGGTGCTGGAGCGTCCGATCGCCGAGGGCCGGGCGGCCGAGGTGGCGCTGCGCGACGTCAAGGGCGCGCTCACCTTCCAGGAGCTGGCGGAGGCCGTGGAAGCGTTCGCGGCCGGGCTGCGCCACCGAGGCGTCGCCCGCGGGACCACCTTTCTTCTGCGGGGCGCCAACTGCCGGGAGGTCCTCGTCGCCTTCCTGGCCGGCGTCAAGCTCGGCGCCGTGCCCATCCTCGCCCACTCGCTCCTCGGCCGGCGCGAGCTCGCCCACGTGGTGGACAACGGCGAGCCCGTGATTGCGGTCGTCCACGCCGAGACGGCCGCCGCCGTCCGGGAGCTCCAGCGGGAGCAGCGCCCCTTCCGTCACGTCGTGCTGATCGACGGCGCCGATCCCGGCGAGATCGCCTTCGAGGCGATGTTGCGCCGGGGCGAGCGGGTGGACACCGCCGACACGGGCAAGGACGATCCGGCCTTCGTCGCCTACACGTCGGGCACCACCGGCCTGCCCAAGGGCATCGTCCACGCCCATCGCTGGGTGATCGCCAACGGGGACTTCGCCCGGCTCCACATGCCGCTGGTCGCCGGCGACGTGGTGATGCACACGAGCGAGGTGAGCTTCGGCTGGGGCCTCGGGCACGGGTTCCTGTGGCCGCTCAAGAACGGAGGGTCGGTGGCGCTGCTCGGCGCCCGCCCCAGCGCCGAGACGGTGCTGGCCGCCGTCGAGCACTTCGGCGTGACCGTGCTCGCCACCGTTCCCACCCTCGTCCGCTCGATCCTCGGCATCCCGGACGCGGAGCGGCGATATCGCCTCGACTCCTTGCGGCTGGCCTACGTGGCCGGCGAGCCGCTCGCCGAGCCCACGTACCGGGAATGGACCCGGCGCTTTCCGTGCGAGCTCTACGACGTCTACGGCGCCTCCGAGTTCCAGGTGATCGTGGCCAACGGCCCCGGCCTGCCGGTGAAGCCGGGCTCGATGGGGCGGGCGCATCCCGGCATGACCATCCGCGTCCTCGACGAGGCGCTCAACGAGCTGGGGCCCGGCGAGATCGGTGGCCTCGCCGTGCGGGCCGACGATCCCGCGCTCTTCCTCGAGTACAGAAAGCAGCCCGAGAAGTGGCGGGAGGTGCATCGCGGCGGCTGGTACGAGACCGGCGACCAGGTCTACCAGGACGAGGAGGGGTACTTCTGGTACGTCGGCCGCGGGGACGACCTCTTCAAGAGCCGGGGCTACCTGATCTCGCCCAAGGAGATCGAGGACTCGCTGCTGGAGCTGCCGAACGTCCAGGAATCGGCGGTGGTGGCCCAGCCCGATCCCGACCTCGGCAACCGCATCCGGGCCGTCGTGGTGCTGCGGGAGGGCGTGGCGGCGTCCGAGGCCCTGGCCGGCGCGATGCGGGCCGAGCTGCGCGAGCGCATCGCCCCCTACAAGATCCCGCACACCATCGTGTTCGCCGACAGCTTGCCCAAGAGCCCGGTCGGCAAGATCCTGAGGCGGCTCTTGCGCGAGGCTCCGTGACGTCGTCCCGTCAGGGGACGAGGAGGACGCGGCCGGACAGCTTGCGCTCCACCATCAGGCGGTGGACGCGGGGGGCGTCCTCGAACGTGAAGCGCTCGGTGATCGTGGGAAGGAGGCGCCGGCGCCGGACCAGCTCGATGACGTCGGCGAGCTGGGTGCGGGACGTGCTCATCACGCTCAGGAGGCTCACGCCCTTGAGGAAGATGCGGGCGGTATTGAAGGTGATCGACTCGCCGGTCAGCTCGCCCACCAGCACGTAGCGGGCGCCCCGCGCCGTGCTGCGGAGCGCCTCCTGGAAGACCGGCGCGCCGACGTTGTCGCAGACGACGTCCACGCCCTCGCCGCCGGCCACGCGACGGACCTCATCCGCGAAGCGGCCGTTGTCGGACACGACGACCTCGTCGGCCCCCATCTCGCGCAGGAGGGCGACCTTGCCCGGCGACGAGGTCTGGGCGACGACCATGGCCCCGCACAACCGCGCCACCTGGATGGCGTGGGCGCCGAGGCCGCCGCCGGCGCCGGTGACGAGGAGGCGCTCGCCGGCCTGCGTGCGGCCGACGTCGCGGATGGCGGCGAGCACGGTGCCGATGGCGCACGACAGGATCGCGCCCTCCTCGAAGCCGACCTCGGGCGGGAGCCGGAGCAGGTTGTCTTCCTGGATCTTGAAGAACTCCGCGTAGGTGCCGTCGTGGTCGTGGCCGTACAGCTTGCGCTGGGCGCAGAGCGGCTCCCGGTTGGTGCGGCAGAAGCGGCAGAGGCCGCAGGCGTCGGTCCATTGCATGCAGGCGACGCGGTCGCCGGGCGTGAGGGAGCGGACGTGCTCGCCGACCGCCTCCACGATGCCGGCGCCCTCGTGGCCGAGGATGAGGGGGAACCGGATCCCGCGCTTCATGACGCCGACCCGGATGAGGTGGTCGTGGTAGCAGACGCCGGAGGCGAAGTTGCGGACGAGGACGTCGCGCGGCCGCAGCGGCGGCAGGGGAACGTCCTTCACCCGCATGACGTCGTAGTCGCCCGGCTGGTCGGTCACGATCGCGCGCATCGTCTTCATCGTTCTCCCTGTATACTACGCCGCGGTAAATCGATTCAAGGAGGGCCAGGGGAGGACACGATGACGGCTCACATCACCGCGATCAACCCGCCCACGCTCGAGAAGCCGCTGGGCTATGCGCACGGCATCGAGATCAAGGGCGGCCGGCTCCTCGTCCTCGCCGGCCAGGTCGCCCGGGACAAGGACGGCCGGATGACGGGCCAGGGGGACCTCGTCGCCCAGTTTCGCCAGGTGTGCCTGAACCTGCGCGACATCGTGACGGCGGCGGGCGGCCGGCTCACGGACGTGGTCAAGCTGAACATCTACGTCGTCGACGTCGAGGCGTACAAGCGGGCGCAGGAGCCGATCGGGCGCGTCTATCGCGAGTACTTCGGCAAGCACTACCCGGCGATGACCCTCGTCGGCGTGCGCGAGCTCTACGTGTCCTCGGAGGGGGGATTGATCGAGGTCGAGGGCCTGGCCGTCCTCGCCTGAGGCCCGGGCCCGAGTGCGACTCGTTGACCGGCCCCGGCGAGCGGATGCGAGCCAGCGGCCCGGTCGAACGCGCTGTTTGGCAGCAACGTCTCAGAGCCGTGACCGCCAGTAGCCTGGTCGACGGTGGAGGTGCATGACGGCGATGATGTAGACGCGCTCAGGCTCGACGCGATAGAGGAGACCGTAGGGGAACTTCGGAACGAGAAGACGCCTGAGCCGACGGCCAAACGCCGGGCCAGAAGTCGGAGACTCAAGCAGTCGTTCGTACGCGTGCTGGACCGTCATGATGAAGTCGAGCCCGAGCCCTTCTGTTTGGCGCTCGTAGAACTGAGCCGCCGAAATGAACTCGTCCTGTGCTTCGGGATGAAACTCAACGCTTCTCACCGAAGCGTGGCGCGGGCCTTCCTGACTACCTTCTCGGCGGGAACCCCAGCGACCTTTCCGGACTTGAGTTCGGCCAGCCGACGCTCCGCTTCCTGGAGCCAGAGCTTCTCAGCATCGGCATCTACTTCCTGATCGAGGCTGGAGATCAGCCGTTGCGCGAGACGAGCGCGCTCCCCGCGCGGGAGTTTCAAAACCTTGGATTCGAGTTCGCGCGCTAGGTTAGCCATAACGGAAGGCTATCACGAGAGCGAGGCGACCCGTGGATTGATCGAGATCGAGGCGCTGGCCTTCCTGGCCTGACGCCCTCGGCCCCGGGCTGGGGTCTTTGAGAGAGCGCTATGGCATCAGGTCGCCGCCGTTCGGGCAGAGGGTCTGGCCGGCGTAGTAGTCCGAGGCGTCGGAGGCGAGGAAGACGGCGGTGGGCGCGACGTCGTCCGGGAGCCCGAGGCGGCGGAGGGCGAAGCTCGCGCTCGTCCTCTTCCGGTACTCGTCGGTCACGGGACCGATGAGATCGGTCTCGATGGGCCCCGGCGCGATGGCGTTCACGTGTATCCCCTTCGGGCCCACCTCACGGGCCAGCGCGCGGGTGAAGGCGATGATGCCGCCCTTGGCGGCGGCGTAGTGCGCGTGACCGGTGAGGCCCTTCTGGCCGATGGACGACCCGAGGTTGATGATCTTGCCCGACCCCCGCGCCAGCATGTGGGGCAGGACGGCGCGAGTGCAGAGAAAGACGGAGGTGAGATTGGCGGCGATCATGCCGTCCCAGACGTCGTCGGGCATCTCGTGAACGAGGCGCCGGTTGAGGATGCCGGCGTTGTTGACGAGGACGTCGATGCGCCCGAAGTGCCCCAGCGTCGTCGCGACCATCGCCCGCACGGCGCCGGCGTCGGTGACGTCGGCCGGGACGGTCAGCGCCTCGCCGCCGGCGGCCTCGATCGCTCGGGCGACGCCGGCCGCCTGCTCGCCGCTCCGGTGGTAGTGGACGGCGACCCGTGCCCCTTCGCGGCCGAAGGCCAGGGCGATGGCGGCGCCGATGCCCCGGCTCGCCCCCGTCACTATCGCCACGCGGCCATCGAGCGCTCGTGTTCCCATCGGCTGCTGCCCGCTCAGTCCTTCGCACAAGCCAAGCGGGCGGTCAAGAGCGAAGTTCCGACTGCGTGTACGCGCAGGTCAGGAAGATGTACGACCACGTCGGTGGCTTCGGCCATCTGCTCATCATGGGCCAGGCAGGATTCCTCGACCACGACGAGACGGTCAAGGGCATGCAGATGTTCGTCGGCGAGGTCTACCCGCGGCTCAAGGAGCTGCGTCTGGGCGCCTGATCGCCCGTCGCGACGGCACTTGACAACCGCCGCCGGATGCATAAATATTACGGACTATGAATGAACATCGCGACCCGGGCTCGCTCCGGCGTCAGGAGGCGATCGTCGACCTCGTCCGCTCGGGGACGGTGCGCTCCCAGGCCGAGTTCCAGCAGCTCTTGCGCAAGCGCGGCATCGTGGTGGCGCAGCCGACGCTGTCGCGGGACCTCCGCGAGCTGGGCCTCGCGAAGACTCCCCGGGGCTACCTCGCGCCCCAGGCCGCGGTGACGCAGTTCGCGCCGGCCGCGCTGCGCGAAGACAAGCTCCGGCGCGTCCTGCGGAGCTTCGCCCTCTCGGTTTTGCCGGCCGGCTCGCTGGTGGTCGTCAAGACGCCTCCCGCCGCCGCCCACCCGGTGGCGCGCGCCCTCGACGAGGCGGAGCTCGCGGGGGTGGTCGGCACCATCGCCGGCGACGACACCGTGTTCGTCGCGACCCCGGGCGAGGGGGCGGCTCGCGCGCTGGCCCGCCGCATGACCGCGTGGCTCGAGAAGCGGGCCGGGGGAGCGGGCGCATGAACCGGACGAGCGCGCGGACAGTGATCCCTGCCGTGCGTGAGCAGGACTTCGCCTTCAGCCGCCTGATGGACATCACGGAGCGGCCCGAGATCGTCTTCGTCAAGGGCCAGGGCTCCTGGCTCACCGACCACCGCGGCAAGCGCTATCTCGACTTCGTCCAGGGCTGGGCCGTGACGTGCCTCGGCCATTGCCCTCGGGTGGTGACGGAGGCGCTGGCCGCTCAAGCCGCGGAGCTGATCACCCCCAGCCCGGCGTTCTACAACGAGCCCGCGCTGCGGCTGGCCGGTCTCATCGCCAGGCACTCGAGCTTCCAGCGGGTCTTCTTCACCAATTCCGGAGCCGAGGCCAACGAGGGGGCGATCAAGCTCGCCCGCAAGTGGGGCCGGCGCTTCAAGGGCGGCGCCTTCGAGATCATCACGTTCGACCATGGCTTCCACGGGCGCACGCTTGCCACCATGTCCGCGAGCGGCAAACCCGGCTGGGACACCATGTTCGCCCCGCAGGTGGAGGGCTTTCCCAAGGCCACGCTGAACGACATCGCGTCGGTCGAAGCGCGGATCACGGACCGGACGGCAGCCGTAATGGTCGAACCGGTTCAGGGCGAGGCGGGCGTGCTCCCGGCAACCGTCGCATTCCTGCGCGAGCTGCGGGCGCTCACGAAGCGGCACAATTGCCTGCTGATCGCTGACGAGATCCAGACCGGCATGGGCCGCACGGGCAGGCTCTTCGCGTACGAGCACTACGCGCGGAGCGACGACGAGGCGCCGGACATCATGACGCTGGGCAAGGGTCTCGGCGGCGGCGTGCCGCTGGCCGCCCTGTGCGCGACGGAGGCGGTCTCCGTCTTCGAGCACGGCGAGCAGGGCGGCACCTTCAACGGCAGCCCGCTGATGACGGCCGTCGGCTGCGCGGTGATGGAGACCATGCTCGCACCGGGCTTCCTCCCGGGCGTGGCCGATGCGGGGGCGTACCTGAGCGAGCGTCTCACCGCCCTGGTCCGGGAGTGCGGCCTCTCGCACGAGCGGGGGCTGGGTCTCTTGCGCGCGCTCGATCTGGGCGCCGCCGGGGCGGGCGCGGTGGTGGCGTATGCGCGGGACCAGCTCCAGAAGCATCCGGAGTGGGAGAACACGGGGCTCTTGCTGAACGCGCCGCGGCCCGATGCCCTGCGCTTCATGCCGGCCCTCACCGTCACGCGCGCCGAGATCGATCAGATGATCGAGGGCGTCCGGATCGCGATCCTGGCCGTCCGCTAGCCCGGACTATTCGCGAACAGGCACCCACCCTCACCCCGGCCCTCTTGATCGAAGAGGGAGAGGGAGTCAATTCGATGCCCTCGCCCCCGGAGGGGGAGAGGGTCAGGGTGAGGGGCGTGTAGGACGCCGAAGACGCGATCGTGAATAGAGCGGGCTGGGGGCGGCGGCCCGAGGCGCCTTCCCATCGCGGCGCCCCGCGCGCTACCATGCCGCCATGCGCGCGCTTCTCGACCGGCTGGACGGCTGGCGCGACGAGCAGATCGAGTTCCTGGCCCGGCTGGTGAACCACGACCGCGGCACCGACGACGTGATCGACGTCAACCGCGTGGGCGGCATCCCGGTCGAGCGGCTCGAGCTGCTCGGCTTCCGCGTCACCCGCGTGCCCCAGGAGCGCTTCGGCGACCATCTGGTCGGTGAGAAGCCCGGCGGCGGCCCCAAGCGCGTCCTGTTCGTGGGCCACTTCGACACGGTCTTCGCCTCCGGCACCGCCAAGGCGCGCCCGTTCCGCATCGACGAGCGGGGACGCGCCTGGGGGCCCGGCGCCGGGGTGCTCGCATCGCGGCACAGGAGGTGGCTATTCTTCCTCTCCATCTGCACCTGTGGCGCCAGGAGGGACCATGGACTTCTTCGACGTGGTGACGACGCAGCGGGCAATTCGGCGCCTCAAACCCGAGCCGATCCCCGACGCCGTGCTCCGGCAGATCATGGATGCCGCCATCTGCGCGCCAAGCGGCGGCAACCGCCAGGGCTGGAGCTTCCTGATTGTCCGCGACGCGGCGAAACGGGCGCGGCTCGGCGAGCTGTACCGCGAGGCGTGGGGCGAGCTGATGAAGGTGCCGTACTACCGCGGTGCGTCGGCGGCACCGCCCGACAGCCGCGAGGGCAAGATGCTGGCCTCCGCGCGGCACCTGTCCGAGCACCTCGGCGAGGCTCCCGTGCTCATCCTGGCCTGCATCAGCACCGACGGCGCCACGCCAACGCTGACCACCGGCGCGTCTATCTATCCGGCCGCGCAGAACATCATGCTGGCGGCGCGCGCGCTCGGCCTCGGGAGCTGCATCACCACCATTCACAAGTACCGCGACCCGCAGGTGAAGGAGCTGCTCGGCATCCCGGCGGAGGTCGAGACGGCCGCGCTGATCCCGCTGGGCTACCCGTTCGGAAAGTTCGGGCGTCCGCCGCGCCGGCCCGTCGCCGAGGTGGCGCACGCGGACCGCTGGGGACAGGCGTTCGGGTCATGAGGGTCACGGCGAGGGAGTGAGCGGCCCCGAACATGTCTGAGCGCGCTCGCGCCTGGGCAGGGGCAGGGATGCGGTGGCGCGCCGCCTCGCCGCCTCCGGGCTAGGGGGACGCGCAACGACTGGTACGGCACCTCCTGTTCGTTGGCGAGCGCCTGGGGCCCACCGTCGCCCCTGGGCGGACAGTCTCAGTCGGCGAGGGGGTTGAAATGGGTGACGCCCGAGAAGCGCCTGAAATCGTTGTCCGCCGACACGACAGTGCCGCCGTACTCGAGCGCAAGTGCGGCGACATGGGCACCTGACGAGAGATTGCCGGCGGTCCCATTGGCCCGGAGCAGGTTGCTGAGGATGGACCAATGATGCTCGCCCGGGCTCAGGGCTGCGACGTAGGGCTGCCCAAGCCACGAGTCGACGAAGGCAAGAGCCTGATGGGGGGAAGCGGGCTTCGGACGAGGCCCGATCGAGTCGTGACCGTGATGAAGGCCAGAATCACGATCCAGGGCAGGCCAACCCAGGTGTCGCCGGACAGCGTCTCCTCGAGCCAGCGTCGCGCCCGGACGTGGTGCGGCGAGTCCTGGTCGATCGCGTAGATCAGGATGTTCGCATCGACCAGGATCACTTCCGCAGCTCGAGGTTGCGGGCGATCTCATCGTCTTCCAAGGCGGCCGCCAAGCGCAGCGCCTTGGTCAAGTCGATCCCCGGCACTGCGCCCCCCAGCGACACGGGCATGACTCGGTAGGGCCGGGCCTTCGCCGGAGCATCCCGGCCTGGCGTTCTTCGCGGCGAGCGAGACCCCGGATGTCCTCGCCCCCCACGATCGCGACGATCTTGAACAGCTCATCCTGGATCGCATTGACGAGCTGCTCGTAGCGCTTGAGGAACGCGTCGAGGTCATCCTCGACGTCCGGGGGCAGCGCCGTCACCGTGGCCGCCGACAGCGGGAAATGCGCGGCCAGCTTGCGCTGAGACCGCGCCAGGCGCCCGGCGCAGCCTTCCGCGGCGCGCAGGGCCTGGCCAGCCAGCGCCGCTTCCTCGCGGTTCACAGCGCCACGCCGTCGCGGAGCGCGATCAGCTCGAGCGGCGTGAAGGCCGCTCCCCGCTCGTGGAGGACGATGTCCGTGCGGAGATCCTGGACGGCGGGGGCGATGCGGTCCCGCAGCCGTTGCTCGTTGGCGATCGACGCCTGACGCGGTTCCACCTCCACGAGGAGGTCGATGTCGCCGCCCTTCAGATCATCGCGCACCCGCGAGCCGAAGAGGCGAATGCTCGCGGTGGGGCCGAAGACCGCTCGCACCGCGGCCTGGATCGCCTCGACCTCGGCGGGCTCTAGCCGCATGGTCCGGAGTCTACCCCGGAAGGCGCGGCCCGCGGCCATTCCTTTCGAGGACGATCGCCCGCAGCGCGTCGGGGGCATCGCTCTCCGTCCGCCACCGCGCCAGGAGGCGCCTTCCCATCGCGGCGCCTCGCGCGCTACCATGCCGTCATGCGAGCCCTTCTCGACCGGCTGGACGGCTGGCGGGACGAGCAGATCGAGTTCCTGGCCCGGCTGGTGAACCATGACAGCGGCACCGACGACGTGATCGACGTCAACCGCGTGGGCGCCATCCTGGCCGAGCGGCTCGATCTGCTCGGCTTCCGCGTCACCCGCGTGCCCCAGGAGCGCTTCGGCGACCATCTGGTCGGTGAGAAGCCCGGCCGCGGCCCCAAGCGCTTTTTGTTCGTGGGCCACTTCGACACGGTCTTCGCCTCCGGCACCGCCAAGGAGCGCCCGTTCCGCATCGACGAGGGGGGCCGCGCCTGGGGGCCCGGCGTCTACGACATGAAGGGCGGCCTGGCCGCCCTGCTCTACGCCCTGCGCGCCCACAAGGAGGCCGGCACGCGCGCCTGGACCGAGACCACCGTCGCGGTGGTCTTCAACTCCGACGAGGAGCGCCTGTCCCTCACCTCCAAGGCGGTCATCCAGGCCGAGGCCCGGCGCGCCCACAGCGTCGCCATCCTCGAGCCGGCGCGTCCCGGCGGCGAGTACGTCATGGCACGCAAGGGGGCCGGGACGTTCTACCTGGAGGTCACGGGCAAGGCCTCGCACGCCGGGCTCCAGCCCGAGCTCGGCGCCAGCGCCATCTGGGACATCGCCCAGAAGGTCGCCGAGCTTCACGCCCTCACCGACCTCCACCAGGGCACCACGGTCAACGTGGGCACCATCAAGGGCGGCGTCCGGCCCAACGTGGTGGCCGACCACGCCGTGGCCGAGATCGACCTGCGCGCCTGGACCCCCGAGGATGCCGAGCGCGCCATC
>Ga0214473_10011702_pt1 | contig 10310 bp, 7 predicted proteins | sample RVTome_7_FD_203509 | JGI IMG/M metagenome (GOLD analysis project Ga0214473, IMG submission 203509) | Soil microbial communities from uranium-contaminated site in the Upper Colorado River Basin, Wyoming, United States - RVT98D197 | ecosystem: Environmental > Terrestrial > Soil > Contaminated >... | reverse complement strand
TCGATCACCACCCGGCAGGCGGCGAGCGCGAGCGCCGCGTCGGTCCCCGGGCGCAGGCCGATCCAGAGGTCCGCGTGGACTGCGCTCTGGTTGTAATCGGGCGCGATGCAGACGACCCGCGCGCCGTGGTAGCGCGCCTCGTTGAGATAATGCGCGTCGGGAATGCGCGTGGCGGCGGGGTTGAAGGCCCAGAGGACGAGATACTTCGAGCGGAACCAGTCATCGGACGTGCCGTCCGTGAGCGGGAGACCGAGCGTGATCGTGCCGCCCACGGGGATGTCGCCGATCTGCCCCATCGTGTCGGTGATCGGCGCGCCGATCTGACGGAAGAACCGGAGCGCGGCGGCCGTGTGCGGGCCGTAGTCGATGTTCGGCCCCACCTCGCCTATCACGCCCTCGCCGCCGCGACGCGCGAGTGTGCCGACCATCGCGCCCGCGATCGCGCCGAGCGCCTCGTCCCAGGAGATCCGCTTCCAGCGCCCGCCGCCCCGGGCACCGGCGCGCTTCATCGGATAGCGCACGCGGGTCGGCCCCATCGCCAGATCGCCGAAGCAGGCCCCCTTGTTGCAGCCGCGCGGATTCCAGTCCGGCACTTCGGCGTTGGACGCCGCGTAGGGGGCCGCCTGTTCCTCTCGCCAGACGATCCCCTCGCGCACGTAGAGGTTCCAGGCGCAGGAGGCGGCACAGTTGGCGTTCGTGTGCGTGCCGCGCACGACGCGGTCCCAGCGCCACTTCCGGCGGTAGAGGTCCTCGAAGGTCTTGTACGCGGGAGATGCCGTCGCGGCGAAGGCGCGCGCACCGCCGGGAATGGCGGGGAGACGCAGGCTCCGGAGCGTGAGGGAGAGTCCCGTGGCCGCGGTGGTGATCAGGAAAGTGCGACGGCAGACATGGGGCATGCGAACCTCCGGCCTGAGCGATCGGCGCGCCGTGGCGTCGCAACGCCCTCGGGACGCGGCCGGTTCGCGAAGGGTTTCCGGATGCTCGTCAGTGCCCGGACAAGCGGCGCGGCTCGATCAGGGGTCGAGCCGAAGGCAGGGGGTGAAAAACCTTCTATATAATGCAGTATGGTTCGGCGGCGCGACGGGCGCAAGGCCGGGGCGGGGACCCGCTCCGCTCAGGTTCGGCGCCGGCCGAGATGAAGCTGCCGCAGCACGTTCGCCTTCAACTCGTAGCGCCTGCCCCGCTTTCGCCAGTAGGGTCTCAGGTTTGTGCGCATGGCCTCGTGCTGCCGATCCTGCCTGTTCACGCTGTCCGGCCTCTTGTAGATGGCATACCGCATCTTCCCCTGCGGATCGATGACCAGCGTGCACCCGCCGTTGAAGTCGAACAGCTCCCCCGCGCGACGCACGGTGCAGGTCTGAGTCACCTCCGCAATCAGGTCGAACACGATGCGGCCGTCGGGGGTGACGCGCCGTGCGCAACGGATCGACTGTACGCGCGGCGGTGCCGCATAGGTGACACCCTTCGGGAGGGGAGCGCCGAGGGCGATGAGGTGAAGAGCGGCGGCATGCGCCGGGGTGGTGATGAAGCGGCCCAGCACGTTCGCCTGGCGATCGAGCTCTTTCTTGCTCGCCGGCCGTCCCGGGTCTCCCTCGAAGCGCAGTTGGTTGAACGCGAGGCCGGAGACCACAAGGTCCTTCTCGGGCGGCTGCCACTTGACCGCATCCTCGGACATGAACTCCACGTGGTCGGGAAAGATCCGCCGCCTGCGAAAGGAGCGCATAAGCGCCTCGCGGTAACCCCACTTGTCGTCGGTGACCACGTCGGCGTCGGCGGTGATGAGCGCGCGAAGGTACTCACCGAGCTCCATATCCACCGGGGGACAATAGTCGATCGCGCGAATGCAGATGTTGAGGAAGTGGCTTGCGATCTCGACAGCCTCATTCGCCAGGGCGGAGAGGAGCTCCCCGCCCAGGTCCGCCTGGCCGATCTGGTCGGGCGCGATGCCGGCGATGCGGAAATAGCGCTCGCTCCGACGGCGGAAGATCGTGACAAAGGCCTCGAACACGGCCGCGACGAGCACCGAGCCTAGATCGTGCTCCTCCATGTTCCGGCGATACGCGACGGGCCCTCCGGCGGCGGGAGCGGGGACGTCCGAATCGAACGGCACGATGTTCGCCACGTCCACGGCCGAACGCATCGCCGAGGGATTGCCCGGCGTGGACGTCGCGAGGCCGAACTCCTGCGCGACGTTCGTGAGCAGCGTCGCCCGTGAGAGCAGGCCTCGACACTCACGCATCGCTCGCTCGACGACTTCGGGATAGCTGAAGTGTTGGAAGATCGCGATGGTGTCCGCGAACCCCTCATGGAAACCCAGCACGTCGGGGTTCGTGGGCAGATAGAACTCGGAACGGAGCGCGTCCAGGAGCGCGTGGGTCGTCTCGTGCACGATGATGTCATGCGAAAGGGCGGTGAAGACCAGACCGCCGGGGATCGTGTGGCCCGCGGGTCGCCGTCTCGCCCGGAAGTAGCCGAAGTCGATGCCCCGCGCGTCGCGACTGTAGTAGGCGTTGTCTTCGCGGAGAGCGAACGGCCGGAGGAGCAGCCGCCAGCGGTCGGGCGCGCCGGCCTGCTCGCCGCAGGCCCACGCGATGTCCCGTCCGAGCGCCCGCCGGAAGGCGGCGTACGTCAGGGAGCAGACGGCGTACACCATCTGGAGATGGAACCGCCCGTTGGCCGGGGACGGGGCGATGCCGTTCGACAGGAGCAGCTTCGGGTCGTCCAGATCGAGCCCGCTCACCGACAGCGGCTTGGGGGCGCCTTCCCAGTCGACCCTGAAGAGTGCCCCCGCCGGCCCGGGATCGAGATCCTCATAGGGGACCCGCGCCGTCGCGATCCCGCCGAGCCGGTAAGAGACGGACGGATCGAGCGTGTAAATCCGCAGAGGGCGCGTGAGGGGGGCGCCCTCCGGCCGTTCGTAGGCACGTGTCCGTGCCTGAAGCGCCACGCGCTCGCTGACCTCGTAGGTGGGATTCTTGCGGCTCGGCATGCGCGAGGTTCCGATCAGGAGAACATGAAGGCATGCGGTCGAGGCGGTGTGCGGCCCCGGGCTAAGTTCGGACGACGATTCGATCGGGGGACTGCTCGACCACGCGCAGCTTTCTGGGAGCCGGATGTTCGGTGGAGGCGACAAGGATGACGATCTCCGAGCCCTCCACATGCCACGACGCCGCGTGCTCCCGGAGGCGATCGTCCGGCCCGGGGATGAACAGCCTGGCCGAGCCGTTCGCGGCAAGCTCGAGCTGATCGCGCGGGCGGCGCGACAGCGGCAGGTCCTCGGTCTCCGGGCGATACACCGATCCGCGCGCCGTGTCCTCCTCGAAGGCGTGGATCCACCGCGTCCCCGTCGGTACCCCGCCTCCCGGGCTCTTCGGGCGCACGGCCTGCCGGCGCGCCGGATTCACGACCAGAGCCCCCGGCGCGGACCTTCGAGCGCCACGCGCATGCGCGCGGCCTGTTGCGTCGTGAACATGAGCATGGCCGCGTCGTCGACGTAGTCCATGTAGTTCATGAACATGTCCCCGTTGGGGCCGTTGTTGCACGTGACGGACGGAAACGCCGGCGTGCCGTAGTTCGGGCCGGCGCAGTTCGGCGTATCGGGGACGAAATCGCTGCCGCTGCAATCTTCCGTGTCCCCCCAGATGTGCCGCAGATTGAAATAGTGACCCACCTCGTGCGTCGCCGTGCGCCCCTTGTTGAACGGCGCTTCCGCCGTCCCCGTGCTCCCGAACGCACGATAGTTGATCACGACGCCGTCGGTGGCGAGAGGGCCCCCCGGAAATTGCGCGTACCCCAGCAGCCCTCCGCCCAGGGCGCAGACCCAGACGTTCAAGTACTTCCTCGGGTTGGCGGGCGCAATCCCGCCCGATGAGGCGCGCTTCACGCCGTCGTCGGAGCCGAACGACGAGCGCTTCGTTTGGGTCCGGGTGACTTTGGCCAGCTCGAACCGAACGCGCGAGTCGGTCACGAGGCCCTTCCAGGGCGGCGGCACCTTCGACTTGTCGGAATTGGTCGCTCGGAAATCCCGATTGAGCAACGCAATCTGACTTGCGATCTGCGCCGACGAGATGTTCTGCGCCTTCGTCTTGTAGACGACGTTCACGATCACCTTGATGGTCGCAAGCTTGAGGGCGGATACCTTGAACCCTATCGCGCGCCGCCGCGACGTCTCCGTTTCCAGCTTGAACTGCCGCGCCCGAAACGAAGGGTGCTTCTCCAGCAGCATCATGTGCACCGCCATGGTGCCACAGGACCGGCGCAGCGACCCGCTTCGGCTGCGCTTCTTCCTCGATCTCATCGAAGCACCTCCCGCGAAAGCTGCTGTTTCACACCGGGACCTCCGGTCCCCAGGACCCCGCCACCGCCGGATAGTGGAACAGGAAAAGTTCCCCCGTCAAGCGTGGGTCTACGTCCCGGCCTGCGCGCGATGCCGATAGGGCTCCGGCCTCTGTGAAACTTCCGCCGCTTGTGGTCTACTGGTTCTTACGCCGGAAGATTTCACCGTCCCTCGCTTTCACGTCCGCCGACCGAAGCGAACCGGGAACCCGAACGAGGTTGCTCATGAATCGACCGCGCCTTCTCCTGGTTGTGGTGGTTTGTCTGGAGGGGGTCCTCCGGGGCGCGTTCCCCGGGGATCCCGGGAGCGTTGCCCGCGCGCAAAGCCTCGCCCTCCCGCCCACGCCGCCGAAGCTCCACTGCGTGCTCGCAGGGAGGTCCGACACCTGGATCACCAACGCGGCATCCGGGTGCTACTCCTTCGAACTGGCTTCGAACAACATGCAGGCCTACGCCAAGGCGAAGGCGGCCCATCCGCCCGCGGGTCACTTCTTCGTGGTGTACCGCATCCTGGCCACGAACTGGAACGCGCTCCCGCAGAACACGCCGTTCCGCCCGCAGACGGGGACGCTCACGGAGGCGGACTTCTACCACCACCGATCGGCGGGCTCGCGGACGTATCACCTGGCCGGCAACTCCTGCTGCAAGGCGGCGAATTCCCCTTACCTCTGCTGCAACGACAACACCGAATGCACCGGGTCCGGCGCCCCCTTCGCCTGCTGCACCGGGGCCGGCACGGGGACCTGCACGCTGGCGGTGGACTCGACCTGCAACACGCCCGAGGTGATCTCCTGGGACGCCTGCACGGCGCAGAACCCCGCCGACTGCCCGTCCACCTCGCGCTGGGACAAGCGGCACACGATCGGGGGCGGCGACCCCGGCTGCTTCACGGTGGGGGCCCCCTACGATCGGCGCGCGGAGGGGGAGCACGCGTTCATGAACCTCGCCTCGCAGAACGTCCGAAGCATGGTGGTGACCGACGCGGACCGCCTGATGAGCGGCGCCGAGTGCCAGCCCGCCTGCGCGATCCAGGGGATCCGGATCGACGAGCCGAACATCGGCTACTCGGCCGCCGGGCTCGACTTCAGGGACATCAAGGAGCTTCAGGTCGCAACAAGCTCCACGGACGCGCAGTACTACATCAACGATTACGTCGGTCTCATCGCCTACGCGAAGGCGCAGCGCCCCACGTTCAAGATCTTCCCCTCCCTCCCCTACTACTTCCAGGATCGCGAAGGAGGCTGGGAGCGTCAGATCATCCACGCCGCCCACGCGATGGCGACGGAGCGGCTCGGGGGAGGTTCCTACACGCGGATCTGCAGCTCCTTCTCGGGGAACACCTGCATCGAGGGGTCGCGCGCCTCGCAGATCACCGCCGGCGAGTGGGACGGGAATCTCGATTCGTTCTCCACCTTCGCGCGGATCCTCTATGGCGAGAACAGCCCGAACATCGAGGTGATCATCGAGCCCTTCCGCGCGGGCCGTGGGATGACGTGGATCCAGGAGATGTGCGCGGACGCCGGCGACGCCTGCTACTTCGGCGTCGTGGCCGGATGCGGGACCGGCTGTTACTCGGCCGACGGGATCATCTCCGGGATCTCGGGCCAGTAGGACGCACCCGCGCCCGCGGAGGAAGCCCTGTCACGCCACGGGACAAGAGACGATGCCCGCCGGCGCTTCGGGCGGGCGGCGGCCGCGGCGGCCCTCGTGCCGGTTCTGCTGTCGACGTTTGCGATCGCCTCCGCGGCAGGCGCGATCGCGCTCGCGCCGGGGGACATCGTCATCGCCGATTTCAGCGCCTTCGGCGGGGGCGGCGGCGTCCTGCGGGTGGACCCGGTGACCGGCGCCCAGTCGGCCATTTCCACCGGCGGCAGCTTCGTCGATCCCTTCGGCGTCGCGATCGATCCCAACCACAAGATCCTCGTCGCCGACCGCGTGAGCGGGATCCTCCGGATCGATCCGACCACGGGAACGCGCACGACCGTCTCCTCGGGCGGGAGCCTCCAGGACCCGATCGCGCTGGCGCTGGAAGCCGGCGGGAACATTCTTGTCGTCGACCGGGTGAGCGGCGTCCTGCGGGTCGACCCGTCCAGCGGGGCGCAGACGGTCGTCTCCTCGGGCGGGAGCTTCGTGTGCCCCGTCTCCGTGGCCCTGGAGCCTTCGGGCGGGATTCTCGTCGGCGATCGCGACGCCTTCGGCGGCAGCGGCGGGATCATCCGGGTCCACCCGGTGTCGGGCGCGCAGACGGTGGTTTCGTCGGGCGGGATGTTCGTGAACCCCGTCGGGATCGCCGTGGACGGGAGCGGTTTCATCCTCGTGGCCGACGCCACGGCGGCGAAGATCATCGGCGTCGACCCGGGGAGCGGCGCGCAATCGAGCGTCGCTTCGGGCGGCGCCCTCGTGGCCCCCTTCGGCGTCGCGATCGACGCGACCGGAAGGATCCTCGTCTTCGATCAGGGAGCCGGCGGCACCGGCGCGGTGATCCGGATCGATTCCTCAAGCGGCGCCCAGTATCCCGTTTCCTCCGGCGGCAACTTCGCCGATCCCTTCGGCATCGCGGTCCTTCCGCAGGCTTTTCCCTCGCCGCCCCCGCCCGTGCCGAGCCCCGGCCTCATCCTCGTCACCGACTTCGGCGCCTTCGGCGGTGCCGGCGGCGTGATCCGCGTGAACGCCTCGACGGGAGCGCAGACGATCCTCTCCGGAGGCGTGAACTTCCTCGACCCCTTCGGCATCGCGCTCGAAGGGAGCGGGAAGGCCGTCGTGATGGATCGCGCGAAGGGGATCATTCGCGTCGACTCGGTGACGGGCGCGCAGGCCGTCATTTCGGCGCCCGCGAACTTCACGGGACCCATCGGGATCGCTGTGGAAGGGAGCGGCAGTCTCCTCGTGGCCGATACCGCGGGGGCCTGCGTGCTGCGCGTGAACCCCGCCACCGGCGCCCCGACGACCGTCACCTCCGGCGGAAACCTGGTCCAGCCCGTGGGACTCGCCGTGGAACCCCTCGGGACGATCCTCGTGGCCGACCGGAGCGCATTCGGCGGGAACGGCGGTGTGCTCAGGGTCCATCCGGTCACCGGCGCGCAGACGCCGCTCTCTTCCGGCGGTCTGTTCCGCGCCCCCTTCGGCCTCGCGATCGAGGCGGACGGCCGCATCCTCGTGGCGGACGCCGTGGCGGCCAGGGTGATCCGCGTCGATCCGGTTTCCGGCGCGCAGGCGGCCCTGTCGTCCGGCGGGATCCTCGTTTCTCCCTTCGGCATTGCGCTCGATTCGGCCGGGCGAATCTACGTCTTCGACCAGGGGACCTCGAGCGGGAGCGGCGCGGTGATCCGCATCGATCCGGCGACGGGCGCCCAGACAAACGTCTCCGTCGGCGGCCTCTTCGCCGACCCCTTCGGCATCGTCGTGATCCCGGACCCCCCGTTCGTCGCCACGAGCATCACCTTCTCGGGGTCAACGAAGGGGGGATCGGTCGATCTCGTGATCCAGGGGGTGGCCGTTCACGTCGTGACGACGGGAGGGGCGATGCCGGCGGTGCTGGCCGCGGCGGTCGCCGCGGCGATCAACGCCAACGCGAGTCTTTCCGCCACGGGAGTCACCGCGACGGCGGGCGGGAGCACCGTTACCACGAAAGGGGACGTCACTTCCTTGACGATCAACGACCCGGGGATCACGCAGTCGACGGGCGAGAACCCATCCATCCCGACGCTCTCCCCCGGCGGCCTCCTGGCGCTCGTCCTCCTGATCCTGGCCGCCGGAATCTCCCGCGCGCGCCGCCGGGCGAGGACGTAACCTGAGCTTCGACGGGCTTGCTCGGTGGGGTCAGTGGGATCAGCGCTCGGTGGCGTCAGCTCTTTACTTTGTACCTTTTTCGGGGTCCGCCGGTGGACCCACCGGCGGGTGCCACTTTCCCTTCGAGGCACCGAGCAATTCGAGCTTCTTCTCCATCTCCCGCAGGCACCGGACCTCGCAGGCGTCCACCGGCCTCTCGAAGCCTTCGCGGTGGATGATCCGGATCGGCAGCGTGATCTCCTCTCGGAACTCGCGCTCCGGCGGAAAGCGGATCGACGAATCGAAGGCACCTATCTCGTAGTCGCTCTCGCGCTCTTCCTTCGGCAGAATCCATTGCGCGATCCGCCGCAGATCCCCGTAGACCTCCGCGCACTGATCACACCCCGGCATCGGCGGCTTCACGGGATGATCGTGCGTGCCGAGCAGATCCAGCTCGAAGCCGACCTGCACCCGCCGCCCCTCGCGGCCGATCGTCTCCTGGGGCCAGACCTCCCAGCAGACCTGATGCCGCTCGACGAGGCGCTTGAGACCGTCGAGGCCTTGTTCCGTGCCGTTCATGGTTCCACCTCCTCGGGCGCCGGCGCGAACCACCCCGCTAATGCCGCGCGTACACCCACGCCGATCCGTCCTGCTGGAAGGCAATGACGTCGTAGGGCTCTATCGGGGCACCGGGCACCGCCATGCCGGGAGAGCTTGGAGGCATGCCCGGCGCCGCGAGGCCGGCCACGCTCGGCCGTTCGGCGAGCAGCCGTTTCAAGTCCTTCACCGGAACATGACCTTCGATGATGTATTCCCCGAGTTGGGCCGTGTGACAGGAACGCATGGCCTTCGGAACTCCAAGGCGGTCCTTGATCCTGTTCATGTCCGCTTCCTGGTGGACAATGGTGCGCAACCCCTGTTCATGGAGGTACTCGACCCACTTGGCGCAGCAACCGCAGGTGGGCGTGTCGTAAACCACCACGGTGGGAACGGGAGGCGACGAGGTCCGCCCCCAAACCAAGTACCCGGCCACGCCGAGTACCACGAGGCCGGTCATGAGGCCGACAAAGGCACGACGAGTTCGCATCGTTCGCTCCGGTTGGCTTCTGATAGAATGTCTATGTTTCGTTGAGGTCCACTATACTGCACCGTTCCGGTTCTTGTGCCAGCCCTGCTGATTGTGGCGCGAGCCCCAGTACCCCGCACCGGTAGCCCGTGCCGGTCGCGTCCAGTTTAGCGCACCCGCCCTTGGACGGCTCCGGGGAGGAGCCCCCGCCCTCTCAAGTCCATGGATAATGCGTCCGATAGACGGGAGGCCTCTTGCGGGGCTCATGATTCCGTGGTACGAAACCAAACGATGCATTCTTTCGATCGACACAGGTTGATGGCCGTTCTCTTGGCCGGAGCGATATTTGTCGCCCCGGGACTGACCCGTGTTGTTTCTCGCTGCCACGACAAGGCGACTCCGGTCGCCGTTTCCCATGTAGAGCAGCATTACGGGTCCGGTCACGACACGGCCCACCGAGAGCCCGGTGTCCCCTTCTCCAAGCTCGGCACCTGCTGCGTCGATGCGCAGGCGGGCTCCGCTCTGCCCGCAATCCTTCCCGCACGACCCGATACACGGGGTCAAGGCGCCGCCGTGGATCTCGCCGCGTGCTCGCCCCGGGATCTTACGCACCCGCTTCTCTCGCATCCCGTGACCTTCCGGCCCAACGAATCCCCTCCCCTATCTTCCCGTTCGAAGAACATCCTGAACAGCGTCTTCCTGATCTGAGCCCGCGGCCCGGATAGCAACCGCCGGGCCCGTTCCGTATCTTTAGCGGACGACTCACTTCACGGAGGTGCTCATGCGCCTGTCCGTCGCGGCCCTCGCGCTGGGAGCCGCATGCTTCCTTTCCGGCGTTCACCCCGCAAGGGCGGCCGAAACGATGACACTCGAGGGCGCGGTCCGCGAGGCCCTCGTTAGGAACCCCGATCTCAGTGCGGCCCGCTACGCGATCGACATGGCTCGCGGCCGGCTGAGGCAGGCGGGACTCTGGCCCAATCCGGACCTTGAGCTCGAGAGCAGTGACGACTTCCTTTTCAGCGCGGAGGGGGAACGGGGGGGCTCCGCCGGATTTGCTCAGCGCTTCCCCATCGCACGGCGTCTCGGCAGAGCGAAGGACGTGGCCAGGGTGGACATCGCGCTCGCTGAAGCCGAACTGCAC
>Ga0214473_10011700_pt1 | contig 10311 bp, 15 predicted proteins | sample RVTome_7_FD_203509 | JGI IMG/M metagenome (GOLD analysis project Ga0214473, IMG submission 203509) | Soil microbial communities from uranium-contaminated site in the Upper Colorado River Basin, Wyoming, United States - RVT98D197 | ecosystem: Environmental > Terrestrial > Soil > Contaminated >... | reverse complement strand
GCGATTCCTCCCGCGTGAGCGTGTGGCCGGCCCGCACCTCGCGACTCTTCGACAACCCCAAGAAGGAGGGGACCGCAATGTGTTGCTTCATCATGACGGCTGGTTTCTTCGGCCCACGGCTGGGGTTCCTGGTGTTCTGGCTTTGGCGCCCCATTCAGGTTCAGCTCGCCCTCAACGGCTGGCTCCTGCCCCTGCTCGGCGTGATCTTCCTGCCCTGGGCGACGCTGGCGTACGTCGTCTTGTTCCCGATGACCGGGCTCGACTGGTTGCTCGTCGCCCTGGCGGCGTTCTTCGACATCGCCACCTGGGCCGCCAGCGGCTCGAGGCGCAAGTCGGTGCCCGGCTATCCGTGGACCAACCGGGAGCCCACGCCCGACCGTTCGTTCCGATCGATCTCACGGCCCTCGCCCTCAAGATCGAGGACGAGGGCCTGCGGTTTTTCGAATCGTTGAGGGACTGACGTCCTCGAGGTTCTGGACGGCGAATCGCAGGTGGGATGAGGGTCCCGCGCTGCCTGACCGCTGTGGCGGTCGAGCCTCAGAAGGCCTCGATCGACCGCCCGCTGGGTATAATCCACCATCGGCCCGCGTAGCTCAATGGATAGAGCGCCGCCCTTCGAAGGCGTAGGTTCCGGGTTCAAGTCCCGGCGCGGGCGCCTTCCTGGCTGGCGTCCTCCGGCCGGGGACGGCTCACCACCGGGGGCTAGGGGCTGGTACCCCTAGCCCCGAACGGTTTTCCTTGCACACGATTTGCATGGCTTTTGCACAGCCTTGGAAGGCCGTTTCCTGGCTCCTCACGGCGTGCTAGGCGTAAGATCCAGTCGAAATCTATTCGTGGGCCGGCTGCGATCCGCTATACGCGGAGCAGACGCACAATTCCGGCGAAGGAGGACGAGCTCGTACCTGACCAGGGCGTCCGTGAGAGGGAACGCCCTTGTCACGCAAGCCCAGGAAACCCAACTTCACCCCGCCCGATCGACGGCCTGTACCAGCAGGCTTGGAGGACGCCATAGACGTCGCGCTTTTCCTGTCCGAGCAGAGCTACACCCCCGCAACCGATGAAAGCTATCGGCTGATTCTCGCCCGGTTCGCTGAGTACCTCGACGCAAAGCAGCTCCCCCTCGAAGGACTGACCGCCCAAGACTTCAACGCGTACATCGCACAAGGCCGCTCCGAGAGGACTGGCCTCCCCTGGTCCAAGAACTACGCCTACATTCAGCAAGGCGCGCTCCGGGCCTACGTCAAGTGGGCAGTGGAGCGCGGCACGCTCACGGCGCCGCCGCCCTTCATGCACAAGAAAGCTCTCCCGCGCGAGCTGCCGATGGGGCTCCGCGCCGTGACGCTCGATGAGATTAGGAAGGTGGCGGACTTCCTCATCGCGCGTCGGAATTGGAGGGCGCACCGCCGGACCCTGGCGATGCTGCTCCTCTCATTCGATGCCGGTCTGCGAGCGTCGGAGGTCTGCGGACTCACGATGCGGCAGATCGACCTAGACGCGCGAAGGGTGATCGTCCGCAGGAAGCGCGGCAGTATCTCCAGCAACGGATTCTCGCCTATCACGGCCTGGGCGGTCGCTGAGTGGCTCAACGATCGGGGCGGTATGGATCTTCCGACGGGCGAGCTGCGTATCTTCGTCACCGATGAGGGGAAGGCGATCAACCGTCAGGCGTGGCGCCTCGTATGCTTCCGGCTGGCGAAGGCTGCCGGCGTGCCGCACTTCGCCCCTCATGCGCTGCGAAGGGGAACCGCCATTCGGTACCGGGAGCAAGGCGCACCGGTGACGGATGTCCTTGCCCGGATGGGTTGGAACGGCCCGGGCGGGATGAAACTGTACGAGCACTACTCGCAACTGTTCTGCGCGGATCCCCTGGAGCAATACATGCCGACCGCAGGCCTGGAGATTCCGGCGGAAGTGGAGCAGTGAGCGTCGCGCCACTCAATCGGAATCTGGTCAGGCCACATCAGGGATGGATCCGGGCGAGAAGATCGCCGGGCAATCTCAACTGAAAACCAAACTCCAACAGGACGAGGTCGCGGAAGTGCGGCCCGAGCCAGATTCTCACACCTGACGACAGGCGCTTCCGATCGGCATTCCACATCCGGCACCACACCGTGACAGTGAGCCATCGACCGCCCTTGTTCCAAGTCTGAATCCAACTGCCAGGCCCATGCCGCACCGTAACCAGCCGACCCCGGTTCGTCACGCGTGGGCCGAGATTGTCAGAAGGCCAGGCAGTGACCAACATCTTGCCATACTTGTCGCCGTAGGGAAGGCTCTCAGGACTCATCGCCAACTCCTCACACCGATTCGGGTCGCAGGGCGCGGCCTAGTTCCCTCCTCGAACGGCCACAATCCGGGCAGGCAGACGGCGGAAGGCTTCGGCACTCAGCGACCATTGGCCTCCAAAGGGGTCGTCCAGGTCCTCAACGACCTCAATGACCAAGAAGACGATCGCAGTTGTAGCTACCGTCACGGCGACCGCCAGGAAATCGTTGCTCACACTCAACAGCAGGAACCCTATGACCAAGGAGAGGGAAACCAGGTAGAGAAGGGCACGAAGGAGCAACGGCACTTTCGCGGCCGCCAGGTCGAGGCGCCTTAGCCGAGCGTCAGAGATCGACTCGAGTTTCCGAATCATCTGTCCCCAGGCCGTAGCGTCGCGCTCGTCGTCGAATTGGACGGTGTGAACCGCCCGGAACACGGCTTCGAATGCTTCCTCAGCCTGTGGTGACTGCGCCCCTGTGCTCATCGCCGGCCACTCGTCCCTGGCAACGGAGGCCGAATACTTCTTGGCGGCCTCCTGCAAGAGATCAAGGACCTTCGGGTCTCTGAGGTAGACCGCGTACCTGAAGAGGTCCATCAGCTCACTGGCCTCAGTCTCCGCGGCTCCTTGGGCATCATTGAACTGACTCCAAACCACAAAGATGGTGAAGGCAGCGAGGATGCCGTACAGGGTGCCGATCGCCGTGATGTAGGCGCCCATTGCGCTAACGTCCGTCCCAAAGCGGTCTGTGGTGTCGAGGCCGAATCGGAGGGCGAGAATTGCGGCCGTCACCCCGACGGTCAGTGTCCAGTAGCGAATGCGAAGCCCGAGGACGGTTCTTGCCCTGGCTGTCGACATGCTTCAGTCTCCCTTCGTGAAATGGCCGGCTAGCTCTCGCAGCCAATCCCGTCATGGTCACCATCGAATCGGTGAGGATCGCCCCCCGAAACGCTGAATCTCCGATACGGGATGTCTCCGCAGTCGAGGTCCGGGGGCGGCGGGGGAATGCACACGGAGTAGTACGGCGAGCAGTTGCCCCCTCCTGCGCCTCCTCCACCTTCCGCCGTGGGCGCCCTCGTGGGTTCTAGCTGCCAAAGGCCAAGCCCTGCGATGGCAGCATCGGCCTCGGCGAGAGTGAATTCGGCGCTGCACGAGCTGTCCGGCGGGTAGTCCATGACCGTCGCGTACCCTCGAGCGACCAGCTCGTGGTTGACGAAGGTCCCCCCGACAACCACGTATCGAAGCAGGCGGTCGTATCGGTCAGTCTCGCTCACGTCTTTCACAAGAACAACGGTCTTGCCCGAAACCATGCCGGCGTTGACCGACCTCGCCGTGTACCCGTCTGTGTCGGAGAGCTCCGGCGTGTCCATGCCGATATAGCGAACGGAGAAAGAGTCGGTCCCTACGAGGACGCGGATTGTGTCCCCGTCGATGACTTCGACAACCTGGGCGACTTCCCTCTTCGTGTCCTCAGGGATGCAGTCTGCGCTGGCAACGAGGGCGAGCGTTATCGTGGGCGAAGGAGTCTTCGTGACCGTTGGAGTCTGGCTCGGGGTCGGCGTGATTGTCGGCGTCGGAGAGATCGAGGGCGTGGCCGTCCAAGTCGGTGTTGGGCTGACCGTCTGCGTCAGAGTGCTGGTGGGTTTCGCTGTGACTGTCGGGCCTGGAAGGCTGGTCGGGGTCGGTTGGGAGACTAGGACTGAGCACGCGGCCTGCCCCGTTGCGATGGCCAGGATCCCCAGTCGAAGCGCACGCATACGACCCCCTACGGTGGACTCGCCCGGATTCTCGCGCCGTCCCCTCCAGACGCAATCCCCCACGCCCAGCCCACCGGAGGCGGCAGGATCTCGCTCCGCACGGTGTTCGCATTCGGCCGGCGGCTGTAATCGCGATGGAACCATCATCAACAACAACGCATCATCAGGGTAGTGGGGGGGATCAGGCTATCCGCACTCCGCCCAGCTCGAACGCCAGGCCCTTGACCGAAGGGAACCGGAGCTCCGCAAAGCCTCCGCCCGTTGACATCGCCGGGATGCCGATCGGGGGAGCTGCAATCCCTGAGCGCACTCCCCGGCACCCGGCGCCGTCAACGCGAACCAGCTCCGACGGCCGTCTTTCCTCCCCTTGGATTACTCGTGTAAATGAACCTTTTCAGCAGTATACTGACAGGTGGCGAATAGCCTCTCGCGCCGTGCCACTTGGCCCGGATCGTCCCCGACCTCCGCGGGATGACCGCCAGCGCCGGCCCCACGCTCCGCACGGCATGACCGCCCGCGCGCCTGCGAGAGGCGTCGACTGGAGGCCCACGATGACCCTCCCCATTCCCTACGCCCGACAAGGCACGATCGACAGCCCCCGGAGCCCCGTGCGGACCTATCTGCGGGGCCTGGCAGCGTCCTCGCGGCGTGTGCAGCTCGTGAGGCTTCGAGCGGCCGTCGCAGCCCTCACCGATCGACAGACCCGAGACGTGGAGCCGGCCGAGGTCCTCTCGATCGCCTGGGGGGAGCTGACACCTGAGCAAGCGCGGCTGATCCGGGACGCGACGGCGCGGACCTACGACCTGGCGCACGCGAACGGGATCCTGGCGGCCGTGCGGGGTGTCCTTGACGCTGCGGACGCGCTCACGCCGCCTCTGGCCAAGCGCCTCCGGACGGTGAAGGGCGAGCGCGTACCCCGAGGCCGGCACCTCACGGCGGCCGAGAAGCGGAAGCTGTTCCGGGCCTGCGCCAAGGATCCCGGACCCGCCGGCATACGCGATGCGGCCTTGCTCGGACTCGGGCTGACCTGCGGCCTGCGCGTCTCGGAGGTCGCGGGGCTGAACGTCGCGGACTATGACCCGAGTACCGGCGAGCTGACCATCAGGCGAGGCAAGGGGAACAAGGACCGCCGACTCTGGGTCTCGAACGGCGCCCAGGACGCCCTCGCCGACTGGCTGGCCGTCTGCGGGATGTCCCGCAACGGGCCGCTGTTCACTCGGTTACGCAAGGGAGGCACCGTCATGCCTGGACGCCTCTCGCCCTCCGGCCTCCAGGCCATCATCGAGCACCGCGCAGCCCAGGCGAAGGTGGAACGCTTCACGATGCACGACCTCCGAAGAACTGTCGTCGGTGATCTGCTGGACGAGGGCGAGGATATCGTCACCGTTGCGGCCATCGCCGGCCACGCCTCACCCACGACAACCGCCCGCTACGACCGCCGGCCCGAGGAGCGCAAGCGCGAGGCGCAGTCGCGATTGACTGTCCCCTACAAGAAGCGCGGCTGACGCGATGCGCCCCCCGGGGGAGAGAGTCCGGAGGGCGCACGCCGGGCAGGGAACTGCCACAGTCAGATCTCGGAGCCGTTGCCCCGAACCACTACGAGCGAGTCTAGCCTCGACACCAGGCCGTCACGCTCGCGAGTGACCGCCACTAGCCGCGCCGCCAAGCCGGCGACTCGTTCATCGTCCGACGTTGAAAAGAGCAACAGAGCGAGCGACTCGACCGCCGGGCCATTGACTACGAGCTCCACCGCCGCCTTCTCGTCCCGGCCGCACAATCGGCAGCGGTCGCCAGGTTGGGGGGGCCTGGCAACGCCGAAGGCCTCACCGATCGCTCGAGCTGCCGCCTCGATCGCCTGCACCGAGCCGGTCCCGCCCTTGGCGATAACCGGCGCCAATGCCCGAAGGAGCAAGGAGCGGGCCTTCTCGCGTTCCGCCGGCCCACCCGTTGCCGCCTCGACCAGCGCATCCGCCAGCTCGGCCGCGTCCCGTCGGTTCTCTTTCAGCCCGAGTAGTCCGCCTCGACGGCCAATCTCCCGGGCGCGTTCGGGATCCAGCTCGCTGTGAGTGAATTGGCCCGTGTCCTCGTCCCGGATGACTCGGTGCCCCTCGGCGAGCTGCTCGTGCTCGTCGTCCACGCGCTACCTCTTGTGTCCCTGGCCCGGAACGCTCGGAACGTCGAAGAACGGGTCGGGGATCTTAGCCTTCGGATCCTTGCCGATCACGAGAGTCGGGTACGTGCCTTTCGGCGTCGCCGGCACCTTCGTCCCCTGATGCTGGTCCGGCGCTTGCGTCCACCCTGGCCATGTCGGGGGCTTGCGACCTCGGGTCTTCATAGGTACCTCCTGCGATACGTCCCGCAGCTCAGTGCGGCTCGGGCTGCGGGAAGGATCCGCGATGTCGGACGCTGAACTCGCCGGCCGTCATCTGATTGCGGCCTAGCTCCTCAACCCGCATGGCGAAGTGAGCGCCCATCTTCGCGAAAGCCGGCGCCGTCGGCACCCCAACCGGCAGCAGCTCGCCGTTCGGAAGGGCGAACGGCCTCTCCCCAGTGGGCGGGAGTCCGTGCTTCTGAGCGGTCTCGGCCATCCGACGAGACACGCGAGCGAGCTCGGACCGCGCCTCGATGTACGCCTGAACCGCGCCCCATGCGGTCGCAAAGCCGGCGACGGCTTCCGCTGCGGCTGTGTCGCATTCCTCGTCCAGCCGTCCGATGATCTCCTGCCGCCGTTCGTACTCGTCAATCAGCAATCGAGACCGGCCCTCCTTGAAGGCCTCGGTCGCGGTCCCATGCTGGTACTCAAGCGTCGCAACCCGCTGCTCCAACTCGCGGGCTTTGGTGAGATGGCCGCCGGCCTTAGCGCGCTGCCAGTCCCGGCGCGTCTGTTCGAGTTCCGCCGCCGTCGAGCGGATACGATCCTTCAGCGCCGCGACTTCGGCGTCGATGTCAATGACCAGCGCCTGGTCAGACATCGAGGCCTCGCCGGCGATACTTCGCCTTCAAGTCGGTGACGGCCTTCACGTCGCCGCGCCTGATGCGCGTGAGGTCGGCCTGGTACGCCTCTCGCAGGGGGTTCTTCTCCTCGGCGACGGCTTCGGCTGCGACCGCTCGGACCGTTTCCGCAAGCCGTCCTGGGAGCGCGTTGATGATCCGCTGTTTCGTCGCCGGCGCAACGCCCACCAGGAGCCGTTCAAGCTCGCTCTCGAAAGTTTCGCTCATGATTCTCCTCCGCGTATCAGCCGCGCGACAGCGTGCCCGACTCCCTCAACGGCGCCGGAGCCCACGAACGAGGGGCCGTTGAACCAGTTGACTTCGGAGGCACTCGCCGGCTCCGGCGGAGGCGCCGGCCTCGCGCTCCTCTTCGTGATCTCGAAGGACAGAAGTCCGACTGCGCGCCGCAGAGGACCTCGCGTGTGCTGGACACGAGGGATCAACTCAAGAAGGTTGTCCGTCTTTTGGATCGCCCCTCGCGCAATGGCCAGGGAACGTCGCTCCCTGCGAAGGCGCGCTTGGTCTAGTTCAACGATCTCCGCGTCGAGGGCGCGCAGCTCATCCCAAAGGCTACTCACGGCCCACCATCCGCGCGCCGGCCGCAATCCAAACTCGGACGTACTCGCTTGGGGTTGTCCCAAGCGCCTTGGCCGCCCGGTCGAGCTGGCGCTTCTCGCTCCGGCTCAGGCGGATGTCGAGTCGTTGATCCTTGCGGGACGCGTCGCGCTGTGTGTACATCACCTCCAGCGTACGACACCCCACGCGAGATTTCAACTCGGCGCCAGGAACGGATCGACACCGAAGAGAACCGACACGCAGCCCGGATAGGCGAGCATCAGGGCGCCCACCTCCGCCGGCGCGAGGACCGATGCCCGCCCCGCCCGAAGCTCACGGTAACGCTCGACCGTCATCGTCTCCGGCCGAGCGTGGTAGGAGCCTGGGAAGCGGGCTAGGTGCCCGGCCAGGCCCCTGCGTTGCTCGATCGAGAGCAGGATGAGCCCCGAACCGCCCCGCCGTCCGTGCCGCTTCCGGCAGCGGTCGCCGCAGAAGCGCCGATCGACCCGCCCCGAGAGCGGCGCGCCGCACGCCAGACAAGCCCTGTCCGCGCTTGTCCGCGATACGTCCCGCAGCGTCACTTTTCAACATCCTCCGGCGCGACCAGGGCGCGCTCTGCGCCGAGACGCTGGCTCAAGGCCTTGACGTGCTCGCGGACCGCGGGAAGCATCAGCTCGTCACCCATCTGGCGAGCAACGAGTTCCCGGAAGGCATCTACGAACCGCGCCCGATCGGCGGCCAAGTTGTCCGACTGGCTGATCGCCGGCATGCCGCCGATGTTGAACGCCGCCCGCACGGCCAAGGGATGGATCGCCTGCAATGCGGTTCGCCGGCGGGCAACCGTCTCATCGGTCAGATAGGCCTCGCCTGCAATGGGCCTGGCGGCGCCGACTCGGATCGCCTCCAGGATTGAACTCCAACCCTCATAGGGATCCGGGAGGCCAGCGGCTCTCCCGCGCAAGTCGAATGCAGCGGCGCGGATCTCGGCCGGCTTCGGCAGGAACCGGCAGGTCGTAAGGCACTGGGCAACGGCGCCCGAGAGGAGCTGGGGGTCCAGGTCGGACAAGACCATCGTGTAAGCCTGCAATCTCGCCGGCGGCATCGGCTCATCGGGCCAGGTCGCCAGGAGAGGCGCGAGCGCGGTGGCCACCAGACGCTCAGCGTCAGTGGGCATCGGCCACCTCCTGCGGCTGCGCCGCCAAGTAGGCACGCAGGTCAGCGATGCCCCTCGCCTCGCCCTCAGGGCGGTACGCTCCGCGTTTCACCTCGGCCACGATGGCGCGCGCGGTCTTGATGATCGATCGGGGGGACGTGATTGTGAGGCCGGCCTTCGTCAGCCGTCCTAGAGCGGCATCAACAAGTGCAAGGCCGTCTTCCTCGCGCCACCGGACCAGCTCCCCGACCTCCCGAAGCGGAGCCCACCAGGAGGATCCTGCCTCCCGGCGCTGTGCCTCAGTCTTGGGCTCCGGGATCTGGAGGCTCGTCCGCTCTGCGAAACGTTCCGCAAGCGATTTGCGAATGCGGTCGTGGTCCGTCCGCGCGCGGCCGTCAGGCCGCGTATGTGGAGGTTCATGTCTTGGTTCCTCTGGAGGTTCAGTACTTGGTTCTACCTCCGGCTGCTGGAGGCCTGCGCGCCGCCTGCTGGAGGCATGACCTCCACTTGCTGGAGGCATGACCTCCACCTGCTGGAGGTCTGGCCGTTCTGAGGCCTCCGGCTGCTGGAGGGCTGGAGGGAGCTTGTCGAGGGCGCGCAGACGGATTCGATACTCCGTCGGGCGGTAGCGGCCGGCGGGCTTTGTCGCCACGATGAGGCGCGGCATCGGTCGCTTCTCGGTACCACCTCGCAAGTCAGAGAGCGCCTGGCGGACGGTGGACGGACGGAGTTCCGTTTCGGCTACGATCGTTCCGACGCTTGGAAAGGCATGGGTTCCGTCGCGGTGCGCGTGCTCCGCTAGGATCAGCAGAACGGCCTTCCTCGCCGCGCTGCCGACATGCCGGTCAAGGACAGCCCGAACCACAGGGGCGCTCATGGTCGGTTGACTCGGCTTGCCGCGGGTTGTACGATTGACGTGGCTTTGTTGCGACCCCGCGCATGGCCAGGCCCACCGCCAGCCGCCCGCTGGCGGTTTCGCTTCGCCTTCACGGCGCTCCGCCTTCGCGCCGGATCCCGGCATCGTGGATCAGCGCCACAAGGTGGGGCCTCAGGAAGCCGCTAAGATACTTCCCCTCCCGCCTCGCCAACCGCTCAAGCGCGCGTCGCTCAGCCCTCGTGAGCGAGACCTTCACGACCTCGCTTAGCCGCGCATCCGTGGGTAGTCGCTTCTTTGCCATCGTGCCTCCAAAAAGAAGAGAGAGAGTCGGGCCCCGCGGCGCCTCCTCTCTCTCTTGCCAAGCGTAAGCCAGAAACTTGGCCTAAGTCAAGCCCTTCCGCCTCTGACGAAAACGAAGCCGCCCCGACCTACCTGAGGGGGTCAGGCGGACCGAGACGGCAAATCGATTCTCGCGCCCCGCGCATCCGGCGCAAGTCCCAAAGGATCGAACGCTAAAGCGTAGGTTGGGCGTTCGAATCGCCCCGCGGGCGCCTCCTGGTCGGTTCCCTCGACCGGCGACGGTTCACCACCGGGGCTTCCCGGTCCCTGGGCAACAAAAAAGAGGCCGGCAACGCGCCGGCCTCTTTTCAGAGTCCTTGGAAGCTCAACTACTTGACGACTTCGAATCGCTCGACTCCACCATCCTCTTGGCCTT
>Ga0214473_10011698_pt1 | contig 10311 bp, 9 predicted proteins | sample RVTome_7_FD_203509 | JGI IMG/M metagenome (GOLD analysis project Ga0214473, IMG submission 203509) | Soil microbial communities from uranium-contaminated site in the Upper Colorado River Basin, Wyoming, United States - RVT98D197 | ecosystem: Environmental > Terrestrial > Soil > Contaminated >... | reverse complement strand
GGCCACGCGTGCCGCGGCTTGCACGTTGCGGTCAGCGATCGTGACCTCGTCGACGTCCTCGGTCTGGGCCAGCGCTTCCACGGCCCGACTCCCCACGTCTCCCGCGCCCCCCAGAACGATGACCCGCATGTTCTGCCTTCTCCGCACCGCCCCTACGGTGCTGGGGAGCCTTCGCCCTCGCCCCGCATCTCGACCGGCAGGAACAGATCTTCCTGGGCGACGAAGCGATGCGTCCAGGTGCGATAACCCAGTTTGATCACCGTCAGCGTGTGCTCGCGACCCCTGGGCAAGAACAACGCCGTTCGGCTGACCGGCTGGCCGTTCACGAGCACACGCGCTCCGCGGGGTACGTTGCCAAGCGTCACACGCACGGTGGGAGCAAACTCGTCGGTGCCGGTCCGCGGGTTTGGGCCCTGTTCTTCCGCGTCCGCGCCCGGGGCTGATGCGGGCCGGCCCGTAGTGCCGTGTGGCGTCGGCAGATCGTTCTCCCGCGCGCGGAGCTGATCGTCGATGCCGACGTAGAGCAACCCCGCCACACCCACCGCGCCGGCGAGCACGACCAGGAGACCCAACCAACTTCCACCGCGGCGGCCGGTTCCGCCTGGCATGACCAGCGGCTGTTGCCACCGACCGCGGGGCGAATCCGACGTGGGCTTGGGTAGTGACGCGAGGTCGAGCTTCTCCGACGGCTTGATCGTACGAATGTCGGGATCGGGTTGGAGCTTGAGCTTCTTCGGATAGCGCGAGCCGAGGTTGGCCGCGAGATCGAACGCCGGCAGGGGCTTGGGCGCGGGCGGCACACGCGGCGGTGGTGCAACCTTGACGGGTTGGGGCACGCGGGGCGCAGAACCGGAATGGCGGGACGCCGGCTGCCGGTCGGTTGGCGTGCTCGCCGGAATCGGCCCCGGAGGATCGCTGGGCCTCTGCCGCGGCAGAGGAGGCGGAGCGATGGACGAATGGACGGCTACGGCTCGACGCCCGATCGGAAGCTGCGCCGAAGCGAGCGGCGGATCGAGCTGGCGCGCGTGCCGCAGCGCGGCCGCCATCGCCTCTGCGGACGCGAAGCGCGCCTCGGGCGCGGGAGCCATGGCGCGCGCGACGACCGCCGACAGGGCGGGACTCACGGAGGCGCCCAGCGCCTCGAGGGTCGGCGCATCGCCCGCGACGATCACGTCTGCCAACGCTTCGGGGGTGTCGCCACGGAACGGCGGGCGGCCCAGGATGCCCGCGTAGAGAACGGTGCCGAGGCCGTAGATGTCAGCGCGGACGTCGACCACTCCGCCGCGGATGACCTCGGGCGCCCAATGGGCCAGGGTGGCGAGCATGACCTTGCGCGCCTCGGGCGTCGCGGCGTCAGACTGCTGGTTTGCGCGGTTGAGGCCGAACCCCACGATGCGTGGGATGGTGCCGCTGGGGCCCTGGTCGAGCATGATGTGGCTCGGCTCCATGTCCAGGTGCACGACGCCTCGGCGGTGCAGCGCTTCGAGGCCCGACAGGACCTGCTCGGCAATGTCGAGCAGGTCCCCGAGGGTCATGGCCGGCTCGCACTCCCAGCGCGCCGTCAGGCTCGGTCCGTCCACGAAGTCTCCGACCGCGAAGAGCGTTCCGTCCGATGTGGTCCCGAGGTCCGTGACGCGTGCCACGTTCGCGTGGTCCACGCCGGCCAGGGCCCGCGCGCGACCGAGGAAGCCCTCGCGCTGCGACTCGTTTCCAGGCGCGGCCGGATCGAGCAGGGCGACGACCACATTCCGGCCGTCGACCTTGTCGCTGGCATGCCAGAGCTCCCCGACGTCGAGGAGCAGGACCGGCTGCTTGAGCAGGTAGCGTTCTTCGAGCTTTTCGACCATGGGGCCAGGGCTCGCGAGGGGCACGGCGGGCGGTGCCAAATCGCGTGCTCTCTTACCACACTTGCGGGCAGTTGACCCGCCCGGCCGGGGGGCTCGAACCAGGCGGTTCAGCCCGCCGTCGCAGCGCGTCGCCGTCGCCTGAGCGCGCGGCCGCTCACGAGGTCCTTCGCCCAGAGGCGGCGGCTCCCGAGATCGGGAAACGTGTGGATATTATTGTGAGAATACTGTCCGAGGGCCACGAGGTAGTCGAGATTGGCCGCGACCTCGCGCGCCCAGCAGAGCTGCTTGATGAAGGGCCAGGTGGCTGCGATGGCGATCATCGCAGGGGAAGGCCGCTTCGCGAGCACCAGCCGCGCCTGCTCCCGCACGTTCATCGACGTGTAAAAGGCCGGGTAGCACGCGAGGGTGCGCCAGTGGAGCTCCCACGGGCTCAAGTGCCGGGGCGTGAAGACCGCGTGCTGCACGTCGTAGAGCTCCCAGTCTTTGGTGAAGATCCTCCCCTCCCGGTCCAGCTGCTCAAAGGTGGGCGTGCCTGGGAAGGGCGTCAGGGGCATGAAGCCCGCGAGCGTGCAGCCGCTGCGCCGCGCGAAGCGGACGGTCTCGCCGAAGGACTCCGGTCCGTCGTGGTCTGTGCCGAACATGAAGAAGCCGTTGACGACGATGTTGTGCTCACGGAGTCGGGCGATGGCACGCGCCACGTCCTGGGGGCTTTGGCCCTTGCCGAGAGACTTGAGGCTGCGGGCGTTGACCGACTCGAAGCCGCAGGTGACGAACGTGCAATTCGTCCGCCGCATCAGGTCGAGCAGCTCCCGGTCGTCGGCGACGTCGGCGCGAAGCTGGGAGTGCCAACCGAGGCGGGGGACGAGTCGTTCGCGCAGCATGGCCTCGAGGAACGACTTGAGGAAGTCGCGATCGACCGCGAGGCTGTCGTCCATCAGGAACAGGAACTGTCGCCGTGGGTCGAACCTGCTGCCGAGCTCCTCCAGGATGTTGCCGACGCTGCGATGCCGAAGGGCGCGCCCGAACACGCGCGTGATCGAGCAGTAGGTACAGGCCTGGTCGCATCCCCGCGTGAGCATCGTCGAGTAGATGACGGCGTTGAGCGGAAAGCGGCGATAGTCAGTGTAGCCCTCGATGAGATCGAGGCGAGGGAAAGGCAAGGTGTCGAGGGCCTCGTTGCTCAGCGGCGGGCGATCGGGGTTGTGGCGGACGACCCCCGCTTCCTTGAAGCTCAGCCCGCGCACGCTAGACAGCTCCGCGCCCGAGCCCAAGGCGTCGATGAGCTCCATCAGGGCGTGCTCGCCCTCGCCGCGCACGACGTAGTCCGCGTGAAGCATTGCCTCGTCGGGGTTGAGCGTCGCGTGCACGCCCCCGAGCACGACTGGAACACCCGCCCTGCGGGCCCTGCGGGCGATGCGATAGGCCTGCGGTGCCCACGACGTCTGGACCGAGACGCCCAGCAGGTCGACGCCCTCGAGGTGGGTGTCGTCGAAGGGCGTGATCTGTTCGTCCAGGACGCGCACGCTCAGGCCGCGGGCCTGAAGGATCTGCGCCATGATCGTGAGACCGGCGTGGGCCGTGACGAGACCGGGCAGGCGATGGGTGGAGAGGAAGCCGGAGTAGCGGCGCGAGGCGGGATACACCAGTACTACGCGGTGGATCATGATCCCGTGGTTGCCTCCACCGGCGGTACAGCGAGCGCCGCGCCGAATCGGCCCGGGAGGCGATGGGCGAGCCAGCGTCGTAGCGGCTGCGCGAAGGCGATGACCATCTGTCTCGCATCGGCGGGACTCATCTCGACCGTCATCGGCATGAACTCTTTGACCAACCCCTCGACGACCATCTTGCGGCCTGCGAGCGTGACCCGAACGATGCGCACGTCTGCCGTGAGGAACTTGCTGACGACCCTCATGCGGCCCTCCCGGTGGTGCGCAGCACGGCGCGAAGCCAACTCACGAAACGGACCCAGAGCCCGGGCATCGGCGGCGGTTCGGAGCGTGGCGCGCCGATCCCTGCGCTTGGAGCCGCCTCTGCAACGGGTAGGGGCGCCTCGACGATGGCGGCATCGGCGGCGCCGACCTCCGCGGCCTCCGCTACTCCCTGCTCGAGGGCGCAGCGAATGTTCTGCGCGAACTGCTCCATCAGGCCCGGTACCTTCGTCTTGAGGATCGTCTGGTAGATCCGCTTGAGGCGCCCCTTGGCCTCGACCTCAGCGACGTAGATCACCTCGATGTGACCGGGGCGCGTCGAGGGTCGCAGGTCGAGGTGGAGCTTCATGCGGCCGACCGAGTCTTCGGCCACGCCCTTCACGTTCTTCTTGATCTGCTCCTTGATCGTCTCGCCCAGATACGAGAGGCCCTCGGCTCGCAAGCACTCGCGCTCGCGCCGCTCCACCACTTTCAACGTCACGCGGCTCGTCACGGGAAGCGCGCCGAGCTTGGTCGCCACCCGGGCGTGGATGAGGTCACCGTCCACCTCGACCTCCTCGACCGACGGGATGAGCGCGGCCACGTCGCCGAATCGACTAAACAGCTCCCAGGCCTCATCCAGCGTGCAACGTACTTCCACTCTGCCGTCGACGCTGAGCATGGGTCACCACCAGGGTTCGATGTCGAGATCCGCGAGCACCGTGCCCGCCGCGATGTACCCGCAGGCACCGAGGATGCCGCCGCCGGGGTGAATGCACGCGCCCCCGAGGTAGAGCCCTTCGATGGGCGTGTGTCCATCAGCCATTCCCGGAACCGGGCGGAAGCCCTCGATCTGGTCGAGCGTCATCCGCCCGTGAAAGACGCCGCCCATGGGCATGCTGTGGAGCTTGCGGTACACGTCCAGGGGCGAGAGGACCTTGCGCCCCAGGACGTTGTCGGGTTCCATGTTCGGTGCAGCCGTGCGCCAAGCCTCGAGACAGCGGTCGGCATAGGACTCCGCCACGCGGTCCCAGGCGTCGGCGCCGCCGTCGCGCAGGGCATAGGGTGCCGGCGCCCAGCAGAAGGCCGTGTGGAAGCTCTCGGGAGCCTGCGTCCGATCGTGGACCGACGGAGCACACGCGTAGAGTCGTGGCGGGTCGGGCGCCTCGCTGCGCCGGATCTGCCCCCACATGGAGTCGAAGTCCTCCACGCTCTCGAAGCCGATGGCGACCTTGAAGGCGCGGTCCACGTCGGGATCGAACCGGGCCGCGGCGTAGCGGGGTGGATCCTTCAGCGCGAGGTGCACGCCAAAGAGGGAGAACTCGTCGAGCTTGAAGCGAGAGACCCGCGTCCGCAGGTCCTCGTCCACGACCTCCGGCGGGAGCAGCTTGCCGAAGGTCTGACCGAAGTCCACGGCGCTCACGACCGCCCTGCGCGCCAGGATGCGCTCGCCGCTCGCGAGCTCCACGCCTGCTGCGCGTCCCTTCTCGACGACGATGCGCGTGACCTCGCGCGTGCCGCGGACGATGCCGCCTGCCCGGAGAAACGCGCGCCACAGGGCATGCGCGATCGTGTGGGACCCGCCGCGGGCCAGGTGCGAGACCTCGACGCCGCTCACGACGAGCGGGACGAGCATGCCGAGACCCGCGTAGTCCGTCACGACGCCGCGGGGAACGGCGAGCTGGAACAGCACCGCCGCGCGCGTGGCGTTCGACTCGAAGGTCTCGAGCGCCACGTCCCGCGGGCTCGACCGCGAAAGGCGCAGGTAGGCCATGCCCTCGGGGGATCCCTCGAGGGCGATGAGCGGGTCGGACGGGCTCGGCGGTGCGGCGAACAGCGCCGGCATCACGAGCGTCTCCATGAACTCGTGGTAGTCGTCGTCCATGCGAGCCCACGCGCGCGCATCATGCTCCGAGAAACGCGCGATGGAGGCTTCCGTGCGGTCCCGATCCGTGTGGACCGTGAGGGCACGGCCGTCCGAGAGGACCACGGCCACTTGCACGTCGGGTCGGATGTACGCAGCGCCGTGGCTCGGGAGCTCCAAGTCCTCCATGGCCGGCATGTGCTCGGCGGCGTCGTGGAAGACCGAGTGGAAGTTGTGCTGAAAGCCGGGCAGCGTTGCCTCTTCGGTCGAGAGGCCGCCACCCACCTCGAGGCGCCGCTCGAGGACGCAGACGGAAAGGCCCGCCTTCGCGAGATAGGCTCCGCAGATCAGACCGTTGTGACCACCACCGATGACCACGACGTCGTAGGCGAGGGCGGTCACAGCTTGACCCCCTTGGCCCACAGGCGCTCGAGGATCTGCTCCCGCGCGGGATCCCAGATCTTCTTCTTGAGCTTCAGCCGATCCCACAGGTCCAGATCGTCGGCCAGCACTTGGAGGCAGTTGTAGGCAGGGCCGGCGACGATCCCGCCGTGAGGGTGGGCCGACGCGCCACCGAGGTAGAGCCGCTCGATGGGCGTGCGCAGGCTGCCGGCGTCCTCGACGGGGCGACGATGAAAAGCCTGGCCCTCGAGCACGGCGGCGCAGTGGAATCCGCCCCGGCGCATGTTGATCATCTTCTGGCCGATGTCGTGGGGCGTATAGGCATACCGCCCGAGGATCTTGTCAGGCGTGAGGTTGGGGGCGTACTCACGCCAGGCCTCGATGCACCGCTCGGTGTATTCCTCGGCGAGATCGTTCCAGACCGCGGAGCCTTCGTCGGGGTGGCCAGGGGCGAACGGAACGAACTGCCAGAGGACGGCCGTGTGCTTGCCAGGTGGCGCCTGTGACGGATCGAAGAGCGTGTTGACGCCCAGCTCGAGACGCGGCTTCTCGGGCAGCTCGTTGCGGTCGATCTCCTCGTAGTGCTCGATGAGGTCCTCGGGCGTCTCGTAACCCACGTTGATGTTGAACGTGCGATCGATGTCCGCGTTGAAGGCGGCGGCGGTGTATCGAGGGGGCTCGTCGAGCGCGAGGTGAGCCCCGAAGAGCACGTCGCCGTGGCCGTAGCGGATCGCGCGGACGCGGTCGGCCATGCCCGGCGGCAGATCCCCCTCGTCGAGCATGGTCAGGAACGTCTGGTGCGGATCGACGGTGGACACGACCGCCAGCCGTGCGTCGATGGCGGTGCCGTCCGCGAGGGTCACGCCCACGGCCCGCCCGTCCTTCAGCCGAATGCGCGAAACGTGGGCGTGCTCGCGCAGCTCGCCCCCGCTGCGGAGCAGCACCGTGCCCAGCACGTGGGCCAGGTGGTGAGAGCCGCCGCGACAGAGCTGCCAGTTGGTCATGTACCCGAGGAACGCGATCGCCAGCGGCGCGAGCCTCGGCTGGCGAACGTCCCAGCCGCCCACGGCCATGTGAAACAAGATGAGCGCCTGCAGGTGAGGATTCTCGAAGCGGCTGCGCACCAGCTCGACCGCGCTCATGTTGGCGATATCCGCGCCGAACCACTCGATGAGCTGCTCGCGCACGAGCTGTTCGGCCTCGGGGACGACGATCGGCGGGGAGTATCCGGATGCCAGGATCTCCTCGAGGTGCGTGGCGATGATGCCGCGGATCTCGAGCCAGCTTTCGGCGTCGCGCTTGGAGAACTTGGCGATCTCTTCGTAGGAGCGCAGCTCGTCGACGTAGAGCACGAGCGCGCGCCCATCCCGGAGCGGCATCCCGATGTTGGCCTCGGGATGGATGTAGGTTGCCCCGTGATCGCCGAGATCCAGGTCTCCCCACGGCGGGAAGAACGGCATGGCGCCGTGGAAGTTCGAGTGAAGGTTGTGATAGAAGCCGGGGATCGTCGCTTCCTCGGTGCAGAGCCCGCCGCCGAACTCGGCGCGCCGTTCGAGCACGGCCACGTCGAGCCCAGCGCGGGACAAGTAGCATCCGAGGGAGAGACCGTTGTGGCCGGCGCCGATGATGATGACGTCACGCGTCTCCACGGGTTCCCTCCGTCAGCGCGAGCGCGAGAAGCTTGCGAAGCCCCTGGAACGCTTCCTCGACGCGGCGCGGCTGATCCGTGCCCGCCTGCAGGCCCAGGCCGCCGACCGCCGCCCAGAGCAGGTCCGCCGCCACCTCCAGCGTGACCGGGAACCGGCTCTGGGCCGGCCCGAGGATGCGGTCCATTGTCCGCACGATCTCTTCGCGCAAGTGCTCGCGCATTCGCTGGGCGTGCTCCCTGAGCTTCTCGTTCGAGAGCGAGTGCGCCCAGACGCGGGCCTGCACTTGGAAGTCCGGATTGTCCCGCAGCGACTCGAAGAGCGCGTCGAGCGCGAAGAGGGCACGCTCGGCGGGCGTGCCCCGGCCCTCGAGCGCCTCCGTGATGCGGCGCGCGAGGCGGTCGTAGATCCGGACCAGGACCTCCAGGTACAGATGCTCCTTCGACTGGAAGTGGTAGTGGAGCAGGCTCTTGGAAACGCCCGCCGCTTCGGCGATCTCGCGCATGGAGGCGGTGGCGTAGCCGGCCCGCCGGAAACACTCCTCGGCGGCATCGAGGATGCGCCCCACCGGCTCGCCCTCCCGGGCCAAGAGCCCCGTGCTCAACCTCGCCTCGTCATTTGCCATGTCTTCGACTGGCCGACCAGCCTGACTGGCCGACCAGTCAGGACAGGCTATCGCGCCGATGCGCCGGCCACAAGGGGCACGAGAGTGGTCCCAGCCGGAAAGACGGGCATAATCGTTAGAGCTATGATTCGAACGGCCATGCTTCTGCTTCCCGCGCTATTTGCCGCCGGATGCGCCGAGAACGCCATCCTGGAGCTGTCCCTCGATCTGCCCCCAACCGACGGGATACGACAATACGCGTTCCTGCAGGCCCGCTCGGGTGAGCCTTCGTTCGAGGACACCTGGTCTGGAGACGGCTCCACCGATGGGCTCGCCCTCGCGGCCTCGGGGCGCACCGACGCGGTCGTGAGTATCGAGGCCTCGGCCGACCAGGCGGATCAGGAGCTCCGCGTCAAGCTCCACTTCTGCACGAGCCAGCGGTGCACGGCGCTCGCCGATGGCTCGGCGCCCGAAGTGCGCATCCGTTTTGGTCGGGCGTTCTACGTCGGGGAGTACACCACGGCCGAGGTCATGGTCGACTCCGTTCCGGCGTCCGGGTCCATCAGCGCCCTGGACGTGGACCATTGTCTGGTGGGTGGCTGTCGCGCGGGCGAGACGTCGTACTACTGCCGGGCGGACGGGACGCATTTCTGCGAATGACCGGCAGGACCGCCAAGGCGCCCCGCAAGCTGGTCACCATCCCACGGTGGCTCGGCCTGTGCGCAGTCGTGGTCGCAGGAGCGTGCGCATCCGATCCCATCGAGCTCACCGTGGACCTGCGCACCGATTGGCAGCCGCTGTCGGAGTTCGTCGCGGTCCAAATCGACCTCTTCCGCGAGCCGGGCGACGCGGGACCGCTCGGTTCAAATGTCGTGACCTACACGCTCCGCGGCACCGAGGACTTCGTGCGCGGCCAACGCGTCGCCGAGTACCTCGACGTGCCGGAGGGGCACAGCTTCGTGCGTGTGTCCCTCCTCAACCGCGCCGGAGGGGTCCTCGCCGAACGAATCGTGGACCTCGAGCTCAGCCAGAGCTATGCGCTGACAGTCGTGATGACGCGCAATTGTCGGGACGTCGTGTGTCCCGGTTCCGGCGACGCGCCCTCGCTGCGCGCTTGCCTCGACTCGCGCTGCGTCGATCCCCGCTGCCGGCCGGACACGCCGGAGTACTGCCCACCCACGTGCGAGGCCGATGCGGACTGCATGATCGACGGCTGCGCCGAGGCGCGGTGCACGGACGGCACCTGTCTCTGCGAGCGGCTCAGCGCCTGCTACGAGGCCGGCCGCGAATGCGACGCGGACGCGAACCAGAACGAGGAGCAGGCCTGTGGGAGCTGCGCGCTCGGGCTGCAGAGTCGGAGCCGCACCTGCAATCCGGAGACATGCACCTGGAGTGCGTGGTCGGACTTCAGCGAGTGCCTCGGGGGCGGCGCTTGCGACGCGGGCACGGTCGAGCCGGAAACGCAGGCCTGCGGCAACTGCTCGATCGGATCCCAGAGCCGCACGCGGACGTGCGACAGCGCATGCGCTTGGGGCGCCTGGACGGATTGGAGCGCATGCGCGGGCGGGGGCGCGTGCGTGGCCGGCGCCGTGGAGAACCCGTCGCAGGCCTGCGGCAACTGCTCGACGGGCACGCAGAACCGCCGCCGCACCTGCGACTCTGCCTGCAACTGGGGCGCGTGGTCGAGCTGGACCAGTTGCGTCGGCGGCGGCGCGTGCGCACCGGGCGCCACGCGGGGTGGCTGTGATTCGTGCGGGGAGCAGCGTTGCACGTCGAGCTGCACTTGGGGCAGCACGTGTTACCCCACCAACCAGTGCCTGTACAACGCCGGGCGCACCTTCCGATGCTGCGGGGCCGGGCTCTCCGAGTTCTGTCTGAGCAGCTGCCGGTGGAGCGGCGTCTGCAACGGCACGTGCACGTCGTGCGGCTGCTAGGAACCGTCCCTGAGACCCTGCGCTAAGAGCCGATCCCAAAAGCTCCCGTCGCCGTACTTGCGGCGCAGGCCCGTCTGCGGTGTCATGGCGGCGCACCCAACAAACCA
>Ga0214473_10011697_pt1 | contig 10312 bp, 7 predicted proteins | sample RVTome_7_FD_203509 | JGI IMG/M metagenome (GOLD analysis project Ga0214473, IMG submission 203509) | Soil microbial communities from uranium-contaminated site in the Upper Colorado River Basin, Wyoming, United States - RVT98D197 | ecosystem: Environmental > Terrestrial > Soil > Contaminated >... | reverse complement strand
GGCCTGCTGCTGGTGGCGGGGTTTGCCCTCGGTGCGGGGATCTTCGCCTGCGGCCTGACGGCTCGCACGTTGGAACCGGCTCGCATCGGTTCGCCCGCAGCGGACCTCTCGCTGGTCGAACGGTTGGCGTTGGGTACGTATCTCGGCATGCGAAGCGATGCGCTCAATCGGGCGTCACCCAACGTGCAGGGTGGATCGCTCACGATCGCCGAGGGCGAGAATGCATCCACCCTCGCTTCGCGCCTGGCCTCCGAAGGTTGGATCTCAGAGGCGACGGTCTTTCGAACCTATCTCCGATTCACCGGTGGAGATCGAAAACTCTTCCCCGGACTGTACGCCATGCCGCCGAATATCACGACGCGCATGCTGGCCGACCTGCTGGTATCGGGAAGCGGCCGTCAGATTGAGTTGACAGTCTTCCCAGGATGGCGAGTCGAGGAACTGGCCTCGGCCCTCGAGCAGCATGGGGTGCCGATTCCCGCCGCCGATTTCATCGCCGCCAGCCATCGTCGCCCCGGCAGCCTCGCGCTCTACCTGGCCATCCCCGCCCAGACCGCGCTGGAGGGGTTTCTCCTTCCGGGCCGGTATCTTGTCGAGCGCAGCGCCAATGCGGATCTGCTGGTATTCCAGATGGCCAGCGCATTCGAACGCACGGTCACCGACGACCTGCGCCGAACGCTCGAGACCCGCGGGCTCAGCCTGTATCAGGCTGTCACGCTGGCCTCTATCGTCGAACGCGAAGCGATGCACAACGACGAGATGCCGCTGATCGCCTCGGTGTTTCTCAACCGGGTGGATTCCGGTATGCTGTTAGAAGCCGACCCCACGGTGCAGTATGCGCTCGGCTTCTACCCGCCCCAGGCGACCTGGTGGCGCAGCCCGCTCAGTTCCGGCGACCTTCAGGTCGACTCGCCCTTCAACACGTACCTCTATGGCGGTCTACCGCCAAGTCCCATCTGCAACCCGTCGCTCGACGCACTCGTGGCGGTGGCCAATGCTCCCGCGACATCCTATTACTTCTTCCGCGCCGCATGTGATGGCTCGGGCAGGCACCTCTTCGCGGAGACCTACGACCAGCACTTGTCCAACGCGTGCCCGTAGAGCATCCCGGCCACCTTGCACTTCAAGCCGGGTTGAGGCAGCATCAGGGAATAAGGAACCGATCGGCTCCTAGTCGCGCTCGTGGCAGAGGGAGTTTTGCGATGACAGCAAACGAAAAGCCGTTGGACTGGTCCTCGGAGTCGGAACACGGCTACAGCGTGGCCCGCCGTCCGGACGGCGGGCTGCATGTGACATTCCACCATCTCTCGCCCGCCGTGCTCGCCCATTGGCAGGCCTTTGCCCAGCGGCATCTGCAAGGTGCGGAACGGTTCAACCGCAATCTGTACGACTTGCGCGCCGTTGCGATCATCCCGCCCGACGCCATTCGGCTCGCGGAGAATGTCAACGCCGATCCGGCTGCTCGCTTTGTGCGAGTGGCCGTCGTCGTCTCGTCCAAAGCTGGGCAACAGGCGTTGGCGGGGCTGGCTCAGCTATCGTCGGGGGTGGAATTGGAAGTGTTCAGCAACCTTGAGGAGGCCGAGCATTGGCTCGACCGCCCGGCAAGCCGCCTCTTGCGTGACGAGGCATGAACCCGATCCCAGACGTGATTGTGGCACAACTCACGGTCTGACCCGTTCACGTTTCGCGCGACATCAGGTGGCGGTAGTCCTCGTCCGTGTCGACATCGGCAAAGTCGGCCGGGTGCTCCCACTCCACCCATTCCACGGGGTAACGATCGAAGAGCGCGCGTCCGCCCTGGTCGCCCGTCACCTGGCTGAGCTCCGACCATGTCGAGCGGTCGAACAGCACCGGGTTCGCCCGTTGGCCCGCGTGCCGCGGTGCGACCACCGAGGCCAAGGTACGAGCGTGGCGATCCATCAGCGCTCCAACCAGCTCGCCCGGGAGACCCGGCTGGTCCCCGAGGAAGAAGACCGCCGCGCCGCAGGTTGACCCCACGGCGGCCAGGCCGGCGCGCAACGAGCTGCTTTGCCCCTCCCGCCAGTCCAGGTTGCTAACCATGCGAACCCGCGCCAGGTCGACGCCCTGACGAATGGCCTCTTCGCCCGCGCCCAGAACTACGATGACCTCGTGCGTCTGCTCGCGCGCCGAGTCGACGACGTGCTGAAGGATTGGCCTGCCGCGAAACGGGAGCAGCAGCTTGTTTCTCCCCATGCGGGAGGCTTCGCCAGCGGCCAAGACAATCCCGGCCATCCGTACGCGGGATTCGCTCACCGGCTCATCGCCTGCGAGCGCCGCGATGACAACACGCTCAACGAGAGGCGACTTGAGTAGCGCCGCGGCGATATGACGCGCCGTCTCCCGCGCCTGGTCGGTGTCCGCCTTGTTGAGGACGATGGAAAACCGCGTCGCAGGACGACAGACTTTGGGGTAGCTCTGCGGGTGAGTCAGGGCGCGAGCGAAATTCCCGGAAGTAATCGTTTCGCCCGGCGAGGACTCTGCAAATTCCGCGAACCGCTCGGCACGATGGACCGTGGCGGCGTCAAGCGTGCGCCCCAGCGCATCCAGGCCCGCCATGACCACGATATGCGTTGCCTCGCGAGGAACGGCCGGCTCGTGCCGCTCTGGCACTTTGACCGGCAACCCCCGCGCTCCATCCGCCTCAACCAGGATGGTTATCCCGGCCCCCTTCACAACTTCGGCCAGTCGCGAGAATTGGTCAGCAGTCAGCCCGGCCAACTTGCCCTCGTGGGGCAGCGGGGGGCCGGTGACGAGCACATGCCGGTGCACGCGCAGCAGTTCACCCAGCTCTGCCAGGCGCGACGCGTCGCCTAGGATGAGATGATGCGGCGCAAGTCTGGTTTCGGAGAGTGCCAGGTGGGTTGTGGTGGAGGAGACGACAGGGCCAAACGCCAGGAGATCGCTCGCCAGGCATCCGAGCGCGGTGGTCTTGCCGCCTGCCCCGACCAGCGCCACCACCTCGCCCGCACGAAGATCGAGGGCCGCCGCCAATTTCACGGCAGCGACCCCTTCTCCTTATCGGCCGGCAATTTGAACCCGCCTGCCGGATTGAGCGAACGACGGAACTGGTTGGATTCAAGAATCACGGCAAGCGCACCGCCGCCAACCGCCAGTGCCTTGTCGGATATCGTGAAGCAGTGTTCGCGAAGGCCACGCGGATCGATGTCGCCGATTTTCAATCCCGTGGAGACCGCCACCCCGTCGTGAATCAGCCCGCGGACCACGCCGTCAATGGCTGCACGAACCGGGGTGCCATCAATCTCGGCAATGGGAACACCCGCGCGAACTGTGTCACCGATTGCCGCGATGCGTCGAACAACGCCTGCGGCCGGCGCGCGCACGACCCGTTCGCCCAGGTGTCCATGCATGGCGTCGGGAACGCCCGAATCGTCGCTCGCACCGCCCTGCCAGTAGACGCGTCCCAGCCAGTGCCCGCGCTGAGTCTCCACAACCGCGTGACAGTCCATGCCGGCGCGGAACCCCGGGCCAAGCCCCACGGTGAGCGGGGCGCCCGGCCCGAGCGGATCGCCCGCGTGCTTGAGCATGCGCGCATCCACAACAGCCGCGATCGGCACGTCATCCCACGGCTCAAGCTCCGCCGCAATGATGACGGGTATGGCTCCGCTCATCCAACAGGCCTGAATGGCCTCCGGTCCAGGAACACGCCGCGCGGTCAGTCCATCAATGTGCGCCTCGCCTTCCCAAACGGCCATGGCGAAGGAGGCACCCAGACGCACTGCAAGCGGCACCGCCACTTCTGCAATGACAACGGGAAAGCCGGCGCAGGCCAGGCGGTGAGCCACACCGGACCCCAAGTCGCCTCCGCCGCGGACAAGGACTGGAAATCGTGGGAAGGAGAATGCCAGCTTGTTCCCAGGAGCGAACAATGTCATGGACCCCTCAACTTCACGGAATCGGCCGGCAACTTCCAAGCGCGACGCGCACACTCACACAGCGAATTGCCCACCACTCGTCCCGGGTTTCTGCCCCAGCCGGCGCATGATGCACGACTGAGACTTAATCCAGCTTTCCCAAGCCGCGCAACACGCGCTCGGCCGTCAACGGGAACTCGTCGAACCACACCCCCGTTGCCTCGTGGACGGCGGCGATGACGGCCGGCGCGTATGGCAGGTAGGGCATCTCGGCCATACCCCGCGCGCCGAAAGGCCCTCGGGGGTCGGGATGTTCGAGGATGAGGCTTTCGACGTGCCCGGGGATGTCGAGCGCGGTTGGGATGAGGTAAGTGGAGAGGTGAGGCGTGAGCACTTGCCCGTCTTTCATCACGAAGTTCTCAAGCAGGGCGTAGCCATGGGCTTGAACAATCGCGCCTTCGATCTGCCCCTCAACCTGCTGCGGGTTGATGGCTCGGCCGACGTCGTTGGCGCAAACGACTTTGAGCACACGCACCTCGCCCGTGTCGGTATCCACCTCCACCTCGGCGCTCTCCGCAACGTATCCGTAGGCGAAGTTGGGCATCGACTGCCCGGTTTCTGGGGCGTACGGAGTTGTCGCCGGCGGACGGTAGACGAAGCGCGCCACCGCCGGGCGTTCCTCGGCCTTCCACTTGGCCAGAGCTTCCTGCGCCGCGCCTCGGATGGCGTTGCCCGCCATGAAGGTCATGCGTGAGGCCGACGCCGATCCGGAATCATCGGTCTCCGCCGTATCGGAGACCACCATGTGCACCTTCCCGAGGGGCAGGCCCAGGGCCTCGGCGGCCATTTGTGCCATGACCGTGTGCGCGCCCTGACCCACTTCGGCTCCGGCGTGGCGAACGATAGCCTCCTCGATCTCGGTGGTCCCACGCAGCTCGACGGTCGCCCAGCATTCCTCGGGAGCGCCGAAAGAAAAGCCGACGTTCTTGAAGCCGCAGGCAAAGCCTTTGCCCCGCCGCACGGAATGCCCTGGCTTCGGCTCGGGCTGTCGTGCCGGCGGACGCATCCAGCTCACGGCCGTCCGCTTCCAACCCGATCGCTCGGCGCAAGACTCCAGAACCTCCTGCAGGCTGATCCCGGGTGGCAGCGGCGTCCCGACCGAGAGCAGCGCGCCTTCCGTCAATAGGTTGCGCTGGCGCAACTCCACCGGGTCGATGCCCAGCCTCTCCGCCAGCTTGTTCATCTGAGTCTCGGCGACAAAAAGTCCCTGCGGCCCGCCAAACCCGCGGAAGGCGCCGCCCGGCAGATTGTTGGTGTACACCGCGCGCGAATCCACGGCGACATTGGGAATCTCATAAGGACCCGTGCACATCAGCGTTGCGTTGCCCAGCACCTTGGTCGAAGTGTAGGCGTACGCCCCGCCGTCCTGGATGATATCCACCTCGGCTGCCACAAGCTTCCCGCTGCGGGTAGCACCCCAGCGAGTGCGGAAGTGGAACACGTGCCGCTTGTGATGCCCGATGATTGATTCTTCCCGAGACCAGATGGTCTTGACCGGCCGTGAGATGCCGCGCTGGTGTAGCCGCCATACGGCCAAGGCCAGCACAATCTGCACCGACATGTCCTCACGGCCTCCGAACGCCCCGCCTATGGCGGGATAAATGACGCGCACTTGGTCCCGCGGCAGGCCAAGGGAATGGGCAATCTGTTCCTGATCCTCATGAGTCCATTGCCCGGCCACCACCACCGTGATCCGCCCCTGGTCATCAATGTAGGCCAACCCCGCTTCGGGCTGCAAATAAGCGTGCTCCTGCATGGGGGTGTGGTATTCCCCCTCCACAACGACATCCGCCTGGCGCAACGCAGCCACGGCATCGCCTTTGCGGATGCGATAGGAGCAGAACACATTGGTGGCTTTCTCGGGGAAGAGCAGCGGTGACCGTGGGTCGAGGGCCTGACGCGCGTCGCTAACCACCGGCAGGTCATCGTATTCCACGCGAATCAGGTCTCGGGCGTCGGCGGCGATGACCTCACTCTCTGCAACGACCACCGCCACCTGGTCGCCGACGAAGCGCACGCGGTCCGCTCCGGCTTTGGTCGACCCCGGCCCGCACAACACCGGTTGATCGGGCAGGATCAGGCCGTACTCGTTGACCGGGACATCCTTGGCCGTGAAGACGGCCACCACCCCGGGCAGCGCCTCCGCCCGGGTGGTATCCAGCGTCCGGATGACGGCGTGTGGTCGTCGGGCGAAGAGCAGCTTGAGGTGCAGTTGACCGGGTCGGTTAATGTCGCCCGGGTAGAGGGCCGTTCCACTGACCTTGGCCACCGCATCCGCACGCGGCGGGGAGCCACCTACTGACGGCATACGACCTATTTCCTGTAGCCGCGCAGGTTACTCTCGTGGGCCTCGACATCATAACGACCGCGCTTCACCGGCTGGACCAGCCCGTAAATGAGGGTGAAGACCGCGCCGCCCAAGAACAGCGCAATTAGTGCCACGCCTATTTTCAGGCCGAGGAAGGGTGCCGCGGCCGGCCAGGCCAGTTCCGGCGGCAGGTACACCCAGTGGTTGACTTCATTTTCGAGAATGAACCAATCCGCGCCCATATACCCGGCGACCCCCATGACGATGGCGAACCCGAACCCGAGGATGTTCCACAGCGTCTCGATCGGCTTGCGCCCCGACCGGGCTTCACCCACACGAGTCTGATAGCGTTGCGAATCCGACATGGTGTCCTCCTCGACCAGCGATTGACGGTTCGGTTGCTCGCCGTCGGCAGCCGCCGGCCGGGTCAAGAGAGTGATTGCGGGGAATGCCTCTGTGATCGGCTCGCGTCGTCCCGCGCTCACTCATTGAATGATCAGCGCCACCTTTTGATCTTGGGCAGCGGCTTCTTCATGTCGGGCACGTCGTACTTGCCCGGCCGCACCGGCCAGATCAAACCGAAAACGGACGTGAAGAGCGCTGTGCCGATGAGCAGTGAGAGTGCCGCGATGGCCAGCTTGACCAAGAGATACGGCGCAGAGGGCGGCCAGGCCAACTCCGGCGGGATGTAAACGAAGTGCCGCTGGAAGTTCAACTGCAGCAAGTATTCGGCCAGCAAATACCCTAGCGCCGGCAAGCCCACCACAAGCACGCAGCCCACGCTGATCCACGTGGGGTGCGGCTCTCCTCGCCGTGTGTCCTCGCCGGGAAGCCTGATATGGTAGGAGCCGCTCATGCCGAACCTCCTGCGCCCAGGGCGGCGCGCTCGATGGCATCCAGTATTTTGTAGTAACCGGTGCAACGGCACAAGTTGCCGGCCAACGCCTGGGCCGCCTCGTGCCGCGAGGGGTGTGGGTTCTCCTCGAGTAACTTGACTGCCGACATCACGAACCCCGGAGTGCAATACCCGCACTGGACCGCCCCCGAGTCGACGAAAGCCTGCTGGACCGGGTGCAATCGCCCCTCAACAGCCAGACCCTCCACCGTCTCAATCACAGCTCGATGCGCGCGCGGGGCGGGGACCAGGCAGGCCATGACCGCGACGCCATCGAGGAACACCGTGCAAGCGCCGCATTCCCCCTCTGCGCAGCCTTCCTTGGTGCCAATCATCTCCAGATCTTCTCGCAACATGCGCAGCAAGCTTTTCTGATTTGCGCCGTTCACGACGAACTCGCGGCCGTTCACACGGGTGTGGATCGGCTCTCCGGCCGAATGGTGTTCCGTGCGCTCCAACCGCCCGCCCATCGGCCGCGCGCTGCCCCACAAGAGCGGTGGCGAGGCAGGCAGGTGTGCCGTCGGAGCCCCGTGAGCCGCCTCTCGCAATACCTGTGCCACTGCGTGGACCACCATGGCGCGGCGGAATCGCGCCGATCCGCGCACGTCATCAATCGGACGGGCATCGTCAGCTGCGGTCTCGGCCGCATGGCGCACCACGGCCTCCTCCAATCGCTGGCCCCGGAGGGCGGCCTCGGCTCGCGGGGCACGCATCACGACCGGCGCCACGGAGCCGAGCGCGATGCGCGCCGAGAGCACCCGCCCTCGGTCGTCGCATTCCACCACGCAGGCGGCATTCACAACCGAGATGGCTTGAGCGGCGCGCAACGCGTGCTTGAGGAAGCTGCCGCGTTCGCCCGGGCGCAACGCGCGCAAGCGGATGCCGACCATCAACTCGTCGGGCGCCATCACCGTCCGGCGCACCCCCTGGTAGAAGTCGGCCAGCCTCACGACCCGCTCGCCGCGCGCCGAGAGAAGGCGAACTTCCGCCTCCAGGACCATCAGTGCCGTGATGCTATCGTTGGCGGGTGAGGCCGTGATCAGGTTGCCGGCGATCGTCCCGCGATTGCGAATCTGGGGTGCACCCACCTCATAGCACGCACGGGGCAGAGGCCAGGCCTGCTCAACCAGGAGCTTCGAAGCCACACATGCGTTGTGTGTGACCAGCGGCCCGATTTCGAGCATGCCGTCGTCCAAGCGCTGGATGTGGTCGAGCCCTGGGACGCGGGTCACATCGATCAGTACATCCACTCCCGTGCGCACGCCGCGCTCGAGCTCGAGCATAAGGTCGGTCGCGCCGGCCACGATGCGTGCCCGGTTCTGGAACCGATTCAGGGCGGTCACCGCCTCATCCAGCGAGACGGGGCTGAGGTACTCCTTCCACATGCGTTTCTCCGTGGACCCGTATTCCATCATCCTGTATATCATAGCGCAGGTGCAGTCCCCCTCGCAATGGCGCACCGCGAGGCGGCTAGCGCACCATCCATATGCGAAGCGTGTCGTCCCAGCCGCCCGAAGCCAGCGACCGTCCATCGGGTGAGAAGGCGACCGCCTTTACTTCGCTGAAGTGACCGGAAAGGGTTGCTAACACGCGACCGTTGGGCACTTCCCACAGGCGGATGAGCGTGTCGGACGAGCCGGCCGCCAACACCCTCCCATCGGGCGAGAGGGTCACCGAGTTCACTGCGGCCGTCCCACTCTGCAGCGTGTTGATCACCGCAAACTCGTGCGTGTCCCACAGCTTGAGCACTCCGTCGGAGGCTCCCGTCACAAGCACAGTGCCGTCGGGAGAGAAGGCTACACTGTGGATGAAAGCTGCATGGCCGAACAGTGTGGCGCGCAACGTCCAATCGAACCCGCTCCACACCCGCGCCGTCTGGTCACCTGCACTCGAGACGAGCAACTCACCATTTGGGCTGAACGCCAATCCGTAGACCGGTCCCGGCCCGGTCTTGATGATCTTCTCCACCTGCCCTTCGGGGAATGAGAGAACGAGAATCTGCTCCCACCCGCCGGCCAACAGGCGCCTGCCATCGGGGCTATAGGCCAGGCTCCATAGCCCGCGCGTCCCGGCCTGGAAACTCGCGAATTCCTTTCCGGTCGCCGTCTCCCAAACCCGGATCCGGCCGTCCTGGGAGGTGGAAGCCACAAGGCTTCCATCGGGCGAGAAGGCCACGTCGGAAATCCCGCCAGCATGGCCAAACAACACTTGCGCCAGCCGCCCGTCGGAGGCGCGCCAGATGCGCAGGTAACCGTCCCAGGAACCGGAGGCGATGAGTTGCCCATCCGGCGAATAAGCGAGGGCCTCCACCGGGCCCGCATCACCTCCCAGGGTTTCGATGAGGCTCCCATCGTTTGCGCGCCAGTGTTGGACGTTGCCCTCGAGGGACCCCGAGAAGAAGGTCGATCCATCACGCGCGAACGCCAGGCCGCGCACCCGGCCCACCGGCCAGGTCAGCGTGCGCTCAAGTGACCCTTGCGGAATCGCCCACATGCGCAATGTTTGATCCTCGGCTCCACTCACCAGGAGGCCGGCGCGGGGGTCAAATGCCAGCGCGGTCACTCGGCCGGTGTGGGCTCTGAGCACAAGAGGAAGCCCGCGCACATCCGTCGGCCAGAGCCACACTTCGCCGTTCGATACCCCAGTTGCCAGCCACTGCCCATCCGATGAGTAAGCCAGCGCGGTGACAGCGTCCGGGTAGGAAATGAGCGAGCGTTCCAACCGCCCGTTACCGACGCTCCAGACGCGCACTGTCTTGTCGTCGGAGGCCGAGGCCACGCTGAGCGAATCGGGGAAGAACGCTACCGCATTCACCGCGCCCTTGTGCCCCTCAAGCATTTGCGACAACTCACCTGTCGCCACTCGCCAAAGCCGAACGCGCTTGTCGTCTGCGCCCTCCGCCAGGTAGTGCCCATCCGGCGAGAAGTCCAGGCTGGTCACCACGACTTTGGGCGCTTCAAAGCCCAGCACCAATTCGCCGTCCGCAACCCTCCACACACGCACCTTTTCGCCCCACCCTGCCGCAACGTACGATCCATCCGCGCTCACGGCAACCGCCCTCACGGGGCCGCCCGTTTCGAAGAAGTGTCGCTCCTCGAGCGTGCGCGCATCCACGACATACACGCCAAGCGACGTGCCCAGCCCCAGCCACAGGCC
>Ga0214473_10011696_pt1 | contig 10312 bp, 3 predicted proteins | sample RVTome_7_FD_203509 | JGI IMG/M metagenome (GOLD analysis project Ga0214473, IMG submission 203509) | Soil microbial communities from uranium-contaminated site in the Upper Colorado River Basin, Wyoming, United States - RVT98D197 | ecosystem: Environmental > Terrestrial > Soil > Contaminated >... | reverse complement strand
TGGTCGTGTCGCCCACGGTGATGATCTGGCGGCAGGTGTCAGAATAATTGCCGCATTCGTCGACCGCATGCCAGGCGCGCACCAGGACGTACGAGCATTCACCAATCTGATCCTTCGAATACAAGACGAGCTCGATGCGCGGTTCCGGATCACAGTCATCCTTGGCGGTCGGCCAGGCAAACAGCGTCGTGTCGACATCGCACTCGAAGAACTGGGCTTCGGGACAACCGATTTCTGGACGCGTCTCATCATAAACTGTGATGTCTTGATAGCAGGTGTCGCTGATGTTGCCACAAGTGTCGATCGCGACAAACGCGCGGCGAATGATGTAGGGGCAACCTTCACCAATCGTGGTGTAACCCAGGAGCATGATCTCCGGAGTCTCGTCGCATTCATCCAATGCCACAGGCCAGCCAAGCGAGTCACCGTCAAAGACGCCGTCCCAGAGAGCGTCGCACGCGATCCGCGCCGGCGCAGGACAGTCGATCCGCGGGCCGGTCGTGTCGATGACCGTGATCGTCCAATAGCAGGTGTCGGACGTGTTGCCGCAATGGTCGCGCGCGACGATCCGCAATTCGATCACAAACGGACAGAGCGAATCAAGGATTTCATAGCCGACAACACCGATGAACGGCTCCGGATCGCAATTGTCCCTCAGTCCCAGCGGCGGTCCAGCAGGATCATCGCCCTTGATCACAGCGTCAAAAGCCGCCCAGTCGCCGCCTTGAATCGCCGCCTTGATGGGACCCGAGCACTCGACCGTCGTGTCCTTCGGACACTCGAACGTCGGCGCGGTTGTGTCGACGATGGTGACGAACTGTGAGCACGTGTCATAGTTGCCGCACGTGTCGATGGCCGCATAGAGCAATTGGTATACGATACGGCACGAGTCGCTGTAGACGACGCCACCGCCAAAGATCCCGTATTGAGGATCGGGATCGCAGTTGTCTGTCACGGTCGGCGTGCCGAATGGCAGGGGGCCGACCGGCGATTTGACGTCGTGGGTCACGCGAACCAGGATGTCGTCGATCTTGCCCTTGACGTCGGGGAGATCGTCGCACTCAAACAGTGTATCCGGCGGACAAATGATGGTCGGTTTGGTCGTGTCAAAGACGCCGATCGACTGGTAACAGGTGTCGGACAGGTTGCCGCAACTGTCGACCGCGTAGTAACCGATGTTGAAGTAGTACTGGCACGGGTATTCTCCGTGCACTCCAACCAGGAACGCCACGATTTCGGGATTCGGATCGCAATTATCCGTGGCGCTCGGCGTGCCAAACGGCCACTCGCCGCCCGGCGGGATGAGATCCGCCAACTTGCCGGGCGGCAACTCATCGCACTCCATCAACGTGTCCGGGGGACAGGTCACGATCGGCGCGGTGGTATCCACCACGTACACCGTCTGGAGACACGTGTCGGCATTGCCGCACTCGTCTTTGGCTTCCCACGTCAACGTGAAGTAATGACGCTGCGGACAGGCACCCTGCGTTGTGTCGCCCGTCGAAAGCAAGGTCACAACCGGATTCTGATCGCAGTTGTCCAGAGCGCTGGGCGTCGGCCATTCCTTCGGAAGCTCGTCACATTCGTAACGCAGATCCTCGCAGGCCAGCTTTGGCGCTTCGTCGTCGATTACATAGATGATCTGGTCGCACGTGTCGGCGTTACCACAGTCGTCGACGGCCACCCAACGCACGGTAATCGTGTCGGGAGCCGGGCAGTCAGCCGGGCCATAGTGGATGCCCAACTGCGTCACACCCACCTGCTGATCGCAGTTGTCGGTCGCCGGCGGTGGATTCCAACCGGTCGGCACCTGCGAACACAGAACCATCGTCGGATCGGGGCACGTGATAACCGGCGGGGTCGTGTCAACGACCGTGATCACCTGATAGCAGGTGTCAGCGTTCCGGCACGAGTCGTAGCCGACGTAGCCAACCTCGAATTGGTAATGGCACGGATTATCGTCGATAAGCCGACTGACGTAGCCGGAGAAGAACACCGTGTCCGAGCAATTGTCCTTCCCATTCGGAGTTCCGAATGGCCAGACGCCACCAGTACCCTTGATGTTCTGACCCGTCGTCCAATTCTTCACCTCCGGGAATTCATTGCACTCAAAGGTGGTATCGGGCGGGCAGGTCACGACCGGCGGTGTGGTGTCATACACGTAGACATTCTGGAAACAAATCTCCGAGAGATTCCCGCATGAGTCGGCAGCGCGGTAGGCGACGACGATATGCGCCCGGCACGGGTACTGACCCTCGAAGCCCCAGAAGGTCCACTGGATCTCCGGCGAAGGATCGCAATTGTCCGTGGCGGATGGGATGCCGAACGGATACGGATCCACAGCGTCGCTCTTGAAGACGCGATTGGCCGCGTCTTGCTGGATCTTCGTTGGCTCGTATGGCAGCGCGCACTCGAACGACGTATCCGGCGGACAGGTGACCACCGGGCCAGTTGTGTCGATTACGAACACCGATTGCTCGCAGGTGTCGGCGTTGCCGCAGTCGTCCTTCGCTTCCCAGAACAGCGTGAAGGTATAGCGCTGCGGACAGCCACCATAGGTCGTGTCACCGGCGCCGAGAAGGGTCACGTCAACGACTGGATCACACAGATCGTATGCCGGCGGTTTCGGGAACTCCACGGGCACCTCGTCGCACTCATACCGCAGTGGCGGGCAGCCCTGTCCGAAATTCGGCGGCGTCGAGTCATAGACCAAGATCGTCTGCACACAGCGGCTCTGATTCAAGCAACGGTCCGTGGCCGTAAAGGTCCGCGTGATCACTGTCTCGCAACCGTTCATGACAGTGTCCTGGTCAAACAACGCAACGGTCGCATTGCTGCACTCGTCGCTCGCCGTCGGCCAGCCCCAATCGCCCTGCGCCTGGCTACAATCGTAGAACAGGTCACTCGGACAGGCGATCTGCGGCTTGGTCGTGTCGGCGATGTTCAGAATCCACGTGCAGGTATCCGAGGCGTTGCCGCAACAATCCACCGCCCAAATGAACGCCTCAATGTAGGCCGGGCACTCGTTCGGGTGGAAGGTCAGACGTGAGTACACATCCACGTTGTCACAGCACGCGTCGAAGACCGTGTCAATCATGCGGAAGCCGCAGAGGAACTTCTCACCGGCGAGCTTGAACGGCTCCGTACCCTTCAACTCGATGCAGTCCACCTTCTCGCGGTCGCAGGAGATTGTGGTATCCGGCGCGCAAATGAGCACCGGCGCCGTCGTGTCATTCACTATCACAGACTGATAGCAGGTGTCGGCATGGCCGCAGGTGTCGGATGCGATGTAGCGGATCCGCAGCGTATAAGCGCCGGGGCAATTACCCGGGATCGAGTCCTTCAGGACGTCGAGTCTCGCTGGGGAGAAGCCGCCATCGACGAAGGTCGCGGTGCCGTAGTCGCCGACCGCATCGCAGGCAAAGACTGTATCCGGCGGACAGGTGATGATCGGCGCCTCATCGATTACGACCGTGGCGCAAATCGTTTGGGTGCACGTCTGCTGGCAGGAATCCACGCACTCGATGGTCACGAAGTAGGTGCCAGAGGCCGCAGCTTCGAAACACCAGAAACGGCCCCCACCGAGAATGTGTGGCAGGAGGCCCTGACCATCAATGATGCGGCAGCTCAGGAGATTGTCGTCCGGATCGGAGGTCGTGAACGGCACGCACACCCGCCCCGGATTGCAGAGGAACACGGTGGTGTCGCACGGCGACGGGTTCGGATCGGCTTCGTCACAATTTGTTGACGGCCCGCAAATCGGAGCAATGTCCTCGTTCTGGCCGGCCTTCGGCACAAACGACGCCTGAGCCAGTGCCAGAGGTTTATTGATCGTGAAGCAGAACTGCACCGGTGTGTTGGCCGGGATGCTCGGCAGATCGTCTGAATCCCACTTGATGCCATAGAGTCCCGTCGAGCCATCGTCGCCGATCGAGGCGCCCGCGGGTGAGGAATTCACGAAGTTGGCGCCCGTCAGTTCCTTGCACAACTCAATCGTAAGGTGGCTCAATTCGGGGTTTTCGCCATCCCAAACCAATTCGTAGCACCATGTCGAGTTGTCGCCGTCATACGACACGCTCTTGAACGTCAGCGTGAAATGATCGCTGAAGTTCACGCTGTCGCAGAGCTCGCCACCCTTGGGATTGGGGTCTGCGCCGTCACCGCAGATCGGCGGCTCATTGACATTGACGGCAACCGTGTAGGTCGAGTGACACGAGTCGCAGATGCCGATACACTCAATCACAAATGTGATTGTCGTGTCTTTGGTGGCGTTGTACTGCCAGAAGCCGTTGACGATCGCGCCCGCGCCCTGAATGAGGGAGCAGCTGGCGCCCTCGCCACTGGAGACCGGGATCGAAATCGGACCCGGATCGCAAACGAACAACGATGTGTCCCCGCCGTCAGGAAGGTTGCATGGGATCAGTTGGCGTTCCGGATAGGCGCGCTCAAACTCGATGAAGCAAGAGTCACCGCACGAATCGAAACAAACGATATAGGCGTGAGCGGTGTCGCCGGGAACCGGGTTGCCATTCTGCCAGCCGCCAGGAACCAACTGGCCGTCCCCGTACAGGATGCAGTCCTGCTTGTTGCCATCGATGTCCGTCAGGTTCAGCGGCACAAAGTCGATCGGCGAGGAAGGATTACATACTGGTGGGGCAAGATTCGGCCCGAATTCGCATGTTGGCGGATGATTCGGACAGATTGTGATTTGATGAGACGACAGCGGCGCGTTCGCCGGGCTGGCCACAGAAGACTGCCCGTCCGACGCCGTGAAATAGAACTCGATTGAATCCTTGCCGCACGGGATCATCGCGGCCGGTACCGTATAGCACCAATCGTTACCGTTGCGCGTCGGAGTAATCTCAGTGAAGGGCCCGCCCGGCTCAAAGATCCGGTAGTACAACTTCACCACGAGATCCTGCGGGGGCGTATCGGAATCGGTCACGGTCGCGCAGAGATCGATCGGCTGGCCCCAACGACGGCAGGCCGGATCGACTTGGATGGCGATCACCGGAGGATACGGCTCACAGTACTCGGTCGTATCACAGTTCACGCAACGCTGGCAGATGCCATCGTCGCCGCTCTTGTCCTTGTCGCAGTCATTGCCGCCGCTTCCGCCTGATTTGTCGTCCCCGCCCGCTCCCGTCCGACGGCAGATGGTCACATCGTGACAATCACCGCTGAGGATCGTGTCCGGGCTGGTGTAGCAGATGAGGTAGCGCGTGCACAGGCGAGTCTTGATTTCGGAGTAGATGCCGTCCAATTCCGCATTGCTCGGCGCATGAAAGTAGTCGCCGCCGGTGGCATTCGCGATGTCCGCGAGATACTGAGCGTCGAAATCGCTGCCCAGGGAAATTGTGTAGACCGGGGCGCCGATCGCCGCGGAAAGACTGTCGAGGAAATTCAGGTCGTCGGAGAAGCCGTCTGGCAATCCATCGGGGTCGCCGCTGCCGCAGTTCTGGCTCCAGTTTTCCATACCGTCAGAAAGGGCAATGACCGCCTTGGCGCCGGCTTCAAACTTGGTTAGGTCGAGACCCTTCCAGATGCCGTCAAGGGCTGCCGTGCGACCGCTCGCCGAAAGACTATTGACCGCGGCAATAAGCAGAGTGGTGTCGCTGGTGAAGGCCTGATTCACCGTCCAACAATTGCCGAATGAAACGACCGCCATGCGGTCGAATTGGTCCATCTCGCGGATTAGCTTCTCGGCCGCGTTCTTCGCGGCTGTCAGCTTCCCTCCGCTGCCCATACTACCGGAGCGGTCTATGACGAGGCAGATGCGGGTGATGCAGGAGTCCAAACTCTCCTGTACCGCGGTAAACGAGTCAATCCTTATGACGCCTTGTGACACGCAGAAGCTGTCGGGGGTCAGACCGCCGACCGTGCTCCCGTTGTTTGTCACCGTGACGTAGGTGCAAATCTGAGGGAACTGCGTCGGATCGATCGTGTTGATCGTGACCGAATCATTCGATCCACCGCCGCCACCGCTCTTGATTGCATCCGGATTGACCGCCGTGTCGTTGGGATTGACGATCGGGACGTATGGATCATCCGTAGGCCCATCGTCCACCTGCGCAGCGGCAACGTTGTAAAGGGTTCCCACCAGCACAAGCGCGCAAATACATCGCGTTGTCGTGCCGGCGAGGCGACGTACCATGTCCGTGACAGACATCGTTCCAACCTCCATCAAATATGTTTGATTCATTATTCGCTCGTTACGAGACAGCGCTGACGCAATGGTCTCGCGCTCGCATCGCCCCCGATGTGCAAAGTACTCTCGACAAGATCTGTGACTTGACCAGACTTGTGTGTGGTACAAGGATCTGCAATATATCGGGATCGACCTTTTTTTGAAAGTGATATGCTTGACCCGCTGCCAGTCCAGCAAAGGATCGGTTACGTGAAACTGTTTTGTCCGGATCGGAAACTGCACACGACTGCAAACAAGCGACGACAAGCATACTCATGCGGCCGAGTTCCCCCAACGCGCTACCCGACAGATGATTAGATTCTGTCCAGCGATTCCAAGTTTCTTTGCCCATCGCTCTTAACGCCATGATTTTCAACCGATTGAAGGATCCCTTTCAGTTGCCTTCGGCCTGCACACCACGGGTCTGAATCCCATCAGGTATTATCGGCTTAACCTCAAGTGGGGTTAAGCCATATGGATTGATCGTCCCCTGAACTGCGCGGCCGAGGCCTCGGTGCTTAGCATGACTTATGCCAGAGCGGACGCCAGTCTACTCGGTCTCGGAATTCGCGGTCGCAGAGTAATAGGCGTCGAAGTTGGAAGTAGGTAAAAGCGATAGGCGATATATTGCGCCTAACACGTTGTCGTATATACGTAAATGATAGCGGATGTCAACTGAATTCCTCGATTGACTGCACCGAGGTAGCCCACATTTCATAAGTCCATGTATCCCTTGCTCCTTGGCCTTCACACCATCTGGCTCCTCTGGATGATTGCTGGTGTCATTCTCGCCCTCTTGGGCTTCCGTTACCCGCGTCTCTGGGCTATGACCCTTTTCCGGTTCACACACCTGTTGGCGATCTTGGGCACCGCTTCTGTCCCGCTCTGGGCCGATGGAGTCTGTCCGCTCACGGCTCTGGAAGGGCAGAGTCAAGGCACGCCGGGGAATCTCGATTCTTTCATAGTTCGCGTGCTTCATGGTCTGCTCTATTGGGATGTGCCGGCTGTCCACCTTTCTGTGGTGTCAGCCGGGGCGGCATTGGCTACGCTGATTATCTTCATTCTCCATCCCCCGTGGCGCCGGCCGGAATAATCGTCCCACACGTTTCTTTCGCCGAAACTTCTCGTGAACTGGAAGTAGAGACTTCGCTCTCAGCTGCTTTGACTCCTTGACAAACCGGGAGAGTCGCTGTAACTGTAAAACGGTGTTGTAGCGGCGGCTTGGAGAGAGCCCTGTCCACTACCGCGTCTTACGTCTCCAGCTCAACGCAGGAAAGCGAACGGCACAATCGTTTACACGCCCGGCGTGGATCACAGGAGGGTGATCGTATGAAGAAAGCCCGTGGTTTGTTGGTCGGACTGCTGATTGCGTACGGCGCGGCGCCAGGATGGGCCGCCAATCACGTGACAGTGGAATCCAAAAGCGTCGCCACCGGTGCGACCGGAGTCCAAGTTGGCGTCTTTGTTGAGAACGATGTGCCGATTACCGCCCTCGTCCTGCCTCTTGAATCTTGAATTGCGTGAGGTCACGCCCGGGACCTATGTCACCACGGCGTTACGCCGTGACCGGCGTCCCGCCCTGCAGCGGCCCGGTCTCGAACACGTTCAACACCGCCGCGGCACAGATCGATTTCGTCAGTCCCGACGCGATTTTCCACGCCACCGTCAGCACCGGTGACGCAACCATTGGCGAAGACATTACGCTTGACCCGGGCAGCGACCCCGCAGGCACGGCCAATGCTTCGTTTCACATTCAATGTGACGGGTATCGACGGACTGATCGAGATCGACACCTGCTGCGCGCTCCCGGCGAATCACCTCACGTACGTGGACGAAAATACCGTCACGGTCGCGCCGAGCTTTCTCAAGGGCATTATCACCGTCGGCAACCCCATTCTCCCACCGGTCGTCTCCGACATCCCCGACCAGACGATCGACGAGGGGCAGACCTTTGCCACGATCAATCTCGACGACTTTGTCTATGATCTTGACGATCCCGATGCTGCGCTGACTTGGACCGCTTCCGGCCAGAGCCAATTAATCGGCTCGATCAGCCCGGCGCGCGTCGCGACCATCTCGACACCGAATCCTGATTGGTTCGGCTCCGAGACTGTCACGTTCAGAGCGACCGACCCCGATCTCAATTTTGATGAGGACGCGGCGATCTTTACCGTCAATCCCGTCAACGATCCGCCGGTCCTCGCCAACATCACCAACAAATCCCGCCTGGCGGGGCTGCTGTTGTCATTTGTGACCTCCGCGACCGACATTGACAATCCCTGCGGCGACATCTCGTTCTCCATGGCGAATGCTCCAGTCGGCGCGACGCTGACCAACGATGCCCCCTGCGGCGCCACGTTTAACTGGCCGACCGTGTGCACCGACTCGGGTGTCTACAATGTCACGTTCATCGTGTCCGATGGCGACTTGGCCGATTCGCAAGTTGTCCAGATCACCATCCTCCCGAATCCCGATCGTTTCGATACCAACCCCGACTCGCTCGCTTTCACCTTTGCTGTTGGACAGAGTGAGCCGGCGACTCAGAACCTCAACGTCAACGATCCCGGATGCGGTGAGATGACATTCGAGGTCTTGGTCAGCGAACCCTGGCTTCTGGTCACGCCGGGGAATGGGATGACTTCCGCGCTGCTTGCCGTCGGTATCGACACCGCCGGACTGGCCGCCGGCGACTACACGGCCGTCATCACAATTCGCCGGACCGGCGTGGCGTCTCCGGAATCCATTCTCGTGCCGGTGAAGCTCGAGGTAACCGAGGAGTTGTGCATTTGCACATGCCATGCCGATCCGCGTCCCGCATGCGATGGCATTTACAATATCCAGAGCATCATACTAATCATCAATGTGGCCTTCCGCGGCGCTGTCGATTTGGCAGAGTTGACTTGCCCGGTGTCGTTCGCCGACGCCAACTGCGATTGCAATGTTGATGTTCTCGATGTCGTGCGAATCATCGACTTCGTCTGGCGATCGGGCCCGCCGCTCTGTAACCCATGTACAGATGTCGTGGAACCGTGTGGGTTGATCGCCCGGTAAGCCAGCCGGGGGATCTATCGGCGCCCCGTCCGTGAAGATCACGGACGGGCGTTCGTTCTTTGAGAGGCGCTCAGGAGTTTGCCGGACCTTCGATCATGCGCCTGCGGCGCATGGAGTGTGTGTCTTGATGGCTCGGTGAATCGCGCCGGTCAACGTGGACACCTGAATCGGTTTGGTCAGAACCTCGCAATTGCCCAGAGCCAGCGCGACCTGTGCCCGCTCTGAAGTCGCGTAGCCGGTCAGGAGCATCGCCTTCTGATCGGGATACATCTCGCGAATGCGCCGCAGGGTCTCGGCGCCGTCAATACCCTCCATCACCATGTCGATAATCACGGCATCCTGAGGGTGGTCGGCGAGGAATCGCACCGCCGCCTCGCCGGATTCGAGGGCCGTCGCATGATATCCGACCCGCTCCAGCGCCATCAGGACGATCCGCCGTTGCAAAGGATCATCATCGACGACCAGGACCGCCTCACCCGTTCCCTGCTCGATGGCGTGAGTCGTTTCCGTGACAGTCACTTCACCGTGGTAACTGGGGAAGTAGAGGGAGAACGTGCTCCCCTTTCCGAGAACCGACTCCACATCCACGTACCCTTCATGGTCTTCCACCACCGAATGCACCACCGACAATCCCAAGCCGGTCCCGCGTTGACGGTCGCTCTTCTTGGTGGTAAAGAAGGGTTCGAAGATCTGCTGCAACGCGTCCGCTGGAATACCGCAGCCGCTGTCGGTAATGTCCACACGGGCATACTCGCCGCGCGCTACCGACGTGTGCCCGCCGCCGGCGGGCTGATCGAGATAGATATGACTCGTCGTGACCGTGAGCGTCCCGATATCGTCCATCGCTTCCACGGCGTTGTTCATCAGGTTCGTCAGCACGCGCATGAGCTGTGCGCCCCCGCCCCGAATCATGAGCTGACCATCGCAAAGGCGTGTCTCTACCGTGGCGGTCGGACGCGATTCCAGAGCCCGTGCCGCCGATCCGACAAGCTTATTGAGATCCAACGGCTCGACATTGTAATGCCCGCGACGCGACAGCGTCAGCAATTCCTGATTGATCTCGGCGATCTGCAA
>Ga0214473_10011695_pt1 | contig 10313 bp, 8 predicted proteins | sample RVTome_7_FD_203509 | JGI IMG/M metagenome (GOLD analysis project Ga0214473, IMG submission 203509) | Soil microbial communities from uranium-contaminated site in the Upper Colorado River Basin, Wyoming, United States - RVT98D197 | ecosystem: Environmental > Terrestrial > Soil > Contaminated >... | reverse complement strand
GTTCATACCCATAAATATCATCACGTTCGGTTTGCTTTCCTGGGGTATAAACGTCATCGTTATTTATCTATTGACGATTTTCGTCGATCAGATACAAATAGTTCCATGGGATTTCCCCGGTGTGAATTGGTCAGGTTTTACAATTCCCGCCGTACAGCTTACCTACGTGCCAGCGCTCATACTCACCTCGCTCTTGGTATCGTTTATCTGCAATGCACTTCAACGAATAAGTGAGGACTGACACGAATACTATGAAGCAAAAACGAATTGTTTGTATCGGCGGCGGAACGGGAACATTCGTCGTTTTACGGGGACTGAAAAGTTACCCGTATCATCTGGACGCCATTGTTACCATGAGCGATTCCGGCGGCAGTAATAAACGAATTCGCGATGAATTCGGTTTGCTTCCAACCTCCGATATTCGACAGTGCTTTGTTGCTCTTTCTGAAGAAAATGGAGGCGTTGGTTTGCTTCGAAAGCTTTTTATGTACCGCTTCGAAAAGGGAGCGGGAATATCGGGAATGACATTCGGAAATTTATTCATGGCAGCACTGACCGACATTCTGGGTTCTCAGGAAGCTGCAATCCGACAAACCGGGAAAGTGTTACGAATTCGCGGAACGGTTATCCCGGTATCGTTTTCAAACACCAATCTTATAGCGTATTATGAAGACGGTTCTATTCGGAGCGAAGAACACGATATTGATGAACCGTCGCATGACGGTAAAATTAGGATAACAAAAATTATACTTCGTCCCAAAGCAACGGGTAATCCTGAGGCTATCAGTGCAATCCGGAAAGCGGATCTGGTTGTCATAGGGCCGGGAGATTTGTATACCAGTTTACTTCCGAATCTGCTGGTCGGAGGCATCGCGGATGCGCTCAAACAAACACGTGCTCATAAATCGTATATCATTAACCTTATGACAAAATACGGTCAAACATATAACTTTAGCGCACAAGATCATGTCAGCGTTATAGAAAAACATATCGGAGCTCCTCTTGATTCCGTCATAATGCATTCGGGAGTTTTGCCCAAAAAGGCACGGGAGCTGTATGCGAAATATGATGAATATCCGGTGACGGACGATATACCCCGGCGTTCGCATTGCAGGGTTATTCGTGCAAACATAGCCAGTTCGGTACTGTACGAAAAGTCATCTTCTGATACGCTTATCCGCAGCCTCATACGGCACGACAGTAAAAAACTCGCACAACAACTGGTCTCTTTATTAGAATAAAGGAGCATATATGAAACTTGTGTTGTTGGTATTTCAAATGATTATCGCGGTTGCTCTCGTAGCATTGATCCTGCTGCAGTCAAGCAAAGGGGGTTTAGGCAGTGCCTTCGGAGGCGGAGAAATGTATCGAAGCAAACGCGGCGCAGAGAGGGTCGTTTTTACCGGAACTATCATCACCGCCGTGTTATTCATGATAGTATCCGTATTGAATTTGGTCGTTCAATAAACTGTTTCACCTTGTTGCATGTTTCGTAAACTCCGATATGTCTATTGGGTTACGCGTGAACTAATCAAACAATACACGCGGTCTTTGGGATTGGGATTACTGCTTGGACTTGCCGTTGCATTTATCTTTTGGAAACTTACTCCTGTTGTCCAATCCAGGTGGTTTTTACCTATAAAACGCATCGGAGTTGTCGGCGAATTCACCCCTTCGACGCTTCCCTTGACAATACAACGGCAAATCAGCAGGGGACTCACGAACGTCAATACCGAAGGGGAAGCCATACCCGACATCGCACTGTCATGGGAAGCCACCGACAGCGGTAAGCTCTATATTTTTCGCTTAAGGGACGACGCAAAATGGCAAAACGGAAAGTCGTTTGTAGCGACAGACGTAAATTACAATATTAAAAATGTTTCATTTTTCTATACGGATGCGCTTCTTTTAAAAGTGGCACTTCAAAATGCGTACAGTCCGCTCCCGACGCTACTGGCAAAGCCTATATTCGGTTCAGGTTTGACGGGACTGGGTACCTATAAAGTGCTCTCCGTTCAACTCAAGGGTAATAGTGTCCGGTATATGAAATTGACTCCGCAAAAGGACAAAGACTTACCCATACTCGAATATCGTTTTTATCGGACGGAAACGCAAGGCATACTCGGATTTCAAATGGGAGAGATAGACGAACTTGATGAAATTATGAATCCATTTTCGATACAGTCGACAAATCACGTGGTTATAACGGAAAAACCGATGTTGAACAGAATTGTTACGGTATTTTTCAATCTGAATGATCCTCTGTTACAGGACAAGTCCTTCCGACAGGCCTTGGGATATGCGTTACCCGAATTTCCGTACGAACGTGCATTTTCTCCCTTATCTAAAACATCATGGGCGTATACGGATAAAGTAAAACACTATGGCAATGACCCGGAAGAAGCCCGGCAGATGCTTTCGCAATTTTTAGAAGCAACTTCTTCGGCTACGCTTATGATTACTACGTTTCCACAGTACGTGGATACGGCACAAGCGATAGCGAAAAATTGGAGCTCACTGGGCATACCGACCGAAGTGAAGGTAGAAAATTCCCTTTCTTCGTCGTACCAAATACTCGTATCGGCTCAAGATATACCTCCTGATCCGGATCAGTATCCGTTTTGGCATTCGACGCAAACCGTTTCGAACATAACCCATTATGCCAATGTCAAAATCGATAAACTGCTGGAAGACGGAAGACAGGAATCAGATAAGGAGCAGCGCGGAAAAATATATGCGGATTTTCAACGTCGTCTTGTGGATGATGCTCCTGCTTTTTTCCTCTATTACCCGACGCTCTATACGATAGCACGAAATCCTTAGGTTATTCGTAGCGGATTGCATCTATGGGGGAAAGATTAGCCGCTTTGACTGCGGGAAATACGCCAAAAAATATCCCTATGACCGATGAAACGCCCAGAGCGACGAGAACCGAATAGAAATTTATTGAAGCGGGAAAAACCGGTTGAATAAGAAGAACGACAGCTACGGCAATAAATAATCCCAGGCTCCCTCCGAATACGGATAATAGTACGGCTTCCGACAGAAATTGATAAAGTACGTCGCTGCGCCTGGCTCCTACGGATCGTTTAATGCCGATTTCCTTCGTGCGTTCCATGACGGAGGCATACATTATATTCATAATTCCGACGCCTCCAACAAGGAGCGATATGGATCCGATGGCAACAAGAATACTATTGAGTACGGAAAAAATTGATGTAACTGCGTTGAGAATTTCCGTTTGTTCTACGACGGAAAAATCATCTTCTTCATACCGTCTCAGAAGTTCCCGCTTAGCATAAAACTTGATGAGCGGAATGTCTTCTTTCGTTCGAGCCTTCAGAAAGACAGAAAGAAACTTTTTTTCAGGATTGAGACTGAGCACTGATGTGAACGGAACGAAAGAAAACGAATCGAGGTCCGGTCCACCGAACCCACCGCCACCTTTTTTCTTAATTACTCCAATGACCGTAAACCCCAGATTTTCCAGGCGTATGCTTTTCCCTACGGCAGCGCCGGCTGTTCCAAACAGTTTTTCGGCAATTTTGTTTCCCAGGACGACTTTCTTTGCACGTTTGTCATAGTCTGTTTGGGTAAAAAACATTCCGGTATCAATTTCAAAATTACGTACAGGAAAAAATTCCGGAGTGGAAGCAGCTAAATCCGAGCTTTCTGACAAACCGTTTGCCTCAACGGCTATTGATTTAGTATAAGCCGGAGCAATGCTTTGTACGCTTTCTATCCGTTTGAGACGCGCAACGTCTTTCTCGTCAAACGTTACACCTCCGAGTCCGGCTCCGGAATTAAAATTACCACCTTCGAGAATTTGTCCGGGAAGAATAATAATAAGATTGGTACCGAGGCTGTTGAACTGTTCCTGAATATAGTTTTTTAGACCTAATCCGAAAGCGATAAGAAGAACGACGGAAAAGACTCCGATAAGAATACCCAACGCGGTAAGAAACGTGCGAATTTTATTTCTTCGTAAATCTTCAAATGATGATCGAATGAGAAATGATACATACTTCATCATAAATATTTGCGAACGATAGTCCCGTCTCGGATAAATATCTGCCTGTGAGTTCTCGCGGCAACGTCTTTTTCGTGCGTAACAATAACGATGGTGACTCCCATCTCCTTATTCAGTTGTTCCAGAAGCGTGAGAATTTCATTTCCGGTTTTTGTATCCAGATTTCCGGTGGGTTCATCCGCTAACAATACCCGCGGATTCATAATAAGTGCACGAGCGATCGCCGTGCGTTGTTGTTGACCTCCGGATATCTTATTCGGGAAAAAATCTTTTCGATCATCTATGCCGAATCGTTGCAACAACTCTGAAGCACGTTCGTGTATATGAAAAGACATATCCCGTGCGTAAACGGTGGGTAAAATAATATTTTCATATACCGTCAGGTTATTTATGAGATTGAATGACTGAAAAACAAAACCCACATGTTTATTTCTCATGCGGGATAACTGGTCATCCGTAAGTTTTGATACATCCTTACCATCCAAAATTACAGTCCCGCGTGTGGGTAAGTCCAGCAGTCCCATGATGTGCATGAGCGTGGATTTGCCGGACCCTGATGATCCGAGTATTCCGATGTACTCTTTTTCCTTAATGGTGAGTGTGATGTCTTTGAGAACCTGAAGCAATCCGTCGCCAACAACATATTCTTTGGAGACGTTTGTCAACTCAATCATACACGCGGTCACCTTCCTTGAGACCCGTAATAACCTCTGTGTGATCCGTATTCTCTATTCCGGTTTCTATATAGGCTTTTTTTCTGTCCTTCGAAATATAGACATATTTACCGGAATCATCAGATTTAACATAGAGGAGAGGTATTTGCAGTACGTCCTGTTTTTGGCTGAGGATAAACGTAGCGTCACCTGTCATACCGAGACGTAATCGTCCCGATAAACTGGCAACGTTGTCCATTTGTATGCGGACGGAATATACGGTTGCTGTTTCATTTTCTTTCGGAACAAATGCAATGAGGGCGATAGAACCGGTTACAAGGTCCTGCGGATATGAATCAAACATTATTTCCGTCTTTTGCCCTTCGCCCAACTTAATCACTTCCGTCTGATCCGCATTGACCTGAAAATATACGGTTTGGGGATTGATAATCTCAAAAGGTTGTTGAGTAGCGAGAATGTTTACACCGGCGTACGGTGTGTCTATGCGTGTGACTATACCCGCTATGGGCGTTGCTAACGTTGCATATTCCATTGATAAATTTTGCAGTTCAACGTCGGTAACGGAATTATTGAGATCGAACTGGGATTGTTCCAGAATGCGCTTTGCCCTGTCACGCACCTCCTGGGTCAGTCCGACGTCAACAGTATCCGTATAATCATCTTTTGTTTGTTCAAAATCCCATCGTGTTTTCATATACGTATTGAGGTATTTATCGATAGTTTTCCGCAGTGCTCTCACGTCAAGTGACGCAATTGCCTGATATTGTCCGACAGTATCGCCTTCTTTGACGCCAACCCAGGCAAGCATACCGCCGGTTTGAAATCCGAGACGCACGTGCTCGTCCGCTTCAATTTCACCGGAGAGCGTCAATTCCTCACTAATGGTTCCGCGGGTAACTGTCGACACGCGAGGGGACTGTTTTTTGGCATTGGTTTGAAGACGAATACCAACAAAAAGTACGGCAAAAACGAAAACTCCGAGAAGTAGTACTTTTTTCGTTCGTGATAGCGCCCGAAATCTTTCAAATAATTTCACAACACTAAATTATATCATCGGTTACAAAGAGAGAAAAGGTGAGAAGTATATACCGGTTGTGGAAAATGCGTCTTTTTACTACAATTACAGGTGTCCTTTTGGGCACGTAGCTCAGCTGGCTAGAGCGCTTCTCTTACACAGAAGAGGTCAGGAGTTCAAGTCTCTTCGTGCCCACTGGAAATATATTGAGAAGCCGAGATGGCCGAGCGGTATAATGTAGTTGACTTAGCAAATTAATAATACGTCGCAAAGGTGTGAATACGGGTGTGAATCCTTTGCGACACCTATTAGGAAGTATCGTTGGGAAAGAAACGTAGTTTCTGTCCCAGAAGCCGAGATGGCCGAGGTAGTTTGAGCGAAGCGAAACCCTGTAACGAAGTTACACGGGCAAGGCGCCAGCAAAAGCTGCGCGAGGTGTAGTCGATTAATAAACAAAACAAAAAAGTAAACATCTGCCGAGATGGCCGAGGTAGTCAAGGCGCTTGTCTGAAAAACAAGTTATCTGGGTGCAACTCCTAGTCTCGGCACTAACATTCGCTTACTTCAACTTCAAGTACAACTTGTTCGTTGAAGAGAGCTTCGTTAGTGCACGCACGTTACAAACACAAGGAATGTTAGTCCTGTTGAAGTGCTCTTCAATGCAGCGTAGCAAATTGAAGGAAACGAATAACAGGATTACCAGGATGCAACCCTAGTTTCGGCACAGCGGGTTTCATAAAAAATATAATATAGATTATAATTCGTCGCGAAGGTGTGCCTGCGAGAGTGAACCCTTTGCGACACCTATTAGGGAAAATCGTTGGGGAAAAACCCTGCCTTGCCGGCAGGCAGGCGTAGGTTTTGCCCCAGAGGCGGGCGTAGTTCACCGGTAGAATGTCTCCTTGCCAAGGAGAAGGTAGCGAGTTCAATTCTCGTCGCCCGCTCAATAAATTTATTTGAGTAATTTCGATATATAAATCGTCGCAAAGGTGTGGATTATGTGCGAACCCTTTGCGGCACCTATTAGGAAGAATCGTTGGGAAAGAAACCCTGACTGCCGTCAGGCAGGCGTAGGTTTTGCCCCAGAATATGCCGGGTGGTGTAGCGGTAACACGTCTGCCTTTGGAGCAGAAGTTCCTAGGTTCGAATCCTAGCCCGGCAGCACTTCGACTTGCTCAGTGCTTGAGATACTTGAGACTGACGAAGCAGTGGGCTAGGATGAGAAGTTTAGCCTGAGTATAATCGAAGGGAATCCTAGCCCTGCAGCACGCTTCACTAATTGTGAAGTACGATACAATTAGTGTTTATATTATGACGTCATAGCGTACGTAACCATAGATGCGCTATTTTGTTCGATAGCCATGTATCTTCTGATATTAAAATGTCAACCGCAATAACTTCGGATACTAAATATACTCCTAACCCTGACATCATAACAGGGAAAAATAAACAGAATACGCTGTTGTATGACCCCAAAAACGGGGAAATAATTACCCTAAATGATACATCAGCAGTGCTCTGGACCCTTATTCTGAAAAAATATACCGTAAAAAAAATGATAGATTACCTATATAAACACTACGAAACGGAAAGAGTAATAATTGAAAAAGATATCCGAGTTCTATTGTCTGGATGGCTGAATAAAAAAAGGATAATTCAAATACAATAACTGCTCGTTTCTGATAAGCATCTCTTTTTTATCGAAATATGAACATAGTACTCGTAAATCTGCCGCATATTACTGAAAAATATAAAGAAGTAATATTTCCGAATTCTTTGGGTTTATTGAGCATAATGGCCCCCGTGGACAAAACAAAACATAAAATTTATTTACATACTCCGATAACGGATGTTAGAGATTTGATGAAAAATCCTGACAAATTTTATGATCAATGTATGCAATCTATTATGAAAAATAATCCTCAACTGATCGGATTTACTTCCCGGTGTAACTCTTATACATATACGCTTCTTATCGCGAAATACATAAAAAAGCACTATCCTAAAATTCCGATGCTCTTGGGAGGGCCGCAAGCGTCAGTCACGGATATTACTACAATGAAAACATTCCCGTATATCGATTATATTCTTCGCAGTGAAGCTGACTATACCTTCCCTCAACTAGTACAAGCTTTGGAGAATCGCATCGACCTTGCTTCGGTACCGGGGCTTACATACCGCAAAAAAGAAAAAATTACCCGTACTCCTGAAGCTCCGCTAATAGAAGACCTGGATGCGTTACCGATGATCGATTACCGTTTGTTACCAAAAGAAGCAATCACAAACGAGCGGATGAATATAGAAGTCGGAAGGGGATGTCCATACGGTTGTACATTTTGTTCGACGGCAAATTATTTTAAACGGATTTACCGTCTTAAAAGCCCAAAAAGAATCCTTGCTGAAATGAATGCAATTCATGCTCTCTACCCACAAAAAAAACGTTTTACCTTTGATCACGACAATCTCACTGTTCACCGTATGAAACTTCTGCAAATGTGTGACGCTTTTATCGCGTCCGGCATGCGGTATCAATGGGGAGGTTCGTCGAGAATTGATAACGTTGATAAAAACGTCCTAAAACGCATGAAACAAGCCGGTTGCGTATCAATATTTTTCGGTGTGGAAACGGGGTCCCAAAGGATGCAAAAAATTATAAAAAAATACCTTAGAATTGATAAAATAAAATCGACGCTTACGGCATGCGGGAGTATCGGGTTATCTTCAATTGCATCATTCATTGTTGGGTTTCCTGAAGAAACAGAATCCGATGTTGAAGACACACTCCGGCTTATCGTTTCCGGTCTTCATATGGGAGCAGAAAAAACACATCTTCATGCGTTGTCACCATTGCCCGGATCTTATCTTGCTAGAAAATACGCACACCATATGTATTATTCTCCAACGGCATTCAGTGACATAACGGAAATAGTATTTCGGGAACAGGAGAATATGATAAGAAAAAATCGTAATATATTCAGTGATAAGTATCGTATTAGGACCACGCGTTTTTCCGATTTGGATATCGCTGCTTTCTGCGGATTTGCACAACTTGCAAATAAATTTCCAAAAACACTCTATGCCATAAGTCAAGTATCACATCACAAATCATTCTTTCTCATCAGTAAACAAATTTCTCAAAAAATAAAATCAACTTATCGTACATATAGGAATTGTGCTACAGTAAATGAACGTTATCTTTATATTCAAAATTTATATCTTGCCGATTTGCATGCTATGGTAAAAACAACATTCAAAAAAGATGTTAAAATACAAAATACCTATTATAAGGAAATATTCTCAACAGCAGCCAAATTTACAGTGAATTAGATGGTGCGAGGAGACCGCATTCAAATTTGTTATTAAAATGAAATCAACAATTCTTTTACTTAATGTTCCGATGATTCCCGGAGCTCGTCCTGATAATCCGCCTCCTCATTCAGTTGGCCTTATGAGCATAGCCGCTGCAGTCGATGTTCGAAAATATTCAATTGTTATATATACGCCGAAGTTAGACCTTAATGGAATTGTGAACAATCCGATGAAAGAGTATCTGAAAATCGCGAATGATATACAACGCTTCCGTCCGTATCTCATCGGATTTTCCTCACTTTGCAGTAGCTACCATCATACGGTGTCATTAGCTAAAGAAATAAAAATTCTCATGCCTCATGTACCTATAGTTTTCGGTGGGACGCAAGCATCCATAACCGACATGATTTCTATGGAAGCATTTCCGTTTATAGATTATATTCTTCGGGGTGAAGCGGACTACACTTTTTCTCAATTATTGCATACTCTTGAACAGAAAAAAGATTTTACCAATATTCCTGGCCTTACCTATAGAAAAAAAAATAAAATTGTCAGAAATCCTGATGCACCACCAATTAAGGATTTGGACGCTTTACCCTTTATTGATTATCGATTGCTTCCCAAAGAAATTATGCAGTTTGACAGACTTGAATTAGAAGGTGGCCGCGGGTGCCCGTATAATTGTACATTTTGTGCGACATCAGGTTATTTTCGACATTTTTACCGCCTCAAAAGTCCAAAAAGACTCATTGCAGAGATGCGAGCAATTCATACGCTTTATCCTCATAAAACGCATTTTACGTTTACCCACGATAATTTTACTGTTAACCGTAAACTTGTTGTTGAATTCTGTCGAGAGCTGATAAAAGAAAATGTGCGTTTTACGTGGGATACGGCATCGCGGGTTAATTTGGTCGATCGGGAACTTTTGAAGCTCATGAAGAGATCCGGATGTACGAGAATATTTTTCGGGGTGGAAAGCGGATCCCAACGAATGCAAAAAATTATCCAAAAAAATTTGATTATCAGTCGGGTAAAGCCGACGTTATGGCTTTGTCACTCTGTCGGTATAGCAACTACAGCATCGTTTATTGTAGGATTTCCTGAAGAAACAGATCGGGATATAGAAGATACGCTGCATCTTGTTATCCAATGTAAACATTTCGGAACTAACAGAGTAGAACTTCATGGTTTATCTCCGTTACCGGGTTCTGCGTTAAATAATCAATATGCTGATTCATTATATTTTTCAAATAAATTTATCAGTGATATAGCAGAAGTAGTA
>Ga0214473_10011694_pt1 | contig 10313 bp, 12 predicted proteins | sample RVTome_7_FD_203509 | JGI IMG/M metagenome (GOLD analysis project Ga0214473, IMG submission 203509) | Soil microbial communities from uranium-contaminated site in the Upper Colorado River Basin, Wyoming, United States - RVT98D197 | ecosystem: Environmental > Terrestrial > Soil > Contaminated >... | reverse complement strand
AAGGGTGTGACATAGATTTTTATGCCACAAGAGAAATTCCCTCAGGCGAAGTTCTCCCGTGGGATATGATTGATATTGGAGTGAAAAAGGAATACTTATTAAAAGAATATAGAGCAGCAAAGAAACTATAAGCAAGTATGTTAAACGTGACGGCTGAAAACATAATAAGATTTAAATTCTATAAAAGGGCAGAATATAAATTTTTGTCTCATCTTGACATATTAAGGTTGATGACAAGGGCATTATCAAGATCAGGTATCATTGTTAAATATGACAAGGGTTTTAATCCCAAACCTAAAATCAGTTTCAGTAATCCAATACCCCTTGGGGTTGAAAGCCTGGCAGAATATTGTGACCTGGTATTGGAAGATGATATTGAAGCAAGTGATTTTACCAGTAAGGTCAACTTGCAGCTGCCCGAACAAGTGAAAATAATTTCAGCCAAAAAGGTTCCTTACAAGGTGCCAAGTCTCATGGCTGAAATAGATTTGATACTTTATGTTTTTAAAATAAATATAACCGGGAGTATACTTGGCGAAAATTTTATGGCAGAAAATGAAAAGGTCGTTAAATTGAAAGAAAAAATCGAAGGTGAAAACAATTTTTCAAAATCAATTTTTAAGGTTGATATAGAATATACTGACAAAAATATTATTTTCCTTAAAATACTTGGTTATGCTAAAATCTTAAAAGATGTAAATAATTTTATTTTTAAATTTAATAATTTTCTTAGTTTTTTTTCAGAAATTTTAAAAGAATCTGAGTTTATTTTAGATTCAGTTATAAAACAGGAGACGTTCATCATACGGAATAGTTTTTTAGAAAACCCCCTTGAAGTAGTATAAAGGATTATTAGGAGAGATAAAGATTTGGGAATTGAAATGTTAATAAGTTCCGATAAGAATGAGACCAGGGTTGCCATCCTGGAATCAAAACAGGTAGTGCAGCTTTATTTTGACAGGAAAAAAAGCAAGTCTCTTGTAGGAAATATATACCTCGGTAAAATTGAAAATGTGCTTTCAAGCCTTGATGCAGCTTTTGTAGATATAGGGGAAGAAAAAAATGCTTTTCTTTATATAAATGAAGTTGCTTATGATGTAGAAATTGAAGACAGGGAAGAAATAGCCCGCAAAATACAGCATATCCTTAAACCCAACCAAATGATTTTAGTGCAGGTTACAAAAGACCCCATGAAAGGTAAGGGTGCCAGGCTAACAACTTATATTTCCCTTCCCGGAAGATATCTTGTGCTTGCCCCTTTTAATGAAGGTATCGGAGTTTCCAGGAAACTGGAAGGCAGGGAGCGTGAAGAACTCAAACTAGCGGCAGAGGAGATAAAGCCAAGAGATTGCGGTTTAATTATAAGGACTGCTGCCAGGGGGTCAACAAAAATAAAACTTAAAAAAGAGGTAAAGCAACTAATTAAATTCTGGAGCATAATACGAAAAAAAGCTGCTGTTTCAAGAGTGCCTTCCCTCATATACCAGGAATATTCAATTGTAATAAGGCTGCTTCGAGATATATTTTCAGAAGATTTTGGTACCATTTATGTTGATAAAAAAATAATAAAAAATGAAATTATTCACTATTTTCGCAGCATAGGAGTAAATTTCAATAATATTATTCTTCATCATGGTACTAATGAACTCTTTGAAGAATTTAATGTAAATGAAGTGATAGAAAGCGCGCTTGAAAGAAAGGTTTGGCTCAAATCCGGCGGTTTTATTGTAATTGACTATGGAGAAGCCCTCACAACGATAGATGTAAACACCGGAAAATTTACATCCAGCAAGAGTTCAACGCAAACAATATTAAGGACAAACCTTGAGGCCACAGAAGCAATTACGAATCAACTGAGGCTAAGAGATATCGGCGGAATAATAGTTATAGACTTCATTGATATGAGTAGTGAAGATGACAGATATAGAGTTCTTTCAAGATTTAAGCAATGTCTTGAGAAAGATAAGACTAAAACAGAAGTACTGACATTTTCAAAGCTGGGCTTGCTCGAGATGACCAGGAAAAATGTTTCCGATGGAATTATAGGCACTTTATGTAAAACTTGTCCTTGCTGTGGTGGCATGGGTTACATAAAGTCAGAAGAAACCGTAAGGCTTGAAATCGAAAGAAAAATCAGGAATCTTGCCAGGGAAAGTAATTCAAAAGCTTTCCTGATAAAGTTAAATCCAACCATAGCGTCTCTGGTTATTGGTAAAGGCGGTAAGAATTTAGCCAATCTTGAGTTTATAACAAAAAAATATGTAGCTATAAAAAGTGATGAGAACCTGCCACTCGATGCATTTGAAATTATGTCAGAAGGTTTGGCAAATGATATCAAAGAAGCTGCGAAACCTTTCAGGATTGGGGATATATTAGATCTGGAAGTGGAAGAACATTATTCACATAATAAAAATGATGCGCTTTCCAGGGTTGAAGGATATGTTGTTCAAATAATTGATGGAAGAAAATATATAGGAACTCGTGTAAAGGTTGAAATAAAATCTATTTCTAAAACTAGCGCCGTAGCAGTAATCAAATAGTATTGGCATATTTGCTGAAATTATGTTAGTATTGCCATTTGCGATTTCAAAAGAAAAATAATAGTTGATTTAAATCATTAGATTTAACAGAAGTTTAAGGAGGCCCAAAATTTACGCTGTAATTACAACTGGTGGAAAACAGTATAAAGTTGAGGAAAATAAAGACATAGTTGTCGAAAGAATAGAAGGCAAAGAAGGAGATAAAATTAAATTACCTGAAGTTAATATGGTAAGTGATGGTGATAAGATTGAGATTGGTTCTCCAAATGTTGAAAAAGCTATTGTTGAAGCGACAATTAAAAAGCAGTTTAAGGGTGATAAGGTAATAGCATTCAAGTTTAAAGCAAAGAAGAGATATAAAAGAAAAGTTGGACATAGACAGCTATTAACTCTCCTTCATCTGGAAAAGATAAGTACAAAGTAGTGGAGGTTTAACAATGTCAAGTAAAAAAGGTGTTGGAAGCAGTAAAAACGGACGAGACAGCAAACCCAAGTTCCTTGGTGTTAAGATGTCTGGCGGTCAAAAAGTAGTTGCCGGGAATATAATAATAAGACAAAGAGGCACCAAATTCAGGCCTGGCATAAATGTTGGCATAGGCAGGGACCATACTCTTTTTGCAAAAACTGATGGAGTTGTTGAATTCCTGGCAAACAGCAATAAAGGCAAAATTGTAAACATAGTATCAGCGTAAGTCAATATAAGGCCAATAAACTGCTAGCGTGAGTTTTTTACAAACCAATTTTAATAAGGAAAATTAGACCTGTAATTGCCTATATTTGTAAGGGATTACGGGTTTTCTTATGTCATAAATTAATGTATGCACTGATTAAATCGATTCACAAACTATCAATATAAAAATATTTTACTTTACTACCATAAAGAGTAGAATTATGGTTCAGGTATTAAAACATGAAAACCATTAAATCGAAATTATTAGCAATATTTATATTGATTTTTGCAGTAATTATCACTAACAGCGTAATAGCAATCATCAATTTCTCCACACTTAAGAATTCCATCGATAATATTTTAAAAGCTAATTATGAAAGTGTTATCTATGCACAAAACATGGCAATAGCCATCGAACGTCAGGATAGTGCTGAACTGACGCTCATGTTCGAAGAAAACAATAAAAATGCACAGCAGATATTTAAAGATAATGAAAAAGAATTTTTAAAATTGCTTTCTAAAGCAGAGGGGAACATAACGGAAAAAGGTGAGGATAAAATTGTTGCTAATCTTAATACTTTATATGAGGAATACCTATCTAAGTTCAATAATTTGGAAATAATCCAAAATGAAAATACCGGCCAGGGAATGGACGATTATTACTATAATGAGATATTCCCTTTATTTGAAAAAATAAAGGCGGAATGCAGAAACCTTTTAAATGTAAATCAGGAGCATATGGTAGTTTTGAAAAATACCTCTGAAATTATTGCCGGCAGGGCTACCTATATAACAATAATTATTTCTTCAATTACAATAATTATCAGTTTTATATTCATAATATATTTGATAAATAAAATAATAAAACCAATCAGGGATTTGATAGAAAAAATAAGAAATATTTCAGAAGGAAAATACAGCCAGCAGTTAAATATTGTTGGTAAAGATGAGATTGCCTCCCTGGCTGCGGAATTTAATATTATGGCTTCGAAACTGGGAGCTTATGAGCTTTTAAACATTAAACAATTGATGAAAGAAAAGCAAAAAGTAGAAGCCATTGTTGAAAGCATAAGTGATGGAATTGTAGTTATGGGAGCTGAAAATAGAATATTGCTGATCAATAAGGCTGCTGAAAAAATTTTTAAAATTAAAGAAAAAGAAGTCCTAAAGAAGCATTTTCTTGAAGTGATTAAAAATGATGAATTGTTTAATTTTTACAACAATGTAAAAAATGTAAATTATGCGTCTCTTACAAAAGACTACCTGGATATATCAATTAAAAGTAAGAGTAGAATTAATTATTATAGAGCGCTGGCAAAACCAATAACCAATATTGAAGGGGAGAGTATTGGAGTCGTACTTCTCCTGCAAGATATAACGAAATTTAAAGAAGTTGATGAATTAAAATCTGAATTCGTGGCATCAGTTTCTCACGAACTTAGAACCCCAATTACTTCAGTCATGATGGCAGCAGAGCTGCTTCAGAATGAAATACCCGGCAAAGTAAATAAATCACAAAAAGAATTGCTAAAAATAGTAGTTGAAGACAGCAACAGGTTAAAAAATTTGATCAATGATGTATTGGATCTATCCAAGCTTAAATCAGGCAAAACGACATTAGATATAAGAAAAAATGATCTGGCAAAAATAATAAATTATGTTTTAAAAATCCTGGGAATGCAGATAAAGGAAGAGAATATTAATATAAAAATCGAACTGAAAAAAAATTTGCCACCTGTTCTGTGTGATTATAGTAAAATATCACAAGTATTAACAAACCTGATAATTAATAGTATAAATTATAAAATTGAAAATAAAGTATTAATTTTAAAAATTGGAGCAAAAGCAATAAGAGGCAATAAGGTTTTAGTTTATTTATCTGACAATGGTAGAGGAATTACGGAAGAAGACCAGAAAAAAATATTTGATAAATTTGTAAGGATAGATTCATATAATAAAAATAATGAAGGAACAATGCAGGGAGCGGGACTGGGACTGACTATAAGTAGAAGTATTATAAAAAGCCATAATGGTGATATCTGGGTCGAAAGTGAAATCGGCAAAGGAAGTACTTTTTTCTTTACACTTGATGCAGTTAAAAAAATCAATAAAAATCCTATATCATAAATCAATGAAAAAAATACTTATTATTGAAGATGAAAAGAATATAATCCTTCTTCTTAAAATGTTCTTAGAGCATAATGGCTTTGAAGTTTTTACCGCCGGAAATGGTTTTGACGGAATTAAGATAGCTCAAGAATCAAATCCCGATTTAATATTATTGGATATAGTGCTTCCTGGAATAAACGGGTATTTGGTATGCAAGAATTTAAAGGAGGATGAAAAAACAAAAGGTATACCAATAATCGTTATAAGTGCAAGAACATCAAAAGACGATATAGAAAAAATTTTTTCCTTTGGTGCGCAAGATTATATAGCTAAACCTTTTTCGTTGCCTCAAATTAAAAAATCAATTTTAAAATATTTAAAGGAGTAAATAATGGATAAAATAATTTTAGTAGTTGACGATGAAAAAAATATAAGAACAACCTTATCTACATTTTTATCAAGCCTGAATTTTAAAGTAGATATGGCCTCAAATGGAGAAGAGGCACTGATCAAGTTAAAAGAAAAAGATTATAACCTTGTTCTTCTGGATATAAAAATGCATGGTTTAACAGGAATGCAAGTTCTGCAGGAGATGAGAAATTCTGGGGTAAAAACCAACACAATAATGATGACTGCATATGGGACCATAGAAAATGCTGTAGAATCCATGAAATTAGGCGCTGTTGATTTTGTAAGCAAGCCTTTTACTCTTGAGGCTCTTAAATTGGTGTTGACCGATGTATTAGACAGACAGAAACTCAAGGAATCTGAAGTAAAATCTTTCAAAGATTATTTGGAATATAGTAAAAAATGTATTTTTGAAAAAAATTATGAAAAAGCAAAAGAATATTTAAAAAAAGCGATATCGGAAGATCTGGAAGCACCTGAACCCCAGAATCTCCTGGGTGTGCTTGCAGAATTTGAAGGTGATTTATTAGCTGCGGGACGCCATTATAGAGCCGCATTAGAACTTGATCCAACATATAAACCTGCGCTTGAAAATCTTGAAAGGGTAACAAGATTCAAGTATTCAAAGGAAGGTATTCAATTTGATGATAAGGTGGAGGAATAAATATGTATATTATTATAGTCGGTTGCGGGAAAGTTGGTTCAAACCTGGCAAAAGAACTTTCTTTGAATAATCATGACGTGGTTGTAGTTGACAGTGACTCTAAAAAATTTACACAGCTTGGTTCAGGATTTAATGGCAAAACGGTATTGGGTGTCCCAATAGATGAAGATATTCTTATACAAGCTGGGATTGAAAAAGCTGATGCTCTGGCTGCTGTTTCTCCAGATGAAAACATTAATATCATGGTCTCACAGATTGCAAAAGAAATATATAAAGTTCCCAGGGTTATCCCAAGACTTTATGATCCGGACAGGGATATTTTCTTTCAACAACTGGGTTTAAGTACCATGTGCCTTACAACGCTTGCTGTCGCTCATGTCAGAAAAATATTGGAACAGAAATCAGGAGACATATTGCATACTTTTGGCAACAAGAATATAGGCTTAAAATATTTGGAGCCGGACAAGAAGTTCATAGGACGGGCAGTTAAAGAAATTAACTTAACAGAATCGGTAATTTTTGGAATTATTAAGGCTGATGAATTCATTTTAGCAAATTCCAACTATAAAATAACCAAGGATGACAAACTGGTTATTGCAGAATATGTTTAACAGGTAAATCAAAAGGAGCAATATATGTTTATAATAATTATAGGTAGCGGTAAGGTTGGTTACTATCTGGCAAAAACACTTGCTCAGTTAAAATATAAAATTACGGTAATAGAAACGAATAAAGAACTTTGTATGGACATTGTGAATACTACTGCCAATCTTGATGTCATTGTTATCAATGGAGACGGTACAAGCATTAATTATCTAATTGATGCAGATATAGAGTCCGCTGATGCACTTATTGCAGTTACGGGAAGGGATCAAGACAACCTGGTCGCCTGCCAGATTGCCAAGAAAAAATTCAATGTTAAAAAAACCATTGCAAGGGTCAATAATCCTAAAAATATAAAAATTTTTGAAACATTGGGGGTAGATGTTGCAGTAAGCAGCACATCTTCTATTGTTGATATTATTGAAAGGGAAGTATTTATTTCAGGACTAAAATCGCTTACAACAGTAGGCAACATTTCAATAAATGAAATAAAACTTCAGTCAAACTACATTTCAGTAAATAAACAAATTAAAGAATTAAATATTCCGGAAGATTGCATAATTATTGCAATAATTCGTAATAATAAAGCAATAATACCCGGCGGTTCTTCCATCCTTTTAAATGGGGATGAAATCATTGCCATTTCAAAAATGGGCGATGAGGGTAAACTTGAGGAAGCTTTAGGAAAAAAATAAATGTTTAAAAATTTTAAACAAAATTTTATAGGTTTATTAATCGAAATCACATTCGTTGTGGTATTTTTATTGATTGGTTTGGCAATATGCATAATTTATAGTTTTTGGAGTTAAAAAATTGTCTGAAAATCCTTCCAGTTCTATTAAAACTATAGGGTATTATATAGGGAAAGTTATTACTGTACTGGGAATCATACAAATAATCCCAATAATTACTTCGATTTTTTATAAAGAGTGGAATATTGTATTAAACTTCACACAAAGCATGTCGGCAGCCTTAATCATAGGAGCATTGCTTATAATTTCATGCAATTCCGAGAGAAGAAGAAAGATAGACTGGAGCCATGGGATGATTATTGCCGCTTTCTCGTGGTTTACAGGTATGTTACTATGTGCGATTCCATACTATCTTAGTGGTAATTTTAATAGCTATCTTGATTGTTGCTTTGATGTTATGAGCGGTTTTACAACCACCGGACTTGTATTGATTCAAGATTTAGACCATGTTTCAAATGGAATAAATATGTGGAGACATATGCTTACTTACCTGGGTGGTCAGGGGATGGTTGTTCTGGCACTTACATTTTTAGTAAAAAGTACAAGCGGTTCTTACAGAATGTATGTTGGCGAAGGAAAAGATGAGCAATTGCTTCCTAATGCAATCAGCACTTCAAAAGCAATTTGGTTTATAAGCGGAACATATTTAGTTTTTGGTACATTAATTTTATGGGTGGTTGGGTTTTTTATAGGCATGCCTGCAGACAGGTCATTCCTGCATGCAATCTGGGTATTTATGGCAGCCTGGAGCACAGGTGGTTTTGCTCCACAAACACAAAATATACTCTATTATCACAGTTTCTGGTATGAAATTGCAACCGTGGTATTTTTTATAATTGGTTCCTTTAATTTTGCTCTTCATTATGCTATATGGAATAAGAATAGAAAAGAAATTTATAGAGATATTGAAATCCAATCAATGACTGTGACAACATTAATTTTAACATTATTGGTTGTTACAGGATTAATGAAATTAAATGTATATCCTGATTTTATTGCAACATTCAGAAAAGGGTTTTACCTGTTAATCTCAGGCCATACAACTACGGGTTTTATGACCATATATGCAAAACAATTTTTTACCGAGTGGGGCAATATAGCACTTTTTGCCGTAATAATATCAATGTTAATTGGCGGGAGCGCTTGTTCAACTGCCGGAGGCTTTAAAGGTTTGCGCATTGGAATAATATTTAAAGGTTTTATTAGAGATATTAAAAGAATCCTACTTCCGGAATCCCGAGTTCAGATTGACAAGTTTCATCATATTGGAGATATCGTTCTGGAAGATAAACACTTAAGAAGTGCCATGCTGATTGTCTTTGCGTACATTGTAACTTTTGCAATAGGCACTTTGAGTGGAATATTTTTTGGGTATCCTCTATCATCTGCTGCATTTGAATCTGCATCAGTAACAGGTAACGTGGGATTGAGTATAGGAATTACCCAGGTTTCAATGCCCAATGCATTAAAAATTATTTATATATTTATCATGTGGATTGCCAGACTTGAATTTATGTCAGTTTTCGCACTTGTAACTTTTATATTCTTTGGAAAGAGAAGAAAATGGGCCCGATAAAAATATTTTTGGCAGCAGCTTTTAGCGGAATTTTAATTGCAAATGGCGGCATATCAATTTCCAGCAATGAATTAATAGAGAATGCAATAAAATACGATAAACAAATTGTTGTATATTCGGGTGAAGTCATTGGAGATATTATGAAAAGGGGCGATAATGCCTGGATAAATGTTTCTGACGGTAATAATGCAATCGGTGTCTGGCTGCCATATAGCGAAACAAAGAAAATAAAATATATAGGTCTGTATAATTATAAAGGTGATACAGTAAAGATTGAAGGTATTTTTAACAAGGCCTGCCCAGAGCATGGAGGAGATCTTGACATTCATTGTAAAAAAATAGAGGTTTTAAAAGAAGGATATATAATACAAAAAAAAATTAATTATAAAAATGTTCTGATAGCAGGGATTTTGCTTATCTTCGCTGTAATCTTAAATCTAATAATCCTGAGGAAAAAGTTATAATCTAATAATAAACCAACCAGTGTAACTTATATTATCTGTTTGTGATGAACTCAAACTAAGTAAAAAAACCTGCGATTGCACTTAAAATAAGGACAAGCAATACACCAATACTTATCAAACATAGTTTGTAATTCTTTTTGATTAAAAAATAGGTTAATGCAAACAAAACAGTAACAACCGGTATTGCTATCATTATCAGTATTCCAATAGATGAAAGCAGCCATGGATCAAACTCTTTATTGTTTTTTAACCCAGAAATAAATTGGTCCAGGTCAATGTTATCTTCTGAAGTTTCAATAATATTTCCTTCGTTTACATTGTTAAACATACCAAAAGTAAAGCCGGCAATCATAAATGCCAGACTAATGATTAGTCCAATTGTCAAAATTTTATATAAATTTCTGTTCATATTAAACAAGCAGTCAACCTGTTAATAATTTAATATATTAAAAGCCCTGAGAAACATCAGTATCCCTATTACAGAAAACACAGCCAGTATTATAAAGGCAATATTGCTGATACGAAGT
>Ga0214473_10011693_pt1 | contig 10313 bp, 8 predicted proteins | sample RVTome_7_FD_203509 | JGI IMG/M metagenome (GOLD analysis project Ga0214473, IMG submission 203509) | Soil microbial communities from uranium-contaminated site in the Upper Colorado River Basin, Wyoming, United States - RVT98D197 | ecosystem: Environmental > Terrestrial > Soil > Contaminated >... | reverse complement strand
CTTGAGCCCGCTGGAGATTGTCACCGGGCACGCGCACGACGCGCTGGGCTACGGCTACTCGGCGATTGCGCCCTCGGTGTTTCGCGAGATGTGCCGGCGCTGGCGGGATACGCTGGAAAATCCGGCACGCGGCCCGGCGGCCTACAGCTTCGTGGATATCGGAGCGGGCAAAGGGCGCGCGCTGCTACTGGCATCGGAGATTCCTTTTCGCGCAGTGATCGGCGTGGAGCTGAGCCCGGAGCTGGCGCGCATCGCGCAGAGCAACGTGGAGACCTGGTCACGCCAGGCGGGACGGGCGCGCGCCAAAATTCACGTGCTCCATGAGGACGCGCTGCAATTCTGCTGGCCCCGATATGATCGGGGCTGGCCGCGCACTTCCCTGCTGGTGTTTTTGTACAATCCGTTTGCCTGCGAGCTGGTGGAACGGCTGCTCGAGCGGCTGGAAGCCGCCGCACAGCGGGGCCACGCCAGCCGCGGGGCCGATCGCGTGGCGCGGCCGTCTGAAAACATTGACCTGCTCTACGCCAATCCCACCTGCGCCGACGTGCTCAGCCGCCGCGGGAATTGGGTGCTGCTATGGACCGACCGCATTGACATGGACGCCGCCGACCAGGCCGCCGATCCCTACGGCACCACATTCGACCGCGTCTCCTGCTACCGCCTGCGGTGTTGACGTTTGGTTGTTGGAACAAAAAGCGTCAGGTCGCCGGCCCGCCATCCAGATTGGCGGGCCGGACGACCTGAGCTACAACGAACTGATGCCTGCGCTTGACTCGCGCGGCGGCTTCAGGGTAGAGCTAGAGTGCACGGGAAATCACACGGGAGGATTTTTCTATGCGCCGGACATTTTTGACTGCGGGCTACAAGTACAGCCCGCACCCGTTGGCGGTCGTGGCTTTGCTGGTCAGCGTGGCGATGGCGGGGACGTTTGCTTTTCGGGCCCACGCGCAGCAGGCGCCCCCGGCTGCGGCTCCCGCGCCGGTGCAGCCGCCCGGACCGGTGCAGGTGATCACGTTTGTGGACATCACGCCCAATAACCGCGAGCCGGGCACAGCGCTGTGCAAGCAGTACGTGGCCGACACGAGGCGCGACGCCGGCATCACCAGCGTCGAAGTGCTGGCGCAGACCAATCGCCCGAATCACCTGGTCATTCACCAGGTGTGGCAGAATCTGGCGGCGTTTGAGCGCCACGAAGCCGCGCAGCACACCAAGGACTTCCGCGCCAAGCTGATGCCGATGCTGGGCTCCCCGTTCGATCAGCGGCTGCACTACGTCGTGCCGTAACACGCCGCGCCCCGGGAGCGCCTGGGAGCGCCAATCTCCCGATTGGCGGTCTGAAGGACGCAATCGGGGGATTGGCAGTACGAACTCCGCCAATCCGCGAATTGGCATTTTGAACTACGCCAATCGGGAGATTGGCGTTCCCGGGAACATCCACCGGAACGAAATATCGAGACTTCTCACATGGATGAAACGAACCGCCGGCAGCGTGGCCTGGAGATTTTCGAGCGGCTGTACGGCGAAGCGGGAGCGAAAACGCTGCGGTCGCTGGAAGAGACCGCGCCGGATCTGGCTCGCTACGTCGTGGAGTTCGCCTTCGGCGATATTTTTGCGCGGCCGGGGCTGGACCTGAAGGCGCGGGAGCTGGCCACCGTAGCCGCGCTCACGGCGATGGGCAACTCACCGGCGCAGCTCCGCGCGCACATGCACGGCGCGCTGAACGCCGGCTGCACACGGCAGGAAATCATCGAGATCGTCCTGCAGATGGTCCTCTATGCAGGATTCCCCGCGGCAATCAACGGCGTCCAGGCAGCCAAGGAAGTGTTCGCCGAGCGCGCCTCAAGACAGTTGTAGCTCGGGTCTTCCCGGCGGTTCCTGCCCGGGGGACCTGAGGTTTTTTCCTCCGAGGTGATTCAAGCAGAAAAACTTCAGGTCGCCCATACTCCGGGACGACCAGAGCTACAAAAAACAGGGCCGGACCCCCGCCCATCTGAATGGCGGGCGGGTCCGGCCCTGAGTGAGAAAAAACAACGTCAAATCGCGCTTGAGCTATTTCCAAACTCTGGCGACAGGTTTGCCGACGAGAACTTCCGGCCGGGCGCCCGGACGCGGCCGGAACTTCTGCCCGCCGCCGGAATCCACGGCTGCGGTATAGAAATTGCCATCCGGGTCCGAAGCCAGTCCATGCACGCCCCACATGGCGCCGGGGAAGTCGCCCCAGGTGCCCCAGGAGTAGATGAACTTGCCGTTGAGATCGTACTTGATCATCTTGGAAGTGCCGCGGTCGGCGGCCCACAGGGCGTGATCGGCGGTGATGATAAAGGAGTGGATGTCCACCGGCTCGGGGCCGAAGCTCCACTCGTCGAGGTACTTGCCGTTTTCGTCGAAGACCTGCACGCGGTTGTTGTTGCGGTCGTTCACAAACACGCGGTTGGTCTGCGTGTCAACTGCAATGCCGTGCACGTTATTGAAGTAGCCCGGGCGGCGCTCCGGCGGAGTGCCTCGCTGTCCCCAATCCAGCAGGAATTTGCCGTCCTTGTCGAATTTGGCGACGCGGTTTCCGTTGTAGCCGTCGGCCACGACGAAGCTGCCGTTGGGGAAGAAGTCCATGTAGGTGGGCCGGTTGAAATGCGTGCCATCGGCGCCATACACGGAAGGCGTGCCGATGGTCTGCACGATGCGCTTGCCGTCATTCGAGAACTTGTAGATGGCGTGCTGGTGGTCGTCCACCACGTACACGTTTTTCTGGGGGTCGTAGGGGCTGATATAGACAGCGTGGGGGCGCTTGAAGATATTGTCCCACTGGCTCCAAGTCTCGGTGATATTGCCGTTGGCGTCCACTACCACGAAGCAGTTGGCCCACAGGGTGTCCACGCCGATGACGCCGTTGAACTGGGTTATGCCGTTCTCCGCCAGACCGCCGGCGCCGCCCGCTGCCGGCAGGCTGGCCGATGTGGCGTCACGCCAGGGCAAGCGGCCGATGGGGAAAGAGAGGCTCGGCCCCATGTCCGTCAGCCGGCGCGCCTGCGGGCGCGGAATGTTGGGGAGCTGGCCGCGCTGCAGGATGAAAACGCGGTTGGCGCTTTCGGCAAAGACTCCCTGCCCCGCGCCCCAGGTCCACTTCTCGTTTCCAGGCAGCCCCGAAATGGGCTTGGGCCAGCCGGCCACGGCTTCGTAACCGCCGTGAATATCCTGGCCGCCCTTCTCATTGGGAAACGCGGCGGCGTTGAACGTACTCATGCCCTGCCCCTGAACCGGCAAAATGCGGCTGCCGATCAGAATGCCCACCGCCAGCGTGGCCAGCGTCGTCAATAGAGTCAGCAAGCGATTACGCATAACGTGTGCCTCCAATTTTGACCGGGCTGCAAGTACAGCCCGGACCCGGAAAATCGGTCGTTCTCTTCAGCGGGCTGTAAGTACAGCCTGATCCGCCGGGCGCCCCGGAAAAATCTCGGCCTCATGGAGCTAGACGCCAAGCGCCATCCGCGCGTTTCAGGCACGCCTATCTTGCACCCGATGGCCCCAACTATCAAACGAGAAATTGCGCAGTCGCCCGCCCTCCGGGAAGGTGGCGGACCAGCGCCGTTAGCGTATACTGCCGTCGGCTGGGAGCCCCGCAGGGGAGCCCGGATCGTTCAAACTTCCATACCTTAACCAACCGGAGGCAACGCCATGCTGGGAGAATTGGTCGGTGAATCAACAGGCAAAAGAATCGTGAGAAGGGTGCTGTCGATGGAACCACCGACGGTGGAGGTGTCGTTCGAGGAGGGCGGCAAACTGCTGGGAGCCAGCGTCACCGGTTTCGGCACCTACACCTCTGTCGTCAGACCCGACGGCTCCATCTTCGGCGAAGGCCAAGGGGGAATGTTCACGACCGATGGCGAAATGATCGCCTGGAAGGGATCGGGCGCGGGGAAATTCAAGGACCGGGGCGCTGTGAGTTATCGGGGCATGGTCTACTATCGGACGGCGTCGCAAAAGCTGGCGCGACTCAACAACATGGCCGCCGCCTTTGAATACGAAGTTGATCCGGAAGGCAAAACTGCCACCAAAATATGGGAATGGAAATAGGGCTTTGCCGCGCGAATTGCTGGCGAGAGCACCGGCGGCTTATCGAACGGCACGAAAATCGGAAACGATACCGCGAAAGTAAGTGAAGGGGCCGTCTGGCAGGAGCCAGGCCACTTCGGCGCGAGTGGGCACGCGGAGGCCGTCGTACGTTTTGTATTCGGCAAATGTGCCTCGCCAGGGCGTGGCGACAAAGGTCTTGCCCAGCCCGCGTGGGCGGTCGGGCGCGCCGGCGCTGATCACGCGGCCCTCGGCGTCCACTTCCAGGTCCACGTAGCAACGCATCGCGCCGTCGTCGAAAGTGGCGCGCAGCGTTTCCGGCGATGGCGCCGACCAGGCCGGTTGCGGCGCGTTGCTGCTGGATGAAAAGCCAGTCGGCCGCCAGGGCATCTCGGCGAGCGCGCGCAGGACTTCGCCGCGATCCACTTCGGGCCCTTGGGCGCGCACCATAGGGACGATTCCGGCGATTCGCACCGAGAGGAGACCGTGGCCGCCTTCAAAGGCGTCCACGACCGTGACCGGCAGAATGCGCGCGATGCGGGCGTGGGCGGTCCAGCGAAAGTCGAGCCCGGCGGCGTCAAACCACTGCTCCGCCCGGAACGCCAGCCAAGGCTTGCCGGGGGCCAGGCGTATTTCACCGCTCTGCCTCAACTGAAAGCCACGGCACGCCACCGGCCCATCCGGCATGGCGAATCGCCGGACGTGTTCCAGCAGACTTTGCGGATCGCTGCGCACAGCCAACGCGATTGTACCGGTCTTCTGACTGGTGGCGCGCCGAGGATTTTGTGTTTTCTTGTGGTATTGTCGGGCGAGTTTGCGGTGAGTCGGAGCGCGCATGCTGCTGCCCACGTTCACGCTGCTGGTGATTACGGTACTGCTGTTCGCGTACGTGTTTGCGGTGCGGCCGTGGCACACCGAATGGGGCGCGACGCACCTGGACCGCGTGGCGAAGCTGCCGGGCGATGAGCTTTCGCCACGCGCTTATCACACCGTCACTCATGCCGTGAATATTCAGGCGCCGCCGGAAGCGATCTGGCCGTGGATTGTGCAGATCGGCCAGGACCGCGGCGGATTCTACAGCTATACCTTTCTCGAAAATCTGGCCGGCTGCGCCATGCCCAGCGTGCGGAAGATCGTGCCCGAATGGCAGAACCGCGCCGCCGGCGATACCGTGTGGTTTGCCACGCCGAAACATTATGGCGGGCGGGCGCGCATGGTGGCCACCATCGTCGAGCCGCAGCGTTCCCTGACCCTGGCCACTCCGGCGGACTGGAAGCGCATCCAGGCGGGCGACGAAGGCCAGGAGACCACCTGGACTTTTGCGCTGGTCCCCAAGGCCAGCGGGACCACGCGGCTGATCGCGCGCTTGCGCGCGGTGGCCTATCCGAGCCTGGTCACGCGAGTGGTGAACTATCTCTTCTGGGAGCCGGCGCATTTCCTGATGGAGCGCAAGATGCTCCTGACCATCCAGGCGCTAGCCGAAAAACAGGCGAAACAGGCGTAACTCAGTTCGCGCCGGTACCCGCCCCGACGCCCTGCCGGATCGAAATCGGCTGTTATCAATCTGTAGGCAGGTAACCAATTGGGCACAAATCCGCAGCCCCAATACGCCAATCAGTATCAAACTAATTAGCAGATGGAGTGCCTGCCCGGTCCGGCTCCTCTGCTGAGGTCCCCGTATGGTGGAAGACAGGAGCACTGGCGGCAAGCCCGCCCTTCCTCTGGCGGGCAAGCGAGGCCGATGTGCACCGGAGACGGCACTGCCCTTCTCCACAGGTGATCAGGGTCGCGCGGCGCACGATCCCGCCTCTCTTGCTTTTCAGGAAACCGCGAGCTTCGAAGCTCGGCTGGCACGGCTGCGTCCGTGGCAGCGGCTGGCGATACTTGCGCTCATCACGGTCGTGTATTTCGTGGCCGGAAAGGCCGGCTTGCGGCTGGCCTATCTGAACGCCAGCATCTCCGTGGTCTGGCCGGCGACCGGCATCGCCATCTCGGCGCTGCTTCTGCTGGGGCAGCGCGTCTGGCCGGCGATCGCACTCGGCGCGTTTCTGGTGAACGTAACCACGACGGGCTCAGTGGCCACATCGCTGGGCATCGCCGCGGGCAACACACTGGAAGCCCTCGCGGGCGCGTGGCTGGCCAACCGCTGGGCGGCCGGCTGGCGAGCGTTCGAGCGCGCGCAGGATATTTTTCGATTTGCGTTTCTGGCGGTCTCCCTGGCCACCGCGGTGAGCGCCACCATCGGCGTCACCAGCCTGTGCCTGGGGGGCCTCGCGGCCTGGGGCGATTATGGCCAACTGTGGTTTCAATGGTGGTTGGGCGACGTGGTGGGAGCCGTGATCGTTACGCCGTTGATCGTTCTGCTTCTCACCTATCCCAGGCCGCGGTGGACGACGAAACAGTGGATCGAAGCGGCGCTGCTTTTCACCGGCCTCTTTTTTGTCGGCGCCATCCTTTTCGGCGGGCTGATCTACGGGATTTCTCAAGACTATCCGCTGACCTTCATCTATATCCCTTTTCTTTTTTGGACCGCGTTCCGCTTCGGCCCGCGCGAGGCCTCGCTGGCGACGCTGGTGATCTCGGCCCTGGCCATCGGGGGCACGGTCGAAGGCCACGGCCGCTTCTCGGGCCTGCCGCCCGGCCAACCGCTTCTGCTGGTACAGGCGTTCCTGGGAGTGGTGGCCATGACCACACTGGCGGTGGCGGCGAGCGTATCGGAACGCAAGCGGCTGGAGGAGTTGGCATCGCGTCTGGCGGCCATCGTCGAGTCTTCCTATGACGCCATCGTCGGCAAGGCCACCGACGGGACGATTCTGAGCTGGAACCAGGGCGCCGAACGGATGTACGGCTACTCGGCCGCCGACGCTATCGGGCGGTCCGTTTCCATGCTGTCCCCGGCGCAGAGCGATGACGAAATTTCGCAAATCCTGGAGAAAGTCAGGCGGGACGAGCCTATCGAACCGTACCAGACCAAGCGCCGGCGAAAGGACGGCACGCTGGTGGACATCTCCCTGGCCATCTCACCGGTGCGAGACGCGCGCGGCCGGGTCATCGCGGCTTCAGCCATCGCCCGCGACATCACCGAACAGAAGCGCACCGAAGCGGCCCTGGTGGAAGCCAACGCCAAACTCACGGCTTGGCTGAGCCAGCTCGAACGGGAAACCCAGGAGATCGCGCTGCTCAATCAGATGAGCCATATGCTGCAGACGTGCCTGAACGAGGAGGAGACCGGCAAGATCATCCGGAAATATGCGGAACAACTCTTCCCCGCCGACTCCGGTGCGGTGTGCGTTCGCAACACCTCGCTGGACCTGGTCGAGACGGTGTGCACCTGGGGCGCCTGGCCTCCGGCGGAACAGGATTTCAGCCGCAAGGATTGCTGGGCGTTGCGGCACGGACAATTGCACGCGGTCACCAACCCGCGCGTGGACCTCATCTGCCCGCACTGGAGTCACGAGGCGCCGCCGGCGGAGGCGCTGTGCGTACCGATGATGGCGCAGGGCGAATCGCTGGGCGTGTTGCTGTTGCGCCGGCCGGCGGACCAAGGGGCGGATCCGGGCAGCGCCCCGGCGCACCCCGGCGTTTCGCGCAAGGAGCTGGCGGTCACGGTGGCCGGGCACATCGCGCTGGCGCTGGCCAATCTGCGGCTGCGCGAAAGCCTGCGCGCGCAGTCCATTCGGGATTCGCTCACCGGGCTCTACAATCGCCGTTACTTGAACGAAACGCTGGAGCGCGAAATCCGCCGGGCGGCGCGCACCCGGCGGCATCTGGCCGTGTTGATGCTGGACGTGGATAATTTCAAGGGCTTGAACGACAGCTCCGGGCACGAGGCGGGCGATGCTTTCCTGCGCCAATTGGGAGCATTCCTGCAACAGCGCGTGCGCGAGGAAGACGTCGCCTGCCGTTACGGCGGCGACGAATTCGTGATCCTGCTGGCGGAGACTTCTCTTGAAACCGCGAAAAAGCGGGCCCGGCAACTGCGCGAAGGCATCCGGACCCTCTCCGTGGCCCATCGCGGGCAGTACCTGACGCCGCCCACCGTGTCCCTGGGCGCCGCGCTCTATCCGGACCACGGCGCGTCGGGGGATGAATTGATCCGCGCCGCCGACGACGCCCTGTACAAGGCCAAAGCGCGCGGGCGCGACTGCCTGGTCGTCAGCAGCGAAAGCCGCGAGCGCGCGTAGCGACATCTGTTGCCGCCGCCCGATAAGCGCGGCCTCATGGCGGCGCTCCACCCGATCAACCACTCAGAACTCATCCCGTTGGGATATCTGTTACCAGTGGGGCAGATAACGGGTGCGGGCTGTACTTGCAGCCCGCCCTGAAAAAAGGGCGGGAAACTGGCCTAACACGTCAGCGCAACGGCCAGCAGGAGCCGCACTTCCGCGCCGAACGGGTGAAAGAAATCCGAGATTGACACCAGAGGGCGACAGGCGCACTATTCGGCGCAAGGGTGAAGTCCCCTCGCCCGCGGACAAGCTTACTAAAAGGAGAACCCACGGAAATGGACAATCGCCCAGCAAAGAATCCCCGCGCGACTGTGTGGAAATCCCTACTGCTGGTCGTAGGGATCGCAATGCTCTTTGCGCCAGCGGGCGCGCGAGCTGAAACCCTTACTGCGGACTGCGGAACCGCGATCGCCACTCCGCCACACTATACGACGGTCACGGCGGCGCTCGCGGCGTTCGTGGATTCCACAGTGCGGAACACACTTATCATCAACGGCACGTGTCACAACGAGTCTGTACCGGGGCTAATAGACGGTATACGGATCGATGGCTTCAGCCGGCTCACGGTGCGCGCAGGGGGCTCGGGAGCTACGCTGAGCCACGACTCGGGCCTCCCTTGCGCGCCCACCGCACCATTCTCTAATTTCTCCACCATTCCGGTGCTGACGATTGTGGATTCCCATCAGCTCATCGTGGAGGGATTCGGCACGAACGCCGGTGGCCCCGGCGTCAATGGCGGTAGATTATTCATCACGGGAGGAAACGGGATTTCCATCGAAGACAGCAGCGTGACTTTCCGCGGCGTAACGATTGACAACAGCCGCGGCAGTGCCATCGGCGTCGGGAACGGCAGCTCGGTCAGTCTACAGGGTAACCGGAGCAATCCCCCGGTGAACACGGAAAATTTCCTGCAAAACAATTGCGGCCCCGGCGTCGGCACATCTCCTGGCTCAAGCGCGAACCTCAGCGGCTGGAACACAATCCAAAACAACCAGGGAGGAGGTGCGGGAGGGAACGGTCGCGTGAGCATTAACGCCGGTCTGGATTCTGGCGGAAACCAAACCACGATCCTGATCCAAAATAATCAGGGGCCAGCCGGGGGTGCAAACACGGGCGGTTTCCTTTCCTTGGGCGGCAATGTGATCGTCCAAAACAATGCCCTCAATCCCGATGTCACGATGTATCCCGCGGGGATGCGCGCGGCCCTCGTGGCATACTCTCAGGGAATCGTCTTCGTGAACGGCCAAGTGCAAATCCTAAATAACCAAGGGCCGGCAATTTGGGCCGATCTACAGAGCGTCGTGCGATTGGGCCCGCCCGTAATCGTTCCGCCGCCACCCCCGAATCTCACCGTCAGTGGAAACACGGGAGGGGGGCTCAAGTTAACTCACATGTCTGTCGCTCAGTCTTCCAGCATAGCCGTGATGACCGGCAATACGGGGAGCGACGCAAGCTGCGACACCAGTTCCTTGATCTATGGAGATGTAACGGGGATTAGTGTCATGAAGTGTTCCAACACGGAACAGACAAAGAAGTGACCTGGGTCGGAATCTTGGGCAGTGGCCTGGGACGCGCTCGGGATGAGCCAGGGGATGGACACGAGAACACCGTCCGCAGGCTCACCCTGGGCGCGTAACCGTACCCTAGATCGTTCCGCCATTTGAAATGAAGTTATCTCATAAACACATTCAGGTGATTGATTCGTTGTGATTTATGGGAATCGGCGTACACCAGCAGCATGGATCTTACCGACGCCCAATGGGCACAACTGGAGCCTTTCTTCCGGCCGAAAAGGCGAGCCGACGGGCGAGGGCGGCCTTGGCGCGATTCGCGCCAAGTGCTCAATGGCGTGTTGTGGATTCTGCGCACCGGAGCCGCTTGGTCCGACTTGCCCGACCGCTATCCTCCCTATCAAACCTGCCATCGCCGGTTTCAACAATGGCAACGTACCGGCCAGCTCTACCGGATTCTGCAGAAGCTGGCCGAAGACTTACGCGACCGCGGCAAACTCGATTT
>Ga0214473_10011692_pt1 | contig 10313 bp, 13 predicted proteins | sample RVTome_7_FD_203509 | JGI IMG/M metagenome (GOLD analysis project Ga0214473, IMG submission 203509) | Soil microbial communities from uranium-contaminated site in the Upper Colorado River Basin, Wyoming, United States - RVT98D197 | ecosystem: Environmental > Terrestrial > Soil > Contaminated >... | reverse complement strand
CGTCTCCAACCCGCTCAAGCCCGACTCCGGGATGCCCCCGACGCTGGAGTGGTGCAACACCGACAGCCTTGGAGAGCGGATCCAGGCGGCGTTCCCGGACGCGCGCGTCGTGAAGACGCTGAACACGGTCAATGCCGGGGTGATGGTCGACCCGGCGTCGGTGCCCGGCTCGCACAACGTGTTCATGTGCGGGGACGACGAGGATGCGAAGGCGAGCGTGCGGGAGCTGCTGCAGGCCTTCGGGTGGCCCGAGGACGACATCGTCGACCTCGGCGGGATCGAGTCCGCCCGCGGCCAGGAGATGTACCTGGCGCTGTGGCTGCGGCTGATGCTGGCCGGCGAGTCGGCGCAGTTCAACGTCAAGGTGGTGCGAAGCTAGTCGGCCACAGCGGATCCGCCGCCCGGAGGCGGCGGATCCTTAGGAGCGGCGACGGCGTCCGCGCGCATCATGCGCGGGACCGCCACGCCTTACGAGCCTCCTTGCCAGACAGCGGGGTGGGCGTTGATGGCCCTTCCCACCCGCTTGATCGGTCATCTGCCCGAATTTCGCCAGCGGGCCCCTCGAACCTGGACGACTGTCGGAGGCGGTGAAGGTGCCCGGGGCGGGATTCGAACCCGCACAACCCCGTAGGGCAACAGCTTTTAAGGCCGCTGACTTTGCCAGTTTGTCTACCCGGGCCAGGCGATCCTAGGCGTTTAGGTGATCTAGAGACTCAGGCGTCATCCTGTGCATCCGTGCCGCAACCCTGGGCGGTTCTCGGTGTTTGAATGCCTGGGAGGAGTGCATCCGACAACGCTTGGAGGCGTAGGCATCCCTTGGAGGCGTCAGCACTTACACATGCATCACGCCGCGGGCTGATTCCGAAGCCGCAGCGACCGCTGCGGCTGACCGGCGACGAGCGGCTGATCGCGATGATGCGCAGCGGGCACGAGCGCGCCTTCGAGGTCGTGTTCGAGCGGTATCAGACCAGGCTGCTCGCCTTCTGCCAGCACATGCTCGCCTCGCGCGAGGACGCCGAGGACGTGCTGCAGGAGGTCTTCGTCGCCGCCCACAAGGCGATCCTGGCCGACAACCGGCCGATCAACGTGCGCCCGTGGCTGTACCGGATCGCCCGCAACCGGTGCCTGAACCACCTCCGCAAGCCGGTGCCCGAGGGCCAGGACACGATGGACTTTCACCCGTTTGAGAACGGCGCGTCGACCGCGGAGCGGGTTCAGAACCGCGAGGAGTTCCGGCAGCTGATCTCCGACGTGCAGACGCTTCCCGAGACCCAACGCACCGCGCTGCTGCTGCGCGAGGTCGACGCGATGTCCTACGAGGAGATCGCGCACTCGATGGAGACCACGGTGCCGAGCGTCAAGTCGCTCCTGGTCCGGGCGCGGATCACGCTCGCCGAGGCGAGCCAGGCGCGCCAGCTCACCTGCGGCGAGGTTCAGCTCGAGCTCGCCGAGGCGGCGGAGGGCCTGCGGAAGGCGTCGGGCCCCGTGCGCCAGCACATTCGCGCGTGCGAGGGCTGCGCCGACTTCCGAAAGCAGCTTCGCTCTGACAGCCGCGCGCTCGCGGCTCTGATGCCGATCGGTCCGCTGCTCGCCGTGAAGCACCTCTTCGGCGCCAAGATCGTCGGCCTGCTCGGCGGCGGCGGCTCCGCAGGTGGCGGCGCCGCGGGCGGTGCCGTGGCGACGGGCACCGCGGCGGGTGGCGCCGCGGGCGGCGCCGCGGCCGGAGCGGCAGCACTCAGCACCGCCGCCGGAGGCGCGGGCGGGATCGGCGGAGCGATCGCGGGCGGGATCGGCGCCAAGGCGGCCGCCGGCGTCGCGACCGCGGCGCTGCTGACCGCGGGCGCGGTCGAGGTGAAGAGCAAGTACTCCTCCGAGCCAGACGGCAAGCGCAACGCCGCCCCCGCCGCGATCGCCCACCCCGCCGGGGTAAACGGGCAGGACGCTGCGGCGAAGAAGGAGACTGGCACGGTGGAGGAGGCGCCCGCCCCGGTCGCGGAAGAGGAGCCTGCGCCCGTCGTGGAGCCCGAGCCGACCGAGGTGATACCGCCGGCGTCCGAGCCCGCTCCGGCCGCGTCGGAGCACCCGGCATCCGAGAATCCGGCCGCGGGCGAGAGCGCGACCGAGGAGCCGGTCGCCGACGACCCCGAGTCGATCGGCACCGTCGTCACCGAGGCGCCCGTCGCGCCGGCCCCTCCGGCGTTCGACGACTCGACGCCGCTCGCCCCGACCGTCAAGTAGCGGACGCGGCCGCCGGCCGCGACGCTACGCGGTGAGGCCGATCACCTTCATGCGGCGCGTCAGCGCCTGCGCCGCGAAGCCGTGCGTCTCCTCCTTGGAGACGCCGAACAGCTCCCAGTTCTCCTGATCGTCGACCCACGGCGGGTCGAGGACCTTCTCGGTCACCGGGAGCGCCTCGGCCAGCATCTGCTGGATCGCCGCCCGGTAGCGATCGTCCTCGCGCGCCATGTCGGTGAGGAAGCGCGTCCCGAAGGCGATGTGGCGATGCTCGTCGCGAGCGACGTTGGTGAACCCCTCGACGAACGCCGGCAGCGTTCCCTCGCGCTCGTTGTAGTCGATGATGAAGTGCTGTCCGGTGAGGGCCAGGACCCCCTCGATGATCATGTGGTACAGCGTGATCGCCTCGACCAGCTGCACCGTGTCCTCGGGCTCCGCGGCCAGCCGGTTGACCCGCTCGGTGAGCATCGAGTCGAACAGCTCCTTGAACGCGGGGTTGAGGTGCTCCTCGGTCTGGCGCAGGCGGTCGGCGAGGTCGTCGCCGCCCTCGTAGATCCCGACCTCGGAGTAGAAGCGGTCGAAGAAGCGCACGTGGCGCGCCTCGTCGGCGATCTGGGTGGAGAGGAAGATCCGCTGGTCCTCGGTCGGCGCCGCGCGCATGATCGGGCCGAGCTCGTCCGTGACCCGCTGCTCGCCGATGAAGAACGCGGACAGCCCGTACATGCGCTGGAAGCGCTCCTCGGGGCCGATCCGCTCGTGCCAGTCGATCCGGTCCTGCGTGAAGTCGAGCTCCCCGGTCGCCCAATGCTGCTTCTCCCACAGGGCGTACAACTCGTTGTAGCCGAGCAGCTGCGACGCATGGCCGCCGTCGGGGCGCAGCGCCGGATCGGACGTGGCCATGAAGTCCTCCCGCGCCATCCGCGAGAGCGAAGTCGGGCTCGAAGCCTCCACGGCGCGAACCCTACCGCATGGATTGGCTAGACGGCCAGTTTTCTACTCGGCGTACGTTTCGCCCGGCTTCAGGATCACGACCTCGGAGCTGGTGCGGGGGCTGGCCTCGACCTCGCGCTTGAAGCGCTCGGGGTCGGCTTCGATCGCCCCGAACGTGTCGTAGTGCATCGGGATCACCGTGTCGGCGTCGAGAAGCTCGGCGGCGGTGACCGCGTCCTCCTGGTCCATCGTGTAGTGCCCGCCGATCGGGACGATGGCGATGTTGATCGGGGTGCGCTCTGCGACCAGCTTCAGGTCGCTGAACAGGCAGGTGTCGCCGAGGTGGTACACCGCCGTGCCGCCGATCCAGATCACGAGGCCCGCCGCGACGCCGATCGCGTGACCGTCGGGCAGCGTGTTCGTGTGGAACGCGGGAACGAGCTTCACCCATCCCCAATCGAGCTCAACGGTCCCGCCGAGGTTGGGGTCCGCGACGTCCTCGACGCCCTGCGAGGACAGCCACCGGGCAAGCTCGACTATCGCGACGCACTTGGCGCCCGTCCGCTTCGCGATCTCGACCGCGTGCGCCGCGTGATCGCCGTGGCCGTGCGTGAGCAGGATGTGGGTCGGCTCCACCTCGTCGGGGCCGACCACCGCGGCCGGATTGTCGGGCTTCAGGAACGGGTCGATCAGAACCCGCGTCGAGCCCTCGGTGAGCTCGAAGCTGGCGTGGCCGAGGAAGCGAACCTGCATCTAGTGGGGCCTCGCCACTAGTCGTCGACGCGCTCGATCTCGGGGTCGCCGCCGTTGAGGTTCTCCTTGAAGAAGTCGACGGTCCTGTCCCAGGCCGCGTCGGCATGCTCCGGGTGGTGCGTGCCGAGGCGATTGGTGTCGTTGAAGAACGCGTGCCCGGCGCCCTCGTAGAAGTGGAAGATCGCCTCGGCGCCGGCCTGGTTCAGCTCCTGCTGCAGCGCCTTCGCGTCCTCGGTCGGGATGAAGTCGTCGTCCTCGCCGAAATGACCCAGGACCGGGGTCCCGGCGAGCTTCGAGAAGTCCGGCTTGCCGTGCGGCATCACGTAGTAGAACGTGCACGCGGCGCCGACCTTGTCGTTCACCGTCGCGGTCCAGATCGACAGCCCGCCGCCGAGGCAGAACCCGACCGTCCCCACCTTCCCGGTGCACTTCGGATGGGCGGCGACGTAGTCGACGGCGCCGCGCATCTCCTTCTCGGACTCCTCCATGTTCATCGCCATCATCCGCTGCTCGGCGTGGGTCGGATGATCGGCGGTGTCGCCGTGGTAAAGGTCGGGCGCCATCGCGACGAAGCCCTCCTTCGCGAACCGCTCGCACACGTCGCGGATGTGGTCGTCGAGGCCCCACCACTCGTGCAGAACGACCATTCCGGGGCCTTCCTCCTCGGGCTCCGCCAGGTAGCCGCGCGCGGTCCCGCCATTCGCCTCGAACTCGACTTCCGGCATCCGTCAATCCTCCTTGTGTCGTTCTGATAGCTCCTCTGCCAACGTCCAGCCGACGGCCACGCCGACCAGCATCCCCATCCGCGACTCCTCGGCGAGCAAGGTCCGGACCGCAGTCACCCTCTCCTCGGAGTCGGGCGTGGTCGCGGCCTTCAGCACCTCCGCCTCGTGCGTCTCCCCGAACCAGCCGCCGGCCTGCATCGCCTCTGCGAGCAGCTGCTGCAGCTTCGGTGCAGCGCGGGCGATCCGAGACTCGGCGTCCCGAAACCTGCCGGGCTCGGTGAGCGCGTCTATTGCTTCGTCGATCTCCTGCTCCGAGTAGGCCTGCCGCACCACGCGCAGAACATACCCGCCACACCCCTTTGTGGGCGCCCCCGAAGGGGGCGCTAGCGGCGCCGCTCCCACATCCGCAGCTCGCCGACGTTCTCGAACCCGAGCCGCGTGTAGACGGGGGCGCCCCTGGCCGACGCCTGCAGGGTCGCCGTCTCCATCCCGCGCTCGCGCGCCTCGGCGAGTGCGGCGCCGAGCAGCCGTCCGGCGAGGCCGCGCCCCTGAGCGTCCGGGACCGTCCCCACCCACCACACGCCGCAGTCGCCGTCAACGTCGGTCGTCAGCACCACCGACGCGGGCTCACGATCGAGGCGCGCCTCGTAGATCCGCCACGTTCCCGGCGGCGGCTCGCCGAGGCCGCGCTCGAAGGTGCCGGAAGCCCATCCGTACGCGGCGTCGTTGACGCGGTGCACGACCGAGATGGAGCCGTCCGCGGTCCATTCGAGGTCTCCCGGATCGGGCTCGGTGAACCGCTCCAGCTCCAGCCCCATCGCGAGCGGCGTCGAGTCGAGCGCGTGCCCGGCTGCTTGAAGCCTGCCCGCCGTCGCCTCGTCGTCCGCCGGCGCCCACACCGTCCACTTCTCCACCCCCGCGGCGTCGTAGGCGTCCCGGAGATCGCCGAGCGCCGCCGCGAGACCGTCTGCATCGTCGTACAGCACAGCGTTGAACACCGAGCGCTCCGGGACCGCCGGGAGCACGATCCCGAGCACGCCCTCGGGCTCGAGCACGATCGCGCCCGGGGACCCCGCCGCAACGGCTCTCCACGACACCAGCATGCTTCGCGTCATCCGGTCCGCCCACTCGCGCCGGGAGCGCTCCGCCGCCATCGCTCAGCGCTTGCGCCCCAGCGCGATTCCGTCCGCGACTCCGAGCATCGCCACGTCGATGCGATCATCGGTCGCGAGCCGGTCGTTGAGCTCGCGCACCGCGAGGTTGCCGGGGGAGCCGTCCTCGGGGTCGAGCACGGCGCCGCCGCGCAGGATGTTGTCCACCATCACCACGCCGCCCGGCCGCAGGTGGGCGAGGACGTGCTCGTAGTAGTCGGGGTAGCCCTCCTTGTCTGCGTCGATGAACGCGAAGTCGAACACCTCGTCGGGAGGCAGGGAGGCGAGCGTGTCGAGCGCGGGGCCGATCCGCACGTCGACCCTGTCGGCGACGCCCGCGCGCTCGAAGTTGGCGCGGGCGATCTCGGCCCACTTCTCGTCGATCTCGCACGCGAGCAGGCGGCCGTCGGAAGGGAGCCCGCGGGCGATGCAGATCGCCGAGTAGCCCGTGAACGTCCCCAGCTCGAGCGCGGTGCGGGCGCCGATCGCCAGCACGAGCAGGGTCAGGAACGCCCCCTGGTCGGGCGCGATCTGCATCACCGAGATGTCGCCGAGCGCTTCGGTCTCCGCCGCCACCTGCGCGAGGACGTCGTCCTCGCGGGCGCCGTGCTCGACCAGGTAGCCGTGCAGCTCGTCGTCGAGCGCGGTGTACTTGGGCGCCACTACGCCTGGCGCGGTCCGAGCGCGTGGGCGGCGAGGCCGGCGCCGAGGCCGACCACCCCGCCGGCGAGCCCGGCCCACTCGTTCGCCGAATCCTCGACGAGCGGCAGGGCGAGCAGGACGGCCGCGAACACGATCAACCCGATCACGTCGTAGTCGTCGCCGGGGTGGCGGCGGCTCTCCGCATGCCGGATCGCGAACCACGCCGCGAGCACGCCGAGCCCGACTCCGTTCCCACCGGCGGCGAGCAGCGTCGAGCCGACCCCGAGCGAGTGCATCCCGGCCGCGGCGAGCATCCCCAGCGCGCCGCACGCGATCACCAGCAGCACGGCGGAGATCATCCCCAGGCGCCGTTCCAGCGACGGCACGAAGACCGCGATCGTCAATCCGACCACGAACAGGTATCCGACGTCGTTGTACACAAACGGCGCCGCGAGGTAGCGCCACCACTCCGATCCCACCGGCCCGACGATCGCGCCGACCTCGAACGTCGACAGGCCGGCCGCAAGCTGCACGAGCAGCAGCGCCGCCGGGCCGAGGATCGCCGCCAGCGTCGCGTATGGCCGCTCGGCGACTGCAAGCCGCGGCAGGCTGGGCCGCCGGATCCGGCGCCGCCGCTCGCGCGGCGTGAACTCGTCGCCGTGCCGCTCCAGCTTCGGCGCCCGCTTCCGAAGCCGCGCACCGCAGTAGGGGCATTCGGTCACATACGGGCTGACCTCCTCCCCGCAGCTCTTGCATACGACGCTCAACTCCGGCGATCCCACGAGCTCCGAGGATAACCTGGCTACGTCGGCGGGGGCGAGCGTGACCCTACGTCAGCTCGGCGAGCTTGCGGGTCAATGCCCGCACGTCGGGGTCGCGCTCGTGGATCGCGAGCTGCTGGCTCGCCCCGGTGCCGTCGCGGACCAGCTCCTCCACCCCGGCGAGCTCCGCCTCGCACCCGAGCTCCTCGGCGTGCTCGCGAAGCTCGTCCACCATCCCCCGCACCATCTCCCGCGCCGCGACGGGCCGGCCGCGGCGGAAGTCGACCAGCTCGCCGTCGATCCCCCGCATCGCCGCCCGCATCTTGTTGTCGTCGATCAGCTCCGTCGGATACTCGACCATCGGCACGGCCTGGTCGAAGGACGCCGACATCCGGTGGGCGAGCGACACGATCAGGGCGGACAGCGCCAGCGTGTGCTCGAGCTCCGTCTGCTGGTCGAAGACCCGCGCCTCCACGGTGCCGAGGTTGGGATGCGGGCGCACGTCCCACCACATGTACGTGTAGTCCTCGATCGCGCCCGCGCTGACCATCATCTCGACCCGCCGCGAGTAGGTCTCCCAGCTCCCGTAGTGCGGCGGCACGCCGACGCGCGGGAAGGCGCGGAACACCGGCGTGCGCGAGGACATCATCCCGGTCGCGGTGCCGCGCCAGAACGGCGAGTTCGCGGACAGCCCCAGCAGCACAGGGATGTAGCTGCGAATCCCGTCGGCTACGTACACCGCCTTCTCCGGCCCCGCGATCCCGACGTGCACGTGCGTTCCGAAGATCAGCTCCCGGTGGGCGACCCACCCGAGCTCCTCGGCGAGCTCGATGTAGCGCGGCCGATCGACGATCTCCTGGTCCTCCCAGCGGGCGAACGGATGCGTGCCCGAGCCCCCGATCAGCATCCCCTGACCCTCGGCGATCCGCGCCACCTCGGCGCGCAGCGCAGCGAGCTGGCGCCCCGCGCTGCTGACGTCCGGGCACGGCTCGGTCGCCACCTCGAGCACGGACTGCATCAGCTCCGGCTTCACCTCGCCGGGAAGCTCCGGCGGCACCGCGCCGAGGATCGACTCGATGCCCTGCGCGAGGTCGAGCCCCTCGGCGTCGAGGATCATCAGCTCCTCCTCCACCCCGACGGTGAACGAAGGACCGTTGAATTCATGCTCGAGCATGGCTTCCGGACGGGCGACCGCGGCGGCTCGTCGGGGGTGCGGATGGTACCCGTGCCGTTTCTGATCCGGGCGTTCGGGTATGACTTCGACCATGAGACGGACCGAGCGGGGTGGAATCGACTGGGGATCGGCTTTCTTCGGCTGGATCGTGGCGCTGGCCGTCGCGGTGTCCCTGACCGCGCTCGCGATCGTGCTCGGCGATGCGCTCGTCGCCGGCGACGTCGGCGGAATCGTCGGCGGTGGAAGCTGGGATGACGCTCGTGCCGCCGCCGTCGCGGTGCTTTGCGCAATCGCCCTGATCTCGTATCTGACCGGCGGGTACGTCGCCGGCCGGATGTCGCGGTTCGGCGGTCCGAAGCAGGGCCTCGCGATGTGGACCTTCGCGCTGCTCGTCGGCGGCGGCCTGGCGCTCGCGGGCGCGCTCACCGGCAGCGACATCGATGTCGTCGGGCGTCTCGACCTGCTGCAGGCGTCGGCCAATGCCGGCACCGGGGTGGCCGCTTTCGCGGCGCTTCTCGTCGCCACGCTTCTCGCTGCGGTCACCGGCGGCGCGCTCGGCGAGCGGTATCACCGCGCGATCGACCGTGCCGCGGGGGCGAAGTAGCCCCCCTCTCGACGTCTAGCGGAGTGTGAGGGCGAGGCGGGCACCGGGAATCGGCGCGATCGTCGTCCTGATCGCTGCGGCGGCGCTTCTGGTCCTGCAGTCCACCGCCGACGATGAGGGCGATCGGCCCGCCGGGCCCGGCGGCACCGAGTCGGCTCGGGTGCTGAGGGTGGTGGACGGCGACACGGTCGAGGTGTCGCTCGGCGGCGCGGTCGAGGACGTGCGCTACATCGGCATCGACACCCCGGAGTCGGTGAAGCCGGGTGAGCCGGTCGAGTGCTTCGGCCACCAGGCCGCCGCCCTGAACGAGCGCCTCGTCGCCGGGCGGACCGTCGAGCTCGAGTTCGACGCCGAGCGGCGCGACGCGTACGGGCGATTGCTTGCGTACGTGCGGGTGGGGCCGCTGCTGGTCAACGCGGAGCTCGTCCGGCGTGGCTACGCACGCACGCTGACGATCCCGCCAAACGACTCCCACGCCGACACATTCGCGCGCCTGGAGCACCGCGCCGGTCGGCTCGGAAAGGGCTTGTGGGCATCGTGTTGATTGACGCTAACGGTTGGCTAACAGGAGGGGTTTTGCTAGGTTGAGCACTCTCGCGCTCGGCACGAGCCCCTGCGCGAGTGACGCCGAAGCCAACCCAGATCCTGCAGATGGCATTCCGCCAGAAAACAGCCCCGCGACTGAACCAGAGCATGGAGCAGTTCGAGGTCGCGTTCGAGCAGGAGATGGCGGCCGAGCGTCGCCGCCGCAAGCAGCTCCGTCAGCGGGCGGCGAACCGCTCGCGAGCGCGCCGCATCGCGCGCACCGAGTCGCACGGCAAGATCAGGTTCAGCGTCCTCTTCATCGCCCTCTCGGTCACCGTCGTCGTGGTCGTCGCGGTGATGTTCGAGACGCTCGCCTGGCTGATGGGCTGAGCGGGGTACCGCTAGCTCTTGCTCTTGCCCTCGGAGAGGTTCTCTAGCGCTTGGTCGACGGCTTGCTGCTGATCGGGACTCGAGCCCGCACGCTCCGCCTGGATGCTCAGGTAGACCTCCTTGCGGAACACGGGCACGTCGCGCGGCGCGGAGATTCCGATCCGGACCTTGTCCCCCGAGACCGCGAGCACGGAGATCTCGACGTCGTCGCCGATCATGATGCTCTGGTTTGTCTTCCTCGTCAGGACCAGCATCCTGTGGCACCCCTTCTGTCGAGGTATTCACCGCCCACGAGACCGACGCCATACCTGGCCGCCACGTGTACGGGCTGAGCACCCAGCGTACCCGACGCGCGCGGCGTTGGCTAGCCTGAGCCCGCACCGACTAGTACTCATGGCTAGTTTCGAGAATCGAGACCACTTC
>Ga0214473_10011691_pt1 | contig 10313 bp, 8 predicted proteins | sample RVTome_7_FD_203509 | JGI IMG/M metagenome (GOLD analysis project Ga0214473, IMG submission 203509) | Soil microbial communities from uranium-contaminated site in the Upper Colorado River Basin, Wyoming, United States - RVT98D197 | ecosystem: Environmental > Terrestrial > Soil > Contaminated >... | reverse complement strand
CCATTGGGATACCTCGTGAAGCGTTAGGTGCGAGGCGTGAACCGATAACCCCTTGCGCCTTACCCCTGACGCCTTACAACGAAATCTTCTTTAACATTTGAATCATTGTTTCAGGGCGGATGATTTCTCCATTGGTCTGGGGAAGGGAGAAGACCTCGCAGGCAGCAAATTTTTTGACTTCCCCGGCGACCTGTCCCTGATTCATTTCGGGCACCAGGATCTTCTTCGCTTTTCTTCCTACTTCTGAGACCGCTTCCTCCGGAAAGGGCCAGAGGGTTTTAAGTCTCAGGAGGCCGGCCTTCACGCCTTCCTTCCTCAATTGCTTGACAACATAGAGGCCCGTTCGGGCCGTGAATCCGTAGGCGATGAGGGCGATTTCAGAATCCTCCAGGAAGTGGCTCTCGGTCTCCACGATTCGGTTTCGATGACTCAAAATCTTTTTGTTGATCCGCTCGACCAGCTTGGCGTGAACTACAGGATCATCCGTTTTTCGAAATCCGAATTCATTGTGGGTGGAACCCGTGACCAAGACCCGCTCCCCTTCTCCGAAGGCTGGCATGGGTGGAACATCGCCTCCCTCCTCCGTTCCAAAGGGAGGACGCCCTTTTCCTTTCTTTCTGTCCCAAATCTCCACCCTTCCACTGATCAACACCGTTTCTCTCAGGTGACCTACGGTTTCATCGGCCATGATCATGGCAGGGACACGATACTGTTCACTTAGGTTGAAAGCCCTTAGGGTGAGGTCATACATCTCCTGAACCGACCAGGGGGAGAGCGCAATGACCTGGTAGTCCCCATGGGAACCCCACTTGGCCTGCATGATGTCCCCGCTTCCCACTTTCGTTGCCTGACCTGTGCAAGGTCCTGCCCTTTGGACATCGATGATGACGCAGGGCGTCTCTGTAAAAGCAGCATATCCGATCGCCTCCTGCATCAGACTGAACCCGGGGCCTGACGTAGCGGTCATTGCTTTGGCTCCTGCCCAGGCGGCTCCGATGAGCGCACAAATGGAGGCGATTTCATCCTCCATCTGAATGAAGACCCCGCCCACTTCCGGGAGACGAGCAGACATGCGTTCCATGATTTCACTGGAAGGGGTGATGGGGTACCCTGCATAGAACCGACATCCGGCTGCAATCGCCCCCTCGGCAGCCGCCTCGTTGCCCGAGAAATAATAACTCCCCTTACGAAATGAAGGCTTACTCCATCTTGAAGGCATGGTACCCCCTGAAAACTCTCTTCAACGATCTCCTACCAACCCAATGAACGCTGAACGCTCCACCCATTATTTTAAACCAGCAATTAGACGGGTGATATCTTTTTCGTTCTCGAGGTGATCCATCCTGTTCACGACCGAATCTATTTTCGCATCATCCAATATGCCGGCGGCACAGTGATGGAATTTCCCGATCATCTCCTCATCACTCAAGGGATTTTGAGGGTCGCCTTTCCCCTTCTCGACCGTTTCACACCATTCCCGCCCGTCCTTGAGCTTTACTTTGACCCTTGAAGCCCACCGATATTCGAAACCGCGGGCAGCGATCTCGCTGTCAGAAACATGTCTTATCTTTTTCATCATTCGAAGGATCCTTGGGTCTTCAAGCTTCTCTTTTGTAAAATGATTTATGAAAACATCTCCTTCTAAGAAAGCAACGGAGAGACAGTACGGCATGCTAAATTTTGCCTCCAAAGGAGTTTTGGGAGTTGGATGAATAAGAATTTCAAAAGCTTTATCATCCGTGGCGCATTCGATCTCTTCCAAATCCTCATCACGGATCCGATGGTGGTCCATGATCTTAAGGAGGGCGTCAATGGCGGAATGTGTTCTTGCACAAGAAGGATATCTTTTTCGCGCGATCCCCGGACGTTCAATTTCCCAGGGGGTGCCCAGGTTTTCGATGATCTTCTCAAATTGACAATCCTTTGACAACACTTTTCCGAACCCCAACTCTCCTTCTAAAATCTTATCTGATGCCGTATAGCCCTTCTGTGCCAATAAAGCAGCCATGGTTCCGTTCGAAGCCGCTAATCCGACATGAAGGGACTTGGTCATCGTTCCAAAATTCTCTTTCAATCCCGAACTCATCGATCCTGCAATCCCAAAAGCAGAAAGGAAATCTTCTTGGCTTAAATCGAGTAACTTGCCTGCGCTGGCAACGGCACCAAAGATGCCAATCGTAGAAGTCACGTGGTATCCCGATTGATAATGATAGGGATTCACCCCTCTTGCAATCTTACAAGAAACCTCCGTTCCAAGAATAAAGGCGGTGAGAAGATCCTTTCCATTTGCCCTTTTATATTCCCCTACTGCCAAGACGACGGGTAAAATCACCGCCGTGGGATGCCCCCCCAATATATTTTGAGTGTCATCAAAATCGAGCACATGGGAAGCAACGCCATTGATGAGGGCGGCATGCACAACAGAAGTCCTGACGGGATCCATTCCGATCGTCGTCGCTTGTGCTTTCCCTCCTATCTCCGAAACATAATTTTTTATAACGTTCACCGCCTCATGCCTTGATCCTGCCAACGTAACCCCGACCCCATCGAGAATACATTTCTTTGCCTCCGATAGGACGATTTCGCTAACATCACCGTAATGGGTCTTTCGGATGAAGGTCACTAAACGCTCTGTTATCTTCACTGTCTCCATCCCTGCCGCCGACGACCTCTTGTTAGACTCACAAAGAAAGTCAAACAGGAATCTCTCTGGTAGCGCGCCTTGGTTCCCAACAGCAACCGAGCCTTGCTGATATGATCCGAGTCCCTCCCGCCCTCAGGGGCCCGACTCTGACGAAGCTGGCCAACGCCGTTGTCTTCCCCCCAAGACCCAGAGGGCCCACATTGGTCTCATTAATGACTTCCGTTAGCCTTTCTTCTAACTCGTTTTGTTCCATGAGATTGCCCTCTTTCATCGCCTCCAACATCAAACACGTTGCTTCGTAATGGGTCCTTCCGATTCCCATGGAAACAACCGCGGGCGTACATCCCAACTTTCCTATCTCCTCAGCAGCCCATTTTGCTGTCTCCTCAATGAGGGTCATTCCCTGGTGCCGATGAAACAGGTGGCCCGTCTTTGCTCGGATGTCCGGTCCTCCTCCAAGCATCATCACCGTGACGATGATCTTCCTCTCAAGGATCGTTCTGATTTGAAACGGAGCGGGAGATAACATCCCTGGGTCGTCATAAAGGCCTAAATTCTGTCCTATCCTTTCCAATCCTTTCCCTTTCACAGCCATGGGTCTGCCTGGAAGTTTCTGAAGTCCTATTTGCACTCCCTCTTTGACCCACTCAAAAAATTTTCCATTGATCGTCACGTCTTCACCAATCTCTAAATAGAGATGTGGGATTCCCGTATCGTTACAAAGGGGCCTTCGGCTCTCCTCTGCGACCCCGGCGTTTTGGACGATTCTTTCCAATACCCACCGCGCATTGAGATTCTCTTCTCTTCCGATGGCTTTTTGATAAGCCAAGAACTGATCCTGTCGGAAAGTCGTGCTCGCTTCAATGAGGGTCTCCGCAACCACTTCTTTTATCAATTCAGGATCCATCGTCTCTCTTCCGTTTCACCTTATCATAAACCGATCTCCCCTGGGAGATGGCGACGATCACAGGAAACTCCCTGACCACCAACTCATGAATCGCCTCCATCCCCTCCTCAGGAAAGGCAACCACTCTTTTTGAAACAATCCTTTGAGTGAGAAGGGCGCTTGCGGGAGGGGTGACCGCAAAGATGCTCTGGAATTCCTGGAGGGCCTTTACGGTCTTAGGAGAAAGAGCCCCTTTCCCAATATGGATGCGAATCCCTGCTTGAGAAAGCACAGGAATGCTCTCTTCAATCTCAACCTTATTACTCGACGTAGGTCCTATCCCTGCAATACTGACTGCAGAATGGAAGACAATCCCTCCCTCCAGATGGATATCCATCCCTCCTAAACGACGCTCTTGGATCGCTTTGACCAAGCGAGGGAGAGCTGCATCCCGTGCCGTGTAGATCGTTCCGGTGATGATCAGTTGATCTCCAACGTTTAAATTCTTGATTCGATCCACGCTTACAGGTGTGTTGATTTCAATGACCAAAAGCCCCTTCTCCTCTTTGAAAATTCTATCTGGATCATTCCATCAACCGGAGACCTCTTGTTCCCTCATCTTTAGCCAAGTGTTTAAAACGTCATGAGAGCATCCACCACCTTGACTCCCATCCCTCTTTCACCAACGATCAACGGATTGATGTCAATTTCTTTAAAGAGTCCGGAGGTATCCAGGCAGAGAAGGGAGAATTTTACAATCGTATCGATCAGCGCCTCGATATCGGCTTCCTTTTTCCCACGGGCACCCTGGAGGAGTTTGATGGCCTTGGTCTTCGCAATCATCCTGTATGCTTCTTCCCTTGAAATCGGAGGGAAACAGAAGGAAACGTCTTTGAAGATCTCCACAAAAATTCCCCCCAACCCGAACATGACAATGGGGCCAAACTGAGGATCCCTCGTCATGCCTAAAATGACTTCGACTCCTGTGGAAACCATCTCTTGAACCAAAACACCTCTTATCCTTGCCGCGGGATCAAACCTGTGGGCATTCTCCAATAACCGGCTGTAAGTAGATTTAACCTCCGAGGCGTTGGAGATATTCAGCTGAAATACCTTGGCTTCTGTTTTATGCAAGATTTGTGGGGACATGACCTTTAGAGCGACAGGAAATCCAATTTCTTTTGCAACCTTGGCCGCTTCTTCCGGGGAGGATGCCAATAATTCCTTGGTGACCGGGATCTCATACAGGGAAAGAATCTTCTTCCCCTCATGTTCCGTCAAGGCATCCTTCATAGAACCGATGATGCTTCTTATCCCATCCAACTGACTGGTCGGTTTGGATCCAGGTTTCACACCTTTCGTCGAAAAATACCTCTCTCTCGCCGCCGTAAAGTCGATAATTTTTCTTATGGTCTTCCAGCATTTCTGTGGTTCGCTGAAGACAGGGATTCCGGCTCTTTCTAAAATCTCATAACCCTCCTCGACCTCACAGGTCCCCCCCAGTCGTTCCCTTCTCCCCACCCAAAGGACAAACACAGGTTTATCTGAACCTGCTTTGAGAATGGCGTCCTTCACAATCGTTGCAACTCGATTCGCCTCCTTACCGACCGCCGCGTAGCACATGGCGATGACGGCGATCCCAAAATGGTCATCTTCCAATACGATCGGCAGGACTTTATCGAGAGCCCTAATCCCCTGCCCCCTCACGTCGATAGGATTGGATACCGTCCCAAAGGTAAGGAGCTCCTCCAGGCCGACCAATTTCTTCACGGTTTCAGGCGACAGGTCGGCAAGATTGAGTTGATAATCCGCACACAAGTCCGCAGACAAGGACCCTAAGCCTCCGGAACTGGTGATAAAGGCGATGCCATCCGACGTTGGCCATTTCGCCAAGGAACAGATCTTCGCCATCTCGAACAACTCATCCGTATCTACGACCCGAACGATTCCTTTCTGCGAGAAGATCGTTTCATAAGCGACATCCGCTCCCGTAATACTCCCGGTATGGGAGGCCGCGGCTTTTTCCCCCAGGTGAGAGCGTCCCACTTTCAGGATGCAGAGGGGTTTTCCCTTCTCCAGGGCCAGATCGGCCACACGGATGAATTTATTGACATCCTTAAATCCTTCGACGAACGCCGTGATCACCCTGTTGGAAGGATCTTCCAGCATATACTCGACGAAATCGGTGGCCTCCAAGTTGGCCTCATTTCCGGTGGAAAGAGCATAATTCAATCCCAATCCTTTGTCCCGGGCAACTCCCAAGAGAGACATCATCAATGCCCCGCTCTGTGAGACAAAACCGGCCTTTCCCGGAAGGGGTTCTCTTCCCTCTTCCCTCAAAAGCGTTGCCATCACGTTATCCCTGAAGTTGGCAAAACCGGCACAGTTGGGTCCCCAGATTGGAAACTTCTTTTCCATCGCATACTCTTTGATCATTTTTTCCAGCCGTTTTCCCTCCTCATCGGCTTCTGCAAAGCCGGAAGTAATGATCAACGCTCCCTTTGCCTTTTGCGCAACGCATTCTTCCAGGCTATTCAGAACATGATTACGGCCGATGATAAGTACGGCAAGATCCACGGGTTCTCCGATCGCGGCTAAATTCTTAAAACATTTGAGTCCTAAGATCTCATCCCTTTTCGGGTTGATCGGATAAGTCTTCCCCGGGTAAGCGTTTTCTCTCAATGAATCGATAATTCCCTTCCCATACATACTCGTCTCCGATGCCCCAATGATGGCGATCGATTTCGGATTGACGAGGCTCTCGATGATCGAAACGCCCGATGGATCTCCCATCTCTTTTTCCTTTCTCTCCACTCCTATCCTTGCCTATCAAACGACCCGTTTATCGGCCTGGGCCTTTTTATACTCTTCCCGAAGCTCCTCTTCATTCAGATGGAGAAGTCTCTCCATCTCCTGATCGTACTCTCCACGATCAATCTGTTCCAAACGGCGGATCACATGCGCGTAAGGTGGAAAGAGATACCGGCCATGCAACCTCCTGCATAAGATAGCAACCAAATGGGGCGAAATCTCTGCAGGACATCTGGCTGCACAAAGCCCGCACATCACACATTCCTGTGACAACTCAGCCGCTTTCCGAATATCCCCTCGTTGGCAGGCCGCCACCACTTCCATGACCGGTATCTCCTGAGGACACATCTTCGTACAGGTGTTGCAGCCCAGGCATCGATACAGTTCAGGGTAGAACGTTGACAATGTCTCTCCCGAAGGGGTTAGGTTCTCCAGTCGATAAAGCGCCTTATTCGACGGAAAATACGGAAGATTCGTGATCATCATTCCCTCTTCCACCTGGGTGACACAGGCAAGCCCTACTTTTATCTTATAATTCCCATGCGTGCGGTAGACCGCCGCACAAGCCCCGCAGACCCCTCCCCGACATCCACAACCCCTGACAATTTGGAATCCTGCATACTCCATTGCCTTCTGGATGGTCAGCTCAGCAGGAACACGATACTTCTTACCCTGGATCAATATTTCTATCAATTCCATTGATGAGTCTCGATCCTCACGGGATTTTTCTCTCCGGCACTCCCTGATAATCCACATCGTCCCAGGTATACACTCTCCTCATGGGCGGCTCCTTCGCATGCTCTTCTTGAACGTGGGCGGTTAATCCTGCCGCCCTTGAAATCAAAAAGAATCCTTTCCCGAATGTCCAATGAATCCCTAAGTCGGAGATAACGGCTCCGATGGCCCCATCGACATTGATGGGAAGCGGTTTTCCGGTCAATTCCTTAAGCTTCAGCTCGACCGCCTCTGAAAACCGGATGCAATCCCCAGTCACCTTGATCTCCCGAGCATATTCATACAACTTCACCTTTCGCGGATCTTCGGGAGCATGGATCCCATGACCATACCCATGAATGCGCCTCTTCCGGGCTTGATAATCTTTAATAACGCGTTCCGCCGTTTTCTCAAATCCTTTCTCTCTTGCCTCGCCGATATTCTCCTGTAGCATCTTGGCACATTGCTCAATGGCGCCCCCATGGGAGTCCCCTAATCCGATAATCCCGGCAGCCACAGCGGCTTGAAGGGGAACTCCTCCAGAGGCCACAGACCGCGCCGCACTCGTGGAGGGAGTGGCTAATCCATGCTCGCAGGATGAGACCAGGATGGCTTCAATCATTTTGCCTTCGTTTCCCTTAGGAAGATCTCCTGAAAAAAGGAGATAGATCATGTCTCCAAAAGATTTTCTTCCAATCATCTCGATGAGGTTATATCCTTTAAGCAAAATCTTACCCGGTTGCACCCATGAGATCTCGGTCCTCAACAAGGTCTTCCTGCTCTTCTTCATCTCCTTGACTTCCATCAATGTCCGGCCTCCTTCCCTCTCACGTGTTGCCTATTGGTGAATCTCAGTTAACGCTTTCTCATAGCGGTAGTCTGGCAAAAGCATGGGAGCTCTTAATCCTCTGCCCAACTTTTTATCCGAAATCTCTTGATGATGTCTCCTCACATGATCCAGACTCAGAGAGCCATAATCCATTGCCTTCGAACGCTCTGCAGCGTCGGTCCCTGCCCTTCGTCCAAATACAAAAATATCGATCAGCGAATTTCCCCCCAATCGATTGCGTCCATGGACCCCTCCTGCCACCTCTCCTACGACATAAAGGTTTTCCACATTGCTCCTCCCGTTTTCATCAGTAAGAAAACCTCCGTTCTGGTAATGTTGGGCCGGATAGATGAGGATGGGCTCTCTGGCGATGTCAATCCCATACTGTTCAAACCGGTGATGGAGATGTTTCAGGAACTTTCGGATGGTCCCCTCCCCTTTCACCCTATCAATCAAAGGAGTATCCAGCCAAATCCCCTTCATGCCAGTCGGTGTGATCACTCCTTTATTCCTTGCCGCCACTTCACGGATAATGGCTGCAGAAACCGTATCCCGGGTTTCGAGCTCGTTGATAAACCTCTCCCCATCGTTGTTGACCAGATGCCCCCCTCTGCCTCTCAACCCTTCGGAAACCAAGAGACCCAAAAGCTGCTCTGGGTAGGCAGTCCCCGTGGGATGAAACTGGACGGAATCAATGAAGGCCAATGTCGCGCCCGCACGATAGCCCACCACCAGCCCGTCCGCTGTGGCCCCATAGTGATTTGTCGTAGGAAACCGCTGGAGATGCAACCGCCCCAACCCTCCGGTGGCCAAGATGACCTTTTTCGCCCTCACCACAAAAGGCTGCCGGGTCTCAAGGTTCATCAAAATAGCTCCCGTACATTCTCCTCGATCACCGAGAATTAACTCCACAACGGGTGAAAACTCTAAAATCTCTATGTTTTGATTGTAGACTTCATCCCTCAATATCTGCATGATTGCCATCCCGGTATAATCCCCTACAGAATGAACACGGGGCCGGCTATGGCCACCTCCCAGCCGAAAGGTCGCTTTTGGAACAGTCCCGTCAGGTTCTTTATCGAAAGGGACTCCCAATTCTTCCAGCCACCTCAGAATACGTGGACTATCCAGGGCCAGGGCATAGACCAGGCTGGGGATGTTTTCAAAGGCGCCCCCGCCCATGGTGTCGATAAAATAACGTACGGGAGAATCACCCGGTGACACGCATGCATTGATACCGCCTTCTGCCATAATCGTATTGGAATCCCCAAATCTCAACTTGGTGGTCAAAAGGACATCCGCTCCCCGCTGATGGGCAAAGAGAGCAGCCGTTGCGCCCCCACCGCCTCCTCCGATGACGAGAATCTCCTTGCTGATTTTCACATCCTTCAAATTGATTTGATCTGGGTCGATTAAGCTCATCGCTTCAAGCTGATCACAGACTTCATTGGCCATGACCATCCCTTTATTGACTCCAACCTGAACTTCCCTTTTAACGTTGGCCCGATAATCAGGATGGTAATGCTTGATGAGGTCCTCTTTTTCCGAAAGCGTAAGGATGGGAATGTCCTGTTCAAATCTTTTCTCTCGAGTCGATTCCAATCGCAGCACAGATTCCCTTAAGGCTCCCTCATACCCCATCTGCGTCACTTCTCAAGTCAAGGAGTTCTTCCCATCATGTCTTAATATATATATAACTATACAAGCAAGTCAAGAAAAAGGAGGAACCTCAGATCAAACGGCCTATTCTGTTCCCCGCGTGAATGGCTTCAAAGATCCCCCGGGGCGTTAAACAGTCCCCGATCGAATAAGTCTCCAGGGCCAAGGGTTGGGCCGATTGGAGAAGGTCATCGTTTGGAGAAAAACCCACGGCTAATACAATGGCATCGAAGTGAAGAAACCCTTCTCCTCCCGTTTGAGGCTGAAAAAGGGCCTTTCCTTTTTCAATTTTAGAAATCTCGGTGGAGGTATGAATGCCCGGCTTCTTTTCCAACAGCCGCTTAAGAAGCAATTTCCTGGTAATCGGTTCAAGATCCAAACCAAGATCTGGAAGGATCTCAACGATCGCAATCTCTTTCCCCTTCGACATAAGAAATTCTGCTACTTCACACCCCACCAATCCTCCGCCAAGGATGAGGATTCGCTGTTCATGGAGATCCCGAGTGAGGGCTTCCTCTGCGGTGTAGCAAACATCCATGCTCAACCCGGAAATGGACGGGACGATGGGTTTTCCTCCTGTTGCGAGGACGAGTACATCCGGGTGGAGATTTTCAATGGTCGACCGGTTGACCCCTTGGTTCAGAAAAACGGGAAGCTTCTCGCTTTTTGCCCGTGTGACCAAAAACGTTAAGAATTCTCCAATCTCCTCTTTATGGGGAGGAATGGCAGCGGTCCTGAGCCGCCCCCCCAGCACTCCGCTCTTTTCAAAA
>Ga0214473_10011690_pt1 | contig 10313 bp, 5 predicted proteins | sample RVTome_7_FD_203509 | JGI IMG/M metagenome (GOLD analysis project Ga0214473, IMG submission 203509) | Soil microbial communities from uranium-contaminated site in the Upper Colorado River Basin, Wyoming, United States - RVT98D197 | ecosystem: Environmental > Terrestrial > Soil > Contaminated >... | reverse complement strand
AGCAGGTGCGGCTTTCGCCCGGCCAGGCCGGCCTGCTGAGCGGCTGGGGACTGTTCACCACCCTGCGCATCTTTCACGGCGAGCCGTTCGCCTTCGAGCGCCACTGGCGACGACTCGAAAAAGACGCCGGCCGCACTCGCGTACCATTTCCATTCAATCCGGGCCAAGTCCGGGCGCATCTGCTTGAGCTGATCGCCCGCAACGAAGTCCGCGAAGGCACTGCGCGCATCTACGCCATCTACAACAAAGTCGGCTTCTGGCAGAGCAGCGAGGCCTTTCCGCAGGTGGACCTGTTGCTCTACACCGCGGGATTGCCGTCTTACCGCGAGCCGGTGCGCCTATGCGTCGCTCAGCAGGCCCGCCACGCCGCCTCGCCGCTGGCGGGCGTCAAGGTCACTTCCTGGCTGCACAACGTCTGGCACCTGCAAGGCGCGCAGCAACGCGGCTTCGACGAGGCGCTGCTCCTCAACGAGCGCGGCGAAGTCGCCGAATGCACGGCCGCCAATATTTTCTGCCTGCGGGACGCCCGCGTCCTGACTCCACCGCTTTCTTCCGGCTGCCTGGAAGGCGTCACGCGCAGCGTTCTGCTGGAGGTCGCCCCCGCCGCCGGTTTTCCCATCACCGAACAGGATTTGCGCCTCGAAGACCTCTACGCCGCGAGCGAAGTTTTCATCACGTCCACCAACCGGAGCCTGCTCAGCGTCGGCGAGATCGAAGGCCACACTTACTCGCTCGCCCCCGGGCCCGTCACCCAACAACTCGAAGCCGTCTTCGCCCGCTACATGGACGAGTACGTGGCCCGCGCCGCCGCGCACCCCTGATCGAAGCCCTGCCCTAGACCCGGCATCTCACCGGCATCGAGCAAACAAACCAGACGAGGGTTAGAAAAAGGCCGCGTTCTCTGGCACAACTGCATCGTCGCGAGGTTATGAATTTCCGAGGAAAGGCGGCCCTTTCCATGGGAAATCCGGGTTTGTGACATTGCGCTGGACATGCACTGCGTATATCATCGCGGCGGCAACAGCGTTAACTCCGCCGCACATCTTGCAGAATGGAGATGCCGATGCATTGCGAAGTGTCCACGCCCTGGCACACTTGCCTTACGTTCCTGGTCCAGGCGGCGCTGGTGTGCCTGCTGGTTTCTTCAGCGCACGCGCAGCGCATGGCCGCGGACCACTACCTTCCGGCGAAGCCCGAAAACGTGGTCTGGGGCTGGATTCCGGTCGGTGCGCCATCCGTGCTGACCATTCGCTCGGGGCAAACCGTGCGCATTGACACCATCTCGCATCATGGCGCCACCCAAGCGGAGGATCCGGTCAATTTTCTCGGCGCGCTGGGCGTGAAGCCCGAAGAGATTTTGCAGGATGCGCGGGATTTCTGGGCATCGCGAGCCAGCCGGTCACGACAGGAGGGGCGCACGGGGGCGCACATTCTCACCGGTCCGATCGCTATCACCGGAGCCGAGCCAGGCGATATGCTGGAAATCCAAATCCTGGAAGTGAGCACGCGCGTGCCCTGGGGGATCAACACCGCGGGCGCTACCAGCGGAGTTCTTGGTAGCGGCTACCCGGGAACCAGGCCCGCCGATCCGGGATCCGGGGTCCCGGCCGACGCGAACACGCGGAATTTGATCCGGACCGGCGTCGTGAACGGCCGCGAGGTGGCGCACTTCTCCGATCAAATCAAGGTGCCGCTGGCGCCTTTCATGGGCATTATGGCGGTCGCGCCGCGCGACCCGCAGGTCGGCCAGCCAGGAGTGACTATCGCCGGCGTGCAAAGCTCCACGCCTCCCGGCCCCTACGGAGGCAATCTGGATAACAAGGCGCTGGTCGCGGGCACCAGCCTTTTCCTGCCGGTTTTCCATGCGGGCGCGCGGTTCTATACCGGCGATTCGCACGGCGTGCAGGGCGACGGCGAGGTGAGCGGAAATGCGCTGGAGCAGTCGCTGACGGGCGTGTTCCGCTTCGTGCTGCACAAGGGCAAGACCATTACCGCGCCGCGCGCGGAGACTCCGACGCACTACATCCTGATGGGCATCGATTCCGACCTGGACCGGGCCATGCGTATGGCGACGCTGGCGGTTGTGAATTTTCTGGTGCAGGAGAAGGGCATGACGCCGGCCAAAGCATTTTCACTGTCCAGCCTGGCGGTAGATTTTCGCGTGTCGGAAGCCGTGGACGATACGCAGAACGTTTCGGGCTACATCCCCAAGAGTATTTTCACCGGCAACTAAGCGTGAACCGGCTTAGCCGGGATGCCGATGGCAGTACAGTCTGAGCGGTGAGGCGAAACGGATGCTTTCGGCCGGCACAAGACTCGGCCCCCATGAAATTCTCTCGCTGATCGGCGCGGGCGGTATGGGCGAGGTGTACAAGGCCCGCGACACCCGCCTGGACCGCATCGTCGCGATCAAAGTGCTGCCCGCGCACCTGGCCGATAGCACCGAGCTGCGCGAGCGATTCGAGCGGGAAGCACGCACTATCGCCAGCCTAAACCATCCCCACATCTGCACGCTCTACGATATTGGGCGGCAGGACGGCACAGATTTCCTGGTGATGGAATATCTTGAAGGCGAGACACTGGCCATGCGGCTGCTGAAAGGCCCGCTGCCGCTCGATCAGGTGTTTCGTTACGCCATCGAAATATCGGACGCGCTGGACAAGGCTCATCGCAAGAGTGTGACGCACCGCGACGTCAAGCCCGGCAACATCATGCTTACCAAGAACGGCTCGAAGCTTCTGGACTTTGGCCTGGCCAAGCTGAAGCAGGCAGCGGCCCCGGCGGCCACGCCGCTCTCCCAACTGCCGACGCTGACGCAAAACCCGACCGTGCAAGGGACGATTCTGGGCACGATGCAATACATGGCGCCGGAACAGCTCGAAGGCAAGGTGGACGAGTTGGACGGCCGCACGGACATTTTCGCCTTTGGCGCAGTCGTCTATGAGATGGCCACGGGCAGGAAGGCGTTCCAGGGCAAGAGCTCGGCCAGCCTGATCGGCGCCATCATGTCGTCCGATCCTCCGCCCATCTCGTCGCTTCAGCCGATGACCCCTCCGGCGCTCGATCACGTAACCAAGAAGTGCCTCGCGAAAGACCCAGACGACCGCTGGCAGACGGCGCGGGATGTCTGGCATGAGCTGTGCTGGATTGCCGAAGGCGGCTCGCAGGCCGGAATGCCGGCGCCCGTCGTCCCGCAACGCAAGAGTCGCGAGCGCCTGGCTTGGTCCGTAGCAGCCATCCTGTTCGCAGGACTTGTCGCGGCCCTGGCGCTGGGCGCCGTCGCGTATCTCCGGCGCGCCCCAGCCGACCAACAGGCTGTCCGGTTTTCCATCGACCCGCCGGATAAAGCAAGGTTTTCGACCGCCTTCGGATTTCTCACGGTCTCTCCGGACGGCAGTAAGCTGGCCTTCCAGGCCGTGGACGCCTCCGGCAAGTCTCAACTCTGGGTCCGCCCGCTGGATTCCGAGGCAGCCCAGCCGCTTCCGGGAACGGACAATCCCATCCAGCCCTTCTGGTCGGCCGACAGCCGCTTCCTGGCATTTTATGCTGACGGCAAACTCAAAAAGATCGCCGTCTCGGGTGGCTCGGCTCAGACGTTAGCTGAGGCCTCCACTGCGGCGGGCCCCTTCAATAACGGGGCTTGGAGCCGGGAGGGAGTCGTCCTGTTTATTAAGGACAACGTGATCTATCGCGCCTCTGCCGCGGGCGGCGCGGCCACGCCGGTAACACAGCTCGATGCCTCCCGGAAGGAAGTTGGTCACTACTGGCCGCAGTTCTTACCTGATGGAAACCACTTCCTCTATCTTGCGCTCACCTCGAATCCGGAAAATAGCGCCATCTACGTTGGGTCTCTCGATTCCAAGGAGAGGAAGCTGCTCCTGAACGCCATTTCAGACGTTGCTTATGTCCCGCCCGGCTACTTGCTCTTCAGCCGCGAGGGAACGCTCATGGCCCAGCCGTTTGATGCCCAGCGCCTTGAGCTGACTGGCGAGGCAGTGCCCATCGCGGAGGATGTACAATTCAACCCGGCCAATGGCAGCACAACGTTTGCTGCTTCCGAGAATGGCGTGCTGACCTATCGCACGGGCAGCGTTCAGGACGTGCAACTCACTTGGACGGATCGAGACGGAAGAAAACTCGGGCCAGTGGGCGAGCCGGGCGTTTACCGCCAAATCGCTCTTTCGCCGGATGAGAAGCGCGTGGCCGTAGACCGTATTGACCCTCAAACTGGAGGACGCGACCTCTGGCTGCTTGAATTGTCCCGTGGCATATTCTCACGGCTCACGTCCGATCCAGCTATGGAAATGGACCCCGTCTGGTCGCCGGACGGCAGCCAGATTGTTTTCGCCTCCAGCCGAAAAGGGCCGCGCGACCTCTATCGGATAACTCTGAGCAGCGGGCAGGAAGAGTTGCTCCTGGAATCCCGGGACAACAGTTCTCCAGAAGATTGGTCGAGGGACGGCCAGTTTATTGTTTACGAAGCTAACGGCACGGTCGGCGGATGGAAAGGCGTGTCGCTTTTGCCGCTGTCCGGAGACCGCAAGCCAAAGCCGATTCTCGACACGTCTTTCCGAAAGGATGAGATGCAGATTTCGCCTGACGGACGCTGGATTGCCTACATCTCGGATGAATCAGGACGGTGGGAGGTGTACGTCCAGCCCTTCCAGTCGCCGGGCGAGAAGCTGCGCCTCTCAACCAACGGCGGCGGGCAGCCGCGCTGGCGCAAAGACGGCAGGGAACTCTTCTACCTGGCCCTTGATGGAACGATGATGGCGGTTCCGATCTCGGCTGGAGTTACAATATCGCCCGGCATCCCCAACAGCCTTTTCCAAACGGGCATCACCGTAAACCCAGTCGTAGATCAATTCGCCGTCACCGGCGACGGCCAGCGCTTTTTGCTGGCCGTGCCTTTGGAGTTTGCTCCCCCGATCAGCGTAGTGCTCAACTGGACCGCACTGTTGAAGAAGTGAAGATTGCAGCGGGCTAGCATGCTAAGCGCGCGGCAGGGGACGACGAATTTCTCCGTGCAAGCAGTCTTGACAGAGAGATTCTTCGGGCCGACAAGTCGGCCCTCAGAATGACAGCGGGAGCGGTTCGTAAACTCAATCGAAGATGAACATCAGGTCGATGACGCGATTGTCGCTGCCGACAATCAATGCGCGGCCTTCGACGATCACGCGAGAATAGCCCGACGGCAGACGCGGCAGTTGCCGGCTGAGTTCCAGCGGAAACGGCTGGGCGCGATCTTGAAGTCCAGGAGGCAGGGTCCCATTGCGCCGCATCTGTTTCTCCAGGCCGGGAGGAAGAGTTCCGTTGCGCTTGGCCAGGCCAGGCGGCAAGCCCCGGCCATGGCCGCCCCGTGGCCGGAAATACGCGCGAATCAGGCGCTGCTCGCGCTCGGAGAAGATCAGGGCGTCGTAGGCGTCTGCGTCTTCCCGTCGCGCGTCTCGAGAACCGCGTACGGTGTGCGATTCCATTTCTGACGCGCGTGTCTCGCGGACTGTCACAGGTGAGCCTGCCACAACGAATGCCAGCACAGTTTCCGACGGCAGGACCAGCTCCTGTTTTCCTGTCAGGTAGGCGGTGGCCGTTCCGGCGCCGGCGCCCACGGCTGTGCCGATAAGAGCGCCTTTGCCTCCGCCGGCTACGCCGCCCAGGATTGCGCCGGCAGCGGCGCCTCCGCCAACCAGCGCCACGTTGCGCACGGCGTGCGATTTCCCGTCAATTTGCAGCGCCTCCGCCTGCAGCCCCGTGCCGCCGATTTTGGTCAGTTCGAGCGTGATGGAAGCGGGCCGCTTCAGCCGTCCGGAGCTCACCACCTCTGTGACTCGGCCCTTCACCGTAGTGCCGCGAGCCAGGATCATGCGTCCGCCGGAGCGCACAGGTTCCGCGACCGTGGCTGTGAACTCTTGTCCGGCCTGTGTTGCGCCGGTATCCAACTTATCGACCAGGCGCACCTTGATTTCTGTGCCGCCGCTGGTCGTTTGCGCAAAGCTGCCCGGCACGGGTGCAAGCAACAGAAGCACAAGCCACAGCACGGGTGCAAGCTGTACTTGCAGCCCGCGCTGAACAATTGGGAAAAATGGCAGTAGTTTTTTCATTCTTGCCGCTCCTTTTGTTTGCGGCGGGCTGCAAGTACAGCCCGCACCCGTCATTCGGCTGGCCGGCGCCCCGGCTGCTTACCGGGGCATTGCAACTTCGCCGCACAGGGACCGGCTCCCTAACAGGCTACCGATAGGAGTGACGCATTTGAATAGCCTGAGCGTACAGGTCTAGCCGATGGGGAACCTGTCCATCAGGACAGGCCGGCTTACGAGGGAGTCAGGAAAAAATAAGCGCGGCGCTGGGTGGCGCCGTCGCTTGGTTAGCTCAGGGCTAGTTCAACTTGTGCGGGTGCCGGGGATCAGTTTCCGCCGCCACCGCCGAGCCGGATCCCACCCAGATCAGTCAGCAGTCCGCTCTTGGCCGGGACGATCGGCAGTTGCACATACGAGGCGTGATCGCCGCCGGTATAGATGGAGTTCTTCTTCAGGTGATAGGTAGAGAAGTAGTGCGCTCCGTCATGGGCCAGAACATCCAGCCGGATGCGGCTGCCCCGCTGGAACACCATGCTGGTGGCCCAGATCTCCACCTGGATGGGCACAACCTCTCCCGGCTTGAGTTTCTCTTCGACGTCGTGGCTGTGATAGGGCCGATACGATGTGGAGAGCTTGGGATCGAGCCTGCGATGTGACACTTTGAGCATGCCTCGGCTGGCCGTCTCCACCGTACCGTCGGGATTGATTTTGCGAAGGAAGGCGAAGACATCCATGTCATCGGTTTCGGAAGAAACCCACATGACGAGATTGGTGTGGCCGGTGACTTCGACGTCTTGCGTCAGCGGTTCGGTCACGAACGAGGCGCTCGGCAAGCCGCGGGACCCGCGGGCGTCCGATGCCGGGCCCGCGTCGTAGGTCAATTGGCCTGGAGCGGCGGGCGCGGCGGACGTCAACCGTACGTCATTCAGAGAATCCTTCACCACGCCACCCGAAAGCTGCGGAGTCAAAAAGTATTTCGTGTACTGAGTGCGGGCGATGGGCCACTCATTTTCAAATCGCCACTTGCACTCGCGCGCGCTGGTGCGCACGCAGAGTTTGACGGGCGACTCGTCCATGATGCCGGTGTTGAGGCCCTTCAGCCAGTGGTCGTACCAGCGCAGCATGTCCATTTTTCCCTCGTCCTCGTAGAAGGCGAAGGTGTGGCCGCCGATGTGCACGCGCAGTTTCTTGTTTTGCGACGGGGCGCGCATGAAGGCTTCTATATTGCCGCGCAGATGGTGGTTCCAGCCTTGCCAGTTGCCGACGCTGTAGAACGGCAGCGTCAATTTTTCGATCTGGGCTCGGGCCTTCACGTTGTCCCAGTACGGGCCATCAAGCGGATGGCTCATGTAGTTGTAAATCAGGTTCTCGTTCATGCCGGATACATTATCGAAACGGGTAGGTTCAAGAAGCTGTTTGCCCATCACGTCCAGCCACCAGCCGCCGTAGAACCCTTCGTTGAAGAGGCCGCCGTGGAAAACGCTGTCGCGATAGAGATCGGCCCAGCCCTCCCAGGGCACGATGGCGGTCAAATGGGGCGGCTGCAGGCTGGCCACATTCCACTGTGTGATGGCGTAATAGGAGACGCCGGCCAAGCCCACCTTGCCGGTACTCCAGTTCTGTGTGCCGGCCCATTCAATCGCGTCGTAATAGTCGTAGGCCTCCTGCTTCGACCAGATGTCGGTTTGGCCGGGTGACTTGCCGGTGCCTCGAGTGTCCACGAAAACCAGGATGTAGCCGCGCGGCACCCACCATTCCGGCTCCGGCCGCTCCTGGTGCGTGAACGGCGCAACGGCCGGGAGATGTTGAAGCTCTTTCAGGTACGCGCTGAGGCTCATCAGCACGGGAAACTTTTCGTTGGGCACATCGGGGCGGTAGATATCCGCCGCCAGATACGATCCGTCGCGCATGGGGATGCGGACGTCCTTGACCACGGTGATCTTGTATTTAGGTTGGGACAGCCCCGCTGTCGCCAAATTCAAATTGGGGTCGGGCGTGCGCCGCTGCTCCTGGGCGGCCATGGGCGCACATACCACGGCCAACAATCCAAGAAGAAAAGTGCCACAGGCAATCCGGAAATGACGGCGGAAATCTTGGTGCATAACAGACATAGGCTTCCTCCCGCTGAACTGCGGCTGACGCGGCGCGAAGCGATCTTCGCTATGCCGTTCCCGCTTCGTGCGACGATGATAACCGACGCCCGTAGAGGGAACAATAGACGATGCAGTATCTCCCAAGCGTGATGAATGTTAACCCTGGCCCCGTTGCATGCAGGGATGAACCTTTACGGAGTTGTCACTGGAATCTGTGCCTGCGCAGTCCAACGAGGCTTTAACGACTACGCCATCCGTAATTTGCGGTATTAGGGATTTACGGTTCCGGGCGCTTCGTGGATAATCCCTGCACCCTATGCCGCCTAAACAAGGACTTCCGCTCCACACCAAGATTCTGATCGGGCTGATTGCCGGCGCCGCCGCGGGCCTGCTCGCGCATGCGCTGGCCGCCGGAGCGCCTTGGCTCGAATGGACGGTAGCGAACCTAACGCAGCCCGCCGGGCAGATTTTTTTGCGACTCATCTTCATGGTGGTCATTCCCCTCATTTTTTCGGCGCTGACACTGGGGGTAGCCGAGCTGGGCGATCTGCGCAAGCTGGGACGGATCGGGCTGAAGACGATGGCGTTCACACTGGTTCTGAGTTCGATTTCCGTCCTGGTCGGCATCGCCTTGGTTAACCTGGTCCGGCCCGGCGCGGGTGTGTCCGCCGCGGACCGAGCCAGCCTCATCGAAATGCTGGGCACTTCCACGGCCGCAATCCAACCGCCCGCGCCGAGGGCGCCAATGCAGATTGTGGTCGAGCTGATTCCCGACAACCCCATACGGGCCATGGTGCAAGCGTTTCAGGGCGAGATGCTGGCGGTGATGGTGTTTTCGCTGTTCATGGGAATTGCCATGGCCATGTGCGAGCGCGAGCGCGTCGAGCCGCTGATGGCGCTGCTGCGCAGTCTGTACGAGGTCGTGATGATGATCATCAGCCTGGCCATGAAGCTGGCCCCTTACGGCGTGGCTGCACTGCTGTTCAGTCTGACCGCGCGCTTCGGCCTGGAAATTCTGGAGAGACTCAGTTGGTACTTCTTCACGGTCATCGGCGGTCTGCTGCTGCAACTGCTCGTAGTCTATTCGCTGTTTCTCAGGTTTGCGGTGCGCTACTCCCCGCGCGCCTTCTTCTCACGCATTCGAGAGGTCTTGCTGACGGCGTTTTCTACTTCCTCCAGCAACGCCACGCTGCCCGTGACCTTGCGCGTCTCCGAGCAGCAACTGGGCATCCCGCGCGAAATCGGAGGCTTTGTCCTGACGCTGGGCTCGACAGCCAACCAGAACGGGACCGCGCTGTACGAGGGCGTGACGGTGCTTTTCCTGGCGCAGTTCTTCGGCATCGAGCTCAGCCTGGGCGCACAGGTGAGCGTCGTGCTGATGTCCATCCTGGCGGGCGTGGGCACGGCGGGAGTGCCTGGAGGCTCGCTGCCCATGGTGGGAGCGCTGCTGGTTTCCGTCGGCGTGCCCCTGGAAGGTCTGGGCATCATTCTGGGATTGGACCGCTTGCTGGATATGTGCCGCACCACGCTGAACGTCACCGGCGACGTCGTCGCGGCCGCTTACATCGCCCGCTCAGAGGGATACCAGCTTGCGCCCACGGCAGGGGGCGGCGATCCCGCTGCGCCCGCATCCTGACGGGTTCCCGCGAGAGCCCTTAGAACGAACCGTTTCGCTATTTCTTCAGCGTAGCACCCGTTAACTGCGCCTGCGGCCAGCCCGCTCCACTCAACGATCAAGCAGGGCCACGATACGGCAGGGCGCGCCGGAACCGCTGGCGATCTTCATCGGCAGCGCCAGGATGAGGAATCCCTTTTCGGGCAATCGCTCGACGTTGGCGACGTTCTCGAGGCCGGGGATATTGGCTCCGTTCAATATCTGGTGGGCGATGAAATCGCGGGAAGGCCCGTGGTCCAGGCTGGGCGTGTCGATGCCTACCATGGCCACCCGGCGCTGCCGGGCCAAATACTCCGCGGCGTCCCGCGCGATGCCGGGAAAATGGAGGTCGGAAGCGTCGTTGAGTTTCTCCGTGCCCAAATACCGCGCCCGGTTGCCCCAATTGCGGCCCCAGCCTGTGTGCACTACAACCATGGCCCCGGCGGGGATCGCACCCATACGTTGCTCCCAGGCCTGAATGTCCGCCGC
>Ga0214473_10011689_pt1 | contig 10313 bp, 8 predicted proteins | sample RVTome_7_FD_203509 | JGI IMG/M metagenome (GOLD analysis project Ga0214473, IMG submission 203509) | Soil microbial communities from uranium-contaminated site in the Upper Colorado River Basin, Wyoming, United States - RVT98D197 | ecosystem: Environmental > Terrestrial > Soil > Contaminated >... | reverse complement strand
GGGTGGATCGACAGGTGTCGCGGGAAGTCGATGATGGCCGCGGTCAGCGACAGCAGCTGTCCCGTCGATCGAGCCACCGGGTCGAGCCCGGCCGCCTCGAGCACCGACGCGTCGAGGGACGTGGCGTAGTGGCTGAGCAGCCGCGCCGCTCCGTCGACGTCGGCGGCGGAAACGCCCAGGACCTTGCCGACCTCGCGGAGCGCGGATCGGGCGCGATACCGGATCACGTTCGCCACCATCGCGGCGTGGCGCCGCCCGTAGCGCTCGTACACGTGTTGGATCACCTCCTCGCGGCGGTCGTGCTCGATGTCGAGGTCGATGTCCGGGGGCTCGGCGCGTTCGCGGCTCAGGAAGCGCTCGAACAGCAGGTCCATGCGGACCGGATCGATCGCTGTGATGCCGAGGCAGAAGCACACGGCGCTGTTGGCGGCGCTGCCCCGACCCTGGCACAGGATGCCGCGGTCATGGCAGAAGCGAACGACCTCGTACATGGTGAGGAAGTAGCCGCCGTAGTCGAGGTCGCCGATGACGGCGAGCTCGCGTTCGAGTTGCTCGCGCACGTCGGAGGGAACGGACTCGCCGTACCGCTCGCGAGCGCCCGCGAACGTGAGCTCCCGCAGGTGGTCCGTCGGGCACAGGCCCGCCGGCAGCTCGAGAGGGTAGCGATAGCGGATCTCGCCGAGGTGGAAGGTGCATCGCGCCGCGATTTCGAGGGAGCGGTTCACCGCTGCCAGGTCGTCTGCGAAGAGGGAGCGCATGGCCGCCGGCGCGAGGAGATCGTGCTCAGCGTTGGGGGGCAGGCGCGTGCCCGCTTCGGCGAGAGTGCAGCCATGACGGATGCAGCACAGCACGTCCGCCACGGGTCGCCGCGCACGATCGTGGTAGAGCACCGCGGTGCCGGCCACGACCGGCACGCGGTGAAGCGCCGCCTCGGCGCGCAGGCGCTGCTCCGCGGCGACGTCGCCAGCAGCCAGGTGGCGCGTGCACAGCGCATGAAGCGCGTCGCCGAAGGACGCGCGCAGCGGGGCGAGCAGCTCCGGCTCGGGGCACAGAGCGAGGAGCCCCCCGGCCGCGCCGGCCACCTGCTCCACGGTCACCCACGAGCTGCCCTTGAGGCAGCGTTGGCGTCCCGCCGAGAGGAGCCGGCACAGTGCAGCGTAGCCCGCTCGTGTCTCGGCCAGGAGCACGACGAGCCGCTCGCCCGCGGCAGTGCGCACCGTCACCTGGGCGCCGACGATCACCCGCACGCCGAGCTCCTTCGCGCGGACGTGGGCGCGCACCATGCCGTACACTCCGTCCCGATCGGTCATGGCAATCGCCGTGACGCCCAGCGCGTGCGCGCGCTCCACCAGCTCCTCCGGGTGGCTCGCTCCCTCGAGGAAGCTGTAGTTGCTCCTCACCCACAGGGCGGCATAGCTGGGCCTATTCTTCGCCCGCCCGCCCACCCCCTGCCGAGTCCTCCCCGGGGGATCCCCCCGGACCCCCCTCGGCGCCTCGCCGTGCTCGGCGCCGGGCGCGCCTTCGGCGCGCGATCCTGCCCGCCCCCGCACGCCAGGCCGCTCAGTCGACGATGCCGTGCAGGAACCACTGGCTGCGAGGTCGATCATAGTAGAGCCACAGCAGCTCGCCGCCGCTCTCGGCGTAGTAGTAGTCGCGCTCCACGGTGCGGCGCCACCAGCCGCCGCTGACGCGATAGGGCCCGAAGAGGCGGAGCGGCGCCCCCTCGAGAGCGGGACCGCTCGCCGGGTCCGACCCCGAACGGGCCGCGATGGGACGCGGCCGCGGCAGCACCCGACGGACCAACGGCGGCGTGTTCGGCGTCGCGGGATCACGGGACCGAACCGGCCGCGCCAGGTTCCCGACCGGCTCGTAGGAGAAGGCGGCCTCGGGCAAGTGCGCGTCCTCGAGGCACGCCTTGGTGACCGACCGCGGCCCGAAGGCGGCGCGCACGCGGGCCAGGGCGCGCTCGCCGGCGCGCAGATCGCGCTCGGGCTCGCGCCACATCACGAGCTGCTCGCCCGTCGCCCGAGCCGACTCGGCCACGAGCGTCACCGCGGTTACGGGCGCGCAAAGCCGCGTGTCCCCGAGCCGCAGCCGCACGAGATCCACCAGCAGCACCACGTCGCGCGTGGGCGCGGCGGGCTCGACGCGCTCCACCACGGGCTCGCTGCCTTCGAGCGACAGCTCGAGGCGAAGCGCCGACAGCACCTCCTGGCGCGCCGCGAGGGCGCGCGCCATCTCGTGCAGGCCGCCCTTGATGCCGAACAGGAGCCGCGCGAGATCGTCGTCCGGTGGCTCGAGCGCGAGCTCCACGCGGACGGGCTCGTCTTGCGCCCGCGCCTGCATCGGAAGCTGTGGGTCGTCGCTCGACAGGGCGTGCAGGTGCGCCGCCTCCTCGCCGAAGCGCGCGCGCACGGCGTCGCCGGGGAGACCGGCGAGATCGCCGATCGTCCGCACGTCGAGCAGCCCGAGGGCGTCGCGCAGCTCGGCCGTGATCCCCAGCGCCTCGAGCGGCACCTGCTCGGCCAGCTCGCGCGTGCGATGGGCGCTCGGCACGACGAGCGGTCCGCTGCGCCCGCGCGCCACCGCGAAGGTGGAGAACCGCCCGAAGCCGATGACCACAGCGCTCCGGAAGCCGCGGCCGTCGAGGTACCGATGCACCGACGTGGCCCAGTTGCGTGGGCCGCCGTAGAGCTGGCCGAGGCCCTCCGGGTCCACGAAGAACACTCCGGGCTGCTCGGGATCGGGCTCCACGCGCGGCGAGAAGGTCTGGAGCGCGACGACCAGATCCTCGACCGCAATGATCACTTGGCCCGCAGTGACGGCCGCGGCCCTGAGCGCCGGGACGCGGTCGCGCGCGGCGCCGTGTCGCATGCCCACGACCAGGCCCGCACGGCGCGCGATTGCGTTGACGTGAACCAGCGGCGCGTCCGATCGGTCGTTCGCGAGCACGGCCACGGGACCTGCGCGCCACGCGGGTCGCTCGCGGAGCAGGATCTGGAGCGGCAACTCGGGGAGATCCACGCAGCCCATGCGCGGCGTCCGTGCGCGTCGGCCAGTCCGCACCGAAGCCATCAGCGAAGCCCCACCGGCCCGATGTAGCGGGCGGGTGCCGGATCCCCCAGCCGGCCCGATCGATCGCGAAGCACCTCGTGCTCGATCACGAAGCGTCCCGGACCGCGCCGTTCGATGTGCGGGCGGATGCGCAGCCACACGAGAGGCCCGGCTGATCCGCGGCTCGCCGGCTCCGCGGTCAGCAAGACGAGCTGGCAGCGGTGTCGCAGCGCCAGACCGGCGAGGCGCCCCTGCCAGGCCTGCCCCCGCGGCAACCCGGCCGTGAGATCCACGACCACCAGCCCGAAGGCCCCCGAGCGGAGAAGCAGCTCGGCGGCGCGGGCCAGCCCGTTCGGTCCCGCACGATCGGGCACGTGGACCACGACGAGCGAGGTCAGGTCCACGCCCGCGCCCGCGAGATCGGGCGGGTACAGGGCGCCCCCCGCGGGCTGGATCCACACCGGGATCTCGCCTTCGGCCTGGTGGTGGCGGGCGAAGGCCGCGGCCGTGCTCGTCCAGCCGCTCGCCGCGCGGCAGCAGACCTCGAGGACTCGGCCAGCGGGGAGGCGCTCCGTCAGCGGGGCAGCCGCTCCTCCCTCCGGAAGACCGGGCGCGTGGGCGGGTGAAACCGGGACGAGCAGCGGGAGCAGGGCGGCCATGCTCTCGAAGTATACTGAACAAAAGAACAGCTGTCAAGCCACGGGAGAGGCTCACCCGTGATCACCCCTGATTCATCAGGGTCCCGCAGGTCCTCCTCCCCGTCGCGCGCGCTTGAGCTGCTCGAGCTCCTCCACGGTGCGGGGCCAATCCCCCCGCAGCAGCCGCGACAGGGAGCGATCGGCCAGGAGCTTGCCCCCCGTCTGGCAGGTGGGGCAGTAGTTGACCTCGTTGTCGGCCCGGACGATGCGCTGCACCGGGGCGTCGCAGGCCGGACACGGTTGACCGTAGCGGCCGTGCACCGCCATGCCCTCGCGGAACGCCGTGACCTTGTCGGGGAAGCCGTCACCGACCTCGGCGCGCAAGCGAGAGGTCCACTCCTCGAGCGTCGCGCGTGCGGCGACGAAGAGGCGCGCGATTTCCTCGTCGGTGAGGCGGTCGGTCCATCGCACGGGCGAGAGCCGCGCGCGGTGCAGGATCTCGTCGGAATACGCGTTGCCGATGCCATCGAGCACGCGCGGATCGGTGAGGGTGCGCTTGAGCGTATGGTTCTCGCGGCGGACGACGTCACCAAACGCGCCGAGGTCGCACGTGAGGACATCGAGGCCGCCGGGATCGTGGGCGGCGAGGGCTTCCCGTCCGCTCACGACGTGGAGCGAGGCGCGCTTCTTCTTGCTGGCCTCGGTGAGGATCAGCGAGCCCGCTGCGAAGTCGAGGGCCATCAGGCCCACGCGACGGGCGAGCGTGGCTCCGGGCTTCCGCCACCGGAGGCGGCCGGCGATCATCAGGTGCAATACGACGAAGAGGTCGTCCTCGAAGCCGAGGACGATGCGCTTGCCGAGTCGCTCGACCGACACGACGCGCGTGCCCTCGATTGCGGTGAGGGGCGGGTCGAAGGTGCGGACGAGGAAGGGGCTCGCCACGCGGACGCGCTCGAGGCGATGGCCCAGGGCCACGCGCCCGAGGGCCTCGATGTAGACCGTGATGTCGGGGAGCTCAGGCACCGCGCTCCAGCGTAACGCCGCTCGGCGCGCGGCAGGAGCGCGAAGCGGCGATGCGCCCGGACGGGGCCCGGGCCGGGAACTGGCCCGCCCGGCTGGCGGCCCACTACAATTTCCACCATGGACTTCGTCCGCCCGGCCCGGCAGATGTCCCTGTCGCTCGTCAGCGGCCGCGGCCACTACGCGACGGTCATCTCCCGCGCCCTGTCTGCGCGGCGCAGCGTGTGGATCGCGACGGCGAACCTGAAGGAGCTCATGGTCGAGGACCCGCGCCTGGTCCCGGGCCGCGCGCGCAGTGGGCGCCGACGGTTCCGGTCCGTGCTCGAGGTCTTCGACGAGCTCGCCGCCGACAGCGTGGACGTGCGCATCCTGCACGCGGCGCTCCCGTCGCGCGCCTTCCGCGATCGGTTCGACTCGTTGCCGCGCCTGGTGTCGGGCGCCATCGCGCTGCGCATGTGCCAGCGTGTGCACCTCAAGACGGTCATCGTGGATGCGCGCGTGCTGTACCTCGGGAGCGCGAACTGGACGGGCGCGGGGCTCGGCGCCAAGGGCGAGGGCCGGCGCAACTTCGAGCTCGGGTTCCTCACCGAGGACGAGGAGCTGATGGACGAGGTGCAGGCCGTCTTCGATCACCTGTGGCGCGGCGGCGAGTGCGCGGGCTGCCGCTTACGCGACGGGTGCGACATGCCGCTCGTCGGTTTGTCACGGTGAACACGAGGGCGTGGCGGATGCCTCGGCGCGGGTTGAGGGCGCCCGGGTCAGCGGGTACTTGCAGACCTGAACGGTTCGGCTGGCGCAATAGCGCAGGCTGACGCCGCCGCACGACGCTCCGTCGACGCATTCGCAGAAGTAGACGCCGGACGTGCTTCGTAGTCGCCGCCCGGGCTCGTCCACGTCTGGGTGTCGTACCGCCGATGGGACCACGTCGCGTCGCCGGTCGTGGCCGCGATGCCTGCGCCCTCTTCACCTGCCGCGTGCGAGGTCCCCTCCCCCCAGCTGGCGGTCACCCGGTGGAGCGACACGTCGTACAGGTTGTTCGACTTGGCGCGCGACATGTAGAGCGACAGCGTGACGGCGGTGATCGTCGCGCCAGCCGGAACGCCCGCCGCGATGTCGAAGGACAGGAGGCCCCGCCTGAGCTCCCTTGCGTCGGTCGTGCCGGCGAACAAGTAGTCGCCGGCGCCGTTGCTCAGCGTACCGTCCTCGCCGAACATGGTGTTGTCGTGGTCCGGGGACAGGGTGACCACGTCGGCGCGGGCTGGAGCGGCGACCAGGAGCGTCAGCGAGAGGGCGGATGCGATCGATGCGCAATGCATGACCGCGACATAGTCCCGGCTACAGGAAGTGGCAACCGCGTGGGGCTTGCTCCTGCGAGCTATGTACCTGCCCCCGCCGAGCTTCGTCGTCACACCGGACGCCAACAAAGCGTCCGCGTGACGGCTCCCTCAGCGCGCTATCGACAGGCTGACCTCGGAGAGCCTGTGCTGCACCATCGCGACGACCAGGGCGACCTCGCCCAACAGCCGCTCTGCCCCAGCTTGGACTGTGGCTTGCCGGCCCCCACGAGCCATAGGGCCCGTGAGCCGGCTTCCAGCGCTCCGCGGGCAGCATCTCCCAGACCGTCCGACGGGCCTTCATCCATGCACGAGACTGACCCCTTCGCGCTCGTCAGTTCGTGACGGTGAAGACGAGGGCGTGGCGGATGCCGCGGCGCGGGTTGAGGGCGCGGGTGCCGCGGGACGAGCGCCAGGCGACGCCCGTGGAGGGGCCGCCGTCGAGGTTGAGCGCCTCTGTGCAGCCCTCATCGACGAGCTGGCGCGCGAAAGTGTGCAGGGCTGGCCCGGCGCGGCCGCGTGAGGGATCGACGCGGGCGACGTACACGTCGAGCGCTCGGCCTCCGTCGCGCAGGCACAGGGCCGTTCGCGCCGCCGTGCGGTTCTGGTAGCGGGCGATGTTGACCGCGCCGTCGACGACGAGGCGCGGCTTGCACTGGATGGCAAACTCGGTGCCCGCGATGGGCGAGAAGCCGGCCGCGTCGTGGTGTGCGGCCACGGCGCCCGCGAGGGTCACCACGCCGCCGCCGAGGCGCTCGACGAAGGGCGAGACCTCGTGGCCGCGCGTGACGACCAGGCCTTCGGGCAGCATGTCGCGGCCGTAGAAGCCGCCGTTGATCACGAGCGAGGCGTGGCGATCGCGCAGGACGCGGGCCAGGTTGGTGCCCATGCCCATGTCGACCACGTCGATGGATACGCGCCCGAGCGGAATCGACCAGCGGTACAGCCGGTAGGGCTGGCCGTCGACGCGGTAGCGGACCGCACTCTCGTACGGGAAGACCTCGGTGGTGGATTGGGCGGCGGCGGGCGGTCCGCGGCCGGCGAGCACGGCGGCGAGGGCGATTCCCGCGGCGAGCACTCCCGAGACCAGCCACCGCGCCCGCCTGCCCACCCCATCGGTGTAGTGCAGCGGCGGCCATCGCGCAAAGGAACGGGCAGCGAAACGCATCCCGGTCCGCCACCGAGAGTCCCGGTCTCGGCCCAGCGCCCGAAGTCCGGGGAAGGAATTTACCTGTCCCCAGGATTGCGTCGGGCTACGCTCCCGGTAGCGTCATGGGAGCTCGTCACATCGTGTATCGCGTGCCGCACGCGCAGGTGGTCGACGGGCTCTTCCCCGCCCTCGAGGCGGCGCGCAAGGACGGGAGCCTGGCGCCGCTCGAGCCCTTCGTTTCCCACGAGCACCTCGACTCCGATCGCCACATCCTGACGGGCCGCAAGTACCTGCTCTTCGGGGCCGAGCAGCGCGAGCTCATCGGCGTCGCGCAGCTCGTCGGGCGCGCCCTCGCCCACATGGCCGCCGAATCCGCGTCCATGGGCGAGGCCGCCGAGCGCGTGTGCGAGCTCATCCGCGCCCACGTGGAGTCGGGGCCCTTGCGGGACAGCCTGCCGCTCTGGGAGGCGATTGAAGGATACGACCACAACTTGCCCGAATGGATGTGCGGCGAGGAGGGGCCGAGCCTGATCGATCCGGACGAGGTCGATCGCCTCCGCGCCGTCCTGCCCGAGCTGATGAATCACGAAGAAGTGACCTCGAACGCCGAGCTTGCCGACGCGCTCCGGGCGCTCGCCGCCCTGCTCTCGCGATGCGAAGGGATCGAGGGCTCGGGCTACCGTGACGGAAGCCGGTGGGGCCTCGCGGTGCGCCGCGCCGCCGGGGACGCCTCGGCGACCTAGCGCCGACCGAAGACGCCCGCGTAGATCTCGGCGCCGCTCTCGGGCACAACCGAGCCGAGAACCAGGACTCTGTCCGACGTCGCCGCGATCGCGAAGGACTCGATGCTCTCACCAGGGACGACGAATCGGCGCTCCGTCCCCTCGCGCTCCGTGGCGCGCATCACGACGTAGCCCTCGCCCGTGCGCGCGAAGGCGCCCCAGTGAATGCCGCCCCGATAGGCGATCGTGCGCGAGCCGGCGCCGCCCACGCCGGTGATGCCCATGGCGTCGGTCCCCTGCCCCGGGTTGGCCCGCACCGGAGCGCTCGCCTGTGCCTCGGGTGTGAGCCACAGGCCGTACGGAGCCCATGGACCCGGTGACGAGTCGGTCCACAGCAGGAGCGCGCCGCCGCCCGCTCGCGCCGCCGCGGCGCAGCACTGGATGGCGCCCCCGGGAGCGGGTCGGTAGAGCGTGCGCGCAGGGCTCACGACATTGCCGCGCAGATCCAGCACCGCGCCGATGATCGACTGCGTGTCGCCGTCGTTGCGCTGCCAGGCGACGGCCAGCCGGTCAGGGCCCACGGCGGCGGCCGCCACGTCGGCGGTGAAGGAGTCCGATTCGAAGGTGACGCGGTGGCCGATGCGTCCACCGTCGAGGCGGTGAAGCTGGACGTGCACGGCGCTCCCGTTGCTGTCGTCGCTCACGAGCACAAGCACGCGTCCGGCGACGGCGCACCGCCCCAGCATGCCAGGGGGCGGATCCTGAAGTGGGTGCGGGGCGCCTGCGGGGCTGCCGTCCGCGGAGAGCAGGGTCAGGCTGTCCGGGCCGAGGGCGAGGGCGCCGTTGCGCGTCTCGAGCAGTTGCAGCGCCGAGCCCATGCGCAGCGCGTGCCGCGCCGACACCGTGCCCGCTGCGTCGAAGACGAGCACCTCCGGCGCCTCGCTCCCCGGCGCGAGGGCGAGAAGATGGGTCGGCGTGGCCCCGGCCGCGAGGCGCGGCGGGCTGTGCCAATCCGTCGTCGCCACCCGCTCGGTGAGCGCGTCGGGCTCGCGCTCGCCGCCGCAGCCGAGGAGCAGAACGAGACAGAGGTGGGTCACGGACACGGAGAGCGCGCGTGACGCCCGGGCGACGAGGCTAGCCGGAGGGGTCTGCATTCGCTTCGGCATCGTGGCCCACCCGACCCATGATACAAACACGTTCGTGGGGGAGCGACACAAGTCAGGAGCAGGGGGCTCTGGGAGGAAAGGCCGTGCCGCGGGGTGCGTGCCGGAAACACGAGCCGCCTCCGGCGCGGAGGGGCCCACCCTCGACGCGGTGCGGGACAGCGACATCCCCACCGCGGCCACGATGGACGCGACGAGCACCCTGCCGACTCTCGAGGGGCCGGGCCCCACGAGTGGCGCCGCGCCGCGGCCCCGGAGCAGGGGCATTGCCGAGTCGCGGTACGCGTTCGTGCGCGAGGTCGGTGCGGGCGGCATGGGCCGGGTGATCCTCGCCGAGGATCGGGACCTCGGGCGGCGCGTCGCGCTCAAGACGTTGCGCGGCGAACCCGACGACCGCGGCCGGCTGCGTTTCAGAGAGGAGGCCCGCGCCACGGCGCAGCTCGAGCATCCGTCCATCGTGCCCCTGTACGACGCGGGCCTCGAGGATGCGGCCGACCCCTACTTCACCATGCGCTTCGTCGAGGGGCGATCTCTCTCGCAGGTGATCGCGGCCCTCAGCGGCAACGACGCGCAGACCGAGCGCGACTTCGGGCGGGCGGAGCTGCTCCTGGTGTTCCTGAAGATCTGCGATGCGGTCGCGTACGCCCACTCCCGCGGTGTGCTCCACCGGGATCTCAAGCCTGACAACGTGATGCTCGGTCAGTTCGGCGAGGTCTTCGTGATGGACTGGGGGCTGGCCCGGGTTCACGACCAGATCGAAACGCCCGTGGATCCGAAGACCATCCGTTCCGTTCGCGAGAGCACGCAGAAGCTCACGCAGATCGGGTCCATTCTCGGCACGCCCGGTTACATGTCCCCCGAGCAGGCCCGCGGCGCGCGCGACCGGATCGACGAGCGGAGCGACGTCTTCGCGCTCGGGGCGATTCTGTACGAGTTGCTCACGCTCGAACCCGCCATCGTCGGCGAGTCCATGATCATGCTGGTAGCCAACACGATCACGGCCGACATCGTACCGCCGCGAAGGCGCGCTCCCGATCGCGGCATCAGCGCCGGGCTCGAGACCATCGTGATGACCGCCCTCGCCCGCCACGCCGAGGACCGCGGAGCCTCGGTGCGGGCCATGCGGGACGCGGTGTCGGTCGAGCTCGAGCACTCGCAGGAGGCCGCCCGCAGACGCGGCGCGGCGGAGTCGAAGCTCGCCGCGGCGCGCGGGCACCTGGCCGAGCACGCGC
>Ga0214473_10011687_pt1 | contig 10314 bp, 11 predicted proteins | sample RVTome_7_FD_203509 | JGI IMG/M metagenome (GOLD analysis project Ga0214473, IMG submission 203509) | Soil microbial communities from uranium-contaminated site in the Upper Colorado River Basin, Wyoming, United States - RVT98D197 | ecosystem: Environmental > Terrestrial > Soil > Contaminated >... | reverse complement strand
CGGCATGAGCACGTCCCGCCGCAAGCTCGCGGCCGAGGCTGGCCGCCGCCCGCGCTTTCTCAACCGCCGCAAGCCCGGCGAAGGCGCCAACTAGAGCGGGATGATTTTAGGTTAGTTCGTAGCCTGCGTGGGTGAAGTAGTTTGCGCATTCCTGCGGGGTGAGGTCGGCGAGGATTTGGCCGATGGCCTCACAGACGGCGTCGGCGGTTCGCTTCTGGGCTTTTCGTAGCCAATGCTTGATCTTGGCGAAGAGCTGCTCGATGGGGTTCAGGTCGGGTGAGTATTTGGGCAGGAAGATCAGTCTTGCCCCCACCGATCGGATCGCCCGGCGCACGGCTGTGCCCTTGTGCGAGCCGAGGTTGTCCATAACGACGATGTCGCCGGGCTTGAGGGTGGGAAGCAGCACCTTCTCGACATAGAGCAGGAACCTTTCGCCGTTGATCGGCCCGTCGATCAGCCATGGCGCCTCGACACGGTCCGAGCGCAGCGCGGCGATGAAGGTCTGGGTGTTCCAATGGCCGAAGGGGACTTTCCCCTTCAGCCGGTGGCCGCGTGGCGCCCAGCCGCGCAAGGCCGCCATGTTGGTCTTGGTCCACGTCTCATCGATGAACACCAGGCGGGACGGCTCGATCCGAGGCTGATACCTGGCCCACTGCTGCCGTCGCCGCGCGATATCGGGCCGATCCTGCTCGCTCGCGATCAGCGTCTTTTTTTGTGACTCAGCTTTTCGGCGTGCACGAACGTCCACACCGAGCGGTAGTCCACCTTCAGACCGCGCTCGCCCAGTTCAGCCACCAGCCCACGCAAGGTGAAGTCGTTCTCCCGGCACCGCTGCACCAGCCAGTCTCGATGCGCGCCAACGAGCTTTTTGGACCGATGGCCGCCCATCTTGCCAGGCGCCACGCTGCCCGTCTCGCGAACCCGGCGCACCCAGTTGATGGCCGTGCTGATGCCCACCCCATAATGCGCCGCAGCCTCGCGCCGCGACATCCCATCCCGCTCAACCGACGCCACAACCCGATCTCGAAGATCCATCGAATACGGTCTGCCCATCAACCCGACCTCCCTGCTCCTACAAGCAGAGAATCAGACTCGCGCAAACTTGGGAATCCCCCCTCGCTCTAGTTCTCAGGCCACCGGGGGGACATGCAAGCCCCTTGCCCTGCCTGATGTTTCGCTCCTCCAAAGCGACTTAAGGATCGGTCCCCAAGGGGCCGATCCTTTTTTGTGCCGGAACTGCAACCATTGGGCGGGGGGTGACGTTCCTTTTGCGACCGGCACCTCCCCCCAGGTTACCGGTCATGCGTGATTTCCCCCAATCACGCTCTCATAAGCGACCTCCAAGCGCTTAACAGCAAGGCTGGCCGTCCCCTGCGGCCGGCCTTGCCCGTTTGGGGCGTTTCGCACCAGAGTGCGCTCCAATCGGAGTGCGCCTGATGCGTCGCCTGGTACTCGCCTTCATCATTCTTGCCACTACCGTCCCTTGTTACGCTCAAACCTTCGGGTTGGATGAGCCTGTGCCCGGCCATCCGGAAACCACGGTCGCCGCCTTGTTCGAAAAGCTGGTACCGGGCCTTGTGATCGAGGACGGCATGGCCACGGGCGAAGTCGATCTCGATCTGCCCCATATCGTCGACCAGGATTATCTCACCGGCGCCCCGACGCAGGTCAATCTGGGCCATGTCACCATTCTCGCCATCGAGGCCGAAGGGGCCGGCCGCCTGCTTCTCTTCAGCGAACTGGGCGACGACGGCACCGCCGTCCTGGCGCTGTTTGACGACGATCTTGCCTTGCTCGACGCCGTCCAGGTGGGAACCGACCGGTTCACCGCCCTGGGCGAGGCTCCGCTGCTGCGCGTTGGCCCACAGGATCAGGCGGCGATCTTGACCAACTCGCACTGGAACTCGAACCAGGGCTACGTCGATACCCTGCTGGTCACGGTGCGCGACGGCAAATTCCGGCTCGTCGACCGTATTTTCACCTTCAGCGACCACTCCTGCAACTATGAGCGGCGGCAATCGCTGAAGCTGGAGGCGGGGGACGATGGCCTGGGGAGCCATTGGCCGATCAGGGCGACTGTCCTCGAAATCCGCACCGTCTCGAACGAATGCGAGCAGTCCGAGCCCGTCGATCCCCCGTTCAGCCGCCTGGTCTCGGCCACCTACCGCTGGAGCGCCTCGCTGGGCGGCTACGTCGCCGATTCCGGCGCGCTGGTGCAACTGGCGGAGCAATCGAGCGAGCGGTTCTGATTGTCACGGTCTCACCTCCTCCTAAGGGCGGAGGAGGATCAGAGCTGGCGGCACGAATGTGCAATGTGCGCCGATGTCACCTTCTCCCTCAGAGGGAGAAGGTGGCGCGCAGCGCCGGATGAGGGGGTCCGTCTGGGCGCCGAAGGTCAGGAGCGGGGAACATGCGACCGAGATGCCAATTCAGTCATCTCGCAATGCAGTGCGTGCCCGACCCCTCACCCGCCCTTCAGGCACCCTCTCCCTCAAGGGGAGAGGGGGCATCGAGTGTGCGGCAGGCGCAGGTCCCCTTCTCCCCTTGAGGGAGAAGGTGGCGCGAAGCGCCGGATGAGGGGTCGGAGAGCCCGCGTGTGCCCCCGCTAATTCAACCTGTACTTCTCGCGGAGCATCGTCAGTTCCGTCGGCCTGATCAGCAAGGCATGCGCGACCGTCACCGAGTGCAGCGGGCCGTCGAGCGTTGTTTCCCAGAAGGTGAGGAACCTGTTGAGCTCGGGGAACTGCGGGAAGAGGTCGTAGTCCTGCCAGACGAACTCCTGCAGCAGCCTCTGGTGGTCGGGCAGCCGATAGATGATCTGGGCCGTGGTGAGACCGTAGCCATCGATCTCGGAAACAAGGGCCGGCGTGACCTCCATCGGCAACACCTCCTGCAAATCGCATAATGCAAGATAGAGCAAATTTGTTCCGGATGGACAAGAGATTCCAGAGTATACCTCTGTAATTTCAATAGACTAGCAGCAGCACGCCGCCAGTGCTAGCAGCGACAGTCCACTTCGCCCGCTTGCGGGAGAAGAGCCTGCACCCGGGCTTGATCCGGGGGTGGCGTGAAGCGCCGGAAGAGGAAGTGGCCGCTTGCGCGGTGTTCAGGGCACCCACGCCTCCACCAGCAGGGCCAGGGTGAACGCCAGCCCCACCCAGTGATTGGCCTTGAACCTGACCAGCGGGTTGCCCGGCGCCTTGCCGTCGAGCGTGATTACCTGCCAGGCGAGGCCCGCCACCACTGCGGCCATCCCCAAGACGAAGACGAGACCGGCGCCGACCAAAAACGCCGCCGCCGCCCAGAATGCCACCGCGCCGGCAAAAAACAGCGCCACCATCAGCCGTGTCCGCCGGCCGAAGAGGCGGGCGGTGGATTTGACGCCGATCAGCGCGTCGTCCTCGATATCCTGCAGCGCGTAGATCGTGTCGTAGCCGATGGTCCACAGGATCGTGCCGACATAGAGCAGGATCGGCGGCGGGCTGAGCGCAGCGGTTTCCGCGGTCCAGCCGATCAGCGCGCCCCAGGAGAAAGCGAGCCCCAGAAACAGCTGCGGCCACCAGGTCACCCGCTTCATGAAGGGGTAGATCGCCACCAGCGCCAGTGAGGCGACGCCGAGCGTCACCGTCAGCCAGTTGAACTGCAGCAGCACCAGGAGGCCCGCGAGGGCCTGCGCCACCATGAACAGCACGGCCTTCGTCACGCTGACCTGCCCGGAGGGGATCGGCCGCGAGCGGGTGCGTTCGACCTTCTCATCGATGTCGCGGTCGACGATGTCGTTGAAGGTGCAGCCGGCTCCCCGCATCACCACCGCGCCGATAAAACAGAGGACAAGCGCCCACCAATCAAAGCCGCTGGCCGGGTTCTTGATTGCCGCCATTGCCAGCGAGAACCCGCACGGCCAGAACAACAGCCAGAAGCCGATCGGCCGGTCCCACCGCGCCAGCCGGGCATAGGGTCTTAGCCAGCCCGGCGCGTAGCGATCGACCCAGTTGCCCCGCTGTGCGTCGGCGACCGCGCCTGGCTGCTGCTGGTGGAGTTGCATCTGCCAACCTCAATGCGATAGTGCCCGCAGACCTTATCGTCTCGCGCGTCAACAGAGGCAAGATGCCCCGGACTTACAAATCGTTCCCGCGTCTCTACGTCGAGCACCCCCTCGGCATGGGAGAGACTGTGACTCTGGGCCGCGAGCAGACCAATTACCTGATCGCGGTTCTGCGCATGAAGGCGGGCGACGCGGCCATCGTCTTCAACGGCAGCGACGGCGCCTGGCTCGCCAAGATCGCCGACCCCAACCGCAAGGCCGTGACCCTGGAGCTGGTGGTCCAGACGGCGCACCAGACCCCGCCGTCCGATCTTTGGTACGGTTTCGCCCCGCTCAAGACCGGCCGGCTGGACTATGTGATCCAGAAGGCGACGGAGATGGGGGCGGGGATCATCCAGCCGGTCCTCACCCGCTTCACCCAGGTCAGCCGGCTCAAACCCGAAAAGCTCATCGCCAACGCCATCGAGGCGGCCGAGCAGTGCGAAGTGCTCTCCATCCCGCGCATCGAGCCGGAGATCGGCCTGGGTGAATTGCTCGCCTCCTGGCGCCCCACGCACGGGCTCCGGCGGCTGATCGTCTGCGACGAAAGCGCGCCCTCGGCCTCCCCAGTGGAGAAACTGGGCTGGCTGCGGGGCCTGCCGGTGGGCGTTCTGATCGGCCCGGAGGGTGGCTTCGCACAAGAGGAGCGGTCCCTGCTGCTCGACCAAGCCTTTGTAATCCCGATCAGTCTCGGCCCGCGCATTCTTCGGGCCGACACCGCCGCCGTCGCCGCCCTGGCGCTGGTCCAGGCAACCATCGGCGATTGGCGATAGAGGACTTGCTTTCGGGCGGCGGGCCGCTATTGTCCCGGCCAAGCCAGCCTGAGCCTGGCACTCAAGATTTCCCCGGGAGTTCTCATGGACGGCGCCGCCCCATCCCCGCTTATCGAATCGCGTGCCGACCTCATCGAGGCGATGGCGCGCGGGACGAAACCGAAGTCCGAATGGCGGGTCGGGACCGAACACGAAAAGCACGTCTATCGGAAGGCTCCGATCCGGCCCGTACCCTACGAGGGTCCGGACGGCGTCCGCGCGCTCATCGACGGCATCGAGGCGCGTACCGGCTGGCACCCCTTCTACGATCGCGAATATCCCATCGGGCTGCGCAATGAGGACATCGCCGGCGGCATCTCGCTGGAGCCTGGCGGCCAGTTCGAGCTCTCCGGCTCGCCGCAGCGCAACATCCACGACTCCGCCGCCGAACTCGCCGCCCACATGGCCGACTGCCATGCCGTTGGCGGGCCGCTCAACATCCACTTCCTCGGCCTCGGCACCACCCCGCTGTGGTCGGTCGACGAAATCCCGGCCATGCCGAAATCCCGCTACGGCATCATGAAGCCCTATATGCAGAAGGTGGGGACGCTGGGCGACTCGATGATGTTCCGCTCGGCCACCATCCAGGCCAACCTCGATTTCTCCGACGAAGCCGACATGGTCAAAAAGCTGCGCGTCGGCCTCGCGCTGCAGCCGGTCGTGACTGCGCTCTTTGCCAATTCCCCGTTCATAGATGGTTCATTTTCGGGCTACCTCTCGTTCAGGTCACACATCTGGCTCAACACCGACCGGGCCCGCACGGGCATGCTGGATTTCGCCTTCGAGGACGGCATGGGCTTTGAGCGCTATGCCGACTATGCCCTTGATGTGCCGATGTATTTCGTCATTCGCGACAAGCGCTACATCAACGTCGCCGGCGAAAGCTTCCGCGATTTTCTCGCCGGCAGGCTCCCCCAGCTTCCCGGCGAACTCCCGACCAAAAAAGACTGGGAAGACCACCTCTCGACTCTCTTTCCCGAGGTTCGGCTCAAGCAATTCCTCGAAATGCGCGGCGCCGACATGGGCAGCGAGGCGGCGGTAAACGCCCTGCCGGCGCTCTGGGTCGGCCTGCTCTACGACGCCCAGGCCCTTGATGGCGCGTGGGATTTGGTCAAGGACTGGACGGCCGAGGAGCGGCAGACGCTGCGCGACGAAGTGCCCCGCACCGCGATCCACACGCCCTTCCGCGGCGGCACCGTCGCCGATATCGGCCGCCAGATCCTCGAACTCGCCCGCGCCGGCCTGCGCCGTCGCGCCGAACTCGCCCATGGCGAGGACGAAACCAAGTACTTGGAACCTATCGAGAAAACGCTGGAGCTGGGCAAAACCCCCGCCGAGCGCTGGCTCGACAAGTACAACGGCGAATGGGCCGGCGACCTCAACCGGATCTTTGACGAAGCCGAGATGTAGCCGCCGCTATTCGGCCGCGATCGGCAGCGTTTCCTTGCCCTCGAGGTTGCCCATCGAGGCGACGATGTGATTGGCCAGCGCATCATAGATGCCGCCATAGGCGTGACTGGCTCGCATCAGTGCGATCTGCGCGTCGCGCAGCCGCGGCAGGTCTTTGTCCTCGGAAATGACGCGCATCCCCGGCTGCAACGCGCTTTCGGGCAGGAAGCCCACCGCAAGGTCGGTCAACACCGCGCTGGCGATGGCGATCGCGTTTGAGGAGGTATAGGCGATGCGGTAGTCCCGCCCGATACGGTTGAGCACCTCGATCGCGTTGTCCTTCCAGCAGCAGTGCAGCCCGCCCGCGATCGGCAGCGGCTCCTGGCTCAGCGCCTGGCCGCCATGCGAGGCGACCCAGAACATCCGCTCGGTGCGGAACAGTTCGCCATATTCCTGGCTGGTGCCCTGGCTGAAGACGATGAGATCGTATTTGCCCGTCCGCATCCCTTCGATCAGTTCTTCGGATGGCTGACAACGGACGTCGACCACGATCTTGGGGTGGGTGCGCTGGAAGCTCGACAGAATCACCGGCAGCAGCCGCACCGCGTAGTCGTCCGGAACCCCGAAGCGGATGCTCCCTGACAGATCGCCGTCCGAGAACAGGTCCATGATCTCGGCATTGGTGCGCAGCATCCGCCGGGCCCGTGAATAGAGTGCCTCGCCATGATTGGTGAGCGAGACGCTGCGGCCGTCGCGGGTCAATAGAGAATGGCCGAGCCGTTCCTCGAGCCGCTTGATCTGCATCGAAACGGCCGACTGGGTCTTGTTCACCCGCCGCGCCGCCTCGGTGAAGCTGCCGCAATCGGCGATGGCGCAAAAACTCTGCAATTGGTCGAGATCGAGGGGTGCGCTCATCGCGGATCACCATCACACAAATTGATGAACTGGATGAAATCTATTTGTTGGAAGAATGGATAGCAAGGGCCTATCTTCGCCCCATCGGTGATCGACGATCATCGAAGCCGGTCCCGGGCTCCCTCCGGGAACAAACAAAATTTGGAGAAGAATCATGGCTTTCTTGCTTTCGAGCGAGCGGCCTGCCGTGGCCGCTGTCGCTTTCAACCCGGTAGGGGGTTTGTTCCGCTGGCTCGCGAAAGCTCGCGCCGAGCGAGCGCAGCGCGTAGCCTTGGCGCATCTTCTCGAGTTCGATGCTGCGCTGCTCAATGACCTGGGCATCAACCGCCAGGACGTCGTCGAAGCGATGCGCAATCCACCGCCAAAGGCTGCCGAGACGCTCGCCGCCCGCCGCGCTCAAAACGCCCGGAATTGGTCCAATTCCTGATTGTGCGTGAAGCGCGCCAATGAATTCAAGACATTCACTTCGATCCCATCGAAATGAATGTCTTGATGGGGCCGGCCCAACCCGCCGGCCCGGTTTCCTGACGACTGCCGGGTGAGCCTTCCCTAGTGGGCTTCACCCGGCTTTTTTATGCCGGGCAAGCGCTGCTCACGGCAGCTGTGCGAAGCCGTCGCCGAAGCCGTTGAGCGATACCGGGATGCCGATGCCTTCCTCGGGCGTCTTGAAGACCACGAAAATCGCATTGGCCCCTTCCGAAAGCGCTTTCAAGAGGTCGTCGTCCAGCACCACTTCGGCAACGCAGCCATTGGGCAGGCAGCGCACGAAGGCGACCCGGCCGATATCCTTGCCGTCGATGTTGAGGCCCAGCCCGTTCGGCAGCAATACGCCGAGCGGCGCGAGCACGCGCAGCAGCCGCGCCTGCTGATCCGCCGTCTTGAGCACGATCACCGAAAGCCCGACATTGGGCTGGTCCTCGGCCGAGACGTTCTGGATGATGGCGCACTGCTCAAAACTCGCCCCCGGCGGGGTGTCGCAGCTCATCTGCCAGTCGCCGAACTGTGCCTTGACCACGCCCTGAGCCCACGCAACGGGCATTGTCGCCGCCAAACCTGCAACGGCAAGGGCTGCGGCTGCCATCCGCACAAAAACTCGATTCACGAGATCGTACACTCCCTGGTTTCGCATCGATCCGAAGCGCCCCGGTCCTGTGTCGGACGGCGGCTTCGGCTTGTCAATCGCCGCGGCGCGGCGGAGCTTTGCCGAGCCCGCATCAAACCTGCAAAACTGCGGCCGCCTTGAGGCAGATCAATTTCCCCGCGAAAGCACAATTTGACGCATGGGCGGCGAGGGTGGCGGAATTGCGTTGCCCCTGCCGATGTGATTAAGACAACCGAGACTAACAAGCGCTCCGAGGTTGAGTCGGGGCGGCGTTTTCTATGCCGCGCATTTCGCCTCAACCCAGCCTGCAAACCGAATCAACGGGACTCAAGGGGGTTATAGGTGACCGGACAGTTTCTCCGCTCTTTTGGGACCGTAGTGGGCACAGCCCTCGCGTTTGGGTCCACCGTCGCTTTGGCCCAGGAGCAGGGGCATCCAGTGCCCGGCCAGATTGGCCTGCAGCCGGCTGTGACGCCGATCATGGATTCGGTCCACGCCTTCCATGATGGCATACTGCTCTGGACGATCAGCCTGATCACGCTCTTGGTGCTGGTGCTCCTTGTAGTTGTCATGGTCCGCTTCAACGCCAAGGCGAACCCGAAGCCATCGACCAATACCCACAATACCCTGATCGAGATCGCCTGGACGGTGCTGCCGATCCTGATCCTCGTGGTGATCGCGATCCCCTCGTTCAGCGTCTTGACCGATCAGCTGACCATGCCAGACGGCGAGCGCAAGTATCTGGGCTCCAACATCTTTTCGTTCGGCGATGTGGAAGTGCCGGCGCCGGAGTTGACCGTAAAGGCGACTGGCGAGCAGTGGTATTGGAACTACGAATACGTCGATCTGGGGCTCACCTTCGACTCCAATATGCTCAAGGATTCCGAGCTTGCGACGATCAAGACGAGCCAGCCGCGTCTGCTGGCGGTAACCAATGAACTGGTGGTGCCTGTCGATACCACCGTGCGCGTGCAGGTCACGGCCAGTCCGAACGGCGTGATCCATGCTTTCGCCGTGCCCTCTTTCGGCATCAAGATCGACGCCGTCCCCGGCAAGCTGAACGAGACTTGGTTCAACGCACGCAAGACCGGCATCTACTATGGTCAGTGCTCCGAACTTTGCGGCCAGGACCATGCGTTCATGCCAGTCGCTGTCCGCGTCGTGACCAAGGAACAGTATGCGCTCTGGATCAAGACCTTAGGTGAGGGTTTTGTCGAGGACGCCAACGCTACGCTGCCCGAAATCGAATAGCCCGGGCGCCCGCTCTGCCGGACGTCGCCTGACCAAGAGAATGTAAGAGGAACGCTCAGAATGGCCGACACCCACCATCTGGAAGCCCACGAGGGTCATGCCCATGCAGATGCGCACGACCACGGCCATCCCACCGGCTGGCGGCGCTACCTCTATTCGACCAATCACAAGGACATCGGCACCCTCTATCTGATCTTCGCCATCATCGCTGGCGTGACTGGCGCGCTGCTTTCAGGCGCCATGCGGCTCGAACTGCAGGAGCCTGGAATTCAGATTTTCCACGGCCTGGCTTCGATGGTCTACGGCATCGACGGCGATCCGGCGCTCGATGCGGGCAAGCACATGTATAATGTGTTCACCACCGCGCACGGCCTGATCATGGTGTTCTTCATGGTCATGCCGGCCCTCATGGGGGGGTATGCCAACTGGTTCGTGCCCCTCATGATCGGGGCACCCGACATGGCCTTCCCGCGCATGAACAACATCTCGTTCTGGCTGTTGCCCTCTGCATTCCTGCTGCTGCTCCTCTCCCTGTTCATGGAAGGGCCGACCGGAGCCCTTGGGGCGGGAATTGGCTGGACGGCCTACGCGCCGCTTTCGACAAGTGGACACCCCGGTCCAGCGGTGGATTTCGCTATCCTTTCGCTCCACCTGGCGGGCGCCTCCTCGATCCTTGGCGCCATCAACTTCATCACGACCATCTTCAACATGCGCGCCCCGGGCATGACGCTGCACAAGATGCCGCTCTTCCCGTGGTCGGT
>Ga0214473_10011686_pt1 | contig 10314 bp, 11 predicted proteins | sample RVTome_7_FD_203509 | JGI IMG/M metagenome (GOLD analysis project Ga0214473, IMG submission 203509) | Soil microbial communities from uranium-contaminated site in the Upper Colorado River Basin, Wyoming, United States - RVT98D197 | ecosystem: Environmental > Terrestrial > Soil > Contaminated >... | reverse complement strand
TGGCCTGCGCCCCAGCCCGGACGGGAAATGGGTCTATGTGGCAAACGCGGCTAGCACCACCTTGAGCGTGATCGACACCGCCACAAACAGCAAGGTGGCCGACATTGAAGTTGGCCAGAAACCAGTGCAGGTCGCCTTCTCCCCGGACGGGAAATTTGTCTACTTCTCCCTTAACGGCGAGGACGCCCTGGGCAAGGTGGACGTGGCTACACGCGCCCTCGTAGGCAAAGTCAAGGTAGGCATCGGCCCCATCCAGGTCTATGTGAGCCCCGACAACAAGTTTGTGCTTGTTGCCAATCAGGGCACCAGGGAGAAGCCAAGCACTACAGTTTCCATCATTGACACGGCGACCTTCTCCGTGGTCAGCACGGTGGAAACAGGGCAGGGCGCCCATGGTGTGGTGATAGAGCCGTCGAGCAGGCATGCCTATATCGCTAACATCTATGGGAACGATGTTGCTGTCATTGACCTCAATGAGAAGAGAGTTGTCGCCCGGGTTCCCAGCGGGATGGGCCCCAACGGCATCAGCTTCTCTCCCCTTGCCCCGGCCCCAGCCCCCGCCCCCGAGGTCAAGCTGGAGATAGGGGACGAGATGGCCGGAGGGGACGGGATGGGGCACTAGCTGAATATCAGGGAAGGGGAGGCCTGCTGACATGGCCCTGGTCTACGATACCCGGGAGGTGGACAGAAAAGTCCTGGCCATCCTTCGCATCCTGTCCGATGTGGAGAGGCCCCAGGGCGCCCGTGTCATCGCCCGGGAGCTGGAGAGGGCGGGGATAAGCCTTAAGGAGAGGGCCGTGCGCTACCATCTCAAGCTCACCGACGAGCGGGGCCTTACCCGCCTGTGGGGCCGGAACGGCAGGGTGATCACGCCTCAGGGCAACGAGGAGCTCCAGAACGCCATGGTGGCCGACAAGGTGGGCCTGGTGAGTGTCCGCATTGAGCACCTCGCCTTCCGCACCACCTTTGTGCCACGCACCCAGCAGGGCCTCGTCCCGGTGAATGTCTCGTTCTTCGCCCAGGAGGACTTCTCAGCGGCCCTGGAGGCCATGGCCCCCGTCTACAGGGCAGGCCTGGCAGTAAGCGAGCGAGTGGCTGTGGCAGAAGCCGGGGAGAGGCTGGGGGAGGTGACTGTTCCACGGGGCAAGATAGGCCTGGCCACGGTGTGCAGCATAACCGTCAACGGAGTCCTCCTCAAGGCGGGCATCGCCGTGGAGACGCGTTTCGGCGGAATCCTTCAGATAAGGGGCGGGAGGCCCATCCGCTTTGTGGAGTTCATCAGCTACAACGGCTCCTCCTTGAACCCCTCCGAGGTCTTCATCCAGGGCCGGATGACCCAGGTGAGGGAGGCGGTAAATGGGGAGGGCAAGATCCTGGCCAACTTCAGGGAAATCGCGGCCCCCTGCCGCAGCGAAGCCGAGCAGCTTGTAGAGGAGCTGAAGACGGCGGGGATATACGGTGCCCTGGCCATAGGGGGCCCGAACGAAGCGGTGTGCGAAATGCCAGTGGCGGTGGGAAGGGTGGGGCTGGTGCTCCCCGGCGGCCTGAACCCCGTGGCTGCGGCCGTAGAGGCCGGCATCGAGGCCGAAAGCCGGGCCATGGCCACCATCATGGACTACTCCCACCTGCGGAGCTTCTGGGACCTCCTGCCCCATTCTTGAGCCCTTGACTGGGCCTTTCAAGTCTGACTACAATATAGACCGGTGGGGACTCGTCTAGCGGTAGGACAGCAGACTCTGGATCTGCATGGCGTGGTTCGAATCCACGGTCCCCAGCCACGTGTGGCGCATTCGTCTAGCGGCCCAGGACACCTCCCTCTCAAGGAGGAGATCACCGGTTCGAATCCGGTATGCGCTACCAATCTCAGGCATTACATGCCGTTGTGCCGGAATCGGCAGACGCGGCAGTTTACCAAACTGTTGAGGAGACTCATAGGGGTTCGAACCCCCTCAACGAAAATCATGGCCTTCTGAATACGAAGGCTTTTTCTTTCTTGAAGACTGTATTAGACTGCTACTGACCTAATGAATATTTGTCTTTTTTGCAGAACAGAAGGCCCGCTCCGAACTAGAGAGCATATTATTCCGGAATCCCTCGGCAACGATACCGACATTCTCGAAAATGCTATCTGCGAGAAATGCCAGAACTATTTCGGTAGAGAGATTGAAAAACCGGCTCTTGAAAAGACCAACTTGGCATTTTGGCGAACCTACCTTGGAATCCGAACAAAGAGAAATCGTTTACCGTCCGTGAATCTCGACCCACCGATAAGAGGAGCAATACGTTCCGTTCATCCCATGACCGAATTCGGGATCGGGTTCAGTGCCTGCCAAGATGGTTTCACATCGATAGATGTGAGGAATCAGTGGCAGAAGGAAAGGCTTCTATATGATAAATCGGAATACCTCCTGGTAATGACTCCTTGGCACTTGAGCATACTTGGGAGATTCTTGGGTAAGATAGGCCTTGAATTTGTGGCTTTGAGTGATATCAAGCATGCACTAAGTCCTGCGTTTGATCAGATAAGGACATTCGTCCGTTTTGGGTCAACAAAGCGCCTCTGGCCGATATATTGTGGGCAGCAGGGGAAGCTGATGGAACTGAAAGGTCCAATCATATGGGATGGCTTTGAAGGACGGCAAGAGATTGAATGCTACTGCTACTCCTTAGGCAGAAAGTTAACGGGGGAGATACTCTTTGCTTTTAGAATCGGCACTGACCTCATGCTAATTTGCCTATCCAATGACTTACCCGTTCCAGGTATCGAAGATTGTGTGGTTGATGTCAAGTTGTCGTGCTTACATTACCCTGACGGTCCTTGGTAATAGCTAACAATTTAGAAGATGAACCTGAGAGTGCTTTCTTTCGTCCAAACTTCGCCCGGGGCGTTGACAGGCTGTGAGCCTGGTTGCTTCGCCGCCGGTTTTGGACTATAATCAGGCCGAGGACTGAAGGAAGGGAGGGGATAGTATGCCATTCAAGATGGGGCCCACCGAGCTCATCATCATTCTCGTCATCGTGTTTCTCCTCTTCGGGGCTTCCCGTCTCCCCCAGATAGGCTCTTCAATGGGCCAGGCGATCAGGGGCTTCAAGGGCGCCCTAACCGGGGAGGACGACAAGAAGGGCAAGAAGACGACAACCACCACCCGGCCCGCCCGGAAGAAGGAGCAGAAGGCCTGACACTTCTGACGCAGAATGTTTGGCGGTGAAGGGGAGGATGGGGAGAGGCGTGGAGGTCGTAAGAAGGAGGAAAAAGCCTAATGCCATTTAAGATGGGGCCAACCGAGCTCATAATCATCCTGGTTATCGTCTTTCTTCTCTTTGGTGCGTCACGTCTTCCGCAGCTCGGCTCTGGCTTCGGCCAGGCCATCAGGGGCTTCAAAGACGCACTGACAGGTGAAGGCGGGAAAGAGGAGAAGAAGAAGAGGGTCACCACCGCCAAGAGCGGGCGGAAGAAGGCAGAGAAGACTTAGTGCCCTTCAGACTCGGCCCAACCGAGATTATACTAATCCTCGTCGTAATCGTAATCTTCTTTGTTCTTTACCGGGCGGTGCGGAAGAAGACCTAGCTTACCGTCTTCTTTGGCCTCGCCACCAGCCACGAGAGCCAAATCCCAATCTCATAGAGAACAATAATAGGCAGGGCAACGAAGGTCTGGTTTATCGGGTCCATAGTGGGGGTAATCAGGGCGCCCGCAACGAAGGCCACGATCAGTATCCAGCGCCGTGCCCGCGCAAAGGTCTTGTACGTCATCACGCCGATCTTTGCCAGGAATACCATTATCAGAGGAGTCTCAAAGATTATCCCCGTCCAGAACATCAGCCTGGTCACCACAGTTACGTAGTTGCCTATCCTCGGCTGAATCGTAACAATATCACTGCCCCAGTGGAGAAGGAAGCGCAGGGCCGGGGGCAACAGCACGAAGTTGCTGAAGAGAAGCCCGGTCACGAAGAGCGCCGAAGCAGATGGCAGGAGAATGTAAACGTAACGCCGCTCCTTGGGGTTGAGCCCGGGCAGCAGGAACATTATTATCTCGTAGAGGATCACCGGCAGGGCAATGGCGAAGCCCGCGATCAGGGCGATATTGAAGTAGACGCTCAGATACTCTGTCAGCTCAATGGCCTGCGGCTTGTCTGTCCCCATAGGGCGGAGGAGGAAGTGGAGGATTTGGGGTGTTAGCCAGAATCCCAGGCCGGCCCCCACGACGAGGGCAATGGCGGCACGGAAGAGCCGGCGCCGCAGCTCGTCCAGGTGGCCCCAGAGGGTGAGCCTCCTCTCCTTGGCCGCCGCCAGCGTCTCTGCCGCCGGCGGGTCTACCCTACTCATCTCTGTCTAGTGGGATCTCGACTCCCGGGGTCGGCTTATCGCCCAACACCTCACCAATCTCTTGCCTTATCTTCCGCAGGCTATCCCCGATTTCTTCGCCCTTTTCCGCAGGGCTTTCCGTGGCGGGATGGCCCTCCTCCCCGCCGGGGCCGGTCGCTGAACTCCCTGCTGGTTTCTCATCCTCCATGGTGAGGGCCTGCTGAATCTCGTCGGTTATCTTCTTGAGGCGGGGCACTTTCTTTTTCTCACCGTCGGGGCCTTCACTCTCGGCCTCATCCTCATCCAAGGGGACGGCATCGGTGATCGACTTGGTGAGATCGGAGCTCATAGTCCGCAACCTGCGCACCGTCTTGCCGGCGCTCCGGGCAAACTTCACCATCCGCTGCGGTCCCAGCACCAGAAGGGCCAGGACGAGGGCCACCATGAGCTCAGTTGTTCCAATCCCGAAGAGATTCATCGGAGACTATTCTATCACACAACGGGACAACACGCTGTCAGCTTGCCTTCGTACTTTTCTTCATGTGAAAATCGTTGACAGAGTAAAACCCGGCTGCTATCTTGCGGGGAGAGAGCCGGACTGTGGGCAAGGGGCGATTTCTCAACCTGAACCGATACAAGTCGGGGCGGGCCGTCAAGAGGCCATCCCTCCACCCCACCCCCTGAAAGGAAAGAGCCGCCCCCGGGACGCAACACAACCCTGCCGCCCCCTGAGAGATTCCGTTATGTCAGGGGGCGGCAGGAAGTGATGCTAGCCTATTGTTTGCTCCTGCTAGCGGTAAATCTCGGTGACGACCTTGGCCGTGTTGCCTGTCGGCCCCGACGCGACGCCCGCATACAGGGTAAGGGTATGGTCTCCGTCCATCTTGGCCTGGAACGAAATCTTTCGTGTTTCCCCGAGCCTAACCGCAGTGCGCAGGACGGCCGGACCACCCTTTGGGTCGTCCACCATGACGCCCACGGTCACCGCCGTGGTTGTCACCGTCAATATCACGACATCCCCATTCCTCAGAGCCAGCTTCTCAGTCATGTTGCCACTCATGATGTAATCCTTGGTAGTCGTGGTGGCGGTGGTACCGGGGCGCGGCGTAACGGGGGTGGGGGTGGCAGCAAAACCACCGGGGGGAGTGGCGGTGCCCGCGGCAGGAGCGCCGGTGAACTCCTGCGGGCGAGGGGTAGCGGTTGGGGTAGGGGTAGCGGCAACGCCAGGGGGAACCTCCACCGGCACACAGGCGAGAAGCCCTATGCCTAAGCTGGCAAGCAGTGCCACGAGAAGAACCACACCAAGTATCCTCATTATTATCTTGCCTCCTTTCTCTATTGGGCACTTTGTCAACCGCCATTACGAGCTGGAGGTTGATACCGACCCCTCCAACCTCCAGCTCGCTAAAGGGAGGTTGCATTGACCCGCGAGATATGCTAGCGCGGCAACCTTAAAGGAATATGAGACAGGGCTTAAAAGGAGCTTAGAATGAATAGGGGGATAGCTGAGTTAACGGAGCAGCGGCAGCCGGATGGTGGCTGTGGTGCCCCGGCCCGGGGTGCTGCTCAGGCCCAGCTCTCCGCCGTGGCTATCAGCTATCCATCGGGCAATGGCCAGGCCCAGGCCGGTGCCCCCGGGGTCCATCTGCCGCGCGCGCTCGGAGCGGTAAAAGCGCTCAAAGACGTGATGCAGGTCTTCGGGGTCAATCCCTATGCCGGTATCGGCCACAGCAAAGACAGCCCAGGTTGCTCTTGTGCGCAGGGAGAGGGCAACGCTGCCGCCGGCCGGCGTGTAGCGGATGGCATTATCCACGAGGATGAGCGCCAGCTGCTTCAATCGGTCCCGGTCCCCGGAGACCAGAAGGGGTTCCAGATGGGACAGGCCGAGCCTGACACCGTTGGAGCTATCCAGTAGCTGCCTGTAGGTCTCCAGGACAACCGAGTCCAGCTCAACCTCAGCCCTTTCCAGGCGCATCCCTGAATCGGCCCGGGCAAGGGAGAGGAGGTCTGCCACCAGGCGGGACATCCTTTCCACCTCCGCCCGGGCAGCCCGGAGGACCTCTGCCTGCTCCTGGGGAGGCCTATCCTTGGCCCGCTCCAGCAGGTCGAGGTTGCCCCTGATGACCGTAAGGGGAGCCCTCAGCTCATGGGAGGCATCGGCAACGAACCGTTGCTGCGCCGCCTGGGCTTCCTCCAGGTTCTTCAACATCTCGTTGAAGGCGGTGACCATCTGCCCCAGCTCATCGCGGGATTTCCTGGGCGTCAACTTCCGGACAAAGCCCCGGGAACGGGCGATAGCCCGCGCTGTCTGAATGGTCTCCCGGATGGGCTTCAAAGCCGAGCCAGCCGTGAGCCAGCCCATCAGCCAGGCCGCGCCAATGCCGGCCGCCCCGCCAATGATGAGGGAGTGGAGCAGTCCGGAAAGGGTCTCGGCGCGTAGCCTTCCACTTCTTGCCACAACCACATAGCCCCCCGGTCTATCCCGATACGCTTCATCCGCATGCTGGACCGCGAGGGGGAAGAGGCCGACCAAGTAGCGTGTTTCTTCTAACCTGGTCCAGTAGAAGACTGGGGCGCCGGGGGCAGTTGCTCTCATGGCCCATCTAGGCACAGGTAGCTCGTTCGGGCCCAGGCGGGTGGACGGGACCAGGAGGTTGCCGTACACATTATGGACCTGGACTACTGTGTTTTCACCTTCAAACGGCGCAAGAGGAGGCACCGAGAAGGAGGGTTGGTCCGAGGCGTAGGTGCCCTGGGTCACCATGTTGGTTAGCAGGTGCGCCCTTGCAGTGATGAGGGTTTTGATGGTGTCTTCAGTGAACTTGGCCATGGTCAGGTAAACGTAAATCCCGAGGGCTATCACGACGATGCCAATGACTGCCGAGTAGAGAAAGGCCAGGCGAATCCTCAAGGGAGGCTACTCCTGCCGCAGGACATAACCGGAGCCGCGCATGGTGTGGATGAGTCGGCTGCCTCCTGCCGCCTCCAGCTTGTTCCTGAGGTAGCGGACGTATACCTCAAGCACGTTGGAATCGCCGCTGAAGTCGTAGTCCCAGACCCTTTCCATGATCATCTCCTTGGGGAGTACCTGGTGGGGATGATGCAGAAACATCTCTAGTAGCCTGTATTCGGTGGTGGTCAACTTGATCTCCCGTCCCTGGCGAAAGGCCTTTCTGCCGCCGGTATCCAGAAGAAGGTCTGCGTACTCCAACTGTTCAGGCGCGGGCGCTTGCCTACGGCGCAGGAGCGCCCGGATCCGCGCCAGGAGCTCTTCAAAGGCGAAGGGCTTTACCAAGTAGTCGTCAGCCCCCGTGTTCAGGCCAACGACCCTGTCAGCTATGCCATCCCTGGCCGTGAGCATCAGGATGGGCACATCTCCTTCCGCCCGAAACCTGCGGCAGACCTCCAATCCGTCCATGCTTGGCATCATGATGTCCAGAACCACCAGGTCAGGACCGTGCTCTCGGGCCAACTCCAGGCCCTGCTGTCCGCTGAGGGCTGTGTCCACAGTGTAACCCTCATACCCGAGCCCCCGCCGCAACATCACGGTTACCTTGGGATCGTCATCTATAACTAGGATGCGTGCCGGCTCCTTCAACCTCTCGACTCCCCCTGCCGCGCCAGATTATAGCACCTTAAGTGTGTGGAATCACCCCTTGCTCATGTCAAGGGCCGTCACTTGATGGCGGTGTGTATGGCGACGGCCCCCAGGAAGAGCCTTCGGAAGGTGACGCTCCGGAAGCCTGCCTCCAGGAGCATCCGGGAGACCTGCTCCGCGGGATAGAAGCCCAGGGCGGAGGCGGCCAGGTAGCGGTAGGCCCCCGGGTTTCCTGACAGAAGCCGCCCCAGGGGAGGCACCAGGTAGCGCAGGTAGCTGTGAAACCCCCACTTGACCGGTGCCGAGGGCGGCTGGCTGGTCTCCACCATCACCCAGCGCCCACCGGGCCGCAACGACCTCATCGCCTCGGCAAGATGCTGGCCCGCTGCCGGGTTCCTGTAGGTGAGGTTGCGCAGCGAAAAAGAGGAGCCTGCGGCGTCCAGCGCGCCCGGACGGAAGGGGAGATGCGCGGCGTCTGCCCGGATGAAGGCTACATTCAACTTTGCCTCACGGGCCTTCGCCCGGGCGGCCTCAAGCATCGGCAGGGAGAAGTCCAGGGCCACGACTTTGACCTCCGGCCCACCCCGGCGTGAAAGGAGCACCGCCAGGTCCCCCGTCCCGCATCCCAGGTCCAAGACCCACCGGGGGCGGTCCTCCAGGCAGTCCGCAGCCGCCCTCTTGCGCCATCCCTGATCCTGGCCCCATGTCAGAATGCGGTTCACCCGGTCGTAGCGTTCGGGCACAGAGGAGAACATGTCGTGGAGGAAACCCGGATAGACCTTCTCCCCGAAGGCCATGGAGCTTTAGACTTGCTCCAGGAAACCGGAGATCTCGCTGAAAGTGAAGACGGGGCCGTCCTGGCAGACGTATTTCTCCCCGATGTTGCAGCGGGCGCACTTGCCCAGGCCGCACTTCATCTTGGACTCCAGCGTGGTGACAATCTGCTCGGGCGCGAAGTTCAGCGCCTTGAGCTCCACCAGGACGAAGCGGATCATGATGGGCGGCCCGCAGATGATGGTCACGGCGTTCGCGGGCGATGGCTTCAGTTCCTTCAAGACCGAGGGCACCAGCGCCACCCTCCCCTGCCAGTGTCCGTCGCCTTTGTCCACGGTGAGCTCCACCCGCGAGCGGGGGGCCTCCGCCCAGGACGGGAACTCGTGAGCAAAGGCCAGGTCGGCGGGGGAGCGGGCACCGTAGATGACCAGCAGCTCCCCATAGTCCCCCCTGCTGTTGAGTACGGCCTGGATTACGGGGCGGAGCGGCGCGAGGCCGATGCCACCCCCGATGATGATGATGTCCTTCCCGCGGTATTCCTCCAGGGGGAACTTGTTGCCGAAGGGCCCTCTTACCCCCAGCGCATCCCCCGGCTCCAGGTCGTGGAGGGACGCCGTCACCGTCCCCACGCGGCGGATGGCAAACTCCAGCACCCCGTCGGGGCTTGGATAGCTGGCAAACGTAAATGGTGACTCCCCCGCGCCATAGGCCGACAGAAAGGCGAACTGCCCAGGCCGGTGGTGGAAATTCGCCCTTGCCCCGGGATCCTCTAACTCCACCCTGAAGAGCATCACATCTGGGGTGAGGTCCTGTGTTTCGAGGACGCGAGCGCGCAGGGGCAGGAACGGGCTATCAGGCAGCACGGGCAAGCCTGTTTTCCAGCTTATGCATGTCGGAGGCTATCTCCCGGATATCTATGTTCACCGGGCACGCCCGGACGCAGCGGCCGCAGCCGGTGCACTTCACCTGCGCCTTGAACTGGGTGGGGTAGTAGAGGAACTTGTGGTAGAAGCGCTGGCGGAGCTTCGCCCCCGTGGACGGGCGGGGGTCATAGCCGCCTGCCAGCCGGGCAAACCCGGAGGCCTGGCAGCTCTCCCAGCTCCTGACCCTCTCTACCCTCCCCTTCAGGGGGTAGTCGCGGATGTCAAAGCAGTAGCAGCAGGGGCAGGTGTAGGCGCAGAGGTTACAGTGGATGCACCTGTCCCCAAGGCGCTCCCAGTAGGCATCGTTGAATACCTTCCTGGCCACGTCGGTGATGCCGGCCAAAGGGACCGGAGAAGTGGCAGGGGCTGCGGGGGCGGTGATTTCCAGCTCCTCCACATTGAAGCCGGTGAACAGGCTGGCCCCCCGGGCGGTGCGCACCTGGAGAATGTAGCCCTGAGGCGTGGGGATGAGCAGAACGTCCAGGTGGGACACGTCCTGGGGGCCGCCTCCCACGCTCTCGCAGAAGCACTCCGGCCGGGAGCGGGCGCAGGCCAGGCCCACCAATATGGTGGCATCCCGCCGTCTCTGGTAGTGAAGGTCGGCGGGCTGGGAGAGAAAAGCTGCATCCATGAGCGCTATGCCGTGGGCGTCGCAGGGATGCAGGCCAAAGAGGACCTGTCCGGTGACTTCAGGCAGGGGCCGGGCCTCCCAGC
>Ga0214473_10011685_pt1 | contig 10315 bp, 11 predicted proteins | sample RVTome_7_FD_203509 | JGI IMG/M metagenome (GOLD analysis project Ga0214473, IMG submission 203509) | Soil microbial communities from uranium-contaminated site in the Upper Colorado River Basin, Wyoming, United States - RVT98D197 | ecosystem: Environmental > Terrestrial > Soil > Contaminated >... | reverse complement strand
GGGCCCCCCAAGGCAATGAGGCCGCTCCGCGTTCTCCACGTGGTCGCCAACCGATGGTGGACGGGCAGTGGCGACCCGGCCCTCGACCTCGCCCGCGCGCTCCGCGCCCGCGGCCACGTCGTCCTGTTCGCGTGCGTCCGAGGGGACGCTCTCGAGGACAAGGCCCGGGCGGCGGGTCTCAGGCCGGTGGACACGCTCTCGCTCGAGCGCACCGCCCGCCCTTGGGTGCTCCTCCACGACGTGCGGGGGCTCCGTCGGCTCGTCCGTGAGCGCGACATCGAGATCGTCCACACGCACCAGAGCCACGACCACTGGCTCGCGGCGGCCGCAGTTCGTGGCCTCCCGGCGCGTCTGGTGCGCACGGTCCACCACCGACGCACACTCCACGGGGGGCCGGCGCTCCGCTGGCTGTTCGCGCGGACGGACGCCATCATCGCCGCGAGCCACGGGATCGCCGCCCTCGCGCGTGCCGGCGGGATGCCGGCCGGGCGGCTCTCGGTCGTGAGCGGAGCCATCGATGTCGGCCGCTTTCCGCCGGACCCGGACGGCGGTGCGATCCGCGCGGAGCTCGGCCTCGGGTCCGCGCCGGTCGTCGGCTGCGTGGCGCGCCTGGTGCCCGGGCGCGGCCACGACATCTTGCTGCACGCGGCGGTGCACCTCCGGGCGCGGGTCCCGGACCTGCGCGTGCTCCTAGTGGGACGCGGCGAGGGGCGCCCGGCTGTCGAGCGCCTCGGGCGCGAGCTCGGCCTCGACGCCGTCGTCGCCTTCGCCGGCTACCGTGGGGACGACCTCCCACAGGCCCTCGCCGCGATGGACTGCTTCGTGCTGCTCGGGTCCGGGTCCGAGGAGTCGTGCCGCGCCGTGCTCGAGGCGATGGCCACGGCCCGCCCCGTCGTGGCGGCGCGCGTCGGAGCCCTCCCCGAGACCGTCGTCGAGGGACGGACAGGCTGGTTGGTCGACGGGGACCCGTCCGCCGTGGCCGACCGCGTGGCCGCCGTGTTGGGTGATTCGACCAGCGCGCGCGCGATGGGCCTGGCAGGCCGGGCGCGCGTCCTGGCGGAGTTCACGTCGGAGCACCGAGCGGCGCGCGTGGAAGCCGTCTACGCCCGCATCCTCGCGGGCGCATGGGGCGCGGCCCACGTCGGCGCGGCCGACTGACTTCGACGGACGCTGTCGATCCGGCGTGCTACAATCCTGGCGCCATGAAGCGGATCTTGGTCGTCGAGGACGATCCTCGGCTCTGTGACGTCCTGAGCGAGTTTCTCACGGAGGACGGGTACGAGGTCGTCGTCGCCCACGAGGGGAACGCCGCGTTGGAGCGGCTCCGCGAGACGCCCGCCGACCTCCTGATCGTGGACATCAACATGCCCGGCCTCGGCGGCGCGAGCCTCGTCCGACTCCTGCGCACCGACCCGGAGTGCCGTCACTTCGCCGAGCTGCCGATCATCGTGATGTCGGCGCTGTGGGACATCCTGTCATTCGACCTCGATGTGCAGGCCGGCTTCGCGAAACCGGTCCCGTACGAGGAAGTCCAGGCCAAGGTCCGCGAGCTCATCGGCCCCCCGTGAGGAGGGTGAGGAGGTGGGACCGCGGCGGAAATGCCCGCGCGAACGTCGAAAAACCCCTTCCCACGTCTGTGGCGATCCGTATAATGACGGCGATGACGCCCGCTCCCAGCGCCGAGCTGTTGCGCCTCGTCGAGGCGTTCCAGGGAAAGCGCGTCATCGTTCTCGGTGACCTGGTCGCCGACGAGTACGTCTACGGGAAACCGGAGCGGATCTCCCGCGAGGCGCCCGTCCTGATCCTCCGGTATCTCTCGCGCGAGGTCTGCCTGGGGGGTGCGGCGAACGCCTGCCACAACCTCCACATGCTGGGCGCGCGGGTGATTCCTCTGGGGGTGGTGGGCGCCGACTGGGCGGGGACGGCCCTCCGGCAGCTCTTCGAGGAACGGGGGGTCCCGACGGACGGCATCGTTCCGGTGGCGGACCGCGTCACCCCGGTCAAGACGCGGGTGATGGCCGGCGGCTACCGGCATGTCGCCAGCCGACAGCAACTCGTGCGCGTGGACCGCGAGCCGGAAGGGCCGGTGCCGGCCATGGCGGAGACGGCCCTGTTCGAGCGCCTCGTCGCGTGGGGGAGGGAGGCCGACGCGCTCGTGCTCTCCGACTACGCCTACGGGACGATCACCGGACGGCTCCTCGATCAGGCGCGGGAGCTCGGCGAGCGTGGCGTCGTCGTCAGCGCCGACTCCCGGTACGATCTCTTGCGGTTCGAGCACGTGACGGCGGCGACGCCCAGCGAGCCGGAGGTGGAGCAGCTCCTCGGCGTGCCTCTGGACGGCGAGAAAGCCGTGGAGCAGGCGGGGTGGCGGCTCCTCGAGCGCCTCGGGAGCCGGCTGCTCCTGGTGACGCGCGGATCGAAGGGCCAGGCCCTCTTCGAGCGGGGCGGGACGGCCACCTTCCTCCCGGTGTACGGGAGCGACGAGATCGCCGACGTCACCGGGGCGGGGGACACGGTCATCAGCACGTTCACGCTGGCGCTGGCGGTGGGCGCCCGGCCCCTGGACGCGGCGCGCCTCTCGAATCTCGCCGGCGGCGTCGTGGTCATGAAGCGGGGGACGGCGCCGGTCACCCGCGCCGAGCTCTGCCAGGCGATCCTTCGGCATGGAGGACGAGACGACGGACACGCCGATGGGCATGGCCACGAAGGTCCTCCGCCTTGACGAGGCGCGGGAGGTGGCGGCGGCCGCGCGCGCGAACGGGCGTCGCGTCGTCCTGGCCAACGGCTGCTTCGACCTCCTCCACGTGGGCCACGTCCGCTATCTCGCCGCGGCCCGGACGCTCGGCGACGTGCTGATCGTCGGGCTCAACGGGGACGCGTCCGTCCGGCGTCTGAAGGGCCCCGGGCGTCCCCTCATGCCGGTGAACGAGCGCGCCGAGATCCTCGCGGCGCTCGACGCCGTGGACCACATCGTCGTCTTCGACGACGACACGGCGGATCGGCTGCTCGTCACGATCAGGCCGGCGGTGCACGCGAAGGGAACCGACTACACGGCCGAGTCGGTTCCGGAGCGCGACACGGTCCTCTCGGCGGGGGGCGAGGTCGCGATCGCGGGGGACCCGAAGACCCACGCGACTCGCGACCTGATCGCCCTGATCGTGTCCCGGTTCGGCGCGCGCGCGGCGTCGGCGTCGTGAGCCACCCCGTGGCCGGGCTCCCGGACCGCCGTCTCCGGATCGCCCTGATCAAGCTGTCGTCGCTCGGCGACGTGGTCCACGCGCTCCCGGTCGCTCACGCGCTCCGCGCGTCGTTCCCGACGGCAGAGCTGACGTGGTTGGTCGAGCGCCGCGAGCAGGCGATCCTGGAGCGGAACCCCGACCTGGACCACGTCGTGCCGGTCGACACGCGACTCTGGCGGCGCGAGTTCCGGCGGTCGGGTGGGCTCCGCACGGTCTTCGTCAAGGTGGGCGGCCTCGTCCGCCGGCTCTCGGTGGGCGGCTTCGACGTCGCCCTGGATCTCCAGGGCCTCTGGAAGAGCGGGATGATCACGGCGCTCACGCGGGCCCCGGTACGCGTCGGGTTCGCGCTCGGCGCCTGCCGTGAGGCGGCCAACGTGCTGTTCACGAACCGCCGCGTCCGCGTGCCTTCGGGACCGGCCCACGTGGTGGAGGCAAACCTGGCGCTCCTCTCGGTGCTCGGGCTCCCTCGGGCGCGCCTCGGCACCCCGGTGTTCCCGATTCCGTCAGACGCGGCCGCCGAGGCCGTCGTCGCGCGCGCGTTAGAAGAGGAGGGCGTCAAGCCGGACGCCCCGCTGGTCGTCTTCCAGCCCGGCTCCGGTGGGGACGAGAAGCGCTGGGCGATCGGCGCCTACCGGCGACTGGGGGACGAGCTGGGGGTGCGGCTCGGGGCCCGGATGGCCATCTGCTGGGGGCCGGGCGAGGAGCCGCTGGCGCGCGCCATCGCCCACGGCATGCGCGCCGCTCCCATCATCCCGCCGCCCACGTCGATCGCAGAGATGGTGGCGCTCCTCCGTCGCGCGACGGTGGTCGTGGGAGGCGACACCGGTCCGATCCACGTGGCGGCCGCGCTCGGCATCCCGACCGTGGGGCTCTACGGGCCGACGCCGGCGCGGCGCAACGGCCCCTGCGGGCCCCGGGCGGTGTCCGTCGAGAGCCCCACGGGGCGCATGGACGGGATCTCCGTGGAGCGCGCCCTGGCCGCGGTGGAGGCGCTCCTCCGGTGAGGTGCCTCGTGACCGAGGATGGTTAGGCTCTCGGTCGCCATCATCGCGCTGAACGAGGAGGAGCGGCTCCGGGCCTGCCTCGAGAGCGTTGCCTGGGTCGACGAGATCGTCGTGGTGGACTCGGGCTCGGGCGACAAGACGATGGCCATCGCTCGCGAGTTCACCGACCGGGTGCTCTTCCACCCGTGGGCGGGATACGGTGCCCAGAAGAACTTCGCCGCCGAGCAGTGTCGGGGTGAGTGGATCCTCTCGCTCGACGCCGACGAGCGTGTGCCGGACGAGCTCCGGGAGGAGATCGCCGCCATCCTGGTCGCCGACCCGCCCGTCGCGGGCTTCTTGGTCCCACGGAAGAACTACTTTCAGGCGCGGTTCATCCGCCACGGCGGCTGGTACCCGGACTACCAGCTGCGGCTCTTCCGGCGCGGGCGAGGTCGCTTCGCCCCGGTCGCGGTGCACGAGTCGGTGCGGGTCGACGGGCCAACTGCCCGGCTCCGCACGCCGCTCGTCCACGAGAGCTACCGAGGTGTCGGAGACTTCGTGGTCCGCGCACAGCGCTATGCGGAGCTGGCGGCGCGCCAGCTCGCGTCGGAGGGGCGGGGTGGGAGCGCGCAGGACCTTCTGCTGCGGCCGCTCGCGCGCTTCCTGGTGATGTACGTCCTCCGCCTGGGATTCCTGGATGGGTGGCGGGGGTTCGTGCTGGCGGTTCTCTACGCGCACTACGCGTTCGTGCGCGCCGTGTGGGTACGCGAGCTCCGCGCGGCCGCGGCCGGCGGCGCGGGCGTCCCGGGCGAATGAGAGCGTGAACCGATGCGCGCGGTAACGATCATCCCGGCCCGGTACGCGTCGGTCAGGTTTCCGGGAAAGGCCCTGGTGGAGGTGGGCGGGAAGCCCTTGATCCAGCACACGTGGGAGCGCGCCCGGCGGCTCGCGACCGTCAGCCAGGTCCTGGTCGCCACGGACGACGAGCGGATCGCCCGGGCGGTGCGGGGCTTCGGCGGGACCGCCGTGATGACGGCCGCGACGCACCCGAGCGGGACCGACCGGGTTGCCGAGGCGGTGCGGGGCCTGGCCGCCGACCTCGTGGTGAACCTCCAGGGGGACGAGCCGGTCTTCGACGTGGGCGCCGTCGACGAGCTGGTGCGGCTGATGCTGGACGAGCCCGCGATCGAGATGGGGACGCTGGCCCACCCGATCGCGGACGAGGCCGAGCACCGGGAGATGAACGTCACGAAGGTCGTCCTCGACCAGGCCGGGTATGCCCTCTACTTCTCGCGCGCGCCGATCCCGTACCGACGCCAGCCCGGGTTCGTCACGCCGCTCCGGCACATCGGCATCTACGTCTTCCGGCTCCCGTTCCTGCAGCGCTTCGCCGGCCTCACGCCCACGCCGCTCGAGCAGAGCGAGACCCTGGAGCAGCTCCGCGCCCTCGAGCACGGCGTCCGCATCCGGGTCGTGGTCACCCCCCACGCGTCGCCGGGGGTGGACACGCCGGCGGACATCGACCGGCTCGCCGCGCACCTCGCACGCGCCGGCGACCGGGAGCGCGGAGAAGAGGAGGGCCGCCGATCATGACCGCACGCCAGCGCGTCCTGTCGGGGATGCGCCCGACGGGTCGCGTGCACCTGGGGAACCTCCTGGGCGCGCTCGACAACTGGGTGCGGCTCCAGGACGAGTACGACTGCTTCTACTTCGTGGCGGACTGGCACGCCCTGACCACCGAGGTCCCGGCCAAGGGCGAGCTCCAGACGAACACGCTCGAGATGGTGGCCGACTGGCTCGGCGCCGGACTCGACCCGTCGCGCAGCACGCTGTTCCTCCAGTCCCTCGTCCCGGAGCACGCGGAGCTCCACCTGCTGTTCTCGATGGTCACGCCGGTGGCGTGGCTCGAGCGCGTGCCCACCTACAAGGAGATGGTAGAGCAGCTGGGGCTCGACTCACCGTCCTACGGTCTCCTCGGCTACCCGCTGCTCCAGTCGGCGGACATCCTGATCTACAAGCCCCGCTACGTGCCGGTCGGCGTCGACCAGGTCCCCCACATCGAGCTGACGCGGGAAGTGGCGCGGCGGTTCAACCACGTCTTCGGGCCGGTCTTCCCGGAGCCCGAGGCGAAGCTGACCGTGATCCCGAAGGTGCCGGGGACCGACGGACGGAAGATGTCGAAGTCGTACGACAACGCGATCTACCTGGCGGACCCGCCCGAGGTCACGGCTCAGAAGATCCGGACGATGGTCACGGACCCCGCGCGGAAGCGTCGCACGGACCCCGGCAACCCCGACATCTGCCCTGTCTTCGATCTCCACCGGATCTTCACGCCGGAGGCCGAGCAGGCCGAGGTCGCCCACGGGTGCCGGACGGCCGGGATCGGCTGTCTCGACTGCAAGGGCGTCCTCCTCACGCACCTCTCACCGCGGCTCGGCGTGATCCGCGAGCGGCGCACGGCGGCCGCAGCCGACCCGGCGCGGCTCCGCGAGGTCCTCCACGACGGCTCCGCGCACGCCCGCGTGACCGCCCGCGAGACGCTGGGCGAGGCGAAGGCGGCGGTTGGCCTCGCGTGACGGCGGGACGGCCGCCCGGCCAGAGCGGCCCGACGGCGTGGTGATGCCGGAGGCGACTCTGACTCCTGAGGCTCCTGCGCCTCAGGCGGCCCTGACGGTCCGGCTCGAGGGCTTCGAGGGTCCGCTCGACCTCCTCCTGCACCTCGCGCGGACCAACGAGATCGACCTCACACGGCTCCCGATTCGGCGGATCACCGATCAGTACCTTGCCCACCTGGAGGCGATCGACTTCCGGGACCTCGAGGACGCCGGGGCGTTTCTCGTCCTGGCAGCCACCCTCATTTACCTGAAGTCGAAGCTCCTCCTCCCGAAGCCGGAGGTGGAGGACGAGGCGCTGGACGAGGAGGGCGAGGCGCTCCGGATCGAGCTGGAAGCCCGGCTCCGCGCCTACGCGCGGGTCAAGGAGCTGGGCGAGTGGCTCCGCGCACAGGAGGCGGAGTGGGGGACCCGCTTCGGCCGTACCTGGAGCGAGCTCCCGATGCCCGACTACCTCCCGCTCGAGAGCGTGAGCCTCTGGGACCTCGCCGAGGCGTACCGGACGTTCCTGACACGGCTCGCCGCCGCGGAGCCCACGCGGGAGATCGAGCCGGAGCCGCCATCGCTCCTCGCCCGGATGGCGGAGATCCTCGGGGTGCTCGACCACTCCTGGTACGTGCTCTTCTCCGCACTGCTCGGCGCGAGCCCGCCGCGCCCGGAGGTCGTGGTGACGCTCCTGGCGGTGCTGGAGCTCGTGCGACTCCAGCGAGCTCGCGCGCAGCAGCGCGAGCTGTTCGGCGACATCGTCATCGAGCGCGCCCTGACCGGAGGTCCAACCGACCCGTGAATCCGTTCACAGACCCGGACACCCTCGCCACCCTCGAAGCCCTCCTCTTCGCCTCGGACGCGCCCCTCGAGCTCTCGCGCATCGCCGAGGTCCTCGACCTCGCCCCGGACGACGCGAGGACCGCGGTCGACGCCCTCCGCGCGGCCTGCGACGAGCCCGGTCGGGGCCTCGCCGTGGTCGATGTGGCCGGTGGCTTCCGCCTGGTCACGCGTCCCGAATGGGGGCCCGTGCTCCTCAAGCTCCAGCGGCTCCGGATGAAGAGTCGCCTCTCGCGCGCGGCCCTGGAGACGCTGGCGATCATCGGGTACCGCCAGCCGATCTCCCGCCCGGAGGTCGAGCAGCTCCGCGGCGTGGGCGCCGAGAGCGTGCTCACGCATCTCCTCGAGCGGCGGATGGTCCGGGTGGTGGGACGCAAGGCCGGCCCGGGTCGACCCATCCTCTACGGCACGACTCGCGAATTCCTCGAGCACTTCGGGCTCAAGGACCTCGGGGACCTGCCGCCGTTCGAGGTCCCATCCGGCTCGCCGGAGACGCCCGTGCCCGGAGCGCCGGCCGACGACACGTCGACGCCGGAGGCGGGAGCGGAGGACGCCGTGCCGCCCGCGGAGGAATCGGACACGCCGGCCGCGGTCGCCGAAGAGGGGGGCGCGAACCCGGCTGGGGTGTGACGCCCGGTGGGAGCGGTCCGGCTCCAGAAGCTCCTCGCCGAGGCGGGCCTCGCCTCGCGCCGTGGCGCCGAGCGGCTGATCCGTGCCGGGTGCGTCCTCGTGAACGGTCTCCCGGTGACGACGCCCGGGGCCGTGGCGGATCCGGAGCGCGACCGGATCACCGTCGAGGGGCGTGACCTGCCGCGCGCTGACGCCAAGCGATACGTGGTGCTCCACAAGCCGGCCGGCTATCTGACGACCCGCCACGACCCCCGGGGGCGGCGGCGCGTGTTCGACCTCCTCCCGGACCTCGGTGTCCGACTCCACCCGGTGGGTCGCCTGGACGGGGACACCGAGGGGCTGCTCCTCCTGACGAACGACGGGGCCGTGACCTACGCGCTGACCCACCCCCGGCACGAGGTCGCGCGTGTCTATCACGTGTGGGTCGACGGTTCGGCCGATCCCGTGGCCATCGAGCGGCTCCGCCGTGGCGCCCAGCTCGAGGATGGCCCCGCCCGGCCCGAGGAAGTCCAGCGGCTCCGCCGCCAGGGGACGGGGACGTGGCTCGCGCTCACGCTCCGGGAGGGCCGCTACCGCGAGGTGCGGCGGCTCCTCCGGGCGACGGGGTTCCGGGTGCGACGCCTGGTCCGCGTCCAGTTTGGACCCATCCGGCTCGGTCGCTTACCCTGCGGCGCCTGGCGTGATCTCCTCCCGGAGGAGGTGAAAGCCCTCCGCGCGGTGGCCCGCGCAGAGGAGCCGGCGGGGTGCGCCGGATCGGAGCCGCACCGACCTTGCGGCCCCGGGGACCCTCCACTATACTAGTGGGGCTTTTCGACGCTCCCTGGAGAGGGTATGGGTCTGGACGAATGGCGGTCCAGGATCGACGGCATTGACCGCCAACTACTGCAACTTCTCAACGCACGTGCCGAGATCGCCACAGAGGTCGGCCGCGCCAAGCGGCAAGCCGGGGTCGCGGTCCACATTCCGGAGCGCGAGCACGAAGTCCTGCAGAGTCTCCTCCGCGTGAACCGGGGCCCGCTCGGCGCGGAGGCCGTTCGGGCCATCTGGCGCGAGATCTTCTCGGCGTCGCGGGCACTGCAGCACCCGTTTCGCGTGGCCTACATGGGCCCCGCGGCCACGTATTCGCATCTCGCAGCCCTGCGCCAGTTCGGGGAGAGCGCGGCCTACGTCCCCGTCCGCGGGATCCACGACGTGTTCACCGAGGTCGAGCACGAGCGGGCCGACGTCGGGGTCGTCCCCGTGGAGAACTCGACCGAGGGCGTCGTCAACCACACGCTCGACCGTCTCATCGACTCGGAGCTCCGCATCTCGGGCGAGATCCAGCTGGAGATTCATCACTTCCTCCTCTCCCGGGCACGTGAGCTCCCGGAGGTCAAGCGCGTCTACTCGCACCCGCAGCCCCTCGCGCAGTGCCGGCAGTGGCTGGATCGGAGCCTGCCGCACGCCGAGACGGTGGAGGTCGGGTCGACCGCGGTCGCAGTGGAGCATGCGCGGGAGGACGCCTCGAGCGCCGCGATCGCGAGCGAGCTGGCGGGGCGGCTTTACGGGCTGCCCGTCCTCCGCGCGCGGATCGAGGACGCGACCCAGAACGTGACGCGCTTCCTCGTCGTCGGGCGCCAGGGCGCCAGCCCGACCGGACGGGACAAGACGTCGGTCCTGCTCTCGATCAAGGACGAGGTGGGCGCCCTGTTTCGCATCGTGGAGCCGTTTGCGGTGGCACGGGTCAACCTGTCGAAGATCGAGTCGCGACCGACGCGGCGACGCCCCTGGGAGTACGTCTTCTTCATGGACTTCGAGGGCCACCAGGCGGACCCACCGGTGCAGAACGTCCTGGCGGCGCTCACCGAGCGCTGCCTCTTCCTCAAGGTCCTGGGGTCGTACCCCGCGGCCGTCTGAACAGGAGCCATGGGCACTTCTTGGGAGAGTCTCGCGAACGAGCCGATCCTGGACATCGCACCGTACGAGCCGGGCAAGCCGATCGAGGAACTGGAGCGCGAGCTCGGCATCGCCGGCGTCATCAAGCTCG
>Ga0214473_10011684_pt1 | contig 10315 bp, 7 predicted proteins | sample RVTome_7_FD_203509 | JGI IMG/M metagenome (GOLD analysis project Ga0214473, IMG submission 203509) | Soil microbial communities from uranium-contaminated site in the Upper Colorado River Basin, Wyoming, United States - RVT98D197 | ecosystem: Environmental > Terrestrial > Soil > Contaminated >... | reverse complement strand
CTGGATCATCCCGGCCCGCAGCAAGGCCTGGCCCAGCCTGTCCTCGGGCAGGTCGGATCCGGCCAGGATGATCGACCCGGCCTTGAAATAGAGCCGCTTCGATACTCCGGCCCGCGTCAGGTGAAGGACACCGCTCTTCCGGCCCGCGTGTATCTGTCGGACGAGGCCTGCCGCGGTGACCTGGCTCAGACTACCGCGCGCGAGAGACCCGAAAGGAGCGTGCGTCATCGGAGCGACAGGATGGCATCACGGGCCGCGGCTCGCAAACACGAGCGGCACCCGTGGGCCCCTCTGGGACACCCGGGAAAGCGTCACAACCCGCCGCGCGGCCACCGGCTGATGGTCCGAAACTCGTGTCCGAGAGGAGGCCACCATGTTCCGAGCGATGGGCGTGATGCTTCTGGCGCTGGCGACGGTCGTAGGCGCGGCCGAGGCTGGCGCCGCGGAAAAGGCGAAGCCGGACTCGTCGTCCGCCTTCACCCTGGGTGTCGTCCAGAGAGAGCTTCGGTCCGGGCTGTCCCAGGCCGAGGTCGTGGAGCGGCTCGGCTCGCCGAACATCCTGACCCGCGACGGTGCGGGTCGAGAGGCGTGGGTGTACGACAAGGTCTCGAGCGACATCGAGGCCTCGAACGCTGGCGTAGGCATTGGAGGGCTGGGGGCGGGCGCGGGCAGCACGTTTGCGGGACTCATCGGGATCAGCGGGGGCAAGAGCAAGGCGACGGTGCGCTCATCGCAGCGGACTCTGACCGTCGTCGTGCGCTTCTCCGCCGCCGGAACGGTGGAGAGCTTCACCTGGCACAACAGTCGGTTCTGAGGGGGTGGGCCATGACCCGGCACGCGATCTCCGCGGCGCTCGCCCTCTTCCTGGGGGCCTGCGCTACAGCGCAGCAGTCAGCCCTTTCCCGCCCGCCGCAGTCCCCGCTGGAGCTGCGGCAGGTCCAGACACGCGCTTTCGACGTCACCGACGCGCGGCTCGTGTTGAAGGCCGCGCTCAACGCCCTCCAGGACGAGGGGTACGTGATCCGCGAGGCCAACGCCGAGCTGGGTCTCGTGACCGGAGTCATGGAGTGGCAGTCGCGGAAACCCAACGGGAGCCTGCGCGTCCTGAAGTGGGTGGCCGCCATTCCGACCTACGGCGCCTCGCTGCTCGTGCCGGCGGGCCGACACGAGTTCTCGGCCGTCGAGGCCAACGTGAACGTGACGCAGGAGGCCGCGGGGACGCGCGTGCGCATCAGCCTCGTGTCGAAGGTGACCGAGAAGAATGGCACGGTGAGGAGCGTGAGCCCCGTCCAGGACCCGCTGGCGTATCAGGCCCTGCTCGCCCGGCTCGACAAGGCGGTCTACCTGCAGAAAGAGGGGCTCTGAGGCTTGAAAGGCGGTCGCTTCGAGTGGCAGACTCCGCCCGTGGACATCGTCGCCATCAACGCGGACGAAACGCTCTACGTCTCAGGCGAGATCGAAGACTGGGAGGCGCTCCTCGAGCGCGGCATCGACACGATCGTCGACATGGACGCGAGTGTCGACGCGGGGCTGCCCCAGGCCCCGGGCTCGGTTCTCTACGTCTACCACCCGATCCTCGACGAGGACCTGCCGAACCTCGTCAAGATCGAAGCGCTCGGGCGCCTCGTGGCCGACCTCGTCTCCTCGGATCACCGCGTGCTCGTCCACTGCCGGATGGGCTTCAACCGCTCCGTGCTGGTGATCGCGACGGCGCTCACCTACCTGGGCATGACGGGCGCGGCGGCCCTCGAGCACCTGCGCGAGCGGCGCCCCGGCGCGCTCTTCAACGAGAACTTCGCCGCGCACGTGGCGACGCTGCCGGCGCGCCGCATCCGCGTCGAGATGCTCTAGGCGCTCAGGGCCGTGATCGTCCGGATTCCCGGATGCGGCCGAGCCGCTCCGACAGCTCGCGAACGACCGCGGGGTGCTCGGCCGCGACGTTGCGGCGTTCGCCGAGGTCGGCCGTCAGGTCGTAGAGCTGCGGCTGCGGGTCGTTGCCGAGCTCGGTGCTCGTGTCGGGCGCGACTGCCGGCCCGTGGCTCGGTGCGATCAGCTTCCAGCTCCCGGCGACGAGCGCCAGCGTCCCCGCCTGCTCCACCAGGTGTTCCCGGCCCGTCACGGAGGTCCCGACGAGCGCCTTCAGGACGTCGAAGCTGTCGAGCCCCTCGCTCGCTTGCAGCTTCTGGCCGGTGAGCGCGGCGAGGGACGCGAGCAGGTCGACCTGGCCCACGAGCGCGTTCGAGACGCCGGGCTTGACATGACCCGGCCAGCGCACGATGAAGGGCACCCGGGTTCCCGCCTCGAACGCGCTGTACTTGCCGCCTCGCAGCGGTCCGGCTGGGCGATGGTCGCCCAGCTTCAAGACCGCGTCGTCACGGTAGCCGTCGTCCACGACCGGCCCGTTGTCGCTGGTGAAGATCACGAGGGTCCGGTCCGTGAGCTTCAGGCGCTCGAGCGTGTCGAGGATCTCGCCGGTCGCCCAGTCGAGCTGCAGGATCACGTCGCCGCGAGGGCCGAGGCCGCTCTTGCCGGCAAAGCGAGTGTGCGGCACCCGGGGCACGTGGATGTCGTGGGTGGCGTAGTAGAGGAAGAACGGCTGCTCGCGGTGGCGCTCGAGGAACGCCCGCGCCCGGGCGGTGATCACGTCGGCGATCTCCTCGTCCACCCAGCGAGCCGAGCGCCCTCCCTTCATGTAGCCGATGCGACTGATGCCGTTCACGATCGTCTGGTCGTGCCCGTGGCTCGGAACGAGCTTCAACAGCTCGGGATGCGTGCTGCCCGTGGGCTCGTCGCCGATTGGACCCGCGTAGCTCACCTCGATCGGGTCCTCTGGGTCGAGGCCCAGGACACGCCCGTCCTCGACGTAGACGCACGGGACACGGTCTCCGGTGGCGGGTATCAGGAACGAGTAGTCGAAGCCGGTCTCGTGCGGGCCGGGACTGACCTGGCCGTTCCAATCGAGCTGCCCGTCGCCCAGGCCCAGGTGCCACTTGCCGACAACACCCGTGGCGTAGCCCCTCCGCTTCAAGAGCGACGCGAGCGTCGTGCGGCCCGGCTGGATCACGAGCCGCGCGTTCCCGGGGAGCACGCCGGTTCCCTGGCGGCGCCACGCGTACTCGCCCGTGAGCATTGCGTAGCGCGAGGGCGTGCACGTGGCGGCCGCCGAGTGGGCGTTCGTGAACCTACGGCCCTGGGCCGCCAGGCTGTCGATCCGCGGCGTCCGCAACCGGGTCGCGCCGTAGTTGCCCACATCCCCGTACCCGAGATCGTCCGCGTAGATGAGCAGAACGTTGGGCGGCGCGGCGGTTTGAACCGCAGGGGAGGCACCTGCCACCGCGGCACCGCCGAGGAGCGCCACCTTGAGGAATGCGAATCTACGGTGACAGGTCACCCGCGGATTCTGTACCGAAACAGGGGCCTGCGACGCGTGGACGTAGAATCGCGGACGCCATGGGCCGGCTCGAGGGGAAGACCGCGATCGTCACCGGCGCCACCAGCGGCATGGGGCGCGCGATCGCCCGTCTCTTCGCCCAGGAGGGCGCCGCCATCGTCTGCGGCGGTCGCGATCCCGAGCGGGGCGGCGCGGTCGTCGCGCAGATCCGCTCGGCCTCCGGCCGCGCGCAGTTCGTGCCCGGGGACGTCGGCGATCCCGAGAACGCGGAGCGCCTGGTGGACGAGGCGCGCCGCAGCTTCGGAGGCGTCGACGTGGCGGTGGCCTGCGCGGGTGCGCTCGGCCTGGGCGCCGCGGGCGAGCTGCCGATCGAGGTCTGGAGGCGCACGCTGTCCGTGAACCTGGATGCCGTTTTCTACCTGCTCCGGAAGGCGCTGCCCGCGATGCGAGAGCGCGGCTCCGGATCGGTCGTCGTCGTCTCCTCGATCGCTGCCTTCAAGGCGTTCCCGAACCACGCCGCCTACTGCGCTTCCAAGGGCGCGCTTGTCGCGCTGGTGCGGCAGGTGGCGATCGACTACGGCCCGGCGGTCCGCGTCAACGCGCTGTGTCCAGGTCCCGTCGACACGCCCCTGATCTGGGACTCGGCCGCCGCGTTTCCGGAGCCCGAGAAAGCGGTCGCCGCCGTCGCCGAGCGGACCCTGATGAAGCGCCTCGGTCAGCCCGAGGACGTGGCCCGTGCCGCGTTGTTCCTGGCGTCGAGCGACTCGGCGTGGATGACCGGGACGGCGCTCACGCTCGACGGCGGGATCTTGACGGGCGCCTGAGGGAACATCCGCGGCTCGAGGCGCTGCTCCGCTCAGGCCTCGTACACCCACGAACCTCCAACCATCGTGCGCTCGACGGGAATCGAGACGAGCGTCACCGGGTCTTCCTTCAACGGATCCCGACCGAGGACCACCAGGTCGGCCAGCTTGCCGGCCTCGATCGAGCCCTTGAGGCGTTCCTCGAAGCTCGCGTAGGCGCCGTGGAGCGTGCCGACGCGGATCGCCTCCTCGACGCTGATGCGCTGCTTCGCGCCCCAGGTCGTGCCCTTCATGTCCGTGCGGGTCACCTCGGATTGGAGGGCCATCATCGGCTCGAAGGGGCCGGGCGGATAGTCCGAGGCCTGGGTGGGACGGATGCCGGCGTCGAGGAAGCTGCGCAGGGCGAACATGCGGTCGAGGCGCTCGGCGCCGTACTCGCGCATCTTCTCGCCGTGGTAGTAGGCGTAGGTGGAGAAGGGTGTGGGGATGGCGCCCAGGGCCTTGATCCGGGCGACGAGGGCGTCGTCGATCATGGTGCAGTGCTCGAGCCGGAACCGGGGGTCGCGGCGGGGCCGCTCACGCTGCAGCCGCTCGTAGACGCGGAGCACGATGTCGATCGCCTCGTCAGCGTTGGCGTGAACGCCGATCTGCCAGTCGGCGGCGTGAACCGGGCGGAGCTTCTCGAAGAGCTCCGCTTCGGGAGTGACCAGGATGCCCCGGTCGTCGGGCCGGCCCACGTAGGGGTCGCGCAAGCGCGCGGTGCGCTCCGAGATGGAGCCGTCGCACACGGCCTTCACGAAGCCCACGCGGACCCGCTCGTCGCCCAGGCCGGTGCGGACGCCGGCCTCGATCAGCTTGCCCACGAATTCCCAGCCGATCGAGCAATAGACACGTAGTCCCAGGTCCCCTGCTTCACGGGCGTCCTGGTACGCCTGCAGGTCGTCGGGTGAGCCCCAGGCGTCGTGGACCGAGGTGAGGCCGGCGCGCGTCATCATCCTGGAGATGAGGCGCACGCCTTTGCGGCGCTCGTCGCGGGTGAGGGCCTGTGGGATGAGACGCTCGACCGGCCCCCGAGCCGTCTCGGCGAGCCGGCCCGTGAGCTGGCCCGTCGCGGCGTCGCGGTCGAATCGGCCCCCCGGGGGATCGGGCGTCGCCTCCGAGATACCCGCGAGCGTGAGCGCCCGCGGGTTCACGTAGGCGGTGTGCCCACCGCGGTGCTCCACGTACACCGGGTGGTCCCGGGAGACGCCCTCGAGGTCGGCGAGGCTGAGGGGCCGGCCTTCGGCCGTCTTCGTGTCGTCGTACTTGAAGCCCAGGACCCAGTCGCCGGGCCTGGTCTTGGCGGCGCGCTCGCGCAGCGCGGCCACGATCGCCTCGATCGACCGCAGGTCGCAGTCCACTCGCTTCAGGTGCAGGTTGCCCGAAGACGCGACGTGGGTGTGCCCGTCGATGAATCCCGGCACCACCGTGCAGCCGCCCAGGTCGATCTTCTTCGTTCGGGCCCCGACCAGGTTCAGGACGTCGGCGTCGCTGCCCACGGCCAGGAAGCGCCCGCCGGCGATGGCCGTGCGCGCGGCTGGGCGTCGTCCACCGTGACGATGTTGCCGTTCCAGAGGACGAGCTCGGCCTCGCTGCGGAGGGTGGGCAAGAGTGCAAACGACGCGGCGCTTCGCAGGAACTCACGACGTCGCTGCTCGTTCACGAAGCCTCCTATCTCGGCGGGGTACCCTGGCTGCCCGGACTCGCGAATGCGAGATGCCGCGCCCAGCGGAGTGCGATGTCGAGGCGGGTGCCCTCGTCCTTGGCGCGCTCGACCTCGATGAAGACGAAACGGTCGCCGGCCGGAGCGACGTCCCAGTCGACCTGCGGCGCCGTCGCCGTCATGTAGCGGCTCAGGTCCACGAGAATCACGCGAGGCGGACCCGCGCGGAAGCCTGAGCCGCCCTCCACTGTCACGGCCATCAGGGTTCGCGGCCTGGCATTGCCGAGGAAGAACAGCTCGCGTCCGTCGCCGGACCACCTCGGCTGACCGCCGATCTCCGACGAGACCTGCCACTGGCCCTCCCCGCTGGCCGGCCGCACGAACACGTTCGAGTCTCCAGAGGCGGGCGACATGTAGGCGATCCAGCGACCGTCCGGGGAGAAGGCGGGCGCGCTCGCGTCCTTCTCCAGGAGCCGGGGATCGGCCCCCTTTGTGAGCAGCAGGATCTCCTGGGCCGACCCGACATCGCTCACGGCCAGGGTCCGCGCGTCTTTGCTCCAGGAGCCCGGCAGCAGTGTCTCGATGGCGCCCTTCTTGAGCTGCTCCTCGGTCCCGGTGCCGTCGGTGGGCCTTGCGACAACGGCCTGGTCGTCTCCTCGCAAGTAGGCGATCCGGTCGCCAGTCGGACTCCACGCGGGGTAGATGTTGCCGCCAAACGTCAGCCGGCTGAGGCTTCCGCTGGCAAGCGAGTAGACCCAGACGTCGGCGTCGTTGCCCAGGCCCGTGCCGCTGCCCACCGTGAAGGCGAGGCGGGTGCCGTCCGGAGAGAAGCGCGGGTGGCGGAAGCCACGCGCCGTGAGCGGGACGTTCGTGGTCGCACCTTTGCGGTCCACGAGCGTCAGCCGGCGGTTCGCCCTGGAGCCGGCCCCGCGGACCACGGCGAGCGTGCCGTCGGGCGCCACGGCGTAGTACGCGGCGCCGCTGCTCACGTCGCCCGCCACCCCTTCTAGGACTGGCCTCGCCTGGCCCGTGACCTCCAGGTGGTCGGGGTCGAAGGCCACGGCGTAGAGCACTCCGGCGCGCGCGTAGACGAGAGTGCCGGGAGGCACGAAGCGAGCCATGTTGGCGCCGTCCACGACGAGGCGGCGCTCGCCGGTCGCGAGGGAGTAGGCCACGATCCGGGCCTTGTCGTAGTCGTTCGGGCTGTCGAGGGAGCCGACCGTGAAGAGGACCGCACGGCCGCCGGGGAGGAGATCGGGCCACCTGTAGGTGCGCTCTCCCTTCTCCATCTCTGGCAACACGACCTTTTGGGCCACCCCTCCGGTCGCCGGCACGCGCCACAGGCCGGTGTCGTACTCCGGGGAGAAGAGGATCGAGCCGTCGGGCGCCCAGAAGCCCCCTCGGCCGTTGGCGGCGCTGGCCAGGGACTGAGCCGGGCCGCCGGCGAGCGGGACCGTCTTCAGCCGCGCGTCGGCGAAGAAGCCGACCGAGGCGCCGTCCGGAGAGAAGAACGGGCTGCTGCCCCCTTCGGTCCCGGGGATGGGCTGCGCGTCGGGCTGGTCGAACGAGCGCAGGTGGATGATCGTCTGCCCCGCGGCGCCGCTCACCGCGAAGGCGAGCTTGCGGCCATCCGGCGAAAGCGCCAGGGTCGGCATGTCGGTGAAGGCCATCGGCTGGTCACTCGGGAGCGTGATGGTGAAGCGCGTGAGCGGCTCGGCCGGCCGCGAGGCCGATCGATTCCAGGCGAGCATCGCCGCAGCGCCGATGCCCGCAACAGCGAGAAGCCACGCCAGCGCCTCGCGCCAGCGTGGGGCTCGAGTCTCAGCCGCGCGGGGCGTCTGCGGTTCCCGCTCGACGTCCTCGAGCAGGATGCGCGCGTCGGCGATGTCGTGGAGCCGCCGGGCGGGGTCCTTCACCAGGCAGCGGCGCAGCACGCTCCGAACCGCGGGGGGCAGCCCGGCGGGCAGGACCTCGAAGCTCGGCTCGTCCTTGATCACCGCCGCCAGGATCTCCGAGACCGTCTCGCCCCCGAACGGCCGCCGCGCCGTCAGCATCTCGAAGAGCAGGACGGCGAAGCCCCAGATGTCGGCTCGCTTGTCGACCGCCCGGCCGCGGGCCTGCTCTGGCGACATGTAGGCGGCGGTGCCGAGGATGATGCCGGCCTGCGTCCCCGTGTGCGCGAGCGTCGGGGACTGGGAGAGATCCCCCGACGAGCCGGCGGCCGCGTCGCCCGCAAAGGCCTTGGCGAGACCGAAGTCGAGCACCTTGACCTTGCCGTCCGGGGTCACCTTCACGTTGGCGGGTTTGAGGTCGCGGTGGACGATGCCCTTCGCGTGGGCTTCCTCGAGCGCCTCGGCGATCTGCCTCGCGAAGGCGAGCGCCTCGTCGACGGGAATCGGTCCGCGCTTCAGCCGCTCCGCGAGATCCTCGCCGGGGACGAGCTCCATCGCCAGGAAATGAGCGGCCGAGCCGTCGGGGAGACTCGCCCTCTCGAAGCCGTAAACGTGGGCGATGCTGGAGTGGTTGAGCGAAGCGAGCAGCTTCGCCTCGCGCTCGAAGCGAGCGAGACGCTCGGCGTCCTGCGCCACCTCCGCCGGCAGCACCTTGATCGCGACCTCGCGATCGAGCTTCATGTCGGTGGCGAGGTAGACCTCACCCATCCCGCCCGCGCCGAGCGCGGCGGTGATGCGGTAGTGCCCGAGCGTCTGGCCGATCACCTAGCGCATGACCTCGATCATGCCGATGTTCGCCTGCTGCACAGCCAGCGAGCTGAGGACCACGTGGCGCCCGTCGGGAGAAACGTCGAAATAGTTCTGCGAGAGCCCCTTCGACATCGCCCAGTAGGAATAGACGAGGCGGATGGCGCAGAGCCGCGTCAGCCGCCGGCCATCCCATCCGACCTTCCAGAGAAAGCCATTGAGATCGGCCTTCCCCTCCTGAAAGAAGATCTCGTCCCTGGGACCGCGCGCATACCACCTGACCCAGCCGCGAAAGACCTGCCGCGGAGGGGTCTTGAAATCCTCGACCCAGAGTCCGGCCAAAGGGTCGTTCTCCTCGCTGGCGGGGAGGATGTAGGCCACCGAGTGGCCGTCGGGCGAAAAGCGCAGGAGCCAGCCGTTCTGGCTCTGGGGAGAGGGGGCGAGCTCCTGAGCCTGCCGGCTCGAAGGGTCGAACGACTGGATCTTGCCTCGAGGATCCCGGAACAGCAGGCGCCCATCGGGCCCGACGTCGAAGTTGTCGTCGGCCGCGTTCCCGAGCAGCGTCACCGGCGCCCCTCCCGAGACGGAGACGCGGCGATATTCACGATCGGAACCAGAGGTCGGCGGACCCTGGTCTTCGGCCTCCTCCCGGCCCGGCCGCGTGGCCATGTAGATCAGGTGCTCGCCGTCCGGGCCCCACCTCGGAAAGACGTTGATGAGCCCGTCCTGAACGAGCGGTATGGGGTCCGCTCCGTCGGCGCCGGCCGCCCAGATGCCCTCCTTCTCGACGCCCTTGAGATTCGAAAAGTACGCGAGGCGAGCTCCGCCTGGAGCGTAGGCCGGGCCGATCTGATTCCGGGCGGGGTCGATGGTCAGCTGCTTCGGGTTCCCGGGGCCGGGCTTCGCCGTTGGATCGAGCTGCGCGAAGCCGAGGCTCTCGCGGTAGGTCGCGAAGACGATCCGACTCCCGTCCGCCGACACGTCCGGCTGCACGTCATCACCCTGGCCAGCGGTGATCTGCTGGGCCTCGCCGCCGCGCGTCGCGATCCTCCAGATGTTCATGGTCCCGCCTCGGCTCGAGGCGAAATAGAGGTGGAGGCCGTCCGGCGACCAGGCGGGAGACAGCGCCAGCGCATCGCCGTGCGTCAAAGGGCGCACCGCGCCGGAGCCGAGATCGACGACGTTCAGCTCGCCGTAGGGCCCTCCCGGCCGGGTCACGAACGCCAGCTCCAGGCCGTTGGGCGAAAAACGAGGCTCCGCGTCGTGGAATCCGGAGAACCCTGGCTCGTTTGGCGCACCGACCGTGGTCTGGGCGGCTCGGCGAGCCCGGCGGTCGGTGGTCGTCACCTGGCGCGCGTTCTGCCCGGTCGGGTCCGACACCCAGATCGTTCGTGTGGCGCCGTTTGCGTACGCGAGCGACCGGCCGTCCCGGGACCAGGCAGGATCGGCCGCGTTCAGGATGAGGCGCCGAGGCGTTCCACCGAGGGCCGGAACCTGCCAGATGTCCCAGAGGCCCCAGTCGTTCAACCGGGCGTAGGCGATCGAGGCGCCGTCCGGCGACCAGCAAGGCCGCGATTCGAGATTCGGGTCGTGCGTGATCTTGACCAGCTGTCCGCCGCTGACGAGGCCCACGTAGATGTCGTAGTCGCCGTCGCGGTTCGAGACGAATGCCACCGAGCGTCCGTCGGGTGAGAGCACGGGCTGCGCCTGCACCCCGGCG
>Ga0214473_10011683_pt1 | contig 10315 bp, 6 predicted proteins | sample RVTome_7_FD_203509 | JGI IMG/M metagenome (GOLD analysis project Ga0214473, IMG submission 203509) | Soil microbial communities from uranium-contaminated site in the Upper Colorado River Basin, Wyoming, United States - RVT98D197 | ecosystem: Environmental > Terrestrial > Soil > Contaminated >... | reverse complement strand
AAAATCTCTCCCCCTCTCCCTTGTCCTCTCCCACTAGTCGGTACGACTCGCAACCGAGGGGAGAGGGAACTTCTGTTTTTCCCCTCCCTTGTCGGAGCGACCCTTCGCGGAGACCCGCTCCGGGATGGGAGGGGATAAAGGGGAGGGTGACATTTTCATTCTCCTCATATCTTACGTTATAAAATTTCGGGATATAAATGCCTTCTATTTTTGATGCCTTTTTATAAAGCTCTGTTTTTGTTTCTGATTTTCTGTATGCCTCAATAAATTCCTGCAGCATCTCCTCTGCCTCGCCGATAAAACATATATCAAAAAAATCTGCCAGGGGTTCGGGATTGAAAAATGCACAAACGCCTCCAAGTAAGAACAAAGGATGCGAGGCATTCCTTGCAGAAGTCCTGAAAGGGATGTTTGAGAGTTCAAGTATTTTTAGTATGTTTGGGTAATCATTTTCGAAAGAGACTGAAAACGCGACTATGTCAAACCTGTTCAGAGGTCTTTTGGATTCAAGCGAGAAAAGTTCCGTTCCAGTCCTCGGATATTCATCAATATCTTCATTATCAGGGAGAAACGCCCTTTCACAGAGGACATCATTATTTTCGTTTAGAAGCGTATATATTCCCTGAAAACCAAGATTTGACATGCCGACATGATATGTATTGGGGTAGACAAGACAGATATTTATCCTGCCACCGGGCTCTTTGAATAGTGTGCCTTTTTCTTTTGATATCAAAGAGTCTGTTTTTTCGATTAGTTTACGGTTCATATCGTTTCATATCGTTATTGTCGAAGGATGAGATTGCTTCGGTCGTTACGACCGAAGCAATCTCATTTATTGTAATCATAACATTACTAATATGCTCATCATGGCGATTGACCATATAATGTCAAGGGGCACATGCTGCTCGCAGGTAGAATCAAGGAGCAGGTCGGCCCTTGCAGGGAATTCATCGTCAGAGAGCCAGAGGATTAATGTTGCCGGTATGCGCGGCATTGGCGCAAGCTCAACAGAGGCGTCACCATAATTGAGAACCCTTCCATTAAGGCTTTTCCCTTTTTTGATAAATCCTGATTTGTCATTTCCATATTTATCCGCAATTTTATCCAGCGGCAGCACATGAGTACCCCTGAAAAAAAGCCCTCCTCCTTTAAGGTCAACGGGCTTTACAAGTCTGCCCGATAAGGGGATATCTTTTGCGTTGATGAGATAGCATAAGGCTGAAAGGGTAAAGAAATAGCTATATTTTTTGAGCAGAAGGTCTCCTTCTCGTTGCGAGTCGATTCCGACAGGAGAGAGATTCTTTATAGCCTTCTGCTGAGGAGACACCGAAAAGTCCATTCCAAATAAGTTTAATATATAGTTGCCATATACGTTGTCATAGGAAACACCTGCGTTTTTGCATACGTCAAAAGGATTTAGACTGCCAAGCTTTTCCCATGCCTTTTCTTCGCCTGAACTCATTTTTCTATTTTACTAAAATACTGATTTTATTTGGTGTCTAAAACTGACCTTATAGTTCAAATTTTAGTTGACATTATATTGTTGTTCCTTTATATTAAGTCAAATTTTGTTGGGGGTGAGTATGGTCCAATCAAAAAAGATTTTACTCCTGTCTTCTCTCCTTTTAATATTTGTCTTTTTGGGTTGCGAGTCTCTCAAGACTTCAAAACCTATTATGCCGATTAAGGAATACGAAAAAATGATAGCCGGCAGGCTTGACGCCGACTATGTTGGAACAGCAAGATGTCTGTCCGCATGTCATGTGCATGACAAGGTAAAGCATGATTTTGAAGCAAGCACAATGGGCGCACAACTATCAAAGAAATCAGGAATGCCTATTGTTGATTGTGAGTCATGTCATGGACCCGGAAGCCTTGCAATAGAGGACATTACCCCTGAAAAAGTTGAGCAGGACAGGAAGGAAGGCAAACAGACTGCCTGCAAATACGACACATTAATTGATTATAAGAATTTACCGCCTTCTGCTCTTTCACTTATATGCCTGAAGTGTCATACTGCAAATGCAACGTTCAATCTCCATAACTGGAATGCCGGTGTTCATGCCCTGAATGACGTTTCATGTTCTGACTGCCACAAGGTTCACGCAGGAGTTGATTTAAAAGTTAAACCGAGAGAAACCGTGGAGATGTGCACGAAATGCCATGAAGAAATCAAGGCTGAGTTTATGCTTTTCAGCCACCATCCGTTGAATGAAAAGAAAGTATTCTGCTCGGATTGCCATGATTCTCATGGAACTCCCAATGATAAATCATTAAAAAAGAGCACAATAAGGGAAACATGCACTCAGTGCCATGCAGACAAGGCAGGACCTTTTGTCTTTGAACATGCTGATAATGCCGAGGAGTGCAGCAATTGTCATAGCCCTCATGGCTCTATAAACAGCAATCTCCTTAACGTTAGGGTGCCGTTCTTGTGCCTGCAATGCCACGAGGGGCACAGAACCGTGACTACTTCTACTACAAAACCTGAATTTTATGCCAATTGCAATAGTTGTCATCCACAGATTCATGGTACAGACATCCCTTCTGTAAGCGGCAAGGGGAGGTTTATACAATGATTAATTCATATTTATACAGCTCCCGCAATAGGAGGGCCTTAATGAAGAAAATGATAGTGATTTTATTATTCTCAGTTCTGGTTATATTTAATAACACAGTTTTTGCCGAGGAAGAAATAAAGGAAGCCGAACAGGAGGAAGGTCACGTATATCATTTTCCTGTGATAAAGCCCGAATTTTTCGGACTTCTGGGGTACAGGTCAGTAAGCCTTAGCGGCTCAGCAGCGAAAGCAGGCGAATTTGAATATCTGCATTCCTCTATTGCTGCCGGTACCGAGATAAGGTTATATCCGTTCCCTCAAAGATTACATCTTGAAGCAGACATGTTAAATAAGAAGGATTACTTTATCGATATGGGTTATGCCTATAAGGATATGGTACTGTTTCGGCTCACAGACAGATCGCTATTCCACAACCTCACCAGTATTGATCTGCAGGGTCTGCTTAAGCAAATAAATGATGCAGGCAAGACCTATGGCATTACTGTAGACATTAAAAATATTTTCCTGAGATTTAAAACTCCTGATTTCCCCCTGCATGTTTACCTGGACGGCAGATTCCTCAATAAATATGGCAATAAGCAACAGGTTTTTGATGGCGGAGCGGGAAATATTAGTGGAAGAATACGTACATCCGAAAGTAGATATATTGATTGGGAAATGAAGGATATAACAATAGGAACAAACGCTCATCTTGGGCCTGTTGAGATTGATATTTCTCATGGAGAACAAAGATTTGATGCAAAAGGCGGCAGGATATCCTCGACAAATTATACTGCTTCAACATCACCTGTTAGAGCCGCCGGCATTTATCCGCGCAATCTCATTCCTGATACCGAGGCTTCGACAAATACTCTCAAGCTGCATACATCATATACCGGAAGACTAGTTGCATCTGCAACTCTGTCAAAGACTGAAAAGGAAAATAAGGACAGCGGCGCAAAGGCCGATTATTTTTCAGGCAGTGCAGACGTGACATATACTCCATATACATTTTTGGCGGTTGTTGCCAGGTATAAACATAGGGAGACTGAGCTCGAAAACCCGACGACAATTCCGGCAGGATATCTCGGATATTCGGCATATACAACAGCAATCACAGGCATTAGGCATTCATTGTCGTCAAAGACAGATACATTGTACGGACTTGCGAGATACAGGCCATTTTCAGGCTTAGGCATGAATGCTGAGTATACCTATGAGAGGACTGAAAGGGAGAATGCCGATGAATGGAAGATTGCAGGAAGCACAACAAGGAAAAATATTACTCTTTCTGTCAATGCAAGGCTGATAAAAAAACTGACACTCAAGGCAAAATATTCGCACCAGGATACCGATAACCCTCCTCACAATAATATACCCAACCAGTCTAATTCCGGCAGTATTGCCGCTACCTGGACACCCTTAAACTGGGCCAGTGCGATGTTAAGCTACAATGTGGCGAAGGAAAAGAAACACGGGCTTCATTTTGTTAACAGCGCAGGTGCATTTACTGCTGTTAATGCAGAAAACCGCACTGCAAAGAGAGAGAGACTGCTTGGAAGCCTTAGTTTTATGCCATTTAAAAATTTCTCGATAACTCCAAGTTATGCGTATATCCATAGCAGGATTATGCAAGACATCGTATATAATGACACGACAGGAACTCCCCAGCTCGACAGAAATGTTCCGTATAAAGATACAGCCTATAGTTATGCACTTAGTATGAACTATATGCCCCAAAAGAATTTCAATATAAATGCCGATGCAAACCAGACAAAAGGCAAAGGCACTTTCTATCCGGGCATAGCGAATGCGCTGCAGCCTGTTTCAGTGGCATCTTTTTCAGAGTTGAAGATTAAAGAAACCGGATATTCAATCGGAAGCAGTCATACTATGAAGGGCGATTGGACTATGGGCGTGAAGTATAGGTACAGCAGTTTCAGAGACATGATTGACAATCCGTATGATGACGCCAGAAATGGAATAGTTCGGATTATCTTATTGACCCTTTCAAAGAAGTTCTGATAGGGGATATTTTATGAAATCAGGCAGGAAGGTTATGAAAAGAAAGATAGATTGGATTAGTTTGATAATGTTCGCCCTTGTGTTTGTTTTGGGGAGCGTGGCTTACGCCGCTGAAAAGACCATAGGCGTTATCATGACAGGCGATATCCCGTATTACAAGTCAGTGCATAAGGCATTTCTTGAGGAGATGGCAGCCAAGGGGCTTGGTCCGGGGAAGGTTAATATTGTTCTTCAGACACCTGCGCCCGAGACAATGTCATGGACAAATGCAGCCAGAAAACTCATTGCTGTGGATGTAAATGTGATAGTAACTTATGGCGCACCTGCGACACTTGCGGTTATTCAGGAAGGGTCGTCAATCCCTGTTGTATTTGCAGGGGTCTATGACCCGCAGGCACTGGGCATAGGAGGAAAGAATGTAACCGGCATCAGTTCAAAAGTGCCTGTTGCAAGTGTTATTAAAAATCTCAAAGGGATATCCAATTTTTCAAAACTGGGCATTATATATAACGATGCTGAAAAAGACACAGTAAAACAGGCAGAGGAAGTGAAAGCTCTTGAAGGTCAGTTTGGATTCCAGTCAGTAAAATTTAATATAAAAAGGTTTGGCGACGCAGCGAAAATATCCAATGTTGACGCCTTGTTTATAACTACAAGCTGCAGTGCAATGCAGTGCGTTGATAATGTCATAGGTGTGGCGCGAAAGGCAAAGATACCGACAGCAACAACTATAGGCGGCGGCGAGGAAAGGGGAATAATATTAACGATTGCACCGTCCCCGGTCGAACAGGGCAAAGAGGCCGCTGACAGAGTTGTCAGTATTCTCGGAGGTGCAAGCCCCTCATCTATTCCGGCAGAAGCCCCGAAAAAAATTGAGATGGTCATAAATCTTAAAGAGGCGAGTTCAATAGAACTCAAGGTGCCTTTTGACACCTTGACATCTGCAACAAAGGTTATAAAATAATAGACAGCATCTGGCAGACGGTATACAATAATACAAACGTTGCATAAGCAGACTCATATTTAATCTGTCATTCCCGCAGTCCTTTCGCCTCGGCGAATCGACGAGGCGATAAGCTGGAATCCGGAAAGCACTGGATTCCGTGTCAAGCACGGAATGACGAATGAGGAGTATTTTCAGGATGAAATTAAAATTAAATCTTCAGACAAGGTCAATTCTTATGATTGCCCTTGTGCTTTTCATCGCACTCACCGTAAATACCGCAGTTTTGACATTTGTCGCGTCAGACAAGTTTAAAAATGCCATCCATGCGAAGACAACTGCAATTGGCGAAGGGATGCAGCGCGAACTGGGAAAGGCATTAAATCTGGGCATTCCGGTTGAATACATCGAAGGCGCAAATGAAAAGCTTCAGGAACTCGTAACGAGAGACAAGGATATTGCATATTCAATGGTTATAGATACAAAAGGGAAGGTGTTGTTCCACAACAATGCATCGCTCGCAGGCAAAGAACTCAAGGATGATGTAACCTTAAAATCGGCATCCTCGAACAAGCTCCTGATTCAGCAGTATGAGTCTTTTTATGATTTGTCATTACCGCTTAACGGAGCTGACGGGAAACAGGTCGGCTCATTGCGCATAGGCATCAAGGCGAGTTCGGTAAACGCCCAGGTTTATAAGCTGATATTGTGGGCCCTTGGTGTATCTGCCTTATGTTTTTTGATATCTTTGATTCTGGTTTATTTTTCAGTATCTAAATTTATAACGAAACCTATAATGCGTATGGAAAAGGCCGCTGAGCAGATAGCATCCGGTAATCTTACTATTACGGTGGAAGTGAAAGGAAATGATGAAATTGCCTCCCTTGGCATGGCAATAAACAGGATGGCGGCAAACCTCAAAGATATGCTTACAAAGATCAGGTCCATAACAGACAGCGTTTCTTCTGTAACGGATAATCTGGCCTTATCTTCCGGCAAGGTTTTATCCGGCGCCAGTGTACAGCATGAGACAATAGAAAAGGCCGCTGGTTTTATAGAAGAGATTGATAATTCGATATCTTCGGTTGCAATGGGAGCTGAAAGCCTCTCTGCCTCTGCCGAAGAGACATCTGCATCAATAATTCAGATGGCTACCTCCATAGAAAGGGTTGCTGAAAGTGCAAATGTGTTTTCGGTTTCTGCGTCTGATGCCGCCTCTTCTATTGAAGAAATGGTTGCTTCAATAAGAGAGATTGCAGACAGCCTTGAAATGTTATCAGCGTCCTCCGAAGAAACAGCCTCGTCTCTTACCGAGATAAACACTGCCGTAAAAGAGGTTGAAAAGAGCGCTGTCGAATCAGTCGGTCTCGCAGAACACGTGACAGCCGAAGCATCGGATAAAGGCATGAACGCTGCAAATGCGGCTATCAAGGGGATGGAAGATATAAAAGACAGCGTAGGCGCATTGTCTGAAGTTATTAATCGCCTCGGCAAGAGGTCAGAAGAGATAGGGCAGATACTTAATGTTATAGCTGAAGTAGCCGACCAGACAAGCCTTCTTGCCCTTAATGCTGCAATTCTTGCTGCTCAGGCAGGAGAACACGGAAAGTCGTTTGCAGTCGTTGCAGACGAGATAAAGAGTCTTGCCGGAAAGACATCCTTGTCGACAAAAGAGATAGCAGCGCTTATTGAATCTGTGCAGAGCGAAACCAGATCCAGCGTTGAGATGGCGGAAAAGGGAATACACAGCGTTGATAAGGGAGTGAAGCTTGTTAAGGAAGTAAATGTAGCGCTGAAGAGTATTCTGGACAGTTCGCATATCTCAACCGAAAAATCAAAACTTATACAGAGAGCAACAACAGAAGAGTCTCACGTAATAAAACAGATAACGGAAGCTATTAAGAGCATGAGCGAGCAGGTAGACCATATCTCAAAGGCGACGAAGGAACAAAGCAAGGGCAGCAGGTTGATAATAGACGCCATAGAAAAGATAAAAGAATTATCTCAGCATGTTAAAAATGCAACGAGCGAGCAATCAAGCGGAAGCAAGCAGATTTCCCAAACTGTAGCAACTGTTTCCAACGAGGCTGAACAGATCGCAAGGGCAACGGCGAAACAGAGAGAGAGAAGCAGTGAGATTGTGAAATCGATAGAAAGCATAAAAAAGATTGCTGGAGAATCTGTAAATATCGCCAACCAGATGAATGCTTCAATAAAATCTCTCGAGGAAGAGGCGAGGATATTACTCTCAGAGCTTCAGAGGTTCAGAGTTTAAATGGAACACAACTTGCCTGAAATGACAAAATAATCTGTATTTTCTTGCCTGTATTTCTTACCTTGACATTATAAAACATACTTTTATATAGTTAAGCAGTCAAATTTTAATTTGAGGTTACAATGTGACTTATTTTACCGGGCGTTTAGTAAAATTAGTAAAGTTTTTATTGTTGACTGCTGTTACCACTTTAATTATATCAATGATAAACCCATCTGTAGGTCTCAGTGAAAACAGATATGTAGGGTCTGCTGCCTGTGGAGGTTGTCATCCGAATGAATATAAGAACTTTATGACCTATGCTAAAAAAAGTAAATCCTTTGAAAGTATCAAAAAGATGAGAAAGGGCTTGACCGAAAAAGAGGTCAAGACGTGCTATTCCTGTCATACCACAGGTTATGGCAGGCCGGGTGGCTTTGAAAGCCTTGAAAAGACTCCTCATTTAAAAGATGCAGGTTGTGAGGTCTGTCATGGCCCTGGCGGGGCCCACGTAAAATCAATGAGACGAGGCGATATAAAAGCCCGTATGAAGATTGAAGATTGTGAAGTCTGCCATACCTCAGAGAGGGTAACCGCCTTTAAATACAAACCCATGATTCATGGAGGAGCACATTAACCTCATTGACCTCATAAAAAGGCGGTTGGACATAAAGATTCTTATTACTCTTTTTATCGGGGTTTCTATAGTAATGGGTGTAGTGATTTATTCAGGCATCACCAGCCAGAGGAAAGAGTTAAAGAAAAGCATGGTCACTTACGGAGAGGGGTTGAATTATCTTGCCTATGCAGGTATCAAACATCCTATGTCTATCGGAGATAGCGCTTCTGTGGAAAGGCAGCTCATTGATGTGAAAAAGACAGTAAAAGACGTGGATATAGTCATATGCAATTTTGATGAGGAGATTACATTTGCCACCGATGAAAAGGTAATTAAGACAAAGGTCTCTGAGTTTATCCATAATAAAGATGGATTGAAGGCATTAAAGGATTTATTAGAGACAGGTGAGCATCGCTACGAAAGGGCTTTTGAAGAAGATGCAGGTGGCAAAAGATATCTGGTCACTCTTTATGGGGTGCTGAATGAGAAGGAGTGCTATCACTGCCACAGTACATCGAGAAAGGTCATTGGAGGGCTGATAGTAAAACAATCTGCCGATGAAGCCTATGCTGCTATGGCTTCATCGAGGAATAGGAACATCCTGATAGGGGTTATTGGAATAGGCGCCATAGTTGCTATGCTTTATTTCTTGCTGGCCCGACTCGTAATCAAGCCAACAATTGAATTTTCTAAGAGGGCGGACCAGATAGCCTCAGGCGACCTTACTACTAAAATAGAAATAAGGGGGGAAGATGAGATTGCCTCCCTCGGCAGGGCAATTAACAGAATGGCATCAAATCTTAAAGAAATGCTGGCAAAGGTCAGGGCAGTCACAGGCAGCGTCTTGGCTGTTACAGAGAACATAGCTTTATCTTCAAGTAAGATTCTCTCAGGAGCCAATGTTCAGCATGATGCGATAGAAAAAACTGCAGGTTTCATAGAAAAGATTGATAATTCGATATCTTCTGTTTCGCTGGGCGCTGAAAGCCTCTCTGCTTCTTCTGATGAGGTCTCCTCTGCAATAATTCAGATAGCTTCTTCTATAGAAAAGATTGCTGAAATCGCAAATGTCTTCTCGGTCTCTGCCTCAGATGCTGCCGCATCCATAGAGGAGATGGTGGCCTCGATAAAAGAAATCTCTGAGAGCCTTGAACTCTTATCGGCCTCATCCGAGGAGACCGCTTCATCACTAACCGAGATAAATACTGCTGTAAAAGAGGTTGAAAAGAGTGCTGTCGAGTCAGTCAGTCTTGCAGAGCATGTTACATTAGAGGCATCTGAGAAGGGCATGAATGCTGCAAGTGCTGCTATAAATGGCATGGAAGAAATAAAGAAGAGCGTAGGTACACTGGCTGAGGTCATAAACCGTCTCGGAAAAAGGTCAGAGGAAATAGGGCAGATACTTAATGTAATAGCAGAGGTTGCAGACCAGACAAACCTTCTTGCCCTTAATGCTGCAATCCTTGCTGCTCAGGCAGGAGAGCACGGAAGGTCTTTTGAGGTGGTTGCAGGTGAGATAAAGAGTCTCGCAGGGAAGACATCTCTATCCACAAAAGAAATCGCTACCCTTATAGAATCTGTTCAGACAGAAACGAGATCAAGCGTTGAGATGGCAGAGAAAGGCATAGGCAGTGTTGAGAAGGGCGCAAAGCTTGTCAGGGAGGCAAATGTAGCTCTGAAGAGTATTCTTGGCAGTTCACATACCTCTACAGAAAAGGCAAAGCTCATACAGAGAGCAACAACAGAAGAGGCATATGTTATAAAAGGGATATCAGAGGCGATTGGAAATATGAGCGAGCAGATAGAACATATATCAAGGGCAACAAAGGAGCAGAGCAAGGGAAGCAGATTAATTGTCGAGGCAATGGAAAAGATAAAAGAATTATCACAGCATGTTAAGAGTGCTACAGGTGA
>Ga0214473_10011682_pt1 | contig 10317 bp, 8 predicted proteins | sample RVTome_7_FD_203509 | JGI IMG/M metagenome (GOLD analysis project Ga0214473, IMG submission 203509) | Soil microbial communities from uranium-contaminated site in the Upper Colorado River Basin, Wyoming, United States - RVT98D197 | ecosystem: Environmental > Terrestrial > Soil > Contaminated >... | reverse complement strand
TATGAGAAGGACCCAGGGGTTCCTGCTTTCCTCGGCGGATGCTGGGGCATGTATGGACTCCACCTTCCAGGTGCTTTCCGGAGTTGGGATAACTGGAAGGGGCCCAAGAAGATGATGATAGGTCCTCCGATTTATTTGGATCGACCCCTCTATCAGTACCACTATGAATCCCTCCGTTGGTTTGATTACTGGCTCAAAGGGGTGGACAATGGGATCATGGGAGAGCCACCGATTGTGCTCTTTGTGACGGGGACTGACGAATGGAAGACCACTGCAGAGTGGCCCTTACCCGAGACCAGATGGACGCCATTCTATCTCCATTCAGGGGGGTTATTGAGTGAACACGAATTTTGGCCCAACGAAGGGAGCAGCACCTTCGAAGACTCTCTCTTCAACCGAGGCAGTCTGACCTTCCTGAGTCCGCCCTTGATAGAAAATACAGAGGTCATCGGTCCGATTGTTTTGAATTTATACGCTTCGACAACGGATAACGAGGTCTTGTGGTTTGTCAGTCTATTAGACATTGATCCACACGGGAGTGAGACACTCCTGACAAGAGGCTGGTTGCGGGGATCCCACAGGAAATTGGACATGGAGAGATCCAAACCTTGGCAGCCTTTTCATTCCCATGCCAAACGGGAGCCTTTAATCTCTGGCGAGATCTATGAGTTCAATATAGAGGTGCGGCCTTACGGGATTCTTTACAAAGCGGGACATCGGATCGGTCTGAGGATCAAATCTGTGGACGATGAGAAGCCGGCCCATTTTCTTCAGGCCACTGCGATGGGGCATCTCTGGAGACAGTCGCCGTCCAAGGTGACCATCTATCACAATGCGGATTACCCTTCACATCTGCTTTTGCCGATTACAAGAGGAAACAGGATCGGGACGTACATGTCAGGGGGGAAGCTTTCGGCGGAGTTCTTTCCCTATCGAAGGTTTTGATGGCTCTGTCATGAATATTCCATTACATGATTGCAAAAGACTTGACCGCCGGTAGCAACATGATTCAATTGCTTTCGCTGCACGGGAAAATATCGTATTTCATCAGCTCCAAGATTCCTGTTGGCAAATCTGAAGCTCTCTGTATGATACTGCCAAGTCTCCGCACATAAGCAGGTGAGGCAAACATTGGAAGAAACAAAAAAGTTAGCTCATTTTGTAAGGGAATTGATTTACGATAATTTTCCTGCGGACGTTATAGGCAAGACCAAAGAGCTCATCTTGGATCAGCTGGGATGCCAGCTCGCGGGTTCCACGCTCCCATGGACCCAGCCAGCCTATGAGTATACAGTAGACTACGGAAGCAAAAGGGAAGAAAGCACGGTCGTCAACTATGGTTTCAGGACAGCGAGTCAGGACACTGCCTTTGTCAATGCTACGTTTGGCCATGCATTTCTGGGAGATGATGCCGATTCTGTTTGCCATGCCCACTTTGGATCCATTATCATCCCGGCTGTTTTAGCGATGGGCGAAAGGGAAATGATCGGAGGGAAGGAATTCATTAGAGCTGTGGTGGTTGGATATGAGGTCGCTTCACGGATAGGTGCCGCGTCGCCGCTTGCGATGAGTCGAGGGTTTCATCCCGGACCCATTTTTGGAACTTTTGGCGTAGCGGCCGCCGTGGGAACGATATTAGGGTTGGATGAAAAACAGGGGTTGGATGCCCTCGGTATCGCTGCCAGTCATTCATCGGGGCTAATGGAGTATTCTCTGTCCGGTGGAACAGTCAATCGATTGCATTCCGGTATCGCCGCACACGGAGGGATCAGAGCTGCGCTCCTATCGCAGAGAGGGTTTAAGGGACCGGCAACCATCCTTGAAGGGGAGCGGGGATTCTTGCGTGCCTTCTCAGGCGAAGGCCAGCCCAAAGAGATTACCCGGGCTCTTGGCTCAACATATAGAGTATTATTGATCGAACTAAAAGCCCACTGCTGTTGTGGATCCTCCAGCGCGATCCTTGATGCGATCTCAGACATAAAAAGCGAGCATACGATTCATCCAGAGGAAATTGAAGAGATCGTTGTGAACGTTTCTCAGGAGACATTCAGGCTCACAGGTTCGATCGTCGAGCCGAGCGATATAACCAGTGCCCAGTTTAGCGGTCGTTTCGGCGTTGCTCTCAGACTGATCAAAGGAGGGAATACCTTCAAAGAGTACTCCCAGGAAAACCTGAAGGACAGAAACGTGTTGGCATTAGCAAGAAAGACGACCATGCTGTTGGATGAGAAGCTGGAGGCGCTGCCTAACTCGAACAATCCTGCACGGGTGGTCATTCGGCTGAAAAAAGGTGCCCTCTATGAGAAAACAGTGCCCGCGGCAAAAGGCTCGATTCAGAATCCGATGACAGAAGAGGAGGTGTACCAAAAATTCAGAGATTTTGCCTCTGTCGCACTTCCTGAAAGTAGGGTGGAAGCCATCATCGACACAGTGTCCGGATTAGATTCACTGGATAATATTGGCCAGTTAACCCGATTGTTAGTTGCTGGGAAATCGTAATGAGTTCCAAAGAGGTTTCGGTCTGGCCCCACCTTCTTTTGGGCTCGTCGCATAGATAGAACTTCATTTTTATTCTTGACTTTGCTGAAACAGGGAGGGGATCATGCCATTTTCAAACCTTTTTGAACCCGGGAGAATTGGAAGTTTGGAACTCAAAAACAGAATTGTAATGGCTCCCATGATTACGCTTTATGTTGACGAGAAGGGGGGCGTGACCAGCCGCATGTTAGACTATTACCAGGAGCGAGCCCGGGGGGGATGTGCCATGGTTATCGTTGAAGCGTCCTATCCTCGAGGCTATCCGGGGAGAATTTTTGTAGGCAGTGATCAGTGTTTAGATGGATTGAGGAAATTGGTGGAGGTCATTCATGAAGGGGGAGGCAAGGCCTGTATTGAAGTAAATATCCACCGGGGGATGGATGACGAAGTGGATCCTGCCTCAGCTTCTGAAATGATCCATCCGATGAAAGGGATTAAAGTCAGGGCGTTGAGTGTCGCCGAATTGAAGGAGCTACAAAAAGCATTCGGCGAGGCATCCAGAAGGGTAAAGGAAGCCGGTTTTGACTGCCTGATGATCCACGGAGGATACATTATTTCGGAATTCCAATCTTCCCTCCTTAACAAGAGGACGGACCAGTATGGAGGTGATGTGAGCGACCGGGCCCGTCTCGGCTTGGAGTTTTTGGCTGTCGCAAGGGAGGCGGTGGGGCCTGATTATCCGATCGTCTTTAGATTACCATGCCAAAGGAAAGACGTAAGCGATAGGTCGAGGATCATCTTTAAACTGCCATACGACGAGACCATTGAAGAGGGCTTCCACGTGGAGGAGACCGTGGTCGTTTCAAAGCTTCTTGAGAAGGGTGGGGTTGATGCGATCGGGGTTACGAGTGCGGCCGCTGGACATTATCGTGATATATACGGTGCCCCAAACATGCAAATGCCCCGTGGACTCAATGCCTCTACCTCGAAAGCCGTCAAAAAACAAGTCACAGTCCCTGTTTTCGTAAATGGCAGCATCAACGATCCGAATTTGGCTGAAGACATTTTGATGGGAGGTAGAGCGGATTTCATCGAGTTAGGGAGGCCGTTGATCGCCGACCCACAATTTCCTAATAAAGCGATGGCAGGGAACTCGGAGGACATTCGTAAATGTATCCTCTGTAGCCGGTGTATCGAATCCATTTTCAGACCACCTGTGGGTCCAATGATATGCAGTGTGAATCCTGCCGTCGGAAAAGAAAAAGAATTTGAATTCGGGTTGAAGACCCTCGTCAAAAAGAAAAGGGTCCTCGTCATCGGAGGTGGTCCGGCAGGGATGCAAGCCTCCATCGTCGCTGCATCGAGAGGGCATGACGTAAGTTTATGGGAGAAAGACGACAAGCTCGGAGGCCAGCTCAATCTTGCCATCATCCCTCCCGGCAAGGACGAACTGAAGAGTCTCATCGAGTATTTGAGACGACAGTTGGAACAGCTAAAAGTGGATGTGGAACTGAACCAAAACGTTACTTTTGAACTGATCTCAAAGTATTCTTTCGACGTTATCATAGTAGCCACAGGCTCCAGGTCTTCTATTCCCGATATAAAGGGAATAGATAGAAGGAAAGTGGTTAAATTTGAGGATGTTCTCCTGGGAAAGGCAGAAGTTGGCACAAGGGTGATCGTCGTTGGAGGTGGCTTTGTTGGCTGTGAAACAGCTGAATTTGTGGGCGAGAAGGGGAAGAAGGTTACGATCGTGGAAATATTGCCGCAACTCGCTTCTGAACTGTTTTTCCCCTATGCGTACCAGGCAGTTCAAAGACTCAAAGAAAGGAAAGTTGAAATCTACGCTGGAGTGAAAGCAGAGGAGATCACCGACAGAGGAATGGAAATAATAGACGCGGCAAGCAAGAGGATTTTCCTTGAGGCAGATGACATCATCCTAGCGACGGGTTCTGCGGCCGATAAAAGCCTGTCCAAAGCTTTGGAAGGGAAGGGCCTGGGACTTTATGAAATCGGAGATTGTCATAAACCGGCTCGGATATACGAAGCCATTTCTGAAGGTGCAGAAGCAGGACTGAGAATTTAAATTCTCCCTGCGGGCGATTCAAACAAATCCACTTCTAACAAAATATCATACGAGGAGGTTGGCGATGAAAAGAAGACATGTGTTCGTGGCGTTGGTGATGATTGGATTTTTGTTAACCATATTGCCCTCACAAGCACTATCGCAGGCCAAGGTCATTCGTTGGAAAGGTCAAGGTGCGTTCAGTGGTGCGTCCGCATCGGCAGCCGGTGTTACATTCGGTAAGTGGATCGAAAAGCGCAGTGGCGGCCGATTGGTCATGAACGTAGAACCACCGGGTACCATCGCGCCGGTCCGCGATATGTTTTCAGCCGTATCTAAAGGATTGCTCGACTTTGCGGGCGTGTATTTTGGAGGGTATCATGCCGGAATGATGCCTGAAACCGATATCGAGACCGGTCTGCCCCTTGCCTGGGAGTCGAGTGAGGAGGTGTGGGATGCCTATTATCAACGCGGGCTGCTTGAGAAGATTCGGAAGATTTATGCCGAAAAAAATGTGTTTTTCCTTGCTGTTTGCCCTGCAGGTCAAATCAGCCAGGTCATGACCACTTTCCCAGTCAAAAGTATTAAAGATCTAAAGGGCAAAAAGATAGGGGCAGCCGGCATTGTAAGCGAGTTCATCAAGCTTCTCGGCGCAAGCCCGGTGAACGTCCCCTACCCTGAAAGATATATGGCGGTGAAGCTGGGCACGGTGGATGGCCTGTTGACCGGGGGAAGCATGCTGGAAGACGCCAAGTTAAAAGAATTGATCACTCATTTCATTATTCATCCAAATGTCAATAGTTACGGTAACTCTTTTATTGTGAACCTAAAGTCATGGAATGCGCTGCCCGATGATATAAAGAAGTTTCTTGACGAGGAGACCAGGTATCTTGTAGCAGACCAGCACTCTATGTTAGATGGCATGGAGGGCCGCATAGCGATCGCGAAAGCAGTCAAAGAACACAAACTTCAAATTGTGCATCTTCCTCCTGAAGAGGTCGCATGGCTGAGGAGTGAGACGATGACCAAGGTTTGGAACATAGCCGCGTCCAAAAGTCCTAGGTGCGCCGAGTTGGTGGAAGTGGTAAAAAAGCAAATGAGAGACCTGGGCAGGCTATAGTTGCTGGGCTTATATTTATTTAGAATCTGTCCATAAAGTATATCAGTCGGTCGTGCGGGACTTGAGCTGGCAACCAGAGGCCCTTGAAAAGACTGGATTCCGGCTTTCCCCGGAATGAAGACTATTCTTACAACCGCAATTTAGGGACAGACACTCTTTGGAGATGAGGGGGCGGCTTAAATGCTCCCCCAGACTTTTTTCTGAGAGGTTGCAGCAATGAAAGCAAGATCCTGGCTTGAGTGGATTGATGTTATCAACGAATGGGCAGGACGCATACTTTCTTTTTTTATCCTTCCTATGACGGTGATCACCGTCATTGAGGTGATACTTAGGTATGTTTTTAACCGACCTACGATATGGGCATGGGACATCAATATCATGATTCTGGGTGCGTTTACAGTCATGACAGGCGGATATGTTCTCCTCAAGGAGGGACATGTCGCCATGGATATCTTTGTGCCAAGATTTTCTCTCAGAGTCAGAGCCCTAATCGCTTTGGTGACCTCTGTGCTGTTTTTTTTCAGCATCGGTCTCTTGCTGTGGCAAAGCGGTATCGCAGGGTGGGAATCTTTCCTGATGCGAGAACAGCTTAATTCGATCTGGAGCCCACCCCTCTACCCGCTTAAAATGCTATGGCCGATAGGCGTTTTCTTGCTTCTTCTTCAGGGAGTAGCCAAGCTTATACGGGACCTCAATGATGCTCGGTCCAAGGAGGTCAAAAACCAATGAACATTGGTCTGGTAACAATGATCATTTTCCTCTTCTTCCTGTTCTGTATGGCCCTGGGATTGCCCATTGTTTTCTGTCTCTTCGGCACTGCCATGGTATTCGCCCTTATCCTGGAGGGTCCGAGTTCACTGTATCTGATTTTTAGCACCACCTTCAGCACCATGACCACCGAGATCTTCATAGCCATTCCCCTTTTTGTATTTATGGCATTTCTCATCCAGTTTTCAGGAATAGCCACGGCCCTTTATGAAACGATGTACAAGTGGTTTGGACCCTTAAGAGGAGGGTTAGCGATGGGTACGGTGGCCATATGTACTCTCATTGCGGCGATGACCGGATTGGGTGCCACCGGCACTATTACGATGGGTGTCATTGCACTCCCTGAGATGCTTAAGCGCGGTTATGACAAAGGGTTCGCTGTTGGGTGCATTCCGACCGGGGGAGCCCTCGGGCCGCTTATCCCTCCCAGCGTCCCAATGATCGTCACCGCCGCCCTCGCCAGACTTTCTGTGGGAAAGATGTTCATCGGGGGAATTATCCCCGGATTGATCATCGCTTTTTTTTGCTGTGCTTACATAGGCATCAAGGCTTATCTAAACCCTTGGCTCGCTCCTACATTGCCCCAAGCAGAGTTGGCTACGTGGCGGGAGAAGTTCATTTCCCTTCGCGGTGTAGGCTTGCCCATTCTACTTGTCATAGCTGTTATCGGTTCGATTTACACAGGCGCGGCTACCACCAGTGAGGCTGCAGGTATAGGCGCTATGGGCGCAATCATTTGTGCCATCATTTACCGCAAGCTTAACTGGCCAAACTTGAAGGAAGCGATGCTGATGACTGTGAAGGTAAATGGCATGGTCTTGTGGCTCCTGTCCGCGGGGCTTTGCCTGGGTTCCCTGCTGGGCGCTACGGGCGTCTCGCACTGGATTAGTAAGGCATTAGCCGGATTGCCATTGGCGCCACTTGCTATCATTATCATCATGCAGATGGTAGTCTTCGTCCTGGGGATGTTTATGGACGGTGCTTCGATCACCGTTATCACCATCCCATTGTTTATGCCGGTGGTCGAATCTCTCGGTTTCAATCCTCTTTGGTTCTGTCTTCTCTTTACTATCAATGGGATTAGTGGCTACATAACACCCCCATTCGGTATGAATCTATTTTATATGAAGGGCATTGTTCCAAAGGGTATCAGCATGGGGCTTATTTATCGCTCCGTCATCCCATATGTGCTGATTATTGTCATTGTAATGATTCTGTGCTTTATATTTCCTGAGATACTTCTGTGGCTTCCTGAAATGATGATGTAGTCCATAGCAGAGTTCTTACGAGTAGGGTTCGTTCTGCTGCCTTTCCGTTGATGGCAGGGTGGCGTGATTCAGCAGGTATCAATCGTCGAAAAGAGCCGAGAAACTTCCAAATTAGATCAGGAAGAAGAGAAAGGGATCTGTTCTCTGAATTACCCAAAAAACAAACCAACAATGACTTGTGATCTGATAGTAAGACGGGTGGTTTGAGGGGGAGTTAATATGAAACCTTTTGAGTATTTTGAGCCGAGGACGGTTGGGGAGGCTACACAGATCTTGTCCAATTACGGCGAAAAGGCACGCATACTTGCCGGGGGGATTGACCTCGTCCCAAGGATGCAGAAAGGTGAGATTCAAGCTGAATATATGGTGAACATTGAGAAGATTCCAGGGCTGAGGTGTATCGAGTCCGAGAGGGAAGGGGGAATTGGATTTGGAGCTATGGCTAGGCTTTGTTCAATAGAGGCTTCCACCGTAGCCAACGAACTGATCAAATACGAACGGATCTAGTGTCCGTAGCGGGAGCATCATCGCGGGGAAGGGGAGTCACTGGTTTGCGGCACTATTCAAAGGTGGTATATCGTTAATTATGAATGGGCGGTAATCGATCTGTCCATAGGCTGCAGACTTCATGGGGACAGAAAATATTTATGGAAACAATCATTCAACAAATTGTTTTTGGAGTTACCGTGGGCGCCACTTATTCCTTAGTTGCGCTTGGTTTTTCCATGCAGTTTCGAGCAATGAACCTGCTTAATTTTGCCCATGGAGAGAGTTTTACGATGGGTGCGTTCATTGGGCTCCTATCTCATGTTTTCCTTGGATTACCGCTGCTACTATCCTGGATGGTGACGATGGCAGCTTGTGGTATCATCGGAATCATCATTGAGTTTGTTGCGATCAGACCGCTCTACAAAGCTCCCCCGTTGAACCTATTCATCTGCAGCATCGGTCTCGCTATGATCTTGAGGCAAGTATGGAATATCCTGTCAGGAGCGGTTGCTTATAAATTTCCCCCCACCTTAGGCGAAACGCCAGTGAGCATCGTAGGGATTTCAATCGTCCCGGAACAGTTCTGGGTCATTGGAATGGCTGTACTTCTGATGTTCGGAGTCGAGCAGTTTCTCAAACGAACCAAAACCGGGAAGGCAATGCGTGCAGTCGCCCAAGATCCTTACACTGCTTCGTTAATGGGGATTAGCGTGTTGAGGATGAAGTCACTGGTTTATGCGGTCAGCACTATGCTTGGAGGGGCTGCAGGGATGCTTTTTGCCCCCCTTGCATATGTCACCTTTGATATGGGTTTATGGAATGGGATCAAAGGATTCATCTGTGCGATTTTCGGAGGAATCGGGAGCATTCCTGGCGCAATTTTAGGTGGGTTTGTCCTGGGACTGATTGAGCAGTTCAACAGCAGTTATATTTCATCTTTGTATAAAGATGTGATTAGTTTCTCGATTTTGATTATTGTCATCGCCTTGCGGCCTAAAGGATTGCTTATCCGACCGGGGAGGGAAAAGGTTTGATAGATGAGCGTTCATCTAGATTGAATTCAAAATTATACACAATCGTGATCGTTTGTTTGATCCTCGCAGCACTCCCATGGACGATCAATCCATTTCGAATTCGAGTCTTCACCTTGGGGGGAATTTACGCCATAGCGACCACAGGGCTGACCCTATTCATGGGATTTACCGGGCAGATTTCGATTGGCCAAGCTGCCTTTTTTGGTATTGGAGCCTATACTTCAGCTATCCTCTCCAAGGCAGGACTTCCCTTTGTTTTATCTCTTTTCGCTTCCGGATTCATTACGGCCCTATGTGGAGTAGTCATTGGATTTCCTTGCTTACGAGCGCGAACTTTTTACCTAGCCATGGCAACGCTTGCTTTTAACCTCTCCATGACAATCATCTTCAAGAACTGGACGAGCCTTACAGGAGGAGTTTCGGGGACGGGAGGAATCCCGGCTGCGGCTATTGGGCCTTTCTTGTTTGACGGAATTATCTCCTACTATTACCTGGTCTGGATCATTATGGCGATGGTACTGTTTCTGTCCCATAGACTTACCCGTTCTTATTTTGGATTGGCATTACGAGCCATAGGAGACAATGAGACTGCAGCAGAGTCGTTGGGTGTGAAAGCTTATATGTTTCGCCTGATTTCATTTCTTGTTTGTAGTTTCTTGGCCGGGATAGCTGGGAGTCTCTATGCCCACCTGGATCGAGTCATTGCCCCTGAAAATTTTACTGCAGAGGAATCGATCATTTTTCTATCCATGGCCGTCATTGGAGGGCTGAAGAGCATCTACGGCGGTCTGATAGGGGCGATGGTTTTCACTTTGATTGGAGAGCAACTCAGGGCGTTGGAACGTGCACAAGTGATCGTTGTCGGAGGGTTACTTATTTTCTTAGTAATTTTTCTACCCAGGGGAATAGTTGGCTTTCCGGAAAAATTAAAGAGAATTAGGATGGTATTAAGAGGGAAATCCTCTTCTTGAAAATCGATATCATGGGGAACCCTATGGCTATTATTGAAATAGGTAATGTATCAAAATCGTTTGGAGGAGTGATGGCGCTGAAGAATGTTACGTTGGAAGTAGAAAAAGACAGAGTTACTGCACT
>Ga0214473_10011681_pt1 | contig 10318 bp, 7 predicted proteins | sample RVTome_7_FD_203509 | JGI IMG/M metagenome (GOLD analysis project Ga0214473, IMG submission 203509) | Soil microbial communities from uranium-contaminated site in the Upper Colorado River Basin, Wyoming, United States - RVT98D197 | ecosystem: Environmental > Terrestrial > Soil > Contaminated >... | reverse complement strand
GGTCCGGCGTGCTGGCCGCGTTTTCGTTTCCGGCCGCGGCCTGGCTATCGGGCCGCATCGGGCTCATCAACACGATGGTCTACACGCACATACCGTCGAGCCTGTGCCTGATCCTCGCCGCCATTTCCCCGAATCTCGGGTTCGCACTCGCGATGCTGCTCGTGCGTTCGGCCCTGTCGCAGATGGACGTGCCGACCCGCTCGTCCTACGTGATGGCGGTGGTGACGCCGCCAGAGCGGCCCGCAGCCGCGAGCCTCACGTCGGTGCCAAGGAGTCTCGCTGCAGCGGTGAGCCCCGCGATCGCAGGTGCGCTATTCGCCGCGGGTCTCACGGCCTGGCCTTTCGTGATCTGCGGCGTGCTGAAGATCCTCTACGACCTGGCGCTGCTGTGGACCTTCCGCCACGTCAAGCCGCCGGAGGAAAGATCGATCGGTCAGTAACTCTCCGGATCATGGTCTTCGCCGTGACAACTCAAATAGCACTGTCCGCGGAAGGTGCCGAGGTCTTCGAACCTGAGCAATCCCCTGGAATTCGGTGAAACGATGTTGAGATCGAAATTGATCAGATGTGAATTATTGACTGAATTTCCCTGCATGGCGCTGACGCCATGCGGATCATGACACGCCGAGCACGGCGCATCTTCCCCTCGAACATGCTTATCGTGCTCCCCAAAACTATCATCCGCCAGAATGCTGTCGCGATCGTGACACTTGTAGCAAAGCGCATACTCAAGTGTGTTTTCACTTGTATGATCCAGCGTCGTGTAATTTCGCTCCAGAATCGGTGAGTATATTGAGCCGTGAGGACCGTTCGGTCCCGGGCCACCGCTTGCGGTGCTGGCATCATTGTTATGACAATCCGTGCAGTAGATAACACTCGTCTCCGAATACGGCGGGATCAGGCTCGGTACATTCGGATTGCTGCCAATACCTTCAACCGGATGGTACGAGGGATTTGCAAGATCAAACTCGAGGCGAGTGTTGATTTGCGCGTGCTGCCGTGTAATCGGGACAAATGATTTCACGTTGTTGTCAGCATGACACTTGAAACAGACCTCATAAAGAAAGCTCGCCTCCGGTGTCGCGAGCCCCGAAGCGGTAACACCGGATACTCCAGCTTGGGTGCCAGCAACCAACGGTGCTGAAGCGGTGTTCCCATTAGCGCGGTGCGGGTTGTGACAATCAACGCACTCCACGTGGTTCGGCATGAAGGCCGTGGCGTCCTCGGCGGCGTCGTGAATGCGTGTAAAGGCCTGGACCTTATGCCCGAATTCCTTCAACAGTTCCGGCTCAATATCGGTTGCGGCAACATTTCCATTGTGGCATGCAAGGCAGTTGTCCTCTTCCGCAATGTAATTCAGCAACCGCACCGGCTCGCCTGCCTTGTGTGGTGCATGGCAGTTTCGGCAGGCGTTTTCAGCAACAGTCGTGTACTCGGTGTCCGGCCACGGATCGGGCCCGGTCTGTGACCATGTCGCGCCAGACGTGGCGTGAGCGCTTACAGGCCAGTCCCTGCGGGTGTGGCATGTCACGCATAGTCCGGAGAAATTGTTCGGCCGAACGAGAAACTTCCCAAACGAATCTTCGTGGGGATCGTGGCACGCCGTGCATTGCAGTTGTCCGGACTGGTCCAGTCTGACTGTGCTTGTCAAAGTCGACGGCGACGCCAGTTCTCCGTTGTCGATTGCCAGTGACTCGTCATAGACGAAAGACACCGGGTGATCGTCCGAAAGATCGGTCCCCAGCCTGGTATCGCCTTCCGGGAGGAAGCGTATGCCGCCAGCGAATGGAATTTCAGTCTGGCGTGATACCAATGCCCCCAATGCAACGGTACCGTCATGACAGCTCAGGCATAGTTTTGAGGCGCCGGTCGGCTGTCCGACAATTGCCTTGAGACTCGAACTTTGATACTGGGCGTATACGGCGGTTGAATCCTCGCGGTTCCACAACAGGCCGGTCGTGGTGCGCGCACGGTGTGGGGTGTGGCAATAAACGCAGATTTCCTGTTCAGTCGTCGACTGGATCGGTCCCGGTCCTGATACCGACAGGTTGTGCCTGGTGGTTGCGATGTCCGCATTTGCCGAGCCGGCAAGCAGCAAGGCGACTGCTATCCATGCATACTGGTAGCTGTTCCTGGGTAGCGTCATCATTGTGGTGGCCGACCGTCGTATTGGAATACCTGCACCCGCGAGTTGTAGCTGTCCGAGACATAAATCCGGTCGCTGCTATCGATGAAGATGTCATTCGGCAACCAGAACTCTCCAGCTGCGTGGCCAGCGGTGCCGAAAACGAGCAGCAACTCCCCGCCCCGGTTGAAGATCTGGACGTTATCGAATAACGCGTCAACGACGTAAATATTGTGGTCGCTATCAACCGCCACGCCCTTGGGTCTGGAGAAGGATCCCGGCCCATCACCGGCATCACCGAAGAAATCCCGGAAACCCAGATCGGAGCTCAAGATCTGGATCCTGAAATTCATTGCATCCGTTACGTATACTTCGCCGTCAGGTGCGAGCGCGATATGCGTTGGATAGTGCAGTGCATCGCGCTGGTCCCCATTGCGACCGGCGCGCTTCTTGAGCGTGAGATCGCGCGTATCAAATACAACAATTTCCGACGCAAGAGTGTCGACTACCAGCAACTCAGCAGTCTCTTGGCGCAGTGCGAGCCCCGTTGGCCGCATCAACTCACCCTTCCCGATCGACCTCAGGTACTTCTTGCCAAACGAATCGAATACATGCACCAGCCCTGTCGCTGAATCCGACACGTAAACGCGTCCCTTGCCGTCTGCGGTAATTCCAACGGGGTACTCGAAACCCTCCATGCGCTTTCCAGGAAACGAAGAATACCTGGAGCTACTTGAATCAAAAACGTGAATTTTCCGCTGCCCTGCGTCGACAACATACAATCGGCCGGCCGGATCGACATGTATGCCCTGCGGCCTGGAGATTCTTTCTGGCACCCCGCCCTTGATGAACCGCCAGATTCTGCCAAAGAAGCCACGACTGATTTTCGCATCCGCTGGAGTCGTTACCGAGTACAGGTAGCTGATCCTGGCCACCTGCGGTGGCGGTGGCCACTGCGGCGACAGGCCATTTTCCTCCGCAGTACAGTCACCCGCATTGCCGGCGCTGCCAACAAGGAGCAACGACACTGCCAGACACCGGATCCCGGATGCGACTTGCGTCATGCTCCTACCTGAACGTACGTGCAATATGCAATGTCACAAGCCTGCGGTCCCTCGTCTGAACGGTCAGTTCGTCCGATTCGTCAAGATCTTCGTAGCTCACAAAGCCGGACCAATCTCCATAAGACACCGACCATCTGGCCATCAGTCCATCGCTGCTGGTCCTCTGCGACTCCCCATCGATGTCCCGCGAGAACGCATCGACCTCAAGTCGGCCCCAGCGCCCCAAATCCCAGCGCAGATTTGCGGCAATTCCAACAGCGCGCGAATCGCTGCCTGATTCCCTGAAATCCGTCTCAGCATAGCTTGCAGAAGCGCCGAATGACATCGAATGGGGCCCCCGAAATGTGAACGCCTGCTGGATTCTCTTGCGTGTAAGAGGAGTTCTTACCGTGTCGCGCTGTTCATAATCTGCAGTGGTCGTGCTCCAGCGCCAGCGCAAACTTGCGCCGGCTCGCTGAATGCGGTCATTTGAGAGGTCGGCTGGTCGGGTTCCGGATATGAGGTCCTCATTTACCCTGCTGAAGTTGTAATGAAGGCGCAGCACCCGCCACAAATCCAGACTCGCACCGATGCGGAACGACTGCCGGTCAGCCTTGAACGCAGCCTGTGCCGCAAAGACATAGTCCACCAGCACCGTTTCGCCATCGGCAATGCCGCCGAAAAGACCTCGTTCAATCGCCACCGACTCGCCCACAACGGTCAGGATGTAATCGATCCCCGCGATGTAGGTCGTCACCCTCGTAATATCGGTGACCATGATCGTACCCAGGTCGATATTCGATCTCGCGAGAAACTCCGGCGCAGTGCCGACGAGCGTATGCGCCTCATTTAGAACCTGGCTCGTATCCGCATCAATGTTGTTGTCCTCAACCCGGTATGCGTAGCCATTGGTAATCGTCAGCATGCCGACCGGTATCTTTCGTATGTACCGGAAATCCAGGTCCGCCTCCCTGATGTCGATCTTGCCGTCATCGAAGTCGTCCCTGCTGGCGTAGAGCTCAAATCTGGTCGTCAGATTTTCGTACAACTGATGCTCAAGCGCCCCAGACACAAACTTCGCATCCGAGCCGAAATTATTGTTCTCCCGGGAATCGAACCGCGCCGTGTACTCCGATCGCAGGTTCTGGTTATGCTGAAGCATCAGTTGCTCAGACCACAGGAAACTCCTGCTATCAGACAACTCAGACTCGCTGTCCAGTCCAAAGATCGTTGAGCTAAGGCGGGCACGTGCGGAAAATGCATAGTTGCTGTTCGCATTCATCAGCAAGCGATGAACGTCAAATGTCTGGCCGTCGATCTGACGCAGTTGATCCACATACTCGCCCAGCAGGTTCAACTGGTGCCTGCTGGACGTATATGCACTTTCCAGCCTGACAATGTCGGAATTGTCCTCGGTCGAGAAGAAATTCTCGAATTTCGTATTGTTTCGCTCAAGAGTCACGGTCGTCGGAAAACGCTCGCTGTTGACCAGCCAGACGGTGCGCGCAATGTCGGTCTCCGTGACGTTGTCAGGTGACAAGGTACTGTTGAATTCATTTCGGCTTTGCCGCAGAAAGACCTTGAAAGAATTCAATTTTTGCCGAAGCACATGGGCGTCAATAAAGTAGCCGAGGAAGTTGGTGTCATCGTCGCGAAAAAACGCGTCGGTGGCAGCGGTTTCCTGTTGCTTCCATTGCGGGTCCAGGCCAAAGGAAAACAGGAGCAGGTCCGGGTGGTACAACCAGCCGTTGCCCCGAAGTTCCAGGCGCTGCCAGAACGTATCGGTTTGCTCGCTGCGCGGATCAACGCCAGGCGCCGAACGGTTTTCGTCCTTTGCCTGATATTCCAGAGACAACTTGATGACCGGCCGCTGCACCAGGTAGTCGATTTCCGCGCCCGCCGTCGGTGACACGAACATGGTGGCCACCATGATCACGAGCGGGTTTCGAATCACCGCTGCACCCCGAGGTCGCCGCCATACAGGAGCGTCAATTCCTGGGCATCCGATCTGAGCAGCTTGCTGGTTACCCCAACATGGGCATTGTGACAGTCGATACAGTCCTGCTCCGGGTCTACGGCATGAATTTGCGTGAGTGTCGCCGGATTGTGGCAGCCGCCGCAGAGCTCGCGATTGTCGGTCCTGAGCAACATATACCGTCGCAGTGACTGATGAGGGCTATGGCAAGCTGTGCACGCGCCAGCTGCTGCCGGAAGATGCTGTTTCAGATCGCTGTCGCGCGCGAACTCGACTCCATGCTGCGCATGACAGCTGACGCAAAGCTCGGACGGTGGCATTACAAGCCTGGACGACGCCGATACCGGGCTTGCGGAGGCAGGCCCCTGACCTGTCGCATCCCGGTTGCCAAGGAAACTTTTGGATTGGACCAGGCTGTGGCAGCGTTCGCATTCACCCGCGGCGTACGGCCCATGCTGCCAGTATCTGGAAATGGACGCCTCGCGGTGCCGTTGCTGGCGGGCAATTTGCTCGGCGTTCGCGGGCTGCTGCGGCTCAGGCGATCCACTTTCGTCCGTTGCGGGTTCTCCTTGCAGTGGCGGGACACCGGTGAAGACAACCGTCTTGATCCTGTAGCGCGCCTCCGCGCTGCATCCAGCTAGAACGCACGCAACGGCAAGTATGAACATGACAGGCAGCCGCATGATCTGGCCTCAACCTCATGGTTGTGCGGTTGATGGCCCGACGGTCTTGCTGTTCCCGACATAGCTGCCAAACGCGTACACGTTGATCTTGAACGGGCCGGCCTGATTGGTGACGTAGATCAAATACTCCGCCCGGAAATCTGGATCGAGAAACCTGGAGAAATATGCAAGATTGTCGTAGTCGATATGTATGCCGGCCGGCAGCCAGGTACCGCCATTGACGGAACCAAACTTTCCGAACGGCATCAGCGCATGGCCAGTTGTGACATCGAAGATCTGCACGATCTCGAATGCGCTGTCCACGACATAAAGATGCCCGTCCCGATCCACGTCGATGCCCTTGGGCCGCGGCATTGCTCCCGGAAAGTCTCCCGGTTCACCAATTGTGCGAACGAATGTTCCGGCGGCATCGAATTTCTGTACGCGAAAATTCAGAAAGTCGGTTACAAAGAAATTGCCGTCATCGTCAATTGCCAGGTGGGTCGGGAATCGGAATGTTCCCTCGCTCTCGCCCTGGCCTCCAATCGTTTCGATGACTGCACCGGAGCTGCGATCGAAAATCCTTATGCTTTCCGTGCCGACATCGGCGGCAAACACCCGATCGCCGAATGCAACGACATCGATGGGTTTGAACTCCGGGCCGGCTTCGTACACCCGGAAGAAGGCATCCATCTGGTCGAAAACCAGTATCGCGCCGCGTTCCCGGTCCGCAATGAACTTGTAACCGGCGGCATCCACAAATATGCCGCCGGGATTCGATAATGATCCGCCGGCGCGGTTATCGACGAGTTCCATGCGCTTGTTTTCAAGATCGACGACAACAATCCGGCGAAAAGTCTTGTCTGACACGTAGAGCCTGCCATTCGTATGATCCAGGTCCCATGGTCTTGCAAGCGCCATGATCGAATCAGACTTGCCGGTCACGAATTCCCTGAACCGGTTCCTTTCGACACCGATGTCCTCTTCGCTTGTAATCGACGTCAGAAACTGGATTCTTGGCGCATCCGGCAGACTGGGATAGAAAACCGTCTGCGTCTGTTCTCGTACAGGCATGGGCGAGCAGCCAGCGACGAGCAGCAGGATCACAGCCGCACACCCCGCAATTCGTCGGTCAGATTCCGAGTGTTTATGCTTTTTCATATCCAGACTATTTCCATTGACCTGATGCGTTTTCATTTATCGACTCTTGCCGGTTTCGATTCCCGAATATCGGCAAGATATTCTGCCGCAGCCCTGATGTCCCTTGCGCCCAGTACCTTCATCGCAACCATCATCGGGACTCGACCGATGGCCGCGGTGATGTCTTCCAGAGACGCGGAAGTGATGTTGGGCCCGACCAGTCCGGTTGCGTCGGGACCGTGGCATGCCGCGCAATTCTGCTGGAATACCGCCTCGCCATCCGGCAGCGCCGTCATGGGCAATACTGGCGTAGCTTCAGCCAGGCCGTGAATGTAATCACCGACTGCGTTGAGTTGCGTTTCCGTAGACGATTTCACGCCGACCATCATCGGTACCCGGGCGACTGCGGCTTTCACGTCGTCGACCGTGTGGCCCCTGATGTCCGGTCCGATATGGCCGCTGGCGTCCTCACCATGGCAGGCCGAGCAGGTGACAGCAAAGAACGCCATGCCGTCGACATGCTCGTCCGCTGCCATGGCCGTTTCTCCCACGTCGAGGCTGACAAGGTACCGGCTTACCGCCGCAATCTCGGCGGACCCAAGCGTCCTCAATCCCGCCATCATCGGCACGCGACCGAGCGCATCGTTGATCTTGCTTGTTGACATGCCGCGTATCGGCGGTCCGATCTGGCCCTTGGCATCAGGGCCATGGCAGCCACTGCAATTCATCGAAAACACGACCTTGCCATCCGGAGCTTCTGCTGCAACAGTGCCCGCCGACTCCGTGGTCTCCTCGCCCAGACCACTCAGGTAGCCCCCGATTGCGTCTATTGAACCGGCGCTCAATGACTTCATCGCCACCATCATGGGGACCCGGCCGATGGCACTCGCTATCACTGAGCCGGTTACGCCGCGTATTGAAGGACCAATCCTGCCGCTCGCGTCCGCGCCGTGGCATCCGGCGCAGTTCGTCGAAAACAGTACCATGCCGTCCGATGCGCCCTCCGGCAAGGCGACCACTGGCGTTCCAGCCGGAAGGGAGTCCACAATCGCCTGTAGATCAGCCGCATCAAGCGACGCCAGGTCTGCCATCAGATTGACGCGGCCTGTCGCCGCCATGACCCGATCAATCGTCGCGCCCTTTATCGGCGGACCAATTTTTCCCTCAGCGTCCGCGCCGTGACAACCGGCGCAACGCTGCAGAAAAAGCGTCTTCCCGTCATGCTCAACCGACGCCCGCTTCAATTCTGCGGGGCTGGCGTCAACTCCCTCAGGAGGCGTGACCATGAACGCATTGTCCACCGGATCAATGCGATCGTATCGGACCGGTCGGTGGCACGATGGCTCACAGGTACCGCCAGTCCCGGTTTTCGCAAACTTCTTGATGCCGACGTTTTGTTCGCCAAGAAATGTCTCGGTGGCGATCTGCGCTTCGAGGCCGGAGGCATGCTGGTGGTGGCAGGCACGGCACCCCCTGCCTTTGTCCCGATCAACATGCCGGTTATGAAGATTCAGGTTGCCGTTGCGAAATTTTGTAGCAGTCAGTGTCCGCGGCTCGGTAAACGTCGACTCCCCATGACACATGAGACAGAAGTACTTTTCAGATTTGAAATTCGTATAGAAGGCCTGCGAGTATGGCCGCCGTTGCAAGCGTATGTTGTCGGACGCGTGCGGGTCATGGCACAAGAGGCAGTCTCCCCTTGCGAATGGCGGATGCTGCCTCAGTGACTTGTCGATGAATGCCGGCTCTACCGCCCGCAGCGTCCGGCCCTGGTGGTCGATCTGGTCCTGGTTATGACAACCAAAACATAGTTGCGGTACTTCTTTGACCAGGTGGTCATCAATGTTCGAGCTATGCGGATCGTGGCAGGCCGTGCAACGACCTTGCGCAACCGGACCGTGAACCGTCCGCGCCCCGTCCGGCACGATCTTGTTGTGGCAAGTGACGCAAAGCGCTTCCGGGGGGAACTTGAGGTGCCCCGAATACTGTGATTCATGCGCGCTATGACAGAACGTGCAAAGACCCAGATCCGCGGGAGGGTGTTTATACGCGCGCTGTGTCAGCCGCGCGTGGCAGCCGGTACATAACTCTCCGCCGCTTGCGGCGTCGCGAAATTCATGTTTGCCTGGATCATCGGCAACATGACAGGCATTACAAAGCTTTTGATCGGGGCCGCCATCATGCACCCCCGAGCCTCCCAGGAGATTCGTGTGGCAAGAGGCACCTGCGCATGACTCCCCGGCAGATAGGGTCATGTCCGCTGAGGCGATACTCGCTGCAACAAACAGCATGATCCCCGCAGCGATTCGTTTCCTGCCAACGCCGCGGTCCGCTGTCACTGTTGCTGCCTTGGGTATTGGTCGTGTGAGGCCCTGGTCGACTATACCCCCTGGTCGCACGCAAACGTTCTACCGGCCGGTATTACCCGGCCGATAGATCATTCAATAACCCCACTACTTACGGTGGCAGGTCAGGCAGAGTCCCGACGCGGGCGTTGTGTTTGACACTCTCAGCAAGTGAGTGCCCGCTACCGCTTCCCCGATTCCGTCATGAACGTCATGACATGAGCTGCACTGGACTTTGAAGCCGACCGCCGTTGGCTCGAGAACATCCTGAATAGTTCCGGTCCCCATCGCATTGGACTTCGGATTCAATCCTGAATCTGCAATCTCATCATAGACAATTGACAGCGGGTGCGTGCCAGTCAGGTTGGTATTGGCACCGATGTCCGGTACGCTGCCACCCGGAATCTGGAAGCCCGCATCGAAGTCATCGATCCACGTGGTGGCCACTCCGCTGGACGAGCCCGCAGCACCGCTGTTTCTGTCGAACTGATCGATGCCGATTGTTCCGTCGTGGCAACCGAGACACAGTTTTGCGACGCCGGTCGGCTCACCGTCGAAAGCACCATCGATAAAGTTCGCGAACGTCGGATTCGAAAGACCTTCCTCGGCGTACATCTGGTAAGTGGCAGCACTCAGCTGATGATTCCACAGCAGGCCGTTCGAGAATAACTCGTAGTTTCGGTCGTGATCGTGTGGAACATGACACACCCTGCATATCTCGTGCCTGAAGTTCCACGTTGCGGTTGAAAAGTCATGTGGACTCCCCACAATGCCGGCACCATTGCCATCCGCGCTGGCGGCGCCTGATGCAAGAAGCGCTACCCCCCCAATGAGGACGAGCATCAAGCGTTCCCTGTTCATAGCAACCTCCCAGCTGATTATTGCTGACCTACAAGCTTGGCCATTTTCCAGTTCAGCATCGAGTCTATCTATAAGTACATGTACCTAGTGCATGTGCAAAGAGATTTGCGTAGAGGCCCTTACCTTTCCGCGACGACGTTGCATAACATAATGCGCGACCTGGCGCA
>Ga0214473_10011680_pt1 | contig 10318 bp, 9 predicted proteins | sample RVTome_7_FD_203509 | JGI IMG/M metagenome (GOLD analysis project Ga0214473, IMG submission 203509) | Soil microbial communities from uranium-contaminated site in the Upper Colorado River Basin, Wyoming, United States - RVT98D197 | ecosystem: Environmental > Terrestrial > Soil > Contaminated >... | reverse complement strand
ATACTTTTTTTGAATAACAATCTTATTTACATTGTAACAAAATTTGACAAAAGCAAAATTAGGCACTACTTTAAATATACAAACTATCAATTCGCGTGCGCAGCCCGGCATTATCGCGATAAGTGATAACGCGGGGTGGGAAGTGCGGTGAGATTCCGCGACAGTCCCGCTACTGTAATGCTTTTTGCGGAGCAAAAAGCATTACCCTGAGCGAACCCCGATAGACCAATCCTATCGCGGGAGAGTCGAAGGGTAATGTTACTCCACATTGAGACGAGCCAGAAAACCAGCACGCCTTCCTGCCGATTCCGGGGAAGAACGGCAGCAAGTTTCCCGAGGAGGAACCATGCGACAGCGTGCGTCAGCTCGTCATATAGGCGTCTTAATGTTAGGCGCTATTTTTGTTGTGTTGAGCGGCTTCGTCCCGGCCAAAGCTCAGGGAGTGGAGGTTGAGGAATCTCTAGAGTATATAATCGCGCATCAGGATGCGATAAGTGGTGGCATTAAAGAGGAGGGACAGGATACGGCGAGCACTATCGTCAGTGCTTGGGGAGCCATCGCTTTCGCCGCCGCCGGTTTTGACGCCGATACCGTCGGTGAGCTAAGCTTGGGAAGTTATCTCGAGAGCACAGCGTGCCAGCTCACAAGCGTAACCGATATCGAACGAACTATAATAGTCGCCGCGGCAGCGAATAAAAACCCGCGTTCTTACGGCGGCTGCGATTTGGCCGAAAAGCTGGAAAGCCATGTCCATACCGATACCGGCATTATCGGAAGTGACCTTATTAGTACGATTTTTGGTATCCTAGCACTCCACTCTTACGATACCCCCATACCAATAACATCGACTAGTTATGTCGTCGGCCAACAGAAAGCCGATGGCGGGTGGGACTCCGGCGGGGGCACCGAAGCCAATATCACCGGCCAAGCCATTATGGCGCTTGCCGCCGCCGATTACGACAAACAATCACCTGCCATTGCCAATGCCAAGCAATATCTCAAAAATCTCCAAACTGACGATGGCGGCATCAAGTACGATGCCAGCGTTTGGACATCCGCATCCGATGCTTTTTCCGATGCCTATGTCTTGCAAGCTATCTACGCCCTTGGCGAATCTCCCCAAGACGCGTATTGGCAAATTAACAACCGAACTATTCTTGACGACCTGTCATCTCTCCGCCAGACGGACGGTTCGTACAATTTCTCGTCCGTTTGGGGAGCTATGAACCCCGTCTGGACTACCGCCGTTGTCGTTCCGGCGCTTGAAGGAAAACCGCTCGGCTGGCATGGCGGCAGTTTAATGCCGTATAATACTACCGAATTTTCCGCCTCGCCGTCGCCGTCCGAACCGACAACAATCACCGCAACCGTAGCACCGCCCATAGCCCAAGAACTAGCGATACAGGATACCAACAAGGACTCATCTCGACCAAGTAACGATTCAATTACCCCCACAGCCAATTCATTAAAAACTCTTACCGCTGAAATTCCGCCATCGGTAGTAGATGAAAAGGAAATACCCACAAACAACGTCGAAGTTCTGGGCATTGCTAGCGAGACCTCCGACACGCCAAATATACCGACTAAGATACTTGTAATTGCCACGTTGGCAATAGGCGGCTTATTGCTTGGCGCGGGGCTGTCTGTTGCATCTCGGCGGTACGCGAAACTCCTTGTTTTGATACTACTTCTGCCGGCCGTGATGTTGCCATCGGCCGCCCAGGCGGCCCGCGCCGGTTTGGTAGTTCTTAATGGCAGTGGTGTTACTACACGCACGTGCGTTAGCTTTAGTGAACCAATCATATCAGGCCTCGAATTACTGGAGCGCGGTGGCTTGAATCCGGTGCTTGATAATGGTTTCGTCGTTTCTATTGCCGGCGAACGCGCCAAATCTTTTAATGACATTGGCGCCCAGGACGACTATTGGTCGTATTGGTATATCGACGCGAGTAAGTGGCAATACTCCCCCCTCGGCGCGTCGTACAAGCAAGTTCACGACGGTGAAGTAAATGGCTGGCAAAGAGGCGGCAGCACGCTATTGCTGGCGCCGGTAACATTCGACACAATCTGCCCACCCATTGAATCTCAAACAGCCAATATCACTCCCCCGCCACCCGCTGTAATATCCCAAAGTAATACTAATCCCTCTTCCCCAGCTAAAGATACAAAAACTAAAACCGATGCGGCTTCAACAGCACCGCAACCCTCCGCAACCCCTGACACATCGGCTATTCAAGATACGGAAACAACCCAACCCCTTGTCGCCGGCGCTGAAAGCGCCAATCGAGATACAAGAAATATTACCGTAGTATTAGTTGTTGTAGCAAGTATAATTGCCGGCTACTCCGCCCACAGATTCATTCGTCTCCCGTAGGCCACGCTTTCCTGTCCGCATCACTCCGCAAAGCGTTGCGGGCGGGAGCATGGTGGTCGTTACTGGACTCGAACCAGTGACCTTCCCGACGTAACGTCGGGACGCTCTAACGTTATTATAATATGGTGGATCCGAGTGGATTCGAACCACCGACATCCGCGATGTGAACGCGGCGCTCTGCCGCTGAGCTACGGATCCCCATGTATTGCAAATAGCTAATTAGAGTTTATTATGAAAGTGTAACACAACCAAGACGGGAGATAAAGATGGCTGCTGAATTGGACGCGTACACTCGCGGTAAACAAAAAGAACTGCTCAAAGAAAAGGCGCGGCTTGACAAGGAAATTGCCAGAATATCCAAGTATCAAGATATCGGCTCAAGCAGTGATGACAATGCCCAAGAGGTGGAAATCGTCGGAGAAAATGTCGCTTTGGATGATGACCTCAAAAGGGAAAAAAAGGAAGTCGAAGCGGCCCTAAAGCGTATCGAAAAAGGCACCTACGGCATATGCTTAAAATGCCGCAAATCCATTAACAAACCGCGGCTCAACGCTTATCCGGCCGCCGCCTATTGCCGCGACCATTCAAAATGAAGTGGTTAATTGCCGCAATTTTTCTCGTTTTGGTCCAAATACTACACTGGTATCTCCGGGTGCATCCGTCCTCGGGCGTTATTCTAAATACCCAAGGACCGTGGAGCTTACCCTTGCCTAATTGGGTGATGGTTATTATCGCGCTCGTAATTATTGCCGCCACCGCCTGGGTAGGATGTAGATGCAAACCCGCGTGGCCCTGGCCCCTGCTTTTCATTATCGCGAGCGGCCTAAGCAATCTCGCCGACCGGCTCCGCTTGGGCGGCGTTATTGATTACATAGACCTGCGCGTTTGGCCGATTTTCAACGTACCCGATGCCGTTATGTTCCTGGCGATAATATATTTTATTATACCTCAAACGATTCGCCGTAGCGGGCAATCCGCGCGCTAAGAGCGAAGTCCTCTTTTACTTTGCCTTGCAGTCCCGCGAGAGCGACCTGGTCGCCGTGGACCAAATAAAGCTGGGGCGGTTTAGGATTAAATTTCCCAAGCCAGGCGAGGAGCTGGGTTTGGTCGGCATGGGCGCTGTAAGATTCTATTTTTACGACCTGGCATCGCAGAGGCACACGGCGGCCGTCGACCACAACGGTACGCTCTTTATTCTGCACGTGTCTCCCCACTGTGCCTTCCACCTGATAACCGACAATGAGCACCGTGCTGCGCGGGTCGGGCAGGATTCTTTTTAGGTGGTGGACAACGCGGCCGCCGTTCATCATACCGCTGCCGGCAATGATAATTTTTGGTCCGGGCAAGGCGTTAATTTGCTTTGACTCCTCCGATGAGTCGGTAAATTTCAGACGGTTAAATTCAAACGGGTCATCGCCCTTGCCGTAATGTTGGAGCAATTCCTCGCTCAAATAGTTCTTATGTTTTTTAAAAACATTGATAACGTCAATCGCCATCGGACTATCGAGAAAAACCGGTACTTCGGGCACCGCGCCGCTCTCCACCAAGTCGTTTAGGTCGTAAATTAAATTCTGGCTGCGCTCGATGGCAAAGGCCGGTATGAGGAGCGCGGCTTTCCTTTTTATGACGTCCAAGATGATATTCTTGAGCATTTGCTGGTCCGATTCCGTGGCGGTGTGGATGCGGTCTCCGTAGGTTGATTCCATAATCACCGCGTCGGCGGGGCCCGGGTAAACCGTATCTTGAACCATCTCGTTTGTCGTATTGCCAAGATCGCCGGAAACTACCAAACTACTGCCGCCCTCGCTTATATTCACCGATGCCGAACCCAGAATGTGCCCCGCGTCGAACAATTTTACCTGCGCCGCGCCAACCCTCACCGGCTGATTGTAGTTCGCCACCTGAAAGAGTTCCAACGCCCCCCGAGCATCCTCCTCGCTGTAAAGCGGTTCGCGCCGGTCCATACGCGCGTGGTCGGCAAGTATGCGCGCGTTATCCTGCCAGAGGATAGCTGCCAGGTCTTTGGTAGGCGGAGTCGCGATAATTTTACCCCGAAAGCCGCTTTTGTAATAAGCCGGCAAACGTCCGCAATGGTCCAAGTGCCCGTGAGTGAGAATGATGTATGAAATCTTCGGCCAATCAAGCGGCGGCAGTTCGTAATTCTTTTTCATAGAGTCGGCGTCTTGGTAAAAGCCGGCATCCACCAAGAGCTCCGTTTCGTCACGAAGTATAATATGATAACAGGAACCGGTTACTTCTCCGGCCGCCCCATAGAAAGTTACCTTCATAACTACATTTTACCAGATGTAACTTGATTTTAAGTATTGAATGCAAGTTTCCAGAAGAGCTCAAAATATAATCAACTTTTATTCTAGCCATAAAGCCATAAGAGCTGTAATAGCTGTAGGCTGTTTCACACTATAAGCTTCTAGGGCTTTACGGCTTAGTTCGCCCTGCAAGGCGAACTACTTCACTAATAGTACGACCCTGTCAAACTCGTCCGGGTGTTTGACGGCGAGCTCGGCGAGAACTTTTCGGTCGAGTTTAACATCCGACTTATTGAGTTTGTTGATAAATTTGTTGTACGCAATATCGTGCTTTTTGAGCGCGGCATTGATAGTGGTAATCCAACCGCGGCGCGCCACACGTTTTTTGTTGCGGCTGTCGCGATAGCGGTTTTCCGCCGCCTGCAAAACGGCCTGTTTGGCGTGGCGGAACACGCTTTTGCGGCCATGGCGGTAGCCCTTGGTTGCTTTGAGAATTTTTTTATGTTTGGCGTGAGCCGTCACGCCGCGTTTTACTCTCGCCATAATCTAAATTTATATATTATATTTAACCAATCTCTTTTGGTCAGCGCCGTGAAGGACTCGGCTGTTTTTTGCCGAGGTTCGGCGGCGCTTGGATTTATTACTCGCCAGATGTTGCGCGCTCATAGACATAACCATCACCTTTTTGTGGCGGGTAATTTTATTTATTCTCTTGAGTACCGATTTGGGTAATTTTATTTTATTCTTCATCTTACTTTTTTATAACGGCTATATATCTTGGCCCCAACCTCTGCGGCGGGCTCTCATAACCTGCTTCCAATATATTCTTAAAATTATTGATTTTTTCAGTGGCTTTCTCTCGAAACAGCATTTGACGGCCGGTTAGTTTCAAGGATATTTTGACCTTATTGCCTTCTTCCAGGAAACGTTTGGCCTGGTTGACTCTAACCTTCCAATCATGCTCGCCTATCTCAAGCGAGAGCCGCACTTCTTTAACCTCACCACCCCTTTTCTGCTTACCGCGCTTTTTATCCAACTCGTAGCGGTACTTGCTATAATCCATAATTTTTGCCACCGGCGGACGGCTATTGGGGCCAATTTCAACCAAATCAAGGTCGCGCTCTTCAGCAAACTGAAGTGCTTCGAAGGTGCTTTTTAGCCCTAATTGTTTGCCACTATCATCAATCACCAGCAACTCTGGCACTGTAATCTCGCGATTTACTCTGTTCTCGATTATTCTGGCTCCTTTTTCTTTTCTTCTGCCCTTGGTGTAAATCTATCACGTTTAACGATTAATTTCAAGGCCCTGGGCATTTTATAAGCAACTATCGGTGTTCTGGCGACCACGGTTTTCTCAACCAGCACCGGCAATACCGCCTCGCCGGAGACGCGCAAGATTTTCGCCCTAAATAAGCTTATGCCTTTGTCCTGAACATCGCGGTTGTTGGTGAGCCAAGACACCCAACGGTCAACAAAGCCCTTCGCGTGCTGACTATTATAGAAGTTGAAAGTCAAGTCGGAGTAAATTGCCATATCGGTAATTTCCGCCTCGCTTTCCCAGCGGTCTGCTTTTATGGTTACTCTCGTGGGACGCGCGACGCGAATCTCCGCACTCGTTAGAAAATAACTCGCTCCCTCAATGTACCCGACGTCAACAGTAGTAAAACGGCGATATTTCAGGGCTTCGCAGGCCTCTTGAATGTTTTGGAGACGGAGGCGCTCCCGAAGGGACGACTCCTTGTCTGTCGGCACGGCGCCGAAAACAATATCTCGGTGCAAGCCGCGCTCGAGAGTTTTTATTGTATTGACCACTCTGTTTATATGGTCTTCGCTGCCAACCGCCACAACTGTGCCCATTCCTTTGCGCAAACCCATATCTACCAGTTCCTCGGCGCTCCTGGCGGGCGAAGACACACAGAACTCGCCGACTATTCCAAAGTCGGTGAGAATCATCTTCACTTTATCATTTACTTTGCGGTCTACACTGGAGTGTGGCTGCTCAAAAACATAATAATACATAGAATAAACGGGCTCTTTTTGTCCTTATTAGCCGACTAAAGAGCTCAAAATACAATTATTCCTCGTCAACTTCCACTTTCACCTCTTCATCCCCGTCTTCCGATTCTTCATCTGTCTCATCGCTTTGTTCAATAACGGGCATATCCTCGTCGCTCGAGTCGCTCGAGGCCTGACCTTGTTCATCCGAGATAATATCACTCTTGCCAATAAAGCGAGCTCCCGAATGGATGATAAGGTCTTTGGTTTGAATGTTGCCATCAACGCGTCCGGAAGGATGAATTTCCAGTTTATCGAGTGCCCTGACCATACCTTCGACAACGCCCGAAACGCTGACGGCCTGCGCCGTCACCGGCCCCTTAATATTGGCGGTTTCATCGACAACAATGTTCTGGTCCGATACCACCTCGCCTTCAACCGTGCCGTGAATCACGATATCGTTCGTATCCTTGAGGGTTCCCGTGAGCTTAACATTCGATCCAACGATCGTATGGATTTCATTTTCTTTCATACGCCTCCTCCGCCTCCCTAATTATTTATGATAAAAAATAAGCCAGCAATTCTAACATAACCCTACATACCTTAATGTTGTCAAGTAGCTGGCACGCACGCTAAAACGCTCTAAAATACGCGAAAGCTTCACGCGAAAGGCAAATAATATGTCATTGCGAGGCCTGGCGAAGCAATCTCTTAATATTTGGATTTCGCCGTCAACTATATTGCTTTCCCTTGACAAATCTGGTACACTTTTTCCGTTTACTAATATTTCTCTTATGACGGAAGCTATCAAAATCCGAGGCGCGCGGACAAACAATCTCAAGAATATCAACGTTGATATTCCTAAAAATACTCTGACGGTTATTACCGGTTTATCAGGTTCGGGCAAGTCCAGTTTGGCCTTCGATACCATTTACGCCGAAGGCCAGCGCCGCTATGTCGAAAATCTATCAACATATGCCAAACAAATTCTCGGTGTTCTCAATAAGCCGGATATTGATAGCGCCGAGGGGCTGAATCCCGCCATTGCCATTGACCAAAAGTCCATCAGCCGCTCACCCCGTTCTACCGTGGGAACGTTAACGGAAATTTACGATTACCTGCGCCTGCTTTTTGCCCGCGCCGGCCAACCCCACTGCCCCATCTGCCGGAAACCACTGGCCAAAAATACTCGACGCGAAATATTTGATTTTGCCATTTCGGGTGTCAATGGTACAAGCGGTGAAATTCTTATCCTCTCCCCTGTCGCTGAAAATGAAAAATCAGTTTCAAAGCTCTTAAAAATTGCCCAAAAGCTCAAGAATTCCAAATATACCCGAAGTCGCATTGACGGCAAGTTCCTTGACAGAGAAGATTTGACCTCGCTCGACCTTGACCCGGGCAGCGCGCACAATGTTGAAATCGTGATAGACAGCTTTCAGACCAGCGACTTAAAAAAAAGCGAGGAGGTAACACGGCTCAAAAAAGCCATTGAAAAAAGCTTGGTCTTCGGCGGCGGTAAAACATCAATTTATATATCGGCTAAAAAGACGAATTTGGCATTTTCTGAAAACTTTACTTGTCCCATGGGGCACATTACCCTGCCCGAGATAAGCCCGCGCCTCTTTTCCTTTAACAGCCCGCAGGGCGCTTGCCCCGATTGCCACGGCTTGGGTCTCAAAAAAGTCATTGACCCCAATTTAGTCATACCCAATCAGCGGCTGACTTTGGCGGAGGGGGCCATACGGCCATGGGCTAGGATGACCAATCAAACCGCTTGGTACGATAAAACTCTCCAGGGGCTGTCGAGGCGGCATAACTTTAGCTTAAATACGCCGGTGGTAGAATTATCCGACCAAGCAAAGTCATTTGTTCTTTTCGGTGATGATAATTTCGAAGGTGTTGTCCAAAACCTCGAACGCCGCTATTTGGAAACGGATTCTGAATATCTTAGAACGACGATTGAAAAATATATGGTCGAGAAACTCTGTTCGAGCTGCCACGGCAAAAGATTAAGAATTGACGCTCTTGGCGTTCAAGTAGCGGATAAAAACATAACGGAAATAAATAGTATGTCCGTGACGGACGCAAGAAAGTTTATATCAAAAATGAAATTGCCAGCCGAGCCGGCGCGCATTGCCCGTCCCATTGTCCATGAGATTGTCACCCGCCTTGGTTTTTTAGAGGAGGTGGGACTCGCTTATTTAACCCTAGATCGTCAGGCCGACTCCCTCGCGGGCGGTGAGGCCCAGCGCATACGGCTCGCGACGCAACTCTGCGGCAGCTTGTCGGGTGTTCTTTACATCCTAGACGAACCGTCTATCGGACTTCATCCCAGCGACACCGCCAAGCTCATCGAAACGCTTAAAATGCTGCGCGACAAGGGCAATACCGTCATCGTCGTTGAACACGATGAATCGATTATCAGAGCTGCCGATTATATTATCGACATCGGTCCTCTGGCCGGCCTGGCCGGCGGCGAGGTTTTGGCGGCGGGCAAACTCGCGAACGTTCTGAAGAGTAAGAAGTCCCTCACCGCCGCTTACCTCTCCGGTAAAAAGAGTATCAATGTCCCATCAATACGACGCGCGCACCTACCCAAGCTTGCCATTGAAATAGTCGGCGCCACTGGATTTAACTTGAAAAACATCGACGCCCATATTCCGGCAGGACTTTTAGTGTGCGTTACGGGTGTCTCCGGCAGCGGCAAATCGACTCTTATTTACGAAATCTTGGGCAAGAAAGTCGCTCAACACTTTTACCGCGCTAAAGCTATCCCCGGACGGCATAAAGATATCCGGGGCCTGGAGCTATTCAATAAAGCTATTAACATCGACCAGTCGGCTATCGGACGCACGCCGCGCAGCAACCTGGCGACCTATACCGGGCTTTTTGGCCCCATTCGCGAACTCTTTGCCGCCCAGAGCGACGCTAAGCTTAAGGGCTTCACATTAAGCCATTTTAGTTTTAACCTTAGGGGCGGACGGTGCGAGAATTGCCATGGTGACGGTCTCATAAAAGTTGAGATGCACTTTTTACCCGATGTCTACATCCCCTGTGAAGAGTGCCACGGCAAACGCTATAACAGCGAAGCTCTTGAAATTACCTACAAGGATAGAACTATTTCCGAGATTCTTGATATGACCGTTGATACTGCCAGCGGATTTTTTAGGGATACAAAGCAAATTGCCTGCAAGTTGCAAATATTACAGATGGTGGGACTCGGCTATGTGCCGCTCGGACAATCCGCCACCACCCTTTCGGGCGGCGAGGCGCAACGCATAAAATTGGCGACTGAATTAAGCCGCAATGACACCGGTAAAACCCTCTATATTCTCGACGAACCGACGACTGGTCTGCACTTTGAAGACACCTCTAAACTGCTGGCTGTTCTCCAGAAATTGGTAGACAGGGGCAATACGGTTCTAGTGATTGAGCACAACCTCGATGTCATAAAATCAGCTGATTGGCTTATAGATATGGGTCCGGGGGGAGGCGACTTGGGCGGCGAAATTGTCGCCACCGGCACTCCCGAGGAGGTCGCGAAAAACTCCGAATCCCTTACCGGCCAGTTCCTCGAAAAAACCCTAAAGTAAATTACTAATTTACGTGAATTAAATAACTCAACAGGTGTAATTAAATATTGTTGTGTCATTGCGAGGCTTGGCGAAGCAATCTGGGCCCA
>Ga0214473_10011679_pt1 | contig 10318 bp, 3 predicted proteins | sample RVTome_7_FD_203509 | JGI IMG/M metagenome (GOLD analysis project Ga0214473, IMG submission 203509) | Soil microbial communities from uranium-contaminated site in the Upper Colorado River Basin, Wyoming, United States - RVT98D197 | ecosystem: Environmental > Terrestrial > Soil > Contaminated >... | reverse complement strand
TATCTCTATGAGAAACATTGTCAAACGTTATCAAGGTAAGTGGTTTAAATGGTATTTGGTCATTGTCGTTTTTCTGTTTGGTTTATTTCTTCAATCCGGCGTTTATGCTCAGCCATCATTAAGTGTAGTAGGCGTGAACAAAGACGGAACGACTACTACACCAATCGCCGGCGGTTACCGTTGGTTGATAGAGGAGGACCTTACCTATCACGTCCAAATTGACCCGGTGACCGGGAAGCCGATCCCTGATCCCAACACTTTGTCAGTTGGGTTTCACAGAAGCTATATGCCTGTGGTGGCCAAAGGGGATGAAACAACGCCGCCTCCCGCTCTCAACCCGACTAAACACTACTTCATATCCGTTGTTCCAAAAGCCACAGGTAGCTACACTATCGGAGGAGCTCCTATTGCACCTGGTCAACAGAATGTAACTGTCTATGTCAACAAGCTCCCCCTCCCAACTGCCCAGATTACTATCTTCGTCTTCGAGGACACCGCCCCCATCAACAATGCGCCGGATCTTCCAGAAGAGCTGGGTCTTCCAGGTTTCCAGATCATATTGGAGGATGCGGGCGGCCGGTATGGTATCTCAGCAGGCGTACAGACTCAAGACGCATTCGGGAATCCTCTTGGCGCCGTGTATCAACGGGCCGCTAATGGGAACTTCATTTTGGATGGAAATGGTAATCCTATTGTCGCCACGGACAAAAACGGCAATCCCATCGTAAAACCACTCGTGACAGGAGCCTGTCCTGGTCCGGAATGTGGGCTGCTCACAATTAAGAACCTTTCACCTGGGAAGTATGGTGTCTCGGTTGTGCCTCCAGCGGGTCAGGGATGGCAACAGACTTCCACTATCGAGGGCACCAAGATCATTGACGCCTGGGTGAAGGCGAACGAGCCACCTTTTTTTGCGGAGTTCGGCCCCCCGGGATTCCATGTCTTCATCGGGTTTGTCAAACCTTTTGCCGACGCAACAGTGCTTACCGGTGGAAGTACGATCTCTGGAAAGGTTGTTAACACCCATCTCTCCCGGCCTCCGGATAGCGCCTTTTACAACGGCGCAGCCTTCGAGCATACGACCCCCTGGGTCGGATTGAACGACAATGCCGGAATGCCAGGAATAAGCAAAGGCGTATATGCGACGAGAACGGTTGATGGGAGCTTTTCCATCCCTAACGTCCCTCCAGGCAACTACCAGCTCGTTGTCTGGGATGACAACCTTGACCTCATTTTCGCATTTCAGGGTATAACGGTGAATCCGGGCGGTAGTTGTACCACATTAAATGGAAGCTGTAACCTCGTGGAGGTTCCTGTCTTTAACTGGTTCACTGCACAAGAGCACTTCGTGTTTTCTGATGATGGCGGTGGAAATCCCGCAAATGCCAACAATGGTTTCTGGGATTCAGGCGAAACAGGCCTGGCTAACCAGAACATCAACATCCGCTGGCGCGATGGAACAATCAATCAGGCAGCTCCGACCGACGGAACTGGATTCGTCCCCTTTGATGAGGTCTTTCCCTTCTTCGCCTGGCAGGTAGCTGAAGTAGACTTCACAAGATTCAAAGCCACAGGTGTTACGGTCGTCGTAGATAATGGCGGAGCGATTAATCCTGCTGACCCTTGGAGTTTTGGCGGCCAATTAAATCCACAACCACAGTCTGAAAACGCAGGATTACCTTACCGCACCGAAGTCGGACCTGTATTGACACAGGCTTTTCAGAGCTTCCTTGGTCAAAAGAACGTGATGATCTGGGGCAAAAACGCCTACGCCCCTGGTGAGAACGGCGGGATCGCCGGAATTGTATATTATGATACAACGCGCGCTGAGGACGATCCACGCTACAATTTCCCAGAGGTCTGGTCACCAGGAATTCCGGGAGTAACTGTTAAATTGTGGAACAAAGATAAAACAATGTTACTCAATGAGACAACTACCGACAGCTGGGACGCTACCCCGCCAACAGGCTGTCAGGGTGAAATTTTCATGTTTGATCCTGATGGTCCTGGACCGTTACCAGCGGTCGCCAAGGATTGCTACGATGGAATGCGTGTCTGGAACCAAGTACGTCCGGGTATATTCGATGGTGGCTATGCTTTTACGACAGCTTTCGCCGCTGACGACGGTACCGGGAACCCGGTTGTGGATCCGATTACAGGGAAGCCGGTGCTCGTGGCTTTCGGCACCGGAGGAGCCGTTGAGGTTGCCCTCCCATCCGATGAATATATTGTCGAAGTGGTCCCTCCAACGGGTTATGAAATAGTAAAAGAGGAGGATAAGAACGTTGACTTTGGAGACAATTATGTACCGAGCCTACTGGCCTTACCTTCTCTTTGTGTGGGTGATTCTCATCCGGTTCCTCAATATTTAAATTTGTTCTCCGATCAAATGATCGAAGTCGCTGGTTGGACACCCGGTATGACCCGGCCGCTTTGCAACCGTAAGCAGGTCATTCTTAGTGATGGCCAGAACGCCCCGGCTGACTTTTTCTTCTTCACAGAGGTGCCGATTGCGGGCCATATCATTGGATTCATCCTTGATGATACGGCAAATGAATTCGATCCAAACTCTCCACGTTTTGGCGAGAAATATGCACCGCCTTACCTCCCGGTCTCCATCCGGGACTGGACGGGCCTTGAAATCGCCCGAACCTTATCTGACCAATACGGCGTCTACAATGCCCTCGTTCCATCCACCTACACAATGAACCGGCCAGCGCCCAGCGGCGTGTCACCGAACATGGTAACAACCTGCATGAATGCCAAGGTGAAAGCAGATGGATCGCTGGATCCGTTTCATAATCCTCAATACAGCCAGTTCTGTTACACATTTCAGTATATGCCCGGAGCGACTACATATCTGGATACGCCTGTTGTTCCTGTGGCAGCCATGGCAGGACCTGACCAATTTCCTCTCGATTGCGAGTTCCCGGACGGTACTCCGAGAATTTTTTCCGCCACCGTTCCGACCAACGGCATTGGAGGTGGTCCTTATGTACCCACTGCTGGTTTACAGATAATAATTAACGCAGTAGGCACAATAAAAGTAGCGAACCCCGCATTTGGCGGGGCGGATCAAAACAAATTGATAGATCGTGACTACGGGTTTGGCAATTCTGGTACGGTAACTATTGGAGGAGTGGCTCTCCAAAATGTTAGTTGGGGTCCAACCCAAATCACTGGAACGATTGCGGCCGGAACCACGACTGGTCAACTTGTTGTAACCCGTGGTGACAATAATAAATCGAGTATTAACGGCGTTACTGTCACAGTTGGCCTCCTCGGGAGCGGAAATAACCAGCAGGCAGTTTACTCGGTTCAACCATGTCCAGCGACCCAGCCCTCCTGCATCCAGCCCTTTATTGATAACGCAAAGCCGGGCGATATAATCCTGGTTTCCCCTGCAACCTACCAGGAGATGTTGATTATGTGGAAGCCTTTGCAGCTTCAGGGATGGGGCGAATCCACCATCATTGACGCTGTCAATGTGCCTGCGGAAAGGCTCGCAGCCTGGAGAAGTAAGGTCCAGATGCTGGTAACGAATAATGATGTGGATGTTTTGCCCGGTCAGGAAATCGCCTTCGGCGGGATCGAACCTGTCCTCTTCTTTACTGAGGAAGGCGCGGGCGTCTTCGTACTGGCGAAGTCGTCGGGGCAGAGGAGGTTCAATGCCTCGCCTAACGCTCGGATTGACGGATTAACCATCACCGGAGCTTCAACAGGCGGAGGTATTGTTGCCAATGGGTACGCCCGGTACCTTGAAGTTAGCAACAACCGGATCATTAATAACAATGGCTTCTACGGAGGAGGGATTCGTTTAGGACACCCGACATTAGACGGTGAATACGTTGATGCTGAAAATGACAACATTCGCATTCACAACAATTATGTCGGCATGAACGGCGGCCTTGGAGGCGCTGGTGGCGGTGTGTCACTCTGCACCGGCTCTGAGAATTATCAGGTGACGCAGAATTACATCTGCGGAAACTTCACCCTTGGAAATGGTGGAGGTATTGGTCACATTGGGCTAAGCAACAATGGTCTGATTGCCGATAACGACATCATCTTCAACGAGTCATTCAACCAGGGTCTGACTGTTTCCGGCGGTGGAATCTTCATTGGTGGCGGAGCGGTTCTCCCCGGCCAGACCCTGAGCGAAGGATCAGGTTCTGTGAAGGTGATCTCCAACCTGATTCAGGGCAACTTGGCTGGCGCAGGAGATGGCGGTGGCATACGTACCAGCCGTGTCAATGGTCAGGAGGTGGATCAAAGCAACAACACCAGAAATGATCCAACCCGGTGGTACTCGGTTAACATTCTCAACAATATGATCGTTAACAATATCTCAGCCCTCGCAGGTGGTGGAATCTCTTTGCATGATACCGCCAGAAGCAACATCATCCATAACACCATTGCAAACAACGATAGTACGGCAACCGCAGGCAATGCTTTCACTCCTGGGAATCCAAATCAGTCTAACCCGCAACCAGCAGGGATTGCATCATACGCCCATAGTGCTGAGCTGTCCAATGCGATTGGGAACAGGGCGATTGTGCAGCCGTACAAATTCTTCTCGAATCCACAGCTTGTTGACAATATCATCTGGCACAACCGCTCATTCTACTTCTTCGGCGATCCTTTTGCAGATCCGCCTCTCTATCAGCTGTTGCCGATTGTTAATCCAGATGGAACAGGTGCAGCTTTCTGGGATCTTGCGGTTCTCGGGACGGCGACGCCTCAGTTCCTCAACCCACAGTATTGTATTCTCACCGACACAACAGGATATGCTGGTACTAACTTCTCAGCTGATCCATCATTCATCCTTGGATACTTTAATGGCGGAAGAGGCCTGACTGTGAGACCAGGCGAGGCCACCACTGCACTACTGGTGCCCGTGGCTTTTGACGAAGGCGGCAACTTCATCCAGGTGCGCTTCGGGCCACTGACTCTCTGCGATGATGCTGCCCCTGGAGACGGTCAGCCAGGAACCTGCAGCGACTACCACATTCAGGGAAGTTCACCAACAATCAATGCAGGGACAAATCTCAACGCAACGTTCCCTGACCTTGCCCTGGATTATGATAGTCAGCCTCGTCCCTCGGTCACAAATATTAATGTGGACATTGGTGCAGACGAAGTTCAATAGTTAGTAGTTATAAGTAATTAAACCCCCGTCAGGATTTCCTGACGGGGGAGATTCTCAGAAAGGAGTGATCACATGAATAACAAAAAATTTATTCTTCCGTTTTTAATAGTTTTGGTGATCTTGATAGGAATGGTTCCCTCATGGGCACAGGTGATTGTTCAGTGTCCCACTCAGAATGGGGGAAGGGTTCGGGGTGATTTGAATGGGGACGGAGCCATTCGTGCGGCAGATGGAGAGATACAGAAGCCTCTCTATCCGAATCAGGTATGCATGCATCTTTCTTCAGGAGATGGATTTGTAATGATGGCCGATAGTTATCCTCTTTACACCTTCGGTTTCTCTAATGTGACAGACATTCCAGCAGACCAGGTTATGGATTACGCAATGCTTAAAGCTAATTTCGCTGCTCCAACGATCACAGTAAAAGAAGGGGATAAATTTTACCTAACCTTGAGTAATGTGGGAATGATGATGCGTCCTGACCTATTTGATCCCCATACTGTTCACTGGCATGGCTTTCCGAATGCCTCCACAATTTTCGATGGAGAACCCATGGCGTCCATTGCGATCAATATGGGGTCCAGTCTCACCTATTTCTACACTGCAGCAGAGGCTGGAACTTACATGTACCATTGTCATGTGGAGGCCACTGAGCATATGCAGATGGGCATGCTCGGTAATTTATATGTCACACCTGCTCAGGATGGAACTGTTAGGGAATACCCATTAGGCTTCGGAAAGTTTTACAACAAGTTTGCCTATAACGATGTCGATGGTTCAACGGGTTATGATGTGGCGTATCCCATTCAGATCCATGCCTTCGATCCGGCCTTCCATGATGCCTCAAGATATGTTCAGCCCCTGCCATTTGCAGACCTTACTGACCGGTATGGAATGATCAATGGTAGAGGTTATCCGGATACAATTAACACAGGGAATATCTTGAATGAGATAGGATATCCAGCGCAGAAGGTCAATTCGCTCATTACAGCCACAAGCGGACAGACGATACTCCTCCGTATCTCCAATCTCTCCTTCGATTATTACACGTTAACCATCCCCGGAATTTCCATGAAGGTAGTAGGAAAGGATGCCAAGCTGTTGAGAGGTCCAGATGGGAAAAATTTATCCTATTACACTAATTCTGTGGATCTTGGAGGAGGCGAGACCGCCGATGTCATTCTCGATACAACCGGCATAACTCCTGGAACGTATTTCCTGTATACCACCAACCTGAACTACCTGAGCAACAACACTCAGGAGCGCGGGGGCATGATGACGGAGATCGTTATTAATTAAACGAAACCCCCTCACCCCATCCCTCTCCCCCAAGGGGAGAGGGGAAGGGTGAGGAGAAGAATAAGGAGGTAAACCATGAACAAAAAATTGATCAAAGCGAGTTCATTCTTACTCGGAGTCATAATGGCTCTGTTGCTCGTCCTGGTAATTTCAGCTAATGCTGCCATCGACGGAATATCTGTCCCCAACACCACCACCCCCATGTTTAACCTTACCGCAAAGGCTGATTATATCAGCACTGCGGAAGGTGGAAGTTATCTGATCTGGGGCTTTGCCAACGGGGCAGGCAGGGCACAGTATTCTGCACCAACATTGATTGTTAACCAGGGAGACACGGTAACCGTTAACCTCACAAATGAACTCCCACTGCTGAATGGACTTCCGGTCCCTGTCTCTATAGTGTTTCCTGGACAATCAGGAGTGATATCAAATGAAGTTGCCCCCACTACTCAAGACGGGCCTCTGACCAAGGAAGTTCTCCCTGGGGGAAGTGTCTCCTACACTTTCACTGCTTCACAGCCGGGCACATATACATATTACAGCGGGACCAATCCGGATCTCCAGATTGAGATGGGTCTTGTGGGGGTACTTATCGTCCGGCCTTATGGCTATGTCCAAGGTGATCCATCAACCTATAAAGCTTATAACCATCCTGATTCTCAGTACAGGAGAGAATACCTCTTCTTCCTGTCAGAAATGGATCCTCTAATTCACCAGGCTGTCCTATTCGGGTGGCCGATAGACACAACCACCTTCTGGCCGGTCTACTGGTTCATTAATGGCCGAACAGCTCCAGACACGATGAGCATGGCTTTTGATCCGTTGCTTCCAACTCAGCCTTACAATTGTATGCCAGCAACGCATCCTGGAGAAAAGGTTCTCCTGAGAATTGTGGGAGGGGGGAGAGACTCACATCCCTATCATACCCATGGCAACCATGTGCGAGTCATTGCCAGGGATGGAAGACTTGTTTCGAGTGGTCCGGGCGCCGGAGCAGATCTGTCCAAAATGGAATTCACCGTAACCTCTGCTCCTGGCCAGACAATCGATGCGGTTTTCGTATGGACCGGAGAAAAGATGGGCTGGGATATCTACGGAACCGAAACCGACGCCGCCCTCACACACTCCTGCAACGCCAAAACCGTTGCCGAGGCCCAAGCCCTGCGTTTAACTAATCCGACTGATCCCTACTTCAGCACGCAGGACGCAGCCACCAAAGAGTATTGCGCTGATCACGGGAAAATATTCCCGGTATTACTTCCAGAGCAGCAGTTTCTAACTTTTGGGCCCTGGTATAGTGGAAGTCCATTCCTTGGAGCAGGAGGCACTCTACCTCCAGGTGAAGGAGGATTAAATCCCAATGCAGGATTCTTCTTCATGTGGCACTCCCATAATGAGAACGAAATCGTAAACAACAATATCTTCCCCGGAGGGATGCTTACAATGACCGTTGTTGAGCATCCAAGCGTCGAGATCATGGATTAAAAATACCAAAAAGACTTCCTCCCCCTTGACGGGGGAGGATTGAGGTGGGGGTGGCATCGTATTCTCCCCCTCACCCATGCCCTCTCCCGCCAGGGGAGAGGGGGAGAATTGGAATATTTTCTAATGAATAGAGAGGAGGAATAAAATGCTTAAAAAATTATTGATCAATCGATGGAAAGAGGTCCTGTTGGTGCTGCTTATCCTGGCGGCCATGGCAGGGACTTCATCAGCTGCGATTTATAATCTGAGGGCTGATGTAACGATCAAGACCATAGATGGTGCTGTCATACCAATGTGGGGATTTGCCTTGGTATCCTACGATGTAGGAGCTGGCACTGTTGCAGGGGATGATATTGTAAAGGTCCCGGGACCAGAACTGGCTGTTCCGCCTGGTCAAGGTCTGACGATTAATCTAACCAATAACCTGCCAGTCCCAGTCTCCATCGTCATTCCCGGACAGGCTGCGACGATGACACCGGTCTGGGTTGATGTCAACGGGATTGTTGTACCCTCCCCTTCACCAGGCTATAGACCCGCTGATGTGACATCGAGGGTTAGGTCTTTGACACATGAAGCAGCGGCAAATGGAGGGATAGCTTCTTATACCTGGGCCAACATCAAACCCGGAACTTACCTCTATCAGAGTGGCACTGATCCTGCTGTTCAGGTCCAGATGGGCCTTTATGGCGCTGTAAAGAAGGATTTCGCGGCTGGGCAGGCATACAACAATCCCAATGCCCTTTACAACAATGAGGTCATCCTCCTTTTCAGTGCGATCGACCCTGACATTCACCATTCTGCGGCAACTGGGAATTATACAGGCATTCCCCTACAAAATATCCCTGGTTATGCACCACCACCACCTCCTTATGTTATAAAAATATTTACCAGTACGATCGATTACTGGCCAAGGTATTTCTTGATCAATGGCGAACCTTACTCTGCAGCTACTCTCCCTTTATCCGCAGGGAATATAAATGAAAAAACTCTTATTCGGTTTCTGAATGCAGGTTTACAAACATATGTACCAACCCTCATGGGCTCCCATATAAGCATGGTTGCGGAAGATGGGAATTTATCTCCCTTTCCCAAGGAGCAATACTCTCTGATTTTGCCTGCGGGAAAGACGATCGATGCCATCTTTGCTCCCCAACTCAATGGATCATATCCGATCTTTGACCGGAGGCTCAACGTCACATCCGCCGGCACGTATCCTGGAGGAATGATCGCGAAGCTCTCGGTTGGGGGAACAGTAACGGCGCCGACGGCAGTCAATGACACTTACAGTGTCGCAGCGGGTGGCACATTGATCGTAGCGGCTCCAGGCGTGCTCGGTAACGACAGCGGGACAGGACCGCTCACGGCGGCTCTTGTGATAGGGTCAGGACCTGCTAACGGCACATTGACGCTGAATGCGAATGGCTCCTTCACCTATACACCGAACGCAGGCTTCTCCGGCATAGACTCCTTCCAGTACACGGCGAACAACGGAGGCGGAGCGAGCGCTGCCGCGACCGTGACAATCAATGTCGTCAGCAACACTGCGCCTGTGGCAAATGATCAGGCGGTTACGACAAATGAAGATACTGCGGTTCCTATCATACTAACCGCGAATGATGCTGAGGGGGATCCTTTGACGTATAACGTTATTGCGCCCCCAGGCAACGGCACATTAACCGGCACACCGCCAAATGTGACGTACACACCTGCATCGAATTATTTCGGTCCTGACAGTTTCACGTTCAAGGCGAACGATGGTTTGGTGGACAGCAACGTGGCGACCGTCAGCATCACAATCAATCCCGTGAATGATCCACCGATGGCGGTTGATGACAATGCTTCGACTACCCAAAATACTCCTGTTACGATTAACGTGGTCGCCAATGACTTTGATGTAGACGGCACGGTTAACCCAGCCACCGTAATCGTAACTAATCCGACTCGAGGTGGGACGGTAGTCAACCACCTGAACGGTACCGTGACTTTTACGCCGAAAAGGAACTTTAGAGGAACAGATACCTTCACCTACACCGTTAGAGACAACATAGGGGCACTTTCCAACACGGCGACAGTGAGAGTGAATGTCGTACGGTAAGGAGGTGAACGTGAAGTAATAAAAAGGGAGGCAAAATCCTGCCTGATGGGTAAATAGGGTGGCGGGAAAATAAATCCAGAAGCCCCGCTTATTGTGAGCGGGGCTTCTGGATTTAAACATGATATCATTAGCCACAAGGAAACGGAGCTGATTCGTATGTTACAAGGCCCACTCTATTTAATTCCTCTCATTATTCTCTTCTTATTAATGAATGGCTGCGCTACTCAAAAACACGAAGTCCAGGAGCAAACATTCAGCTTCGCCGAATTATCAGAGGAACAAGAAAAGGTGAT
>Ga0214473_10011678_pt1 | contig 10319 bp, 11 predicted proteins | sample RVTome_7_FD_203509 | JGI IMG/M metagenome (GOLD analysis project Ga0214473, IMG submission 203509) | Soil microbial communities from uranium-contaminated site in the Upper Colorado River Basin, Wyoming, United States - RVT98D197 | ecosystem: Environmental > Terrestrial > Soil > Contaminated >... | reverse complement strand
GTCGGAGACCGCCCACGCGTCCGGTCGACCCCTCGACTCCCATTCGATCCACTGCACCACAGCCTCCAGTTCCTCGGCATTGCCGGCAAACGGGGGCATAAACCGTTTGGTATGCTGGAGCTTCGCAATGTTTAGGCGCTTCTGTTCCATCGTCCAGGAGCCCGCCAAATGGACCAGACCGTTCATTCCGCCCGGCGTATGACACACCGAACACTGGAAGCGAAATACCTTGGCGCCAAGTTTCAGTTGCTCATTGACATATTGGCTCGGATCACGCAATGGAAATGGATCGTACGTCACACTTCCCAGTTCTCGCAGCAGGGCGGCTTCATTCGTGAATATGGAATTGGAATACAGAGCGTTCCGCACGGTGAACGGCTTCCGCACCCCCTCGCGAACGAACTCTCCTCCCGCCGTGGCGCCGAAGGCCAACGCGCACAGCAGGGTCGCGGTCGCTCCATTGATATACATACGTCGGCGCAACAACCCGATCACCGCATACGACCCGATCAAGAGCGACGCCAGCACGGCTATCATCATGAACAGGGTCATGGCCGCGCTGCCGCCCAACACCCACGAGCGGCTGTCCTCGGGAATGACCGCCAGGTACCAAACCCCCAGCAAGGGCATCAAAATCATGAATGCCAAGAAATGGGCGGAGCGGTGAATCAGCTCCGTTCGCCTTTCACGCGACAGATGCGGCATCGTGTTTATCACCACGCAGGCAGCCAGCGCGGCGATGGTCATGGAGACGACGGTGCGGTAGAACAAGGAGGGCCAGAAACTGCGGTTGAAAAACCCGGACCACACATTCCCGGTCCGCGTCCATTCACCGGGCGTCAGTTGCCACGAGAGAATGCCGTTGATCCAAAACAGACTTATCCAGGCCGCGATCGTATAGAGTAGCAATAACGTCATCCGCGAACGGTCCGGCAGCCGTGGCGAATAGCGGTAGAACGCGTAACCGGCGACGATTTCCACGCAAAAAAACGTCCACTCCGTCGCCCATATCCAATGGAACTCGTCGACCATCAGCCCGATCGTTCGCGGGCTGATTTGAATCGTGGTAAACCACATGCCGACCCCGGTAAGGGCGCCGATGACGAAGCTAACAAGCACCAACGCCTTGAAATAACTGTCCAGAAACGGCCGGGCGGGCGCGCAACGACCGCTTTGCGCCAGCCATTGGAAATAACAGAGTAGCATCCCTCCGCCAATGGCAAACTGGGCGACGAACACATGGAGGATGCCCAGACCGCCGATGACCACTCCCTTCATCAGCGGACCAAAGTCATGAATCGGATAATAGGGCACATCCACGGTGGCGGCTCCGGAGATTCAGTTCGATATCATGGATCACGCCCGGCACGGCTTTTGCAAATGAGTCTCGGCCACCATACTTCTTCGACACAACCTCCGCCGGAAACCGACCCCGTTGCCGCTGGGAACTCACAACCCGGCACGTCGAAGGCGATCCCAATGGCCGAGTCCTCCTTAATCTTGGGTGACGCGGTCTTCGGCCTTTGGCATCCGACATCGGTGGCTTTGGGGGCGGTCTGCTGACGGAACGCCGTCGGGAAGGATGGATGAACACCGAGGAGCGCGCCGGTGAAACCGCTGGCAAGATGCGCTGACGGCGGCGTACCCTTGCATCATGGGGCCGGGAAGTTCTCGCCGCGACAAGTCCCATAGTCATCGACAGACAGTGTACTACCGGACGTGGGTTGCGCCGAGGCTTCTACGTTGATTGGCCTTGGTGAACCACCACGGCACCGGGCCGTACCGCAACATCGCGGTGGGCGCCTGGCGATCACCAAACCGTCCCATGAGTTGCACGCGAGCCAACCAGCGCCCGCGCCGCCAACACCGGCGGGAGGACGGACGCGACAGGGACCGCTATTCGTGGTGTCGTACCCTCGGTTTGACACCTCGAAAGCCGCGGGTTCCAATTGGATTCCTCAATAGGACGGCGGTTCGCGATCGCCGGCAAGATCGAAAGGGCCCGGGCGATTAGCTCAGTTGGTCAGAGCGCCTGCCTTACAAGCAGGAGGGAACAGGTTCGAATCCTGTATCGCCCAATGCCTTTCATCGCTCAAAAACGCCGTTTTTCCCTTGTTTTGTAGGCTTTTCTGCTTGTGACATGGTACTGTCACTACGTTCGGGTTTCGGACGGTTCGAGACGGTTTAGGACCGTTCGGGACGGATGCTAATGCAACCGGGAGTGCAACCGCGCCGCGGTCATCGGTGCCGGTAGCCCGAAGCTCGACCACTGCCGGGGCCTCGACCGTCTCAGCGTCGGCCTTCGTGACTCCGGGGATGCTCGGTAGCCGGTTGATCGCCTCCCATTCGTCGAACAGTCTCATGTCCGTATAGCGCTGAAAGGTCAATCCCCTTGGTGAGTGCCGGGCCAATTTCACCTGCAAACGGGGGTCTACGCCGTGCAGGGCCAGCCAGGTGACAAAGGTCGTGCGGAGTGCGTGGCGGTCAACGGTGAGTCCCGTATCGCTTTTGACGCCTATCCCTGCTCGCTTGCACGCCGTCAGGAACACCAACCGCAGCGGTATGCGGGCGACGATGGGGTCGCTCGGCTTGGACTTGCGCGGTTTGCTCTTCCGAAGCAAAACGGCCAACGACCTGTGCAACGGCAATTCATCGGGCCTCTTGCTTTTCGTCATCGCTGCCCGGAGCCGAATGCAGGGTCGCTCGCCCCCAAGCTCTATATCTGCCCACGTCAACGCCCCAATTTCGCCGCAGCGAAGGCCCGTCCACAAGGCGATGCAGTAGAACAGCCGGTGCTCCCCAGCATTCTCCAGAAGTCGCGTCGCTTCGGCGAACGTCAGTGAGCGCCTTTGCTTGCGAACGTCCGCAGACTCATTCATCGGGTCCACGGCTCGGACGGGATTCGCGCCGATCCGCCGGTGCTTCACCAGCCATTCGCCAAACTGGTACAGGCTCGCCCGGTACATGTTCAAAGTCCGGGGGCTTCGCGTCACCGGCTTTTTGCTGTTCTTGCTCTCATGCACCTCCGCCAACTTGCAGAGGATGCCTTCCACGGCCTCGGTGGAGAATTGGGACAGTGTTTGGAATTCCAGTCCCTTCCCGAACGCCGCCTTCAAAAAGCTCAGGCGTCCCCGGACATGTTTCCAACTCAGCCGTCTTCCACGCAGAGAACGGATGAACCCGGCCAGTTCGTAGCGTAGGGGCGACGATGCGCTTTCTACTTCCCGGTCAATAAGTCCCGCGGACTTGCGCTCGTGGTAACGAAGCAAGTCATTCAACGTTTTTTCGGCCGCCGACCGGTCCGTGATCCGCTCGCCGTTGGGCAATTTCAAAACGTGTTGGCGCGGACGGCCGTTGCCGTCGCGGTATCGCGCCCAGTAAAAGGCCGTCTTGACGCGGACGCGCTCGCCGCTGGATCGAACCACTGACTTGCTCGGCCGGTAAAGCGTAGCTATACTGCGACGCGGCATTGCAACTTCTCCTTGCAAGGTCCAAGAGAGACGCGGCTCGGCCCACAAAGCCGGGCCGTCTTTTTCACGAGCATTCATGGACACCTTGCCAAAGCCACAAGGGAAAGTAAAGAGAAATCCGAAAGCGCGGTCAATCGTCGCAAGGGCCGGGGAGCGGACCGGCATGGGTTCGACCGGCCCGCTCGCCCGGTTACCCCAGGAGCAAACGACGACATTCGTTACGACACCGTGGCCGACGCGCCGGCATCCGCCGGGATCGGGACAAACGACAGTTCACGGAGTCGGGATTTCGTTATCAAACTCAGCGGCCCGGAAAACGTTCTCTCATTCACTTCGACGAATTCGTTTGCCGCAACCGCGCGCGTTTCGATCGGATCAACGCCGATGGAAAGCCCGAATTCGTCAAGCCCTTGCTCGACAAACTCGAGCGCCTCGCGGCCGTCGGCCGTGGAGTCCAAAAGTTTTCCGCTGACGTGAAGTTCGCCGTTCCGCTTCTCCAGCGACTCGACGAATCCCGCGACGCGCTTCGGATCATGATCGCGGAACGCCCAGACCTTTCCCCTCGGCACTTGCAATTCTTCCAGGTCAATCACCAGATTCTTGCCCGACCAGCGCACGAGGTCGCCACTGTAGGCGACGCCCTCGAAACATTTTCCCCCGCGAACCGGCGCCCCGGCGGTCAATTGCAATTGCCCCGTCGGTGCAAACAGTTCCACGTTGTCGCCCGGTCGCACGTCCGCCAGATTCATCGAAACCGTGGAGGATCCCGCGTCAGCGTTTTCTCGCGTAGGCGCAGGCCGCCGCGCTTCTTCGGCAAGCTCGCGTCGGTAGTCTTCAATGGTCTGACGACCCATCGCCCCGGAATTCACCCAGGGCAAACCGGCCTTGCCCTCGCCCTCGTCGTCCAGAATTCGGACGCCCATCGCGCCAGACGCAATGAAAATCTCTTGCCTCAAGTACATCGCCAGGTCGGGATGATCGAGTTGCAAAATCGGATCGGCCCTCCATTGCTCGACCGTCGCCCGCCGAAACCGCTCAAAGGCATCGCGACTTTTCCAGCGGCCAAAGTTGTCCACGTCGGCATGGGTGGTTTTTCGTTGAATCGTCATAGTTTTTACTCCGTTCTCCGGGATCGTGCCCGGCTCAGTGTCTTCGTTCAAGGCATCCGCCGTCCGCCGGCGTTGCCACGCCGTGCCACTTGGTGACACCTAATCCGCAAGCATCCGCGAAACCAGTTTGTGCTTTTTGCAATGCGAGCACAGCCCCTTTTCCAGGTCTCGCACCGCCGCCTCGGCTTCGTGAAGCTCGGCCCTGATTTTTTGGGACTCCGCATCAAGCCGTTCGAGTGCATTCTCGGTCGGGCCCGTGCTCCAATCGTTGCGCTTTTTCAGCATATTCAGCTGCCCCTTCGTCTGTCGCAGTTCGATTTCCTTGCGCTCGAGGAAATACTTAATTCCGTGAATCTTGTCGCGGGCCTGACGCAACAGGCGTTCCATGCCGAAGCGCTGGCCGACCGGCGATTCGGGATAATTACGGAACAATTCTTCGTCTGCCGCCGCCGATTCTCGAAACGCGCTCGTTGCGCGGGACACCGCCGCTGCCAGAGCACGGCACTCCGTGTCTGCACCCTGGATGAAAAAATTGTATCCCAAATGATGATCCACGATGTACTTTCGATGCGCCTCCCGCGCGACTTTCATCGTTTTAGTCCGTTCCGGCAACTCATGCGCCAACGCTTCCAATAGCGGCTGTCGCGCTTCGTGGTCCAACACCGCCTGCATGTCCTCGACCGTCCTGCCCGCCGCGCGCAAAATACGACAAACGTCATCGACCGGCGTTCTCAACTCGCCGCTTCGCGCTTCGTCCAAAAGCCGCTCGTAGTCGTCCGCCGTGCGGGTCCGCTCCGCGTCTTCGGCTTCACGAATTTGATCCCGTAGTTCCGTCACCGCTACCGCTACCGTCATCATCAAATCCTCCAAAAATCGAAAGGTCCGTTTGGATATCGCGCATCGCCACATCGGCTTGCGCTAAATACCGTCTGACTGCCACCAATTTGTCGGCCCCGATGAGTTCCCGCGCCTCAAATTCGACGGTTTCAATCGTCGAGGCCAGCCGCCGGACGACTCCGAACAGTCCGGCCAGTGTCGTCCTCAAAACCACAAGCTCCCGCTCCATCCGGCCGCAGTTCGGACAATTCATCATTGTCAATTCTGTGTTACTCACGGTTTTTCCTTCCCACAGGAAATCGCCGTCGTCCCGGGGCGCGGGCGTCGCGACGGAAACAGGCGTTCCGGTTCCGACTGCGGGCCGGCCTTTGCTCGTTCCCGGCAACGCGCCAAAAAGTCGTCCCGGACCCGGAGCATGAATTTTTCCCGATCCGGTTCGGACGTTTGCTCCCACGACTCCCATAGCGCCGTCACGGCCACTGATTCACGCCGTCGCTCGGTTGCAATATTCGACGGCGCGTCGTTACCCGCGTCCATGTTGAAAAGGCCGGCTTCGCTCATTGCGTCGCATAGCTCCACGATGGAACGTCGCCCGTGGCCGTCCGGGTGTGAAAAGTCAGTGTTTTTTTGTTGTACCCCAGGTCCACGCTTCCGGTTGCCCCCTGCCGATGTTTGGCGATGATGATCTTCGATTCGGCAATCGGTTCCGGTGTATCTTTCCCGCGGTGGATCAACAGCACCACGTCCGCGTCCTGTTCGATGCTTCCCGAATCGCGCAGGTCCGAAAGACGCGGCTCGCGGTTCTCGTTGGCCGATCCGCGATTCAGTTGCGAAAGCACCAGGAGTGCCACACCGGCGTCACTCGCAGACTGCTTGAACAGGCGGGTCATCGCCCCAATCCGCAGGTCGTGACGTTCAAACTCGCCGGGGATAGACAGCAAACCCAAGAAATCGACGATCGCCAGCCGGACACCCTCCCGCCGGGCATACCGCCGAACGGCGGCCGCAATCGCGCGGGCATCGGTCACGCCGTCGAGCAACCAGATTCCACGGCCGCTCTTGGCGGCCAGCGCCGCTTGATTCCGCTCGCGGGTGAACGTCGGTTCGTCGAGTTCCCCGGCCCGCAGTTTCGACAGGGGAATCCCGGTCCGCATCGCGTACAACCGCAGCGCGAGTTCGGCGATTGACATTTCCGCGCTCACGTAAAGCACGGGACACCCGTCGTCCCCGGCGCGCGAAGCGTGCAAGGCGACGCTCAGGGCCAGACTCGTTTTTCCGCACGACGTTCGGGCGCCGATGATCGTCAGCGTCCCCAAGTCCAGGCCCCCGTCCAAGTTACGGTTCAACCAGCCCAGCCCGACGGGAACCTTCTCGGCCATGCGGCTTGCCGGATTCTCCATGCGCTGAAGCAACTCGCCTTCGTGGACGGCTTCGCGGTCCGCGCCGGTATCGTCAATCGCTTCGATGGACTTTGCCAGTGCCGCCGTTATGGCACTCGGATCGGGGGCGACTGATGCGAAGCATTCATTCGCCGTTCGGTGGCAAACGCGAATCAATTCGCGCAGTTGGAATGCGCGACGGATCGCGCGGCAGTAAAACAGGCCGTTTGCGGGATCGCCGGCGTCGGCCAGGGTGTTCAGAATTTCCGGCCAGTCGTCCCGATCTTCGGCCGCGTTCAGTCGCGGGAGAATCGCCACGCCGTCAACGGGTTCGCCAGCGTCGCGCGATTCGAGCATCACGCGGAAAATGATCGCGTGCGCTGGAACATAAAACGCCTCAGGACCAACGATCGCGCGAATTTCCGCAAAGTCGGCGTCAACCCAGTCCGACCGAAACGTGTGTGCCACGAGCATGGCACCGAGTAACGCTTTTTCCGCGTCCAGGTCTTGCGGGGGAAGGCGGTCGTTCGGTTGGACTTTCCTAGGCATGGAGCGCGGCTCCTATCTTGATCGTCAAAACCTGCCCTCGAAACTCGGGCCCGCTGTTGGCGCGGGATGCGCGGACGATCCGGTCGGGGAGTTCGCCGCAATCGACGCGCCGGCAGATTTCTCTCCAGGGTTCAGGATGCGCGTCAACGTCAGCGCCCCAGCCGCGCTTGCGGGCGTCGGCAAGGATGGGGGGTTCGGGGGGAGTGTTCGACGATGCTGGCGTGTCCTCAGTCGCCCGATTCGCACGCGCGATGTACTTGGGCAACTGGCCGTTGCCGCAGAGCAGGGCGAGCGTATGTCCGCGCTCCACAAGCCACGGATCATTATCGCTCAGGTAGGCATGGATGGTGCGCTCGGCTAGGGCGACCGTTCCCGCGTGTTCGATGAGGCGCTTCATCGCGGGCGGGTCCTTCGCCCGGTCGAACGGATATTTCGCCCCGCCGTTCCGGGCCGACCAGCCTGTCGTGAATCGTTCGATGAGCTGGTTGTGCGGGTCCGTCGCGCGTCGGGGTTTTTGGCGTCCGTTGCCGGTCGGCTCGCCTGTCTTCACCGTCGAGCCAGTTTCGATTCTCACTCTTGGGGGTGTCGCCCCGGAGACAGTCTTCCCAGTGACACCCTTAAGCGCGGCAGCGCTTCTTTTTCTTTTTGGGTAGTTATGGGTAGTTCCGGTGTCGCCCGGGCGACACCCTTGAATGGGGTTTTGTGACACCCTTGCGCTGTTAAGGGTGTCGTCGGGGCGACAGTCCTGCGCATTAAGGGTGTCATGGGGCGCGCAGTTTTGGGGATTAAGGGTGTCGTCCACGTGACACCCTTGCGAATTAAGGGTGTCGTCCGGCGCGCTGTCTTGCGGGATCGTCAACCGGTACAAGTTGGTTCGGTTTCGGCGGTCTTCGCAAACTTGGCCGACGCCCGCTCGTGACGACACGAAACCGGATTCCGCAAGTGCTCTGACGGCTGTCCGAACGCCGCCGTAGGAAAGCGTGCAACCGGCCGCGATTGCGCTTACCGACGGAAAACATTCGCCGGTGGAATCGGCTCGCAGGAACAGGTAGGCCGCAGCCACCTTGGACGCCGGTGGCAAGGCTGAAGCAAGCACCACGTCCAGCCACCGAAAGTTGGTCCGCGAAGTGCCGCTCATTCAACGCCCCCGGTATCTGCGCGCCGCGCCCACTCCGCCCGTTGAACCTCAGCTTGCGCATCCAGGTATCGTCCGAAGCGCTCTAACCGTATCCAAAGTCGTACCCGCCCAGCGCGACGCGCCCGTTGGGCCGCGACCGCGCATCGAAACTTCGTACCGAAAAGTGACAACGGTTTGACACGCCGCTTGCAGTCAACGGGCATCGCCTCGGTCATAGCTTGCGAAAGAGCAACCGGTGCGACATAATCCCATCGCTCCGAGTTCCCGCCCGCGTCCGGCCCGGCCAGGCCCCGCGGGCTTTTGATTTTCAAGCACTGCGCGACCATCGGGCGCGACTCCCTTCATCCGCGGTCCATTCACCGCGCAAAAATTTCTCGATTAACTCCCGGCTCCAACGCGGCCCCCGCCCAACGAAGCACGTTGCCCGTGGAAAACGTGCGCCGGCGATGAGTCGATCAAGGGTCCGCGCGGTCGTCGCCAAAAGGCGCACCACGTCTGTCTTGCGCAACAAAGGTTCGAGCGCGGCCGGTGACATCAGCGTGTCACTTTTTGGAATCATGGCCGCGCCTCGCCTTCGGGCGGCGCCGGATCGGCGATGGGCGCGGCGGAGGTCTCCGCGTCGGCCGTGACCTCTACGCGGCTCCGGCGCAGCCAGCCCACGATGTCCGCGCGAAGAAAACGGCGGACGCCTGACATTTGTACGCTTGCGAGTTCACCCGCATCCGCCGCTTGACTTACGACTCCGTGGGGCAACCGGAGCGTGCGCTCGACTTCCTCGGCGGCCAGAAATTCGGCTGGAACGGCCCTATGTGTTTGGTCGGATAGGGCGGCACGGACGGCCACGGGGTCGAAAAGCCTCCTATGGCCGACCATCAAGCTCGGAATGGTACCTGCGTCCGCTTGGTCCCGAAGCCAGGACCGCGGAAGCCGAAGCATGGCGGAAAGGGCGTCTAACGTGGCGAATTGGCCGTCGGGCTTTTCCATGCCCAAACTTTACGGCGCGAAAACGGCTCTGCCACTGAAAAGCGTGCGCGGGCGCGAAATGGTTGCAAAATGGACGCGCAATCCCAAACCTCAAACCCTAACGGGATTGGAACTGTGATTCGAGTTCCGACAAATCAAACACTAAAGGGGCATTTTGGGAATGACCGGCTTTCCGAAAGTCTCTCAATTTTCCTTCTTTCGCGTGACGACGAAGGGTCGTCCGGCTTACATTGAATCGGGTGATTGCAACAGCGCAGGTGATGGTTTTGATTAACTGCCTCATGTTGTCCGCTGGCGCCGCACCTTCGGTCAGCGTCTGTCCCACAACCTCAATCAAGTCGGCCCAGCGGTGTTGCTTCACGTGTTCGGCGAAGGTAACACCATATCGACTGTAAAGCCCCTCGCGCTCGTAGCTCCTAAACATCAGCAGATACCAGAGCGGGTTCTTGCCGTCTCTCAATCGCGTCCCCGTCAGTCGCTCGGCGTTGCGAAGGTCAGAAATGATGTTGTACACGTCGCTGTTGTCTGCCGCTTCGGGAAAAAGAAAAGTTCGCCTCCCGGATCCGTCCGTAAAAGTAAACCGCTGCGTCAGTCCATCGTGGGCGAATAACAGCCCCGTTTGACGTTGTGCCGCAGTTGTCTCTTCGGTTGCCGTGTTCTCGGGCTTCGGTTTCTTCGACGCGCTCTTCGACGTTGCTTGTGTTGACATGTTTGCATCCTATGTTCGGGCCGTCAGCCCGAGCGCGTCGCAGGATGCCACAACGCGCCCGGGCCGAACGCTCGGCGGGGATCAGCCGCCTACCCTGTCCTGAATCATCCCCAACGCCGCGAATTCGTCAACGGCGCCGGGGGT
>Ga0214473_10011677_pt1 | contig 10319 bp, 12 predicted proteins | sample RVTome_7_FD_203509 | JGI IMG/M metagenome (GOLD analysis project Ga0214473, IMG submission 203509) | Soil microbial communities from uranium-contaminated site in the Upper Colorado River Basin, Wyoming, United States - RVT98D197 | ecosystem: Environmental > Terrestrial > Soil > Contaminated >... | reverse complement strand
TTTTAAAAATGAGGCCGAAGAAATCCGAATGAAGGCTTTTAAGGTGAAAGTGATCGATACCACCGCTGCAGGGGATGCTTTTATGGGAGCTCTCGCTTGTGGCCTCTCTGAAGGTAAATCGGCCCAAGAGGTTTTAAGATTAGCAAGTGCAGCCGGGGCCTTTGCAACCATGAAACTAGGTGCTCAGCCATCTCTCCCACGAAGAGAGGAACTGGATATATTTCTCAAGGGCGTCGAAAGAGCCAAAAAGAAAAACTCATAATGAGAACTTATCAAGCTTTTCGCTATGCCCTATGCGCCATGCGCTTTACCCAATTTTTTGTAAGGATTGACATCTTCTGACGACTTTACTATGCTACTCATCAATCTCCACGCAGAAAGGAGTAACCCATGAATGAAGTGCTGAGAGCAATTCAGAACCGGAGAACCATCAGGAGATTTAGGCCAAATCCAATTGACGAGGAGATGCTCCAGACCATTCTCGATGCGGGAAGGTGGGCCCCTTCCTTCAGTAATCTTCAACCCTGGAGCTTCATCGTCATTAAGGACGAGGATTTAAAGAATGCATTGGACAGAGCGGCCAGGGAGAGTGTGCTCCACCTGGGCATTAACGAGGCACCTGTGGTCATCCTTGTCTGTGTGGATCGTCGGATCGACCCGCTTCATGCGATCGAAGCCGGTGCCGCTGCCACGCAGAATATGACTCTGGCAGCATACAGCTTGGGTTTGGGAACGGGATGGATTGGAATTTGGGGGACAGAGGCCGAAGCCTCTATTCAAAAAATCTTAAAGCTCCCTGATACGGTCAGAGTTGTTTCCCTGATTCCTGTGGGTGTTCCCAGCGAATCTCCCCCAGCCCATCGGAAGTCCCTGGAAGAATTAATTAAGTTATACTGATATCACAGGTCTGTGAGGATCCGGAATTTGTGAAAAGCATGAAGGATATCGGACAACCCGTTATGTATCTCGGACCAGCCGATTTTGGAAAGTATCTGCAAGAGGGATTTGAACAGTACGGAAAATTGATCAAGGAGTTTAACATCAAATTGGAATAAGATGAAGCATTATCCCATCCCATGCGGGAAGAAGACCATCTCGTTAGAGATCCCCGATCGTGTTCCAGTTCAGTGGGTGGAGTCTCATAAGATGAAACCTGTTTCGAATGTGACAAGGGCGGTTGAGGATGCCCTCGGCCGCCCGATTGGCACTCCAAGGCTCCGGAAATTGGTGAAGCCCGGTCAAACCGTTGCCCTGGTGGTTACAGACATTACTCGTCAAATCCCCGAAGAAATTATTCTACCCTTACTTCTCCAGGAATTGGAAGCAGGGGGAATCAAGAAACAGGATGTGACGGCTGTGGTGGCGACCGGAACACATCGTTACAATACTCCTGAGGAGTTAAAGGAAAAGTTCGGAGACGTGGTGAAGGAAATTCCTTTTATCAACCACGACCCTTATAATCCAGATGCTCTGATTAAATTGGGGACTTCCTCAAGTGGGATCCCTCTTGTTTTTAATCGAAGGGTTGCGCAGGCCGATGTTCGAATCTCCACAGGAGTGATTGAAACCCATCTCTTTGCAGGTTACAGCGGCGGGGTGAAGAGCATTGCCGTGGGAGTGGCAGGGGAAGAGACCATCGGTGCAACCCATAATTACCAGATGCTTCAGCAAACCCGTCTGGGAATTGTTGAGGGGAACGAATTCCGGCGCTTTCTCACCGAAGCGACACAGGCCATTGGACTCCATTTTATTGTCAATGTGGTACAGACAGGGAAAAAGGAAGTGGTGACCGTGGTGGCTGGAGATCCTGTCGAGGCCTTTAACAAGGGGGTGGAGACGGCTCGCCGTCTCTACGAAGTAGAGATTAATCAGCCTGGAGAGATTGTGGTCAGTGGGGTGAGCTATCCGAAAAGTCGAGACCTTTACCAGGCGACCCGTGCAGCCAATGTTGTGGTCTTTGGCCCTCAGCCAGTGGTGACGAAGGGAGGAACGATTCTCATCCCGACTCCCTGTGAGGACGGATGCGGCCATCCAGGTTATTGCGCCATCATGAGAAGGTCGGAGGATGCAGATGATGTGATCGCTATCTCTCGTGAGGAGGGATTTGCTGCTGGGGAGCAGAAGGCCTTGATCCTCGCACGGGTACTCAAGCAGGCAAGGATTGTCATAACCGATTGCACCATTCCAGAAGAGACCCTTCGAGAATTGCACCTTGAGGCAATCCCAACATTACAGGAAGCTCTGGATCGAGAATTGGAAAGAAAACCAGGGGCAAAGGTGGTACTCATCCCTGATGGACTTTTAACATTGCCCATTATAAAGCATAGGGCATAGGGCAACGCGTAATGAAAATGGAGGGGAAAATGGATTTTCAACCAAGAGGAATTATACCCGCCATGGTCACTCCGGTCACTTCGGACGAAAAAATCAATGTTGAGGCTCTCAGGAAACTCACAAATTATCTAATCAAAGGAGGGGTCCATGGACTCTTTCCGGTCGGGAGTCAAGGAGAATTTTATGCCCTCACCTTTGAGGAGAAAAAACGTGTGATAGAAGTTGTCGCGGAAGAAACTAAAGGCAGAGTTCCTGTCTACGCGGGAACAGGAGCCGTCACCACCCGGGAGGCCATCGCTTTGACGAAGATGGCAGAGGAAGCCGGTGTGAGTGCTGTCTCCATTCTCACCCCCTTTTTCATTCGACCGAACGAAGAGGAACTTTTCCAACACTATTCGGCAATCGCCAAAGCTACACGTCTTCCCGTTCTCCTTTATAACAATCCTCAACGGACAGGCGTAAATATTTCAGCTGAATTTGTTGCACGGGCATCCCGAGTGGAGAATATCGTCGGAATCAAGGACTCCTCCGGAGATTTAACGCTTACTTCAGAATATATCCGGAGGACCAATGAAAAGTTTTCGGTTCTCGCAGGCCGAGACACCCTCATCTATGGAACGCTCTGCTACGGAGGAAAAGGCGCAATTGCAGCCACAGCCAATGTGGCCCCCATGGTGGTTGCTGAAATTTATGAGGCCTTTCAGGCCGGAGATTGGAAACGATCGCTGGAGGCCCAGTTCCGTTTAGCGCCTCTTCGTTTAGCCTTTGATCTCGGAACCTTTCCGGTGGTGATCAAAGAGGCACTCAATCTGCTCGGTATCGACGCCGGAGTCGGAATCCCGCCCGTGGGAGGAATCACTCCCAAAGCAAAATCGGAACTGAAAGAGATCTTAAAAAACATGGAACTACTTTGAAAAAAACTGGGTTTGGTTAAGGTCAGGGTTAGGATGCCCGTTTCGTCTATGGGTTAGGGCAACAGTTTTTTGAATAAATAGCCATAACCTTTACCCTTTTACCAAACTGGCATCTCAGCCTTAGCCAAAAGACTACTTTTATTGTTCAACGACTCTAAGCGCTTAGCCTGCCTACCGGCAGGCAGGCGCTATGCGCATAGCGATATCGGAGGTAGCTATGGTTTGGACGGGTTTGAGAAAGAGGGTTTTGGCAGGAGAGTGTGTCTATGGGATGATGATCCGGCAAGCCAGAGATCCCGGGGCGCCGGCCATCTACGCCGCGGCGGGTTATGATTTTGCCTTCATTGATATGGAACACGGAAATTACTCGATGGAGACTGTCGCCGATCTCATTCGAGGCGCGAAGTCAGTAGGGATTGCACCCATCATTAGGATTCCTCATCTGGAGACTCATTTTATCTCAAGGGTCCTTGATGCGGGAGCAGAAGGAATCATGGTACCCATGACCTCTACGAAAGAACAGGCAGAGGCGATTGTCGGCTGCAGTAAATACACTCCCCTGGGACACCGTGGATTTGGAACACAGACAGGTCAGACGGACTACAAGCCCTTGAAGGCTGTCGAGTTCATGAAGGAAGCGAATGAGCACACCCTCATCGTTGCACAGATCGAAACGCAAGAAGCCGTCGAGAAGATTGATGCGATTCTCAGTGTGGAAGGAATTGATGTCTGTTTAATTGGTCCGAATGACCTTTCCATATCCTTGGGCATCCCTGACCAGATGAATTCCGAAATACTCCTAAAAGCCATAGACAGAGTCGTCGAGACGGCCAAGAAGAGAAAGAAGGCCACAGGGATTCATATCGGAAATATTGAAGCGATTAAGAAGTGGCGCTCAAAAGGAATGACAGTCCTTGCCTATTCGACGGATGTCAGTTTTCAATACAACGCCTCAAAATCCAGCCTCGAAGAACTGAAACGACCGTAGCTTCGCTAATGAAGGCCTAAGGTTGGAGGTTTGAGGCAAAAGCATAAACAGTTAAAAGCTGGTTCAGGGCTTCGCTTAAGGTTAGAGGCTAAAAGTCTTCACGATTCAAACCCAACGCTTCTTTTATCCCCAATAGTTCTTCCTGAAAGAAAAATTCCATAAATCTGCCACTTTATACAAGCAAGTAGTAATCCTTAAAAAGATAATTTTCACAACCCCTTTTCATTATTGACAAAAGAATCACTTTATGGTTGATTTTCTTATACGAATTAAAATGGAATGATAAAAAAACAGACTGAAGCATTGGTCCAGTAACCATGACAAGAAAGGAGGACAGACAAATGATCAAAGTCAGCGTGTGCGTGTTATCCGAATGAAGAAGGCAAGAAATTTGACATGGGGTACTATTTTAATAAACACATCCCCATGATCCAACAAAAGTTGGGGGCTGCGTGCAAGCGTGTGGCTGTAGAACAGGGACTGGGCGGCGTAGAGCCTGGACCACGAGCAACCTATCTCGTCATGTTTCATCTATATTTCGATTCGATAGAGGCATTTCAAACTGCCTTCGGTCCAAACGCCCAAGCGATTATGGGAGATATCCCCAACTACACCGACATCCAGCCTACGATTCAGATCAGTGAAGTGAAAATATAGTAATGCTACCCATGTATGCCGCCATTCAACTGGGGTATTTACGAATAACAGAATAGGCGGCATTCCAGACGTCTAATACGCTCAGAGGAGGTTTAAAAATGAGCACTCATATTTACCCTATTCCATTAGGGTTTGACCATTGTTATCTGATCCGGGGCCACGGGACGATAATGGTGGATGGTGGAGCACCCAAGAAAGCAAAAGAATTTACTAAGGCCATAGAGAAAATAGGTATTAACACTCATGATATTAAACTTATTATTCTTACCCATGGACATTGGGATCATATCGGGTCTGTCAAGGAGATCAAAGAGTTAACAGGTGCTAAAATCGCATTGCACCATCTTGAAAAGGAATGGTTAGAAAAGTCTTTGAAGCCGATGCCTCCAGGAGTAACAACATGGGGGCATACTCTGGGCAAAATAATAACACTGTTATTGCCATTAATCAGTATTCCAGGGACCAATGTTGATGTAGTGATTGGGAATGAAGGATTATTGCTGGATGGATATGGGATTCCAGGGAAAGTGATCCATACTCCTGGTCATTCATCTGGATCTGTTAGCATTCTATTAGAAACAGGGGAAGCCTTTGTGGGGGATATGGCTATGAACAAGTTCCCTTTACGTTTTAGTCCGGGTCTGCCCATCTTTGCTGAAGACCCGGTAATGTTGAATGAGAGTTGGAAATTACTATTAGATCAAGGAGTCAAAATGATCTATCCATCCCATGGAGAACCTTTTCCTGCTGATGTCATTCGAAAGGCGATTTCGTAAAAGGTAAGTGGATGAAAATAAATGTGTTAAGCTGAACACTAAGGGCGATTGATTCTAAAAACTTCGCCGTTATGGTTCACCTTCTCCTTAGTGATCTTTAACAATGCGGTTTATTTAAATTTGAGCAGATGTATTAAGCAACTTCTTCTTAACCATTCCTTCCTGTAATGTTGCTTATACTTTTTTGCTCCGGAATACAAGATTTCAAACGGCAATTTGTAATGTACTTTTTCTTTTAAGGTGGAACAGAATTACACGATTTTGTAGTCCTTTGCACTTCCTTACCCTCCCACTGGGCTCTAATAACATTTCTTCTTCTCAAGTTATTTTACCCCAAAAAAATCCTTGACAACTCAATAATAATGAAATATATTTCATGAAATCTATTTCGTGAAGCATAGTGCACCACAAAAAGATCAATTCCTCTAAGTAAAGCTTATTGGAGATGGGAATGGTGGGCGACAAGATAATCATGAAAGGAAGTTAAGAACGCATGTACTGACATAGGCGCACGTGGCGTACATACTAATGCGGGCTGCAAACCTCATAATGGAGAAAGGAGTTGATTGTGAATAATCTATCTAAATTACTTCGTATTTTAGTCTTGATTTCTCTATTGGCTTTGCCAATAACTGCTTGCATGGAAGGTTCGATGGTTCTGATTTTGACGCTAGATACACCTCAGGATAAGACTACTGTTAGTGCGTCTCCGGTCACGGTAAGTGGCACAGTCACTAAAACGGCTGAGGTGAAGATTAATGACGTGGTAGTGCCCATTAAAGGTGGCAAGTTCTCCACCGATCTTAAGTTGACCGAAGGCACCAATGTCATTAATGTTGTCGCTAAATCAGGTAAGGACACGGAAACGAAGACAGTGACTATTACCTACAATCCAAGTAAGCAGTAAGCTGGCTAAGAACAGGAATCAAATTCCCAGAGGAGAATTCTATATCATAGGAAGAATTCTAAAGGCTCTGTCAGCCTTAAGACAAGCATTGCATTTTTACATTGACAAGGAAATCTTTTTCGCTTTTAATAGATTCAGGGATTCTACAAAGTTTTTTACTTCAACTGGGGGTAATTGACGGAGAAGAAGTCTTAAAATCTCCTACAGTAAATTTGGTTACTTAAATTAATAGGAGCTACAGGGTCCAGAGATATTTAAGTATTTCTGGAGGTTAAAAGGCTGGATAGTCGGGCCGCTATCTGAACGTCGAGGATAGCGGCTTTTTTTATGTAATGAACTGAAGTGGTGTTCCAAAAATTCGATTCAGAATTACGCAAGGCATCAGAATGGCAACATGGACTTTTCTTACGAATCATGCAATAGTACTTTTTTTTCTGGCTAAACATCCATTAATAACTGGACGAGAGTTGTCAAGATTAATAGGGATTACCGAAAGGTCAGTAAGAAATATTATTTCTGATCTCGAGTCAGGGGGGTATATCAAAAGGTCCAAAGAGGGAAGGCAAGTAAGGTATAAAACCAATCCGGATTTACCTCTTCGGCATCACACTCAGAAGGATAAGGCAATAAGAATTCTCCTCGAAGCATTAGACCGGGAACAAATACGAAAAGGAGCCAAGAAATAGAAAGCATCGTCAAGGGTAGTTCTATAAAAAAAGGGACTCCGACTCCTTTTTGATTTCAGGAGGCTTTTCCCCCTGAGAGAAAAGCCTCACGCCGCTGTGTCCACTCTGAAGAGTAGCGTATCCGACATTTATCTCTTTCCGGTAGGCAAGGCGCCTGTATCTTCTGTTTCATCTCGTCCACCCATGTATTCAGGTCAAGTAACGATCTGCCCTTTTGTTTCAATATTTCAAACTGAAACATTCTAATGGCATCTTCCTGAGAGGGGCATCTGCATAGAAGGAAAAGGAGATAAGCCTAAGTTCTTTTCAAATGAAATCTTCTATATCTTAAGTATCCCCTGCTAATCCGTGGTGGGTCTGCCTGCCTATTTTTAAGGCAACCAAGGGGTCTGCAATGCCATGTTGCTTCCTGTAAAACTCACTTTCTTAATTTTTTGAAATGGTGTACATTATACCCGCAAATTGATAATGAGGATGAATTACAGACCCATCCAGATTATCAAGGTCTCATTGACAATTGGACACGTCGATATGGGCAAGATCTCGATATTGGGTATGGGAATATTATTTTTATCTATGGGAGTTTACCGCCTATTTATAGAACACAACATGACTCGAGCTTCCATTACCCAATAGATATGGGTCCATATCATTGGGTAATCGGGATAGTATTGATAATTGGAGGATTGTATTTCGTTTATACTGCAACAAAAATGATCATTAAAGATAAGAGAAAAGATCGATCTCCTCATTGATATTGGAGACCATTAAGATTTAATGACACGATTCCGATTTGATCGACCAGGGTCAGAAATCACACTCTTTTTCTTCTGCATACTTCAATCAGTAATCTTGAACCAAGAGCATTATTCTGAGCTAACGATAAGTAGGTGAAAACGGCGAGTGGGTTTGGGTTGACGCACGTTGCCAGCTCAAGTCCGTCTTCCCACAATTAAATCCCCCTTCAACGAATTCATTTCTCTCGGTCGATTGACCCTGTAGTTGAATGAGATTCCACCCCGCAGAACTGACAATCCTTTACTAATTCAGGAGTAACCCTTAAATCAACCGGTTTTCTTCCCAACAACAGGGTTGACCTGATAGACCGGATTTTTGTCTTCCAGGACCCTCAAAATATCCGCGGCCCTTTAGCGCCGCGCTGCGCGCGTCGCCGAAGCCACTGCGAATCAGCGCGACCGAACTTTCTACATAGGAGCCGGCCTTTTACCACAATTCGGGGAGTGACCGTCCTACCTCCATCAGGGATTTCAGGCTCGATAGTACTTTGGGCCAGCCCTCCGTGATGCCTCGAAGCATCTCAGAGCCAGGCTCAAGCCGGTCGTGCGTCACAGTCAGGCGCACCACATCGCCAATCGGTTCGATCTCGAACGTGACCCTCGAGTGCTTCTCCTCACGTGCCTCATCGACTGGTAAAGCCCATGTCAAGACAAGACGCCGAGGCGGGGAACTTTCAATGACCTTTCTGACCAACTTGAGAATTCGTTCTTTGTTGGAGCTCCGATGCCCCCACTTGGAGCCGCGTTGCCAACTGGACACGTTCTCATGCTGCCAGTACTTCGCGGTCATCTTAGCGTCGATGTGGGCATTCCAAAGCTTCTCTGCAGATTTCGAGATGTACGTTACGTATACAAACTGAGGCTTATCCATGATCATCTCCTTCTACAGTCTATCTAACATTTAACGCACACGAGATAGATTCAGTCTCGTTACTCCTTTTTCTTTGCCACCTTCAAATAAAGTCCAATTTTGGACGATGTGATCCTTATCGACAAATGAAATGGTTAAGGCATGCATATGAGCGTCCTTATTCGGATTAATACCACTCCCTTTAGCAAAGACAAAATCGAGTGTGTTTGCGCCGGCTTGTTGCAGCTTCATGGAAGGCTGATTTTGGAGCATGCAATAGTGAGTCATTGAGAGTCTCCCCTTATTATCATGGTAAACTGAAATCATCTCTTCGGAAGTACCCGGGAAGAGCGTTTCGACAATTGCGCTGCCCCCGGCTGTCAGCCGATACTCCACCCTTACCGGTTGCCCCTCTTTTCCCATATTGGAAGTACCTTCCCATATACCAATAAGCTGTCTCATACGTTCATACTCTTTGGAACCAGAATATGGAGCTCCTTGCCCCTCCCCCGCATATACCACAAACGAACCAAAAAGGAGCAAGCATCCGAAAACAAGCAATATATATGCGATCTTTTTCATCCTTATCCCTCCTTTATCTCTCAAATTTACTGTATTTCCATGCTATCTAAAATCCCTTTTAATATTAAGATAACCATTCATGCAGGTAACATCAAAGGAATGGAATGAGGAAATGGTAAGTGCCCAGGACCGTAGTTAAATTTGTTAATTAAGTGTGGCTTGACCTCCGATCGGATTTCCGCCTGAGAACTCCTTAGGCAAGAAAAGATTGAATAGAAAAGGAAAATGAAATAGAATGAGTATATGGACATGCTTGGGGAAATTCAGACGAAAATACTGCGGCGGGAATATGAGTTTTCCAAACATGCTGTTGACCAAAGCATCATCCGGGACATTAGCGTCGTGGAGGTGGAGGAGGCAATATCGGGCAGGATTGAAGCGGTAGAAGATTACCCTGACGACAAGTATGGTCCGAGTTGCCTGATTCTGGGATTTACGAAGACAGGACGACCGTTACATTTGCAATGCAGCTATCCCAGTCGTCCGCTGATTAAGGTCATCACACTCTATGAACCAGACCCTGATCTTTGGGTCGACTTCAGAATCAGGAAGCAGAATCAGTGAGGTGGCGAGTATGAAGGAAACAATGATTGAGACGGAAGTTACGTATACTTTGGAGCATGGAGGGAAATTTTACATCATTGAGCGCGTACCAGCCCGTGTGTGCCGTGAAACCGGGGAGCAATTCTTTTCCCCTGAAACGGTGGAACACATCCAATCTCTAGTCAAGGGTGGGAAGAAGCCCACCAGAGTGATCGAGACTCCTGTTTACGAATACGCATGAATGATACGATAGAGGGAGAACTGCCATAAGCGATTTTATTTTTT
>Ga0214473_10011676_pt1 | contig 10319 bp, 9 predicted proteins | sample RVTome_7_FD_203509 | JGI IMG/M metagenome (GOLD analysis project Ga0214473, IMG submission 203509) | Soil microbial communities from uranium-contaminated site in the Upper Colorado River Basin, Wyoming, United States - RVT98D197 | ecosystem: Environmental > Terrestrial > Soil > Contaminated >... | reverse complement strand
ATCTTTCAGTATGCCCACTGGACAAATTGCAATTATGATTGCGAAACATTGTTGAAATTGGCGAAGATCAAGAACTTCACTGCCATAAAAAGTGCCATCAATGACCCCCGCCGCTATGAGGAGGAGTTTCGCAGCCTCAAAGCAGTTCGTCCGGAGATATCCTTTCTGAATGCCAACGATGTCCAGCTCCTGAGTTATTTTTGCATCGGCTCCGATGGGACCTTGGTGGGCTATGCCAGTTTAGCCCCTGAATTGATCGTTGGACTCTATGAAGCCGTCAAAAAGGGCAACCTGAAGGAGGCAATGAAAATTAATGATCGTATGTATCCCTTAACCAAAGCGATTTATTCCCATCCAAGACTGTATTGGCACACCCGCATCAAGGAAGCTTTGGTCATGATGGGTGAAATCAAATGTGCGGCAGCCCGTCCATTTCTTCCGCCGATATCGAAGGATGAACGGAGGAATATCCGGAAGGCATTGATGCAGTGTGGTTTATTGAAAGAAGGAAGGTAGACTTAAGGCTAAAAAACAAATACCAAAACCAACAGATAGGGGGAAAGCCATGGCCAAAGACCTAAGGACCTTTTTAGACGATATATATAGGATTGACCCAATGCAATTGATCAAGGTTCAGAAAGAAGTGAGCTGTAAATATGACGTCATTGCCCTTCCTGATCTCCTTGAACAAAAGAAAAAATTTCCGATGATTCTATATGAGAACGTTAGGAACCTCCTTGGAAAACCCGGGTCCAGGGTATTGGTGAACCTTTATGGTGATCGGAGCCGCTACCCAATTGCCTTCGGTTTACCGAAGGAAGAGATAAGAATGGCTCCTGTGAAGTCATATATAAAAGGACTTCGAAACCTGATCCCACCAGTGGTTGTCCGTGCTAAAGAAGCTCCTGTCAAGGAAGAGGTTTTTCGCGAAGGAGAGTTAGACCTAAGAGATCTACCGATTGTTCACCATCACCAAGAAGAAGGTGGACCCTACATTACTCAACCTATCCTGAGCAAAGATCCCGATAACGGGATTTATAATTTATCATACCACCGCACCATGAACGTTGGAAAAGATGAAAACTCAATGTTCCTCATTCCTACCCACACCTTTGACAATTTAAATAAGTATAAAGCCAGGGGCAGACATTGTCCTGTTGCTCATGTGATCGGTCACCATCCTCTCATGGGGTGGGCTGCATGCACACATCTTCCCAAGGAATACAGCGAGATTGACCTCACCGGTGGACTTCTTGGTGAACCGGTGAGGATGGTTCCCTCGGAGACTTGGGGAGAGGAATTCTTAGTCCCAGCAGATGCTGAAATCATAATTGAAGGAGAAATCCTATTAGATAAAACGGTGAAGGAGGGTCCCTTCGGGGAATGGACCGGCTACCTTGGAGAGGGAAAGGAGGCGAACCTGATGAAGGTCCGCGCAATTACCCAACGACATGACCCAATTCTGGTGACCGAGCCAATGGGGCGTTGTGGAAATTATGGGTTGACCTCCTTAACCAATGAGGCTCTCTGTTTCCAATTGGCTGAACAAATGTACCCTCATGTTAAGGCAATCCATTTTCCACGCTCTGGAAATGGATCAACTAATTGCTATATCAGTTTGGCAAAGACAAGCCCTCTTATAGAAGGGGAACAAAAAAACGTAGCAATACACCTCTGCTTTGGCTATGTGAAACTGATTGTTGTGGTAGATGAGGATGTGGATGTATTTGATGAAGAGGAGGTTTTACGGGCAATCGCCCTTCGTTGCCAGGCATCAATAGATATGGATGTCGTACGAGGCATCAGAGGGTCTACCTTGGATCCGTCAATGACACAACCCACCACGCACGATGTGATGGTTATTGATGCAACTTGGAAGCTGAATCGGCGGATACCCCACAGAGGAACTATCCCTGATAAAATACTTGGCGAATTTCGAACTGAAGATTACCGAACCGAGTAAGATAGGGAAAATGATCCCTCATTTAAAATATTTTTAATCACCCAAATCTAATTTTAAAAGGAGGAAATTATGAAGAAATTTATTTTTGTCGCATGTTTAATTACAGCTTTTTGTGCAGGGGTAACTCCTTGTATCCATGCCCAGGCTTACCCTAATCGACAGATCACGCTCGTCATTCCAATGGTCGCAGGCGCTGCCATGGATGGAGTTGGCAGGATCTTAGCTGAGGAGTTGGGGAAAATTCTTAACACTCCAGTAATCGTTGTGAACAAACCAGGCGCATCAACCACCTTAGGTACAGATTTTGTAGTTAATAGTAAAAAGGATGGTTACACCATCCTTTTGGCTAACACCTCGTCCGTTATATATGCTAAGGTTTCTGACCCGAAACTTGTCCCTTATGATTCATTCAAAGACTTGGAGCCTTTGGGCCTATACTGCTTTTTCCCGATGGTCATTGCTGTGCATCAGGACGCCCCATGGAAAACTTTTATGGAGTTGCTGGACTATTCTAAAAAGAATCCAGAGAAAGTCCGCGTATGCACAGCCGGACAATTATCGACGATGCACTTCGGCTTGGAAATCATAAAACACTTGACCGGTGCCCAATTTACACATATTCCTCACAAAGGAAGTCAACAACTATTTGTAATGGGAGGGAATGTGGAGGCTCTTTATGATGCTGTCAGCATAACCATACCCCATATGGAAGCAGGAAAATTAAGATTCCTATTATTAAGCAAGAAGATGGCTCAATTCCCCGACGTTCCTACCATCACCGAATTGGGATATAAACAGGATATCCCTTCAGCATGGCTTGCGTTTTTTGCCCCAGCTGGAGTGCCGGAGGAAGTGAAAAAGGTTCTGGTACCTGCAATAGAAAAAGTAACAAATAATGCCGAAATAAAGGCTAAAATCGAAAAGATGGGCTTTATTGTTGATCGTAAATCCCCTGTTGAACTTAGGAAAATGATGGAGAGGGAATACGCAACAGCTAATGAGGTAGCAGTAAGAATTGGCTACCAGAAATGATTCAATATTAAATCGAGTTTATCTGTAGATGTGGATTGGTAAAACGAACTTTTCAATAAAGAATTCACATTTTGAATCCATCAGGTAAAAAGGTACTATCCAGATGAATAAGGCAGATCGGATCTGTGGGATATTTTGGTTGGTCTTCGCAGTGTTGGTAAGTATTGAATCATATCGTTTAGGTTTGGGAACTTTATATCACCCGGGCCCAGGATTTGTTTTTTTCTGGGCAGCTATTGTGCTAGGGATAATGTCACTGGTAATTCTCATCCAAGCATGGGGAAGCAAAAATTCAGAGGAATCCGGGATTCACTATTTAGGGAAACTGAGTATTAGAAAGATAATCCTCGTGTTGATCTCTGTTTTTCTCTATGCGCTCCTTATGGAAAAGCTTGGATTCATCCCGATAACATTATTGCTCTTCATTTTCCTTTTGGGAATTGTCGAAAGGAAAGGGTGGTTTTTTACAATTTCCACAAGCATTGTAGTAACCGCCCTCGCTTATTTGCTCTTTGAGACTTGGTTGAAATCACAGTTACCCAAAGGAGTTTTGGAATTTCTAAGATTTTGAAGAGAAGACAGGAAAAATAAATAGATGGATATGTTACAAAGCGTAACCTATGGTTTTCAGGTTGCCTTACAGCCCATCAACCTGATCTACTGTTTCTTCGGGGTTCTCATTGGGACTCTGGTTGGCGTCTTGCCTGGCTTGGGACCATCAGCCGCTATCGCCTTGCTTCTTCCCTCAACTTTCAAACTCGCCCCAGTCTCAGCAATCATCATGCTGGGTGGAATTTACTATGGAGCCATGTATGGGGGTTCTACAACATCCATTTTGGTGAACATTCCAGGCGAGGCTGCATCAGTGGTTACTTGTTTGGATGGGTACCAGATGGCCAAGAAAGGGAGGGCAGGTCCCGCCCTTGGAATCGCAGCCTTTGGTTCATTTATTGCTGGGACTCTTGCCATCATAGCACTTACATTATTAGGCCCTTTTTTAGCCAATATTGCCCTCAAATTTGGTCCTCCAGAATATTTTTCCCTGATGATCGTGGGTTTGATGGTCCTCACCTACCTCAGCAGTGGATCAATGATTAAGTCTCTAATGATGGCCATCGTGGGTCTGATCCTCGGAGGGATCGGGATGGATTTTATCAGTGGAAAATATCGATTTGTATATGGCCTTCAAGTTTTAGCCGACGGAGTGGGACTTGTTCCTATAGTCATGGGTTTGTTTGGCATCTCCGAAGTTCTCTTGAATCTTGAAACCGAAATCAAGAGGGATATTCTCACTACTCGTGTCAAAAACCTTCTACCGACACTTAAAGATTGGGCAGATTCCATATGGTCTATCATTCGGGGAACGATTGTCGGTTTCTTCCTTGGAATCCTTCCTGGAGGGGGAGCAATTGTGGCTTCGTTTGCTTCCTATGCTATTGAGAAGAAGGTCTCCAATCATCCAGAGGAGTTTGGAAAGGGTGCTATTCAGGGGGTAGCAGGACCCGAGGCTGCTAACAATGCGGCCGCGGGTGGGTCTTTCATCCCTCTTCTCACCCTTGGAATTCCTTCAAATGCCGTTATGGCCATCCTGTTAGGAGCCCTCATGATCCATGGAGTCAAGCCAGGCCCACTCCTTATTAAAGAAGCCCCAGACGTTTTTTGGGGAACTATCGTGAGTATGTATATTGGTAACGGGATGCTTCTGGTTCTCAACCTCCCGCTGATTGGTTTGTGGGTGCAAGTGCTCAAAGTCCCTTATTACCTTCTCTATCCATTGATCCTTCTATTTTGTTTGATCGGGTCGTATAGTATTGGAAATAATACCAGTGATGTAATCCTGATGCTCATCTTTGGGGTCGTTGGATATTTGATGAAGAAGTTTCGTTATGATGGTGCACCAATGGTGCTGGGATTGGTATTGGGACCAATGCTGGAAGAATCTTTTCGGGAGTCCTTGATGATATCGCGAGGTGACTTTTCCATCTTCATTTTCAGACCCATATCATTAGTTTTCCTTGTCGTTGCAATCCTATTGCTGATTATTCCTATTATTACTCAGCGAAAGAAACTTTCCACCTTAGAGGAATCTTAAAGGGAAATGTTGACCCTATTATCCTCGGGAAGAACTTTTCTTTTGCCCCGTACGTTTCATTTGGACCAAGAGAGCAAGGAGTTGTTGAGTTAACAATGAGCGGTTTTGACATCATAAAGAGTGACGTCCTGGTGATCGGTGGCGGAGGAGCGGGCTGCCGTGCAGCAATTGAGAGTGCATCCCGAAAGTGTCGAGTCGTTCTGGTGTCCAAGTTTCCCGTAGGAAAGGCAGGGGCGACCGTGGTTGCAGAAAATTTTTATGTCGCTCCTTTTGGTATTACGGACCCCGATGACAGTCCGGAGCATTATTTCCAGGACATGGTTCGAGGGGGTTCTTTTCTTTGTGAGCAGACTTTGGCTCGAAGGCTTGCCACGGAAGGGTGTGACCGGGTGATGGACCTCGAGCGTTATGGCGTTCGATTCAAAAAGGGAGAGGATGGAAAGTTTTTTCAGATGAAGGCGCCTGGCCATAGCCGTACCAGAGGTTTGTCCTTAGTGGGGGGCGGCCTAGGAATCATGAGAGGACTTCAGCGGGAATTGAGAAAGTACTCACATGTCCAACTCCTTGAAGATGTAATGATAATTAGAATTTTGACGGACTCAAACACAATAGCAGGTGCCATAGGATTCGATATCAGAAGAGGTAGGCTCATCTTAATAGAAAGCAAGGCGATTGTTATTGCGACGGGAGGATATTCGACACTCTGGTTGCATAACGATGTCCCCTGTGATTGTACAGGAGATGGAATAGCCATGGCCTACCATGCAGGTGTGGATCTGGTAGACATGGAATTGGTCCTCTTCTATCCCACCGTGATCATACATCCACCCTCCGGACGTGGGGTTTTGGTTCCCAGCGGGATCCTTCTTGAACAGGTTGACGCTAACCTTCTAAATGGACGATTCGAAAAATTTTTACCTGAGAATATTCCAACACGTGATGTGATGAATTCTCTGATTTATCGGGAGATTGCCAATGGGAACGGTACGCCACACGGTGGGGTTTTTTTGGATGTCAGCCGATCCCTGTTGCCTAAAAAAGAGCTGAAAAACCGTCTCATGTATTACCTTCCTGAGAAATACAAATATCTCTTAAAATACGGAATCGATATGATCCGAGAGCCTTTGGAAGTGGCTCCTATGGCTCACTACACTTTGGGTGGCATAATGATTGATTCTGAATGTAAGACACGGGTCTTTGGGCTTTACGGGGCAGGTGAAGCGGAGGGCAACGTTCATGGCGCTAACAGGCTCGGAGGGAATGCCCTCCCGGAGACCCAGGTTTTTGGCACCAAAGCCGGAGAGCTAGCTGCACAGTGGGCAAGGGGACATGATTATGTGGACTGGAATCCGCAAGAGGTAGACGACGAAGCTAAAAGAATGGAATCTCTGCTTGAGCTCAAGATAAACCCGATCAACCCCACTGTGCTCAAGAGAAACCTTCAGAGCATCATGTGGAGTCATGTGGGACCAGAAAGAGAAGAGAGGTCTCTCAAAGAGGCCATCGAAGTTATATCGAGAATGAAGGAACAGGATTTGCCTCGATTGGCCATTCCCCGGATTCGAGAATTTAATCTGCAATGGCTTGAAGCTTTGGAAATTCCAAAAATGCTTGATCTTTCCGAAATGGTAGTAAAGGCTGCGTTATTGAGAGAGGAAACAAGAGGTCACCACTTCAGGTCGGACTTCCCGGAGAGGAACGATGAAACTTGGCTTAAGCACATCATTATCCGGAAAGAAAGAGGGGAGATGAAATTATGGACCAAGCCGGTCGACAAGATAAGCACGGTGAATTTCAAAGGGATGTCGAAATAATCATTCGACGTTCCAATCCGCACTCTCAAGAGATTCCGAAGGACGCCGTCTATACCCTTAATTACAAGGAGGGGATGACACTTCATAGCGCATTGGACTACATATATGAACTATTGGATCCCACCATTGCCTTCAGGCCTTACAAGTGCAACAAAGGGATTTGCATGAGTTGTCTAATAACCGTGAATGGAAAAAAAAGGCAAGCATGTAGTACCTTTCTTAACCCGGGGGATCATCTCTTAATAGAACCAATCCATGGTCGTCCTGTATTAAGGGACCTCGTGACCAGTTTCTAATGAAGGGGGTTGTTTCCTGATCTGCCGTTTTTATTAATCGAAGTAAAGAGGAGATTCTTTGATGAATATTACAAAAATATTATCTGAGTTTATTGTAGAGACCAATTTCCAGAATATTCCTCAAGAAGTCGTTCGAATTGCAAAGGAATTTGTTCTTGACTCAATTGGCGCACAATTAGTTGGTGCGAAGGAACCAGTGAGCGAGATTCTGAGAGAATATATGAAAGGAGACTGGGGGCCGCCAGAAGCAGGAATCATAGGAGGAGGAATCCAAGCATCAGTTGCCAATGCAGCTTTTATTAATGGTACATCAAACCATGCTCCTGAATTGGAGGCCTGTGGCGATTTTGCAGGCAGCAATCTTCTCTCCATCATTCCTGTAGCTTTGGCTTTCGGTGAAAAGCTAAAACTTCCAGGGAGAAAAGTTTTGGAAGGCATCATAGTGGGATTTGAAATTCAAGGGAAAATGGGGTTGGGAACAACGCCTGGTTCACATGACAAGGGATGGTGTTCTATTTCACTGCATGGCACCATGGGAGCAGCGGTAACTGCAGTGAAGATGTTAGGGCTAGATGTTTATAAAACAAGGATGGCCATAGGTATTGCTGCAAGTCAAGCGGGTGGGTTAATGCGGCATGTGGGCACGATGGCTCACCTTCTTGAAGGTGGACTTGGGTGTCGTAATGGAATACTCGCAGCGGTGCTAGCCAAGATGGGTTTAACAGCATCTGACGACGTCTTAGATGGTCGTTCAAGTTTTTGGGAAGTATATGTCGGCGAAGGGCGGTACGATCCAGAAAAAATGATAAAGGATTTAGGAAATCCTTTTTACTTTGTATCTCCGGGGACAATGTTGAAGAAGTATCCTTGTTGTACGTTCATTCATCATGGGTTAGACGCACTTTTAGAATTGATTCATAAGCATAACTTGAACTACGATGAGATAATAAGTGTTGAAGTTGGCATTACTCCCTTTATTAAAAATGCTTTGGTAGGAGGACCTGATCCAAAGTCAGGGGACATGGGTAGATTCAGCTTGGAGCACTGCCTTGCATCAGCGATCGTGGATAAGAATGTTGCTTTTGAATCCTTCAGAGACGAAAAGGTACTAAGTACAAAGCTTAAGGAGGCACGCAAGAAAATAATTGTAACAGTTCATCCTGAATGGCCTTCAGGGCGAAGTAATCTCTCAATCCCGGTCATCATCAAGCTTAAAAATGGTAAGGAACTAAAAAATAAGGTTGAAACGGTAAAGGGCACAATTGATCTGCCGATGAGCAGAGAGGAACAAATAGAAAGGTACCGGGGATTTGCCAAACCATTTTTGTCGTCCGCGCAGATAGAACGGTCGGCTAAGCTTATTTTAAACCTGGATGAACTCAAGGACATTGAAGAGGTAATGAACATAGTGACTTTTGGTCCTAAGAGTCCTTTAGCAATGGAAGAGGGAGAATGCTCTACTAAGTGAGGCCCAGATTATACACATTGATTTTGACGCAGAAGCGGCTTTGAATCTAACAATTTTAGACTCATGTTATAAGGAGGAAATCATCAATGGCTATACAATTGATGGATTCTGTCATATTTGGCCGAAACTTTGGTAATGATGAGGTAAAAGCCATATTCGATGAAAAGGGAGTTATTGAATCCTGGCTTCTTTTTGAAAGAACTTTAGCGAAGGTTCAAGCTGAGCTTGGAATAATCCCAAAAAAATCAGCAGAAGAAATCAATCGTAAAGCAAACCTTAACTATGTTTCGTTGGAGAAAATTGGGGAATATTTTCATGAAACAGCCTTGGCAAGTGTTGCCTTAATCAAAGCCTTAAAGGATACTTGTTCTGCTGACACAGGGGAGTATATACACTATGGTCCCACTACCCAGGATTTATATGATACGAGTTTAGCAATAAGATTAAAAATATTCATGCAACTGCTTATCAGAGATTTGGAACACGTCCGTGATTTGTTATTGACACTTTGCGCCAAGCACAAGAATACATTAATGATTGGTCGAACCCATGGTAGACAAGCCATCCCCATAACATTTGGGTTCAAAATGGCCATTCAGGTTGAAACTTTTAACACTCATTTAAAGAGAGCTCGGGAAATATACCCACGGATAGCCATCGGAAGCCTTTCAGGTGCCGTTGGCACTTACTCCTCATTCAAGGCTATATCTGAAGTGAATCCCTTAGAATTAGAGAGAAGGGTGTTTGATGAACTTGGTCTGGAAGCTTCAATTATCTCCTGCCAACCAAGTATAGAACGTTTTTGTGAATTTCTCAACTTTCTATCCTTAATTTCAGTGTCTGTGGAAAAGTTGGCTCAGGACTTTTTTACTTTGCAGCGCGACGAAATTGCAGAAATTAAAGAATCTCCAGGTAGTGGCGAGGAAATTTCCAGTAGCACCATGCCGCACAAACAGAATCCAAAAGGATTAGAATTTATCCTGGGTATTTCAAAACTTATTCGGTCTTATTCCCATGCTTTAATGGAAACCTCCATGAAAGATGAAAGGGATCGAAGCCCATTCTGGGTGGAAGATATTGCCATCCCTGAAGCATGTGTTTTAACCAGTACCATCCTTGGAACACTGAAGAATATATTAGAAAACCTAGAAGTCTTTCCGGAGGTAATGGAGAAAAATGTTCACTTAACACAGGGGCTTATAATGGCAGAGCATATCATGGTCGCTTTGTCAAAGAAGACCAGCAAGAAAGAATCTGCTCACAAATTAGTAACCGAATCTGCAAAAGAGGCTGTAAGAAAAAAACTTTCATTTGAAAAAGTCTTAGTAGATAATGAACAGATCCGAAAGTACCTTTCACCTCAGGAAATCAAGGAAGCTCTTGACCCTTCAAAGTACCTCGGACTAATAGAGGAATTAATTGAGAGGGTGTTAGAGGCGTTTAAAAAATAAGGGGCTTAAGATATGTATGGTTCAGGAAATGTTATGATAAAGGAGAGTATCGATCGAGCAAAGGACATTTTAAGGGAATGGACAGGTGATTCCTATACTTTTGGTGAAGATGCCCCAGAAGCCAGGGGCGCTTTCCTCTTAATAATAATAAAATGAAGGCTGAAATCATTGCTATTGGATCAGAGCTTCTCCTCGGTCAAATC
>Ga0214473_10011675_pt1 | contig 10320 bp, 9 predicted proteins | sample RVTome_7_FD_203509 | JGI IMG/M metagenome (GOLD analysis project Ga0214473, IMG submission 203509) | Soil microbial communities from uranium-contaminated site in the Upper Colorado River Basin, Wyoming, United States - RVT98D197 | ecosystem: Environmental > Terrestrial > Soil > Contaminated >... | reverse complement strand
TTCCTTTGGATAAGCGGAGCATCTTACTCGACAAGTATTCCGGGATGCCCGTTTTACCAAAATACCCGGCGATGACCCATATCCCCAAGAGGATACAAATCACATTCCAGTCCACATACTTGAAGGCCTCTACCTCGCTCATCACCTGCGTGACCACCATGAGAAAGACGCCCAAGAGGGCGGCTATCACGCTGTCGATGATTCCGGTGACGAGCGCTACCACACTCGCGAGGAATATCACCCCTGCAATAATCTGAATAGGTTCCACCGTATCCTCCACCAGATCTCTTCTTGGTTTCAGGTTGTTGTCAACATCGTTCCTGCCATCGTAGCTTTCCCTCGGACTACGGCTATCATCACGATATCCATGGCTCCTTAAGCATCACACGATAACAGTGCCTCCCCCTGCCAATATTCGACGCAAAATAGACCAAAATGGTGACGAAGTCAATACAGTTCTTTGTACAGTTCTTTGTAATGCCTTGACAGCTTTCCCTCCCTGTGGTTTTATGAAAATGCATAGCGAGCCAATCTCCAAAGCGAAGGAGAGAAAAGAAAAGGCAATGGCGGCCATAGAGGTCAATGGTCTGGTGAAGGATTTCGGTCCTCTTCGGGCGGTGGATGGGATCTCCTTTTCGGTCCAGGAGGGAGAGATCTTTGCCTTCTTGGGGCCCAACGGCGCGGGCAAGTCCACCACCATCAACATCCTCTGTACCCTGCTGCGGCCCACGGCCGGAAAGGTTTCGGTGAACGGGTTCGACTGTCTGACCCACCCAGAGGCGGTGCGCTCCTCCATCGGCCTCATCTTCCAGGACCCTACCCTGGACAACGAGCTGACCGCCTGGGAGAACCTGAAGTTCCATTGTTATCTCTATAACATGGAGCGCAAGCAGATGAAGGAGCGGATCGAGGAGATGCTGCATCTGGTGGGCCTGACCGACCGCTCAAAGGAATTAGTGAAGCGTTTCTCCGGGGGGATGAAGCGTCGCCTCGAGATCGCCCGGGGCCTGCTCCATCACCCCCGCATCCTCTTCCTCGATGAGCCCACCCTGGGCCTGGACCCCCAGACCCGCGACACTATCTGGGACTTCATTCGCGACCTCCGGTCCCGGGAACAGATCACCATGTTTATGACCACCCATTACATGGAGGAGGCGGAGGTCTGTAATCAGATCGCCATCATCGATCGGGGCAAGATCATCGCCCGCGGGACCCCGGAGAAGCTGAAGCGGATGGTGAAGGGCGATCTGATCCTGTTGCGGGGAGGGGATCCGGATAGCCTGCGGCGGCGTATCCGCGCCCATTTCGGGCTGGAGGCCCAGGGAGAGAATGAGGAGCTGGTCCTGGAGGTGGAATCCGGGGAGGAATTCATCCCCCGCCTCCTGGAGAGGCTGGGATCGGAGATCAACTTCGTGAATGTGGTGAAACCGTCGCTCAACGATGTCTTTCTGCGCCTGGTGGGACGGGAGATCCGGGAGGAGGGGACCGATTCCAAGGAGACCAAACGGCAGATGGCCCGCGCCTATCAAAAGGCGCGCTGGAGGAGGCATTGATCGATAGCCGCGCCATCTATGTCATCACCCTGCGGGAGCTGATCAAGCTGGTGAGGCAGAAGGGCAGCCTGATCAACATCTTTGCCCGTCCTATCCTGTGGCTCTTCGTGGTGGGCTCCGGCCTGAATCAGATCGTGCAGCGGGGCGGCCCCGTCTCCTACAACCAGTTCATCTTCCCCGGGGTGATGGGGATGGTCATCCTCTTCTCCTCCATCTTCTCCTCCATCTCCATCGTCTGGGACCGGGAGTTCGGCTTCCTGCGCGAGATCCTGGTCGCCCCCATCTCTCGCCTCTCCATCGTCATCGGCAAGGCGATCAGCGGCACCCTCTCCTCCTCGCTGCAGGCCGCGGTGATCACCATCTTCCTTCCCCTCTTGAAGATTCATGTGGAGATCCCGCAGCTGCTGGGCCTTTTCGCCCTCTCCGTCCTCCTCTCCTTCGCCCTCACCTCCCTGGGGATCCTGATCGCCGCCCATCTGGAGACCTTTGGGGTCTTCAATGTGATCATGAACCTGCTGGTGATGCCGCTCTTCTTTCTGAGCGGGGCCATCTACCCGGTCAACCTCTTGCCCCCCTGGCTGCGCCTCCTCTCCCTCTGCAATCCCCTGACCTATGGGATCGATGCCTTCAAGAATGTCCTGCTCCCGCGGGTGGGGGGAATGGGGCACGGGAGCCTGGGGGCGGAGTTTCCCCTGGGCCTGGATATCCTGGTGGTCTCCCTCTTTTCCCTGGCCATGATCAGCCTGGCGGTGGCCTCTTTCCGAAAGATCGAGTGAGATGCAACCAATCCTGAAGGGAACTATCGAGCCTCTTGGTGAGTGTGGGGATCTGCTTCGGGTTTTATCCTGCCGGTCGGGTTCCAGGAGTGGAATCCAGCCGGGTCCCTGGGACATGGATGGGATGTGATGATTCTACGAGAAAGGATGGAGGTCATGGGGATGGAAAATCGTTTTAAGCAAGCGATGCTGGATCAGGAGACCTTTGTGGTGACGGCGGAGCTGATCCCCGGATTAGGTTCCCGGGAGAAGGCGCAGGAGAAGCTTCTGGAGTTTGCCGAGAAGGCCTGTAAGGGGGGCAAGGTCCATGCCCTCTCCATCTGCGACAACGCAGGAGGCAACCCCTCATTGGAGCCGGATCCCTTGGCCTCCGAGATCCAGAAGATGGGCCAGGTGCCGCTCATCCACTTCACTTGTAAGGATAAGAATCGTGCCCAGATCATGGGAAAGCTCTATTCCTATGATCGGTCCGGGCTGGAGAACCTGCTGGTGATGAGTGGCGACTATCCGGCAGACAGCCTGCGGGGGAAGGCCAAGCCGGTCTTCGACTTGGATCCCATCCAGGCGCTGCAATTGGCTTCCGCCATGAATCAAGGCCTGGAGTGGAAGGGCGTCACTGGGCCCATACGCCTTCAGCCGACTTCCTTCTTTAAGGGATCGGCAGTCTCCCCCTTCAAGCAATTGGAATCGGAGCTCTTGGCCCAGTACTTGAAGCTCATCAAGAAAGTGGAGGCGGGGGCCGATTTCATCATCACCCAGTTGGGCTTTGACGCCCGCAAGTTCGACGAACTAATGCGATTCATGAAGCTGAAGGGATTGAAAGTCCCGGTCATTGGCAATGTCTATGTCCTGAACCTGGGGGCAGCGCGCCTGATGAGTCAGAACGAGTTGCCAGGGTGCGTGGTCTCCGATGTCCTTTTGGCGAAGATCGGCGAGGAGGCCAAGGGGGCCGACAAAGGGAAAGGAGAGAGGCTGCTAAGGTCAGCCAAATTGGTGGCGGTGCTGCGAGGATTGGGCTATAAGGGGGTTCACCTGGGAGGGGTGGTGCTTCCCTATGAGGATGTGGAGTTCATCCTGGCAAAGGCGCAAGAGCTCTATGCGGATTGGCCTGCCTGGGTGAAGGACCTCGATTTTCCGCAGAAGGGTGTATTCTACTATTTCGAGCGTGACGAGAAGACGGGCCTGAATAAGGATCTGCCGGTGGATCGACTCCGAAATCTTCCGCCCAAGTCACTAATCTATCAGATCTTTCGGCTGGTGCACGATCTGGCCTTCGATAAGAAGGGGATCCTCTATCGTCCGGCCAGGGCCTTCCATCGGGTCCTTGCCGACAGCTTCCTGGAAAAACCATACGCCATTCTGGAGCATCTCGGCAAGGTGATCAGCAACGAATGCAAGATGTGTGGCGACTGCATGCTGCCGGAGCACGCCTACCTCTGCCCCCAGTCGCAATGCGCAAAGTATATGCTCAACGGCCCCTGCGGTGGGAGTTACGAGGGCTGGTGCGAGATCCACTATCAAAAGAAGAAGTGTATCTATGTTCGGGCCTATGACCGGCTCAAATCCTATGGGGAGCAGGATGATCTGCTGAAGGAGACCTTGCCCCCTCGGGATTGGTCATTGAATGAGACCTCCTCCTGGATCAACTTCTACCTGGGCAAGGACCACGCGGGCAAGAAAGGGGAGGGAGAAAAACCGAAAGCCTAGTGTAGAATCCCACCCCACCCTCGCCCTCCCCCCATCGATGGGGAGGGAATTTACCGCAATGTCTCAGGTTTCCCCTCCCTCGATGGGAGGGGATAAAGGGGAGGGTGAGAGGATGAGGCCAGAAAATTTCTTCCATGAATTTCTGAGACGTAACACTGGGGAGAGCTTCCATCCATGGAGGGTTAATGCAGGAGATCGAGGGAGGATTCGAATTCTTCGAGGTGAAGGCCGATGAGGGGCTGCTCGCCTGGGGAAACAGCATGGGGGAGGCCTTTATCAATGCAGCCCGGGGGATGTTCGATTTGATCGTGGATCCCCAGGGCCTTCGGCCATCACAGCCCTGCAGGGTCGTGGTCGAGGCGCAAGACCGCGAGGCCCTCTTGGTCGCCTGGCTCAGCGAGCTCCTCTATCTATTTGAGGCGGAGGGCTTCCTGCCAGTGGAGTACGAGGTCGGGAAGCTCAGCGACCAGCGATTGGAGGCGAATCTGCAGGGGGATATCCTGGATCTGACCCGACATTCCGTGAAGGGCTTGGTCAAGGCCGCCACCTATCACTCTCTGAAGGTGAGCGAGGATGGGGGGAAGTGGCAGGTGCAGGTGGTGCTGGATGTCTGATCTGCCCGGGGGCCGCACATCGCCTCCCGGCGGAGCAGGGGAATTGAGGTGAGATAGGAAATGGGTGCGAAGATCGTTCAGCTTGATGACTATCGCTGGCAGGTGCCCCAGAACTATAAGCCCGGGATGAGGGTCCCCGGACTGATCTATGCGGACCAGAAGTTATTAGCGGAGATTGCGGAGGACGCCTCGGTGGAACAGGTGGCGAATGCGGCGTTCCTGCCGGGCATCGTCAAGGCCTCCTTTGCCATGCCCGACATCCATGCCGGCTATGGCCTTCCCATCGGGGGCGTGGTCGCCACGGATCTGGAGGAGGGGGTGATCTCTCCCGGAGGGGTGGGATATGACATCAACTGCGGGGTTCGGCTGCTGCGGACCAACCTCTCCCGCAGGGAGGTGGAGCCGAGATTGAAGGAGCTGGTCGCTGCCCTCTTCTCCCAGGTCCCCACCGGCGTGGGCTCCAAGGGCAAGATCCGCTTCTCCCGGGAGGATGAAAAGGTGGTCTTGAAGAAGGGCGCCCGTTGGGCGGTCGAGGCGGGCTTCGGGAAGGCCGAGGACCTTCAGCACACCGAGGCCGGTGGTTGCCTGGAGGGGGCCGATCCGGAGGTGATCAGCGCCAAGGCCTATGAGCGGGGTCGGCCCCAGCAGGGGACCCTCGGCTCGGGCAACCACTTCGTGGAGATCCAGTTCGTCGCCGAGATCTTCGAGGAGAAGGTGGCCTCTGCCTTCGGCCTCTTTCCGGATCAGGTGACGGTGATGATCCACTCCGGGTCCCGCGGGTTTGGCCATCAGGTCTGCACCGATTATCTGGTGGAGATGGAGGAGGCGGTGCGGCGCTACGGGATTGCCCTGCCGGACCGACAGCTGGCCTGTGCCCCGCTCAGCTCTCCGGAGGGCCGCCGCTATCTGGCGGCCATGAAGGCCGCGGCCAATTATGCCTGGGCCAACCGCCAGTGCCTGATGTATTGGACCGAGCAGGTCCTGCTGCAGGGCCTCAAGATCTCCCCCCAGGCCCTGGGCCTCTCCCTGGTCTACGATGTGGCTCACAACATCGTCAAGATCGAGGAGCACCTGGTGGAGGGAAAGAAGAGGCGATTGGCCGTCCACCGCAAAGGGGCGACCCGCGCCTTCCCGCCCGGCCATCCCGAGGTGCCGGAGGCGTATCGGCAGGTGGGCCAGCCGGTCCTGATCCCGGGAGACATGGGCCGGGCCTCCTTCGTGCTGGTGGGAACGGAGAGGGCGATGGAGGAGACCTTCGGCAGCACCTGCCACGGGGCGGGCCGGGTCATGAGCCGCCACCAGGCGATCCGGTCAGCCAAAGGAAGGGCGATCGAGAGGGAGTTGGCGGATCGGGGCATCTTTGTGCAGGCCTCAGGGAGGGAGACCCTGAAGGAGGAGATGCCCGAGGCCTACAAGGATGTGACCGAGGTGGTCAATGTGGTGCACAGCGCAGGTCTCTCCCTGCGCGTGGCCAAGCTCAAGCCCATGGGGGCCATCAAGGGATAGCAGGGCCACGCTTCTCAGTGGGTATCTGCGATTTCTACTTGTTCAGGCCCCTGAAAGCTTACCCTCCTATGATCTCGTTGAGCCCCTCTACGATGAGATCCAGTTCCTCGGTTGTGACTCTTCCGATCTTCTTCCCCAGCCGCTCCACCGAAAGCGTCCTGATCTGACTGATCTTGACCCAAGATCGTTTGGGAAGTTCATTGAACGCATCATGGCTGAGGACCAGAGCGGGTCGTTCCCCCGATTGCTCATGCCCCCTGGCAGGATCGAGATTTGTCCAATAGATTTCCCCTCTCAGTATTTTGGCCATTCGTCGATTTCCCGTGACAACCCTTCTTCTGCAAGGGCCTGCTCGAACTTGGGATCGAGTTTGGCGCATTCCCGCGCCAAACGACCGCGGCCAATCCGGGCCAGCTTCTCCTCCACCGCCTCCTGAGCCGCTTTGCTGCGGTTGGGGAACACCTTCGATTGAACCAAGTGGTCCAGTTTGTTGAGAAGGTCTTCCCTGATGGTTATAACAATCTTTGCCGTGCCCAATTTCATCAACCTCCGGCATTACCGTACATCGTACCAGAAGGGGGTGCAAGCACAAAAAGTGCGCACCTGAGAGGCGTCTCGCCAGCCAGTTCCGGTTCTCTGCATGAGGTGTAGGTCCGTTTGGCCTTGAGACCTGCTCAGGCGTCAGGAGCTATGTCAAAATGATTGACAAGCAAGGCCGAGGGGAGTAAATACCAATCGAACGAGGGCCGGGATTCTGATAAACGACCTGTCGTGGAGGCGGAAGGATTCAAGATCTGGAGGTGGTCACAATTTGTGACCACCAAAGCGGACCGGAAAGGACTTCGATACCCGCCCATGCCATCCGCATACCGGGGCATGGTGATGCTGTCCAGCGCGTCTCGTTGTCTGATTTCAAGGCACTGGACAGCTGGCAGGAAGTGATCCCGGAATACGTGAAGGACTACGCTCACATTAACCCATTCATGTGAGCGGCGTGGGCAAGGCGGCTACGTGCTGCATACCGGCGGACACGCAAACTACATATCTTCAAAGTGGGAGAGAGCAGTCCCAGAGTCTGCACAGGCCCGAGGGCATTGGTTAAAGGAAAGCCCTGTGAACGAATAATCAGCGACGCTCAGGAGTAGTAAGTTGCTTCCCGAAGAAGTCAAGAAAGGCAAGAAAAAATCAAAAGGTATAGCCTCCTGGCCAGAGGATGAGCGTCCACGGGAACGCCTCCTGCGACGAGGAGCCCAGGCCCTGACCGATGCTGAGCTGATTGCGATTCTGGTTCGTTCGGGACTCCAGGGGACCAGCGCTGTCGAGCTGGGCCGGCAGCTGCTGGAACGCTTCGGGTCTCTGCGGGCAATGGTGGAGGCGCCGATGTTGGCCCTCCTCGAAATCAAAGGCTTGAAGGGCGCGAAGGCTTCGCAGTTGGCAGCGGCGATGGAGGTTGCGCGGCGCGTGTCACTCCCGGATGCCCGGGAGCGTATCATCCTCAAGGCTACGCGCGAGGCAGCGGAGTACCTGCGATCCCGGTTGCAGAGGCTTCCCGAAGAGCACTTCCGGGCGCTTTTCGTGAACCGTCGCGGCGTGCTGCTTGAAGACTCCTTGCTCGCGGTCGGATCGGTTGACCAGACGAGACCGCCGATCCGCCTTATTGTAGCGCGGGCTTTGCAGCTCAATGCCACCGGGGTGATTGTAGCCCACAATCATCCATCCGGGGCAGCGGAGGCAAGCGAATCGGACAGGCTTTTCACAGAAGACCTTTTTGCTGCGTTGAGGCCCATCGGGATGAAGCTGCTCGATCATGTCATCGTCGGCGAGGATTTCGTTTTCAGCTTTGCGGACAGAGGGATGATGGAAGAGATTGCGCTCACTCTATCAGCCCGCTAACCTGGGCAAGCATGCGGGGAGAGCCTATGACCAAGGAACTCGCTACTGGGGATGAATCGTTTATCGTGTCGGCGATCATAACCATGCGCGGCTTGAAGGTCATTTTGGATGCGGACCTGGCCGCGATCTACGGAGTTACGACCAAACGACTCAACGAGCAGGTCAAGCGGAATGCCGAACGTTTTCCAGAGGATTTTGCCTTTCAGCTTTCGCCGCAGGAGTTTGCAGATTTGAGGTCGCAAATTGCGACCTCAAAGGAGGGACCAAGTCGATCTGTGAGCGGTTCAGGGCGCGGTGGACGCCGATATGCTCCCTATGCCTTCACCGAGCATGGGGCCATCATGGCGGCCAATGTGCTCAACAGCCCTCGGGCGGTGCAGATGAGCGTCTTTGTCGTCCGGGCCTTTGTCCGGATGCGTTCTGTATTGGCAGACACGCGCGAACTGGCGCGCCGTCTGGCGGCCATAGAGAAGGAATTGAAGGGGCGCCTAAATGTGCATGAATCCGCCATCGTCAGCATTTTACAGCGGATCATGGATATCATAGGTCCGCCCGCTCTACCCGAGCCGCCACCCAAAAAGATCGGCTTTCGAGTGCGCGAGCGCTCGGCTGCATATGATCGAAAGGGCGCCTCCTCGCAGAGGAGACGAATATGAGCCTGACCCCTGAACAGAGACAGGAGCTGATACGGCTGCTCGGGGCGGGTGAGGAGATCTCGCCCGAGTGGGCACGCGTGCTGTTCCCGCCCGAGAAGCGGGAATACGAGCTGGTTTACTACGGAAAAGACCGTGAGGAAGACATCATTGCCGATACGCTGGCCGTGCCGCTTCAGCCCGTCCGGACATTCGGAAATAATGGGAATGACTGGCACAATATGCTGATCTTCGGCGACAATCTCCAGGCGATGAAGACCCTGTTGGAGATGAGGAAGACAGGAAAGCTGTGCAATGCTGATGGAACCCCAGGCGTGCGACTGGTTTACATTGATCCACCGTTTGCGACTAGGCAGGAGTTCAAAGGCAGTGAGGCACAGAAGGCGTACCAAGATAAAATTGGGGGCGCTGCATTTCTGGAGTTCATGCGGCAACGTCTGGTTTTTTTGAGGGAACTTCTCGCCGAAGACGGCACGATTTACATGCATCTGGATTACCGCAAGCTGCACTACCTCAAGGCTCTTGGCGACGAGATTTTTGGCGAAAACAACTTTATGAATGAACTTATTTGGTGTTACCGCGAGCGCGGCATTTCCAGAACGTTCTGGAATAACAAGCACCAGACAATCCTCGTCTGGGCAAAACGCCTTGGCGAACAGTTCTTCAACTCCGACGCCGCACGGATTCCGTACTCCGAGGAATACTTGAAGAAGTTTAAGTATGAGGACGAAAACGGCAAATACCAGATACGCGGGAAAAATATCAAGGGGAGTCCAGTCCAACGAGCCGACGGCCTGACCTCTGAAGCTGAGAAGAAATACCCCGGCCTGACTTATCGTCAATACCTCAAAGAAGGTCAATTGCCGTTGGATTGGTGGGAATTGTCATTGCTGAACAAGGCAGCAAACGAGAGGACAGGCTATCCCACACAGAAACCAGAAAGCCTCTTGGCCCGCATCGTCAAAGCTTCTTCAAGACCGGGCGACATCATCATGGATTGCTTTGCTGGTTCAGGAACGACTTGTGCCGTTGCCGAGAAACTGGGGAGAAGATGGATCGGTATCGATTGCGGTAAACTCGCCATCTATATAACTCAAAAGCGTCTGCTCACAATTCAAGACGCTTACGACCTTACAACTCGCGTTGACGAACCTCCGCTCGGAGAGCTAGGCAAAGAAGTTCTATCCGGATTGGAGGCTTCTCCGAGCGGTGATGAAAAGCTCTCTCAGGTAGTGGATCTTCTGGAACGTATTTACAACAAGGAATTCGAGAAGCCGAGACCAATTCCTTATGGAAGGAAGTGCTCCCCATTCGTACTTTACAATGCCGGGCTCTACGACTTCTCCAAGCTCCGAGAGCTGCCCTGGCAGGATTGGCGATTCTTCGCTTTGCAGTTGTTCCAGTGCCGGGACGAACGACACCGGATCAATGGCATCGATTTCGATGGATACCGCCAGGGCGCAAGCGTGATGGTGTTCAATCATATGGAGGCCAAGCACAAGAACGCCCGGATTACCGACGACACGATTCAGGAGATTCACGAGGCGGTCGGATCACGGGTGGGGAGGAAGGTTTTCATCGTCGCCCCGGCGCTGACTTTCGACTTCCAACAGGACTA
>Ga0214473_10011674_pt1 | contig 10320 bp, 7 predicted proteins | sample RVTome_7_FD_203509 | JGI IMG/M metagenome (GOLD analysis project Ga0214473, IMG submission 203509) | Soil microbial communities from uranium-contaminated site in the Upper Colorado River Basin, Wyoming, United States - RVT98D197 | ecosystem: Environmental > Terrestrial > Soil > Contaminated >... | reverse complement strand
CAGCCCCGACGGTGGACTCATCGCGTCCGGGGACGCGGACGGGAACGTGTCCGTGTGGGCGGCGGACACGGGCGACGCGGTCGGCGAATCCTTCGCGGCCGGTGTGGGAGCGGTCCACGCCGTCGCGTTCGCTCCCGACGGAGAGATCCTGGCGGTCGGGGGCGAGGGGGGAACCGTCTCCCGTTGGGATCCGTTGACCGGTGCGGAGGTGAGCACTCGTCTCGAGCTCGGCAATCCGGTGACCGCGCTCGCCTTCAGTCCGGACGCCCGACGTCTCGCCGTGGGGACGGACCAGGGCGACGTGAGCCTGTTCATTGCAGAGGACGGGTCCGTCATGGCGGGTCCCGAAGGGTTCGGGAGGAGGGAGTTGGACTACAACGGCGTGTCCGGTGTCGCCTTCTCGCCCGACGGCACCGCGATGGCGATCGGGACCGACACCGGCGAGCTGGTCTTGGTCGACCCCGAGACCCTGCGGGAGGTCGACGAACTCAACACGAACTCGAGGGCGGTGTGGTCCCCCGAGTTCAGCCCGGACGGACGCACGCTCGCTGCGGGGATCCTCACGCTGACCGGTGGCGACGGCGCGGTGCTCCTGTGGGATGTCGCGTCCGGGCGCTCGCTCGATCGGCTCAAGGGGCACACGGATCAGGTGTTCGACGTCTCCTTCTCGTCGGACGGCAGCCGGCTGGCCTCGGCGGGCGCCGACGGGACGGTTCGCCTGTGGGACCTCGCCACCGGCGAGATGATCGGGGGTCCCTTGCTCGGCCACTCGGACGACGTCCATGCCGTGATGTTCGATCCGGCCGGGACCGAGCTGGTCTCCGGGAGCTCCGACGGTTCCGTGATCGTCTGGAACGCCGGCGCACGCTTGGTCGGCGGCGGCGGTGTGGTGAACGTCGTTCTCTTCACGAGCGACGGGAGTCGGATGATCTCGACGACGCCGTTCTCCTACGCCGACACGTTCCTACCGGATCCCGCGTTCGGCGACGGAGGCGACGTCGTGATCTGGGACGCGGACTCGTGGGTCCCGGTCGGTGAACCGATCCACGGTGAGTTCGTGTTCGGGTTGGCCTTGGGTCCCAACGGTAGCTGGTTCGCGGGCAGCACCGGTGACGCGCGCGTGCTGCGGTGGCCGATCGAGCCGGGAGGCGCTGCCATGGAGACCCTGAGCGGCGCACGAGAGGTCCTGTTCGGTGTCGCGGTGAGTCCGGACGGAGGCACGATCGTGGCCGGCGGTCTCGGCGGCCTGTTCCTGTGGGATGCGGCCACCGGGGAGGGGCTGCCCGAACCGGCCGCGGCACGCGACCAAGATGTCTACGGGCTGGCATTCTCGCCCGACGGAGAGACGTTCGTCTCTGGCGGGTTCGACGGGCGGGTGCTCCTGTGGGACACCGCGACCTGGGAGCTCATCGGCGCGCCGCTCGCGGAGGGGCTCCAGCGCTCGTACGCCGTCGCCTTCGACCGGGACGGCTCGATGCTCGCGGCCTCTGGGTTCGATGGAAGCGTGATCGTCTGGGACACGACGAGCTGGGAGCGTGTCCACGAAGTGACCGTCGAGAACGCGGTCCTGTCGCTCGCGTTCAGCCCGGACGGACGGGTCCTGGCCGCCGGCACGGAAGCAGGTCAGGTCGAGTTCATCGACCTCGCCACTGGCGAAGGCATCGGCGAGGGGGTATCAGGACAGCGCGACTGGGTGAATTCGGTCGCGTTCGCTCCGGACGGTGAGACCCTCGTCGCCGGCAGCGACGACGGGTCCATCGCGCTCTTCGGACCCTCCGTGTGGACGGATGACGTCAACGTGCTGGGAACCGAGCTCTGCCGGTCCGCGGGCCGGGGTCTGACGGAGGCCGAGTGGGCCGAGTTCGTCCCGTTCAAGCCCTACGAACCGGGGTGCCCGAGCCTCGCGGACTGACCTCGATGCCGAGCCGGTCTGGGCTCCGTTCGGATTTGCCCCCATGACCGACGTCTTCATGCTCGCATCCGCTGACATATCCATGCTGACTCGATATGCTTTGATGCATGAGAACCACGCTGAGGCTCGACGACCGGCTCTTCGAAGAGGCGAAAGCGCTCGCTGTCCGGACGGGTCGGACCCTTACGCAAGTGATCGAGGATTCGCTCCGAGAGGCCCTGGCCCGACGCGTCGAGGGCGTTGGCCAGCGCGTCGTGCTGCCGGTCGCGCGCGGCGGAAGCCTCCGCCCCGGGGTGAACCTGGACTCGATGCCGGACCTGCTCGACATCATGGAGGCCGATGCGGCTCCCTGACGTCAACGTCCTGATCTACGCGTTCCGCGACGCAGCACCCGACCACGATCGCTACCGGACCTGGGTTCAGGCCATGGTCGATGCGGAGGAGCCGTTCGGCCTCGCCGACGTCGTCCTCTCCGGGTTCGTGCGCGTGGCGACGCATCCGAGGATCTGGGATCCCCCCGTCCCCGTCGATCAGGCGCTCGACTTCGCACGAGCGCTCCTCGAGGCTCCGAACGCGGTCCGGGTGGCGCCGGGCGAGCGACATTGGGACCTGTTCGAGCGCATGTGCCGCGAGGGCTCTGCCCGCGGCAACCTCGTGAGCGATGCCTACCTTGCCGCGCTCGCGATCGAGTCCGGGAGCGAACTCGTGACGACCGACCGCGACTTCGCGCGTTTCCCCGGGCTCCGCTGGCGCCACCCCTTGCGCTGAACGCGATCGCTCGGGTCAGAGCCAGTCGATGGATCCAAGCGGCCGCCTGCCGCCCCCGGTGAGGCGACCCCACTCCTCGGTCGTGTAGACGAGCACGTCGGCGGGTACGGGAAGCGTCGACGCGTCGAACTCGAGAGCCCGCCGGTAGACGGGCTGCGAACTCTGGTCGACGATCACCACGAGGTCCACGCCGCTCCCCACGCCCCAGGTTCCCTTCGCGAGCGAGCCGAAGCAGCCGACGCGCGTGAGGCCCGGCCGCGCCAGGATCTCGGCGGCCCAGGCATCGATCGCCGCGCGCACCTCCTCAGGCGTCGGCCATCTGAGCACGGACGAAGTCAAGGATCTGACCGGCATGCTCGAGTGCCTCCTCGCTCTGCAGTGGGCCGTAGTGCTCGAACGGCGCGCCCTCGGGATGGCTGTTCGGGTAGCGGGCCGGGATGGAGAAGGTGTCGAGCACCTTGCCTCGGTCGACCGCCCACTCGTGCCGGCCGGCCGAACGCGAGTCCTGGGCCTGCTCGAGGTCTCGCTCGGCTTGGGCGAACCAATCTCGCGCACGATCTCCCACGGATCTGCCCCCAGACGTGTTCGCCAAGCGTACTGCCACGCGAGCGCCAGGCGACCGAACGGCGGGGTTCGAGGAGCGTGCGATGTCGGCTCCGCGACAGATGGGTACCTTGCGGTGCGCCATCCTCAGGGGGTAGGGATAGCGCCGAGTCGATGCCATGACGGACGTCTTCATCTCTTATGCGCGCGAGGACCACGGGTTCGTCCAGCGCCTGCACGACGCGCTCGCGAGCGCGGGGAGGCAGTCCTGGGTCGACTGGGAGGGGATCCCCGCCTCGGCCAAGTGGATGGCCGAGGTCCGCGCCGCGATCGACGAGGCCAACTGCTTCTGCTTCGTGGTCTCCCCGGACTCGGTGGAGTCCCCCGTCTGTCGGGAGGAGGCCGCGCACGCCGCCGCCTCGAACAAGCGGATCCTGCCGCTGCTGCACCGAGCGGTCGACGACGGGCTGGTTCCCGAGACCGTGGCCGCCCACAACTGGATCGAGTTCGACCACGATCAGGACTTCGACCAGGCCTTCGCCACCCTGGTCAAGGCCCTCGAGACCGAGCCCGAGCACCTGCGCACCCACACCCGGCTGCTCGTCAAGGCCAAGGAGTGGGACGGTTCCAAGGACCGCTCGCTGCTGCTGCACGGCTCGGACCTGACCGGGGCAGAGACCTGGCTCGGCTCGGCCCAGGGCAAGGAACCGGCCCCCACCCAACTCCACACCGCCTACGTGCTCGCCTCGCGCAAGGCGGCCTCGCGCCGACAGCGCACGACGATCGGCGCGGTGGCGATCGCGTTGATCCTCTCGCTGGTGCTCGCCACGGTCGCCGTGTTCCAGCGCTCCGAGGCGCAGGACGCGCAGGCCCGGGCCGAGGAGCAACGGGCCGTCGCGGACGCACGGGCCACCGAGTCTCGCTCTCGAGAGCTGGGCGCGCAGTCTCTGCTGCAGGTCGACCAGGATCCGGAGCTCGCGCTCCTGCTCGCGATCGAGGCGGCCGAGATCGCGCAGACCGGGACGGCCGAGACCGCGCTCCGAACGGCGCTCGGCGCCTCTCACGTCGAATCCACGACCCAGGAGGAGGGCGGGGTGGGCGAGCTCGTGCTCTCCGAGGACGGCTCGATGCTCGTGACCGGTGGGCAGGAACGCGGCGAGGCGACGGGGGGAGCCTGGCTCGCGTTCCGGACCTCGGACGACCTCGCGCAGGCGCGAACGGTCTCGGGCCTGTCCGACCACGCGGGGGAGATCCGGGACCTCGCCGTCGATCCGCAGGGGCGGGTGGCCGCGCTGTCCAACGACTACGGCAGCCTGGTGATCCTGGACGCCCGAGCGGCCACCGTCCTGCTCGACGTCTTCGTCCCCGTCCTGCTCGGACACGCCGAGCTCGCCTTCAGCCCCGACGGCGAGCAGCTCCTGGTGGCCGGCGAGGAAGGGGTCGCGTGGGTCGACGTTGGCACCGGCGAGCAGGGTGCGCCGCTCGAGGTGCCGTCGCCGAGCTCCGGGTGGAACGACGCTGCGGTCGATCCGACGGGCCGCTGGGCGGCGCTCGGCGGCGGGACCAACACCTACCTCATCGACACCGGAAGCGGCGATGCGGTCACCCTCGGCGACGGGGCGGCCCGGTCACTCGCGTTCGATGCCTCGGGGGGCCGGCTCGCGTCCGCCGTGGGCGGCTCGGTGCTCTTGTGGGACGTGGAGACCGGCGAGGAGCTGCGCCGGCTCGAGGCGAGAGGGGTGAACGCGGTCGCGCTCTCGCCGGACGGCGCGACGCTGCTGACCGGGAGCGCGGACGGGAGCGGCGCGCTCTGGAACGTCGCGACGGGTTCTCGGACCGCCTCGTTCGTCGGTCACGACGGTGCGATCGTCGGGGTCGCGTACGACCCGTCGGGCGCCCGCGCGTACACGGCGAGCCGCGATGGCACGACCCGGGTCTGGCGCGTTCCCTCCGCAGCCTCGCCGATCACGTCGGCTCCGGTCCTCGCGGTGAGCGGCGATGGGCGGGTGTTCGCGACGGCCGACGGCGCCGGTGTGGCGTTCCTCGACGCTCTCGACGGGCGAACGGTCTCCTCGATCCGGCCCGGCGATCTCGGCCTTCCGAGTGCGTGCCTCGACGCGGCGTCGGCCCCGGCGGTCCGGCTCGACCGCGCGGGCGCGCTCGCGGTCGCGGTCTTCGGCGAGCGGTGCCTGGCGGCGATCGACGTCGCGAGCGGCGGGTCGCGGTGGGTCGTCGATCTCGGGACGGAGGAGGGCGCGACCGCCCAGCCCGATCCCGAGGTCTGGGTCGCACCCGACGGCACGAGCGTCCTCGTCGCGCAGTACGTTTCCGCCGGCGCGCTCGCGGCCGAGTTGCGACTCCTCGACGCGGCGACGGGGGATGAGCGCTGGAGCGAGATCACGGGCGACGCCTCGGTGTACGGGGCCGACTTCGCCGGCGACGGCCGGTCGGCGTTCGTGGCCGGGCGGTACGGACTGCTCGGGGCGGCGCTGTACGACCTCGACCGCGCAACGTCGGTCTGTCCGGTGCAGGCGGTCGATCGCGTGAACGACGTGGCGGGGATCCCGGACGGCGGGTTCGCCCTCGCCACGGCGGCCGGGGTCCAGGTCGTCGATGGCGCGTGCGCCGATGTCGACGTCGGCGAACTGACCGAGCGCCAAGCCCCCGCCCTGGCCATCGCCTATCGCCCCGACGGCCTCGTGGCGGCGACGGTCGGCACGGACGCGACGATCCGGTTCTGGGACGTCGCGTCGGGGGCGGCGCTCGGGTCGGCGCCCGGCGGCGCGGAGCAGATCGCGTTCGACGAGGAGGGGAGCCTGCTCGTCGCGGGAGCCGACGGCGCCTTCCGTGTCACGTGCGAACAGTGCGCCGCGTTCGACGAGCTCCTCACGCTCGCCCGCGAACGCGTGACGCGAGCGCTCACGCCGGAGGAGCGGGCGACGTACCTCGGCGAGGCGTGATGATCTCGCCGGCGATCCGGATCGCGATCACACGCCGAACTCGGCGCGTTCCTCCGTGGTGAGCTCGCGCGTCACCCGCACCTCCGCGAGCTCGACCAGCTCGGGCAGCCGGAGGCAGAGCTCGCACGAGAAGATCCTCGCCGTTCCGTCGTCGCCGAACGTCATGACCCGCTCCCCCGTCTGATCGAACGTCGGCCAGACCTTCCCCGCGTGGCCGGTGAACGACGCGAGCTCCCGGCCCGTCGCCACGTTCCACACGCGCACGACGCCGGTGGTCTCGCCGATCGCGACGAGCCCGCCATCGGCAGAGAGGTCCCCCCACGTGAGCCTCCCGGTCAGCGGGCGAAGGACGGCGAGCGCCTCACCGGTCTCGACGTCCCACACGCGAGCGGTGTCATCCTCGCTCACGGTGAGGGCGACCCCGGCGTCGTCGCTGAGGTCGGCGCCGAGGAAGTAGCTCGAATGCCCTTCGAGCTCCCGGATGAGCTCGCCCGTCGACGGGTCCCAGATCCGCACGATCGGGTCTCCGCCCACGCTCAGCATGAGCGAGCCGTCGTCCGCCAGCAGGATCGACTTCACGTCGTCCCGCTGGCCGTCGAGCTGCCGGACGATCTCGGGCTCCGAACCCGAGACGTCCCAGATCCAGATCGGTGACGCGCTCAGGCCCCGTGCGCCGCCGCCCTTGGCCGTGATCACCGTCCCGCCAGGCCCGAAGATCGCCGGCTGCACGCTGGTGAGCGGCGGATGCTGCAGGACCGCGATCTCCGTGCCGTCCTCCAGGTCCCACAGACGAGCGGTCGCATCCTGGCTCGCCGTGAGGGCCCTCGTCCCGTCGTCGTTCACGTCGACGGAGTTGATCTGCTGTGTGTGACCTTCGAGCTTGAACAGCAGACGCCCGGTGGTCGCTTCCCACATTCGCATCACGCCGTCGGCGCCGCTCGTGAGCAGTCGCCCGTCCGGCAGCGCGATGGCCGCGTAGACCGGCTGGTCCGAGACGTCGATGCGTGCGACCTCCGCGCCCGTCGAGGCGTCCCACACGCGGGCGGTTCCGTCGCGACCGGCCGTGGTCACTCGTTCGTCCGCGTCGTCCCAGCGCGCGTCCCAGATCCACCCGCGGTGCCCCGTCATGATCGCGAGGGTCTCGCCTCTCGCGTCCCAGATCTTGGCCGTCCCATCGCCGCTCGCCGTCGCCACCCGCGATCCCTCGGGGTCGAACGTTGCCGCGAGGACCTCCTCGGTATGCCCTCGGAGCACCGAGAGCTGCTCGCCCGTCGAGGTCGACCAGATCCTGGCGGTGCCGTCGTCGCCGGTCGTGACCACGCGGGCCCCGTCGGGCGAGAAGCCCACGTCGAAGATCCCCTGCCCGTCGTGGTCGGGCAGGACCGCGACCTGGTCGCCGGTCGCCGCGTCCCAGATCCTCCCCGTGCCGTCGAGCCCAGCCGTGGCCACCACGGATCCGTCCGGACCGATCGCGCCGGCGACCACGTCGTCCGCGTGCCCCTCGAGCACCGCTAGCGACCGGCCCGCCGGTGACCACAGGCGCGCCGACCCGTCCTCGCTCGTCGACAGGAGCAAGCCGCCGGGCCCGAACGTCACCGAGGTCACCTCGTCCCGGTGACCTTCGAGCACCGCGACCGGCCGGCCGGTCGCATCCCACAGGCGCACGGTCCCGTCGGCTCCGGCCGATGCGAGCAAGCCCTCGGGGGCCGCGGCGACGTCGACGACGGCGCCCCGGTGCCCGGTGAACGCCTGGAGGGCTTCGCCGTCGGCGCTCCAGAGCCGGACCGTGCCGTCGGTCCCGCCCGTCACGAGCATCGATCCATCCGGCGTGAACGCGAGCGAGGTCACCACGCCCTCGTGTCCCTCCAGCACCGCCGCCGGGGATCCGTCCTCGGCGTCCCAGATCCTCGCGGTCCCGTCCTCGCTCGCCGTCGCGACCAGCGACCCGTCAGGTGAGAACGAGGCGTCGGTGAGCGGGACCTCGCTCGCGGATGCGGCCGCCACCTCCTCGCCCGTCGAGGCGTCCCAGATCCTCGCCGTGCCGTCGAAGCCGATCGTCAGCAGCCGCGTCCCGTCCCGCGAGAACGCGACGTCGAGCACCGACCCTTGGTGGCCGGTCAGGGTCGCTCGCACCTGCGAGGCGGCCATGCTCTCGCGCAGCGCCGCCTCCGCCTCCGCGGTCGGCTGAACCTCGACCGCCTCGAGCGCGAGGAGCACGCCGAGCTCCGGGTCGACCTCGAGCTGTCCGAGCGCCTGCGCCGCGAGCTCGCGCGATCTCGAGACCCGGGCCGCCGCCTCCGCCCGTTCACGCTCGTGGACGGCGGACGAGCGCTGGGCGAGCGCGAACACCGTCAAGACCAGCGAGGCGACCAGCGCGAACGCGACGCCACCCATCGTGATCCGCTGCCGGCGGCCGGCGGCGCGCCGGCTCGCCAGGACGAACGCCGTGTGCAGCGCCGTCGGCGCCGGCTCGTGACCACCGGCCGTGGCGAGCCAGCGTTCGGCGTCGCGGAGGTCGTCCCCGCGGAGCAACAGGCTGCCCGGCCGCCTCCGCTGCTCCCACTCCCTCGCGCGCACCAGCAGGCGGGCGTGCTGTTCGTTCCACTCGGGATCGGCCGCGATGGCCTCCAGGAGCATCTCGATCCCGCGTTCGAAGTCGTCCTGTTCTCGGATGAAGATCCAGTTGCGCTCGGCCACCGCTTCGGGGGCGGGCGTGTCGTCGACGTCCCGATGCAGGATCGGGATCAACCGCTTGTTGACCGATGCGGCGTGCGCCACCTCCTCGCGGCAGACGGCCGAGGCGAGCGAGTCGGGCGAGATCACGAAGACGAACGCCTCGCCGGCCTCGATCGCCTTTCGCACCTCCGCCATCCACACGGCGGATGGGGGGATCCCCTCCCAGTCCACCCAGGTCTCGCGTCCGAACTCGGCCAGGGCATCGAACACCCGTCGGACGAACGCCTGGTCCTCCCGGGCGTACGAGATGAAGACGTCGGCCATCGCTGCTTCCTACCACTCACCGGGCCGCTCGGCGCAGTGTCGCGCGCGCGAGGGCCCTCCATGGCTGGCTGGGCTAGGCTCCGTAGGACCAGTGTGAGAGGGAGGGACTATGGGCCGCGCATCCAGAGGAGTCGTCCTGGTGAGCCTGCTGGCCTTGATCTCCGCTGCGTGCAGCGGGGACGACGATGGCTCGCCGACCGGCCCGACCGAGGTCACGGGAGCGGCGACCGCAGCCACAGCCGCCACCGGCCCGACGGCGACCGGCGACACCGCTGGAGCCGGTGCGACGGGTGGCACGGGGGCCACCCCCTTGGTGTCCGGTCCGCTCGAGCCCGGGACATACAGCTTCGACCGATTCGGGGAGACGGTCACCCTCACGCTCGGCGAGGGGTGGGAGGCGTTCGTCTTCGAGGGGCCGGAGGAGAAGGAGACGGCCCTGGCCGAGTTCTTCGCGTTATTCAACGCCGACCACCCGGCGGCCAACCTCGCGTTCGTCCTCCCGACGCGCGTCGTGGACCCGGCGAAGGAGTGGGACGAGGCCGATAACCTGGAGCCCGTTCCGGACGACCTCGTGCGGTGGTTCGAGGAGCATCCGCTCCACGAGGCGGGCCCGGTCTCCGACGTCACGGTCGCCGGTCTCCCGGGGAGCGCGGTCGACCTCGTCGTTGCCGACGTGCCGAAGAACGGCTGGCCCGCATGCGGCGGGAGCTGCGTCCTCTGGGTCCCCGTCTCGGTCGAGCACGAAACGGGTCCGCTGACCGATCGCGACCTCGTCTTCGCGGGTGCGCTCGACGAGGTGGACCGGCAGATCGTGGTCGAGATCGGAGGCCAGCAGCTACTGATCGACATCGGCGCCGCCGACCAGGAGTCCTTCGATGCGTTCCTCCCGCTCGCCGAGGAGGTCCTGGCAACGCTGACGATCGGCTGAGGCTAGGCGGCGCCGTCCGCGGCCTCGTGCAGCACGACGACGAGGTCCTCGAGCGCGGTCCCCTTGGCGAGGAAGCCGCTGGCGCCGGCCTCGCGCGCTTCCTTCTCAACTCCGGGGTCGGCGTGCGCGGTGAGGATCACCACCGGGAGGTCGGGCCTGCGCTTGTGGATCCGGCGCATCGCCTCGATCCCGTCGAGGTCCGGCATCGA
>Ga0214473_10011673_pt1 | contig 10320 bp, 7 predicted proteins | sample RVTome_7_FD_203509 | JGI IMG/M metagenome (GOLD analysis project Ga0214473, IMG submission 203509) | Soil microbial communities from uranium-contaminated site in the Upper Colorado River Basin, Wyoming, United States - RVT98D197 | ecosystem: Environmental > Terrestrial > Soil > Contaminated >... | reverse complement strand
CTGTATTCAGATAAACATCCTGCTGTAGAGGAGTTTTCAAGGAAGGCGCTTGCTATTCTGGAAGGTTTATTTGTTGACGATGTTCTGAATCTCACTGTGCTCGCAGAGAGTATCATATTCAATGATACACCGCTTCCTGATATTAGTATGCATACCTATACTTTTATAAAAAAGCTAAGGTTAAAAGGCATTGACAGGCTGGTGATAAAAAAAGGGGTAAGTCTTGAGGAGCTTCATTCCTTCATTAAAACACTCGCCTCAAGAGAAGAAGCTGTTTCCTCAAGCCCCAACATAGCTATAGGCGTGCTTGAAGTCAGATTCAAGGCAGAAGGAGATACCTCGGCAATAATGGAAGAAAGCATTGCAAGGGTCAAAGAGGTATACGATGGTGTTTCAAGATTCCGCAGGCTTGATGTTCACGGACTTGAAGACGTGGTAGTGAGGTTTATAACAGCCTTAAAGAGAGAGGCTAGCATGCTTAGTAATTTAAATCCGGTTAGGGAACACAGCTTATATACTTATGTGCATGAAGCCAATGTGTCTGTGCTTACTATCTTTCAGGCTGAGGCTCTGGGCTTGAGCGGAGAACTCCTCCATGACGCTGGTCTTGCAGGGCTGCTCCACGATATGGGTAAGCTGTTTATTCCAAAGGAAATCATTGAAAAACAGGCAAAGCTTGATGAGTCTGAATGGAATATTATAAAACTTCATCCTGTTTACGGCGCACTATATCTGAGCAAAATGCAGGATGTCCCTGAGCTCGCTGTAGTTGCAGCTTATGAACACCATATGAAATATAATGGAATTGGGTATCCTCAGAGTAAAAGGAGATTAACGAGCCAGCACCTTATAAGTCAGCTTGTTGCTATATCTGATTTTTTTGACGCCCTTAGAACTCAGAGGGCCTACAGGGCATCCTTTGGTTTATCTGCAATAATAGGGCTTCTCCGCGAGGGTTCGGGTAAGGACTTCAACCCGGTCCTTGTGGACAATTTTTTGCTCTCACTCAAGGGGATAAAAGCCATTTAAAATAATGCAAATTTTAAATTTTAAATCTTCAATTTTCAATTTAACAGAGACAGAGTTCATCTGCCTGTTTTTTCAGGGCAGCGGCCTTGTCTTCCGGAAGCAACAGCAGGGTTTGAATCATTTTTACGTCCATTTCAGTCAAATCCTTCAGAAGAATTATATCGTGTTTAATTAATCTTGTTATCAGTTCTGATTTGACATCTGACAGGACTGTCACCGGATAAAGTCTTTTATCTTCTATCATCCTCTCAATGCTCTCATTGTCAGGGTATCTCCAGCTTTTTATTTTGAGTCCTGCGCATTCAGCATATTGAATGGCATCAGAGGTGCAGCGGGTATTTGTTACCAGCCAGCCTTTATAGGCTTTCTCAGGATGCTGAGATGTGATAACAGGCTTCAGGTCCTGAATCCGCGAATTGACATACATTGCTATCTTCACATCAGTGGTAAGCCCTGCTTTGTTATGATATTTGCATTCAATGATGGAGACTTCTTTATCCCTTATTGCAAAGACATCCACCTCATGCTTTACGCATTTTCCTTCAAGGAGCACCCCTGTATCTACTTTATATCCGTAATGCTTCAACAGTTCGCCAAAATATTTTTCAAAGGGATAGCCGGAAGGACCAAGTCCAAAAAGCGCCCTCTTCAGAGAATACCTGAGACCTGATGCATGGTTGAGTTGTCTGAGATACTTTTTTGCGAGTTTGTATATTTTCTTTGTGCTCGTATAAGGCCCTACTTCAAACAATATTCTCTCAATAATATCTTCAACCTGTGCCCTGTCCGCTCCTGCCCTGATAAGCGATGCGCGTAGTTTGGCAGGGTTGAGATCCTCAACTATGCCTGACGCCTTTAGAACCTTGATTTCCATAATGTTTTGTTTTCATAATATTAAAAGCCATTCTTTCTATTTGTCAAATTTTTGAATTTAAAAAAATTTAAAAAAAACTTGACTATATATTAAGTTAAATATATATTGTTATAGCTGTAAAAAAGTAATAGGGGGGGAATTATGATTACATTAAAGAATATCCTCTATTGTCTTACTGTCTTAACAGTGGCCCTTCTTGGATGTGAGTCTCTCAAGTCTTCCAAACCCATAATGCCAATAAAAGAATATGAACGCATGTTAGCCGGCAGGGTTGATGCCGATTATATCGGCACAGATAATTGTCTTTTTGCCTGTCATTATCATGACAAGATAAAACGTGATTTTGAAGCAAGCACTATGGGCGCCCAGCTTTCAAAAAAATTGGGAATGCCTCTTGTTAATTGTGAGTCTTGCCACGGGCCTGGCAGCCTTGCAGTAGAGGGTATAACGCCTGAGAAGGTGGCGATAGATGCAAAGGCAGGGAAGCAGACTGCTTGTGACTACAAAGCCCTGCTCGACATAAAAAACTTTCCTGCCCAGGCAAAATCCCTTATATGTCTTAAATGTCACACGGAAAATGCAACCTTTAACCTTCATAACTGGAATGCAGGCATTCATAATGTCAGCGATGTTTCATGCTCAGACTGTCATAACGTCCATGCAGGACCTGATTTAAAGGTCGAAAAGAAAGAACTGGCAGTAATGTGTGATAAATGTCATCAGGAGATAAAGGCAGAGTTTTCCCTGCCAAGCCACCATCCTGTGCCGGAAAAAATGGTCTTCTGTACAGACTGCCATGATGCACACGGGACGACCAACGATAAATTGCTCAGAAAATCAACTGTAAAAGAAACATGCACCCATTGCCATGCGGAAAAAGAAGGGCCTTTTATTTTTGAGCATGCTGAAATTACAGAGGACTGCCAGACATGCCACAGTCCGCACGGCTCAGTAAATAACAACCTTCTTCACATTCGGGTACCGTTTTTATGCCTTCAGTGCCATTCGGGACACAGGACATCAACTGCTGCTTCTCAAGAAGAAAGAAAAGGGGCATATTATACCCAATGCACAGATTGTCACTCCCAGATACATGGAACTGACATCCCTTCCGCGAGCGGCAAGGGAAGGTTTGTCCATTAGGGGAGGGAGGTGAGATGAAAAAGATATTCCTTATAGCAATTCTGGTAATCCTTACATTGGGTAATAAAGTATCTGCAGAAGAAAGTAACTTAAAGGATATAACCCCGGGAACCTCAGAGTCTCAGACTGAAGAGTTTTCCGCAGAAGAAAGACATATATATAAATTCCCTGTAATAAAGCCAGCGGCTTCCTTTTACGGAGGATATAGGTTTGTTCATCTGAACGGCTCTCCAAGGGCTGAAGAGTTTGAATACCTCCATAATTCTATCTCCTTAGACTGGGACTTAAAGGCATTTCTATTTCCTCATAGATTACATTTTAATATAGATGTAAAAAACAGAAAGGACTATTTTGGAGATATAAATTATGCAGTTAAGGATATCGTTATTTTCAGAGGTATAAACAGGACCTTGTTTCATAATCTTGACAACATCAGGCTTATAGACCTTGATACAGGCACAGCATCGCCAGGAGTTGATGTCAGGGATAAAGATAAAGAATACGGAGTAAAGACCGGCATGAACAGTGTTTTCTTAAGATTGAAAATGCCTGATTTCCCATTTCATGTTTATATAGATGGCAGCCTTATTGAAAAGGATGCGACACAACAGCAGAGGAACCTATTAGGGTCAGGTTACTTTAATAATTTGCTAAGGATTTCACAGAGCAGGGATGTCAATTTAAAAACAGAAAACATTATTATTGGGGCAAACAGCCATCTCGGCCCCATAGAAGTTGATATTTCCCATGGCGAAAAAAGATTTGATGTTAGCGGGGATAAAGTTCTTTCTGATACTTATACAGCTGCCACCTCTACCCCGGCGAGGGCTGCAGGAACATACCAGCATAATCTTATCCCTGAACTCAAGGGCTCCTCAAATACGATTAAGCTTCATACATCATATACAGAAAGACTTGTTGCTTCAACAACCTTCTCAAAAATAGAGAGAGAAAATATAGACAGCGGTGCAAAGGCAGATTACTTCATTGGCGCGGGTGAGGTAGTATGGATGCCGCTCACAAAGTTAATATTATTTTTGAAGTACCGGCATAAAGAGGCTGATATAGATAATCCTGATAACGTTACTATTACAGACACAAACACATATACGTATCAAGTAAAAAAATCCATTTCATCTGTAACTGACAGTGTATCAGGGCTTATAAGACATAAGCCAATCTCAGGATTGACACTCAAAGCAGAATATTCTTATGAGGATATCCGCAGGAAAGACGCCGGTGAATGGGATGTTCCTCAGTCAACTCAAAAGAACACTGCATCACTATCAGCAGATATAAAAATTATAAAGAGCCTAAAGCTCAAGGCAAAATACACTCATAAGAATATCAATGACCCTGCTTCCAATATTGAACCGGACCATTCTGATGAAGGAAGAATATCAGTCACATGGATACCTATGCCCCGCCTGAATACATTGGTGAGTTATATTGTTGCAAGGGAAAAGCGGGGTGACTTGCATTTTCTGGATGAAAGTGAAAACCCTGTACAGGGAACGGGAAAGAGACATGTGAACAGAGATAGATTACTGGGAAGCATCACGTTCCTTGTCTTGAAAGACCTTTCCCTAACCACAAGCTATTCCTATATGCATAATAAAACAAAACAGGATATAGTATACACTTTTGATCAAGCTCCATCATATCCAGCAGTGGTTGATCATAGGGTACCAAATAAAGATATTGCCAATAGTTATGCCTTTGATATAAATTATCTGCCAAAAAACAATATAAGCCTCAATGCAGGTGTGAATCATACCATAAGCAGAGGAATATTTTATCCTTCTGATGACAATCTTCTCCAGCCGGTATCAATAGCCTCGTTCTCTGAACTTAAGACGCAAGAGACAGTATATTCTGTTTCTGGGGAGTATAAGTTCAAAGGAGGTTTTGCATCAGGCTTTCAATGCAGATACAGCCGTTTCGATGATGTCTTAGATAACCCTAATGATGACGTACAGGATGGCAGAGCGCACATTATTTTGCTGACGATGTCGAAGACATGGTAAGATGAGGCTAAAGTGAAAGACAAAGGATTAAAGATTAAATATTTCAGTTTATTTTTTCTTTTTAGTTTTTTTATTTTATTCTGTATTCCTACATTCGCAGCAGAAAAAACCATCGGGGTGATAATGACAGGGGACATCCATTATTATAGAGAAATCCACAAGTCTTTTACCGAGGCATTGTCATCCGAAGGCCTCGGGCCAGGGAATGTGGAGATTATTCTGCAGAAACCCGTCCCTGAACCCATGTCATGGACGAATGCAGCGAGAAAATTAGTTGCACTTGATGTAGATGCTATAGTCTCTTACGGCACCCCTGCCGCAATGGCAGCAATGAATGAGACATCCAAAATACCAGTTATATTTGCAGCTGTGTACGACCCTCAGGAGGCTGGTATCAGAGGAAAGAACGTAACAGGGATAAGCTCAAAAGTTCCAGTGGCAACTCTGCTTAAAAACCTAAAGAGTATTTCAAATTTTTCAAGGTTAGGCGTTGTATTCAGCAACATTGAGAAAGATTCCGTATTGCAAATAAATGAGGTTAAACAATTAGAAAATAATTTGCAATTTAAATCCTTTATATTTAATATTAAGAAACTGGGAGACTCTTCAAAGATAACAAACATCGATGCGCTTTTTTTAACTACAAGCTGTACTGTCATGCAGTGCGTCAATGACATAATTGATATAGCGCGCAAGGCGAAAATACCAACAGCTACAATATTAGGCGGTGAAGAAAACAGCGGGGTAATACTGACCATTGCAGCAAATCCTTACGAACAGGGCAGGGAGGCTGCGAAATTGGCAGCAAAGGTAATTAAGGGGACAAAACCATCGGATTTGCCAATAGAACAGTCTAAAAAAGTGGACGTAATTATAAATCTTAAAGAGGCTGCGGATATGGACTTGAAGGTGCCGTTTGACTTATTGACTTCAGCAACAAAAGTCATAAAATGAAATAAGATATGAACCTACAGAAAAAAGCAATTCTTATAGTTGCGGGCATATTATTTTTTATCATCGGCATAAATACCGCTGTTCTCACCATTGTAGCCTTTAATAAATATAAACTTGCAATTCTTTCTAAAACCACCGCAATCGGTGAAAGCATGCAGAGAGAACTAAGCAAAGTTTTGAATCTCGGGGTTCCTCTTGAATCGTTTGAAGGCTTAAACGAAAAACTTGCAGAACTTACATTAAGAGACAATGCAATGGGATATGCTATGGTTGTGAATACAACAGGTAACATATTATTTCACAATGATAAAAACAGCATAGGCAATGAGCTCAAAGATAAGGCCTCTTTGGAGGCTGTATCTTCTGACAAAATGCTCATACAAAAAACCGATTCTTTTTATGATCTATCATTCCCCCTGCTTAATGCAGAGGATAAAAGAGTCGGGACTCTTCGTATAGGACTTAAATTAAAGGTTATTAACACTCAACTATATGAACTTCTTTCATGGGCGCTTAAAATCTCTTTGTTATGTTTTCTCTTATCGCTTGTGCTGGTATATTTTTCCATATCTAAGTTCATAATACAGCCAATCATGACTATGGAGAGAGTCGCAGATAGAATTGCGTCAGGCGACCTGACATATGTAATCGAGGTGAAAAGTCAAGATGAGATTGCATCCCTTGGCAATGCAATAAACACCATGACAGTAAACCTTAAAGACGTCATCTCTAAGATAGGAAACATCTCAAACAGCGTTGCTAATGTCACTTCAAATATTGCCTCGGCATCAAAAAATCTTCTGGAAATTGCTGATGTGCAGAAAAAGGCTGTAGAAGAAACAGCCTCGGCTATAGAAGAGATGGATAATTCAATGTCAACGGTGTCAATGAGTGCAGAGAGCCTGTCTAAATCAGCCAGCGATACATCATCTTCAATATTTCAGATGACAACATCCATGGATACGATAGTTGAAAATACAAATAAATTCAGCGATACAACTGAAAGCACTACCTCATCCATTGAAGAGATGGTAATAAATATTAAAGAGATAGCAGAGAGTGTTGAAAAATTATCAGCAACATCATCAGAAATAGCATCTTCCATAGAAGAAGTGAACGATACCACCAAGAACATAGCTCAAAGTGCAAATGAATCCGTTATCCTTGCTGAAAGGGTCATGGCTAATGCGTCAGACAAAGGGATAAATGCAGCCAATGCAGCAATGGAAGGAATGGAAATCATAAAAAATAGCGTTGTCACCCTTTCCGAGGTTATAACCACGCTCGGCAAAAGGAGCACTGAAATCGGCAAGATACTCAATGTTATAGACAGTGTAGCTGAGCAGACCAATCTTCTCGCTCTAAACGCCGCTATACTCGCCGCCAAGGCAGGCGAACATGGAAGAGGCTTTGCTGTAGTGGCAAATGAGATAAAAGACCTTGCTGAAAGAACATCCAAATCAACAACTGAGATAGCATCGCTTATTAAGTCTGTGCAGGATGAGACAAAATTCAGTGTCAGGATGGCATCTGAAGGCGTTCAGACCGTACAAAGCGGGATAACGCTTGTAAAAGGTGTAAATGACGCTTTAAGGGAAATCCTTGACAGTTCAAAGGTATCTACTGAGATGGCAAGGGCCATCCAGAAAGCAACAGCAGAAGAAACGGTGATTATAAGGCATATAACGAATGCTGTTGAGGCCGTAACCCATCAAATAGAAAACATCTCGCGTGCAACAAAAGAACAGAGCAAAGGGAGCAACTTTATTATAGAAACAACGGCAAAGATGAATGAAATATCCTATCAGTTAAAAACATCCCTGGGCGAACAAAGGGACGGAAGCAGACAGATAGCGAGTGCAACAGAAAATGTAACAAACGAGGCTTCTCACATAGCGGCTTCTACTGGCAGACAAAAAGAAAAGAGCATGGACGTAGTGCACTCAATGGAAAGAATTCGCAACACAACGGGCAACCTGACAACCTCATCAAATGAGATGTATGAAGCAATCAATTCTTTAAAGGATGAAGCCTTAAATCTCCTCGCCGAGTTGAAGAAATTTAAAGTTTAAAATCGCTAAAAAGGGTTCAAGTCTACGACTCGTAGAGGATTCGAGGGTTCTCGATAATTTTTTCATTGCAAATTACAAAATTAACATTTAGCATTTCAAATCTACTTTAATATTTTTTGTCAATTCAAAATGATAATTGTTAAATGATAATTTTTACATGAATCATTGACCACTTGACCCCTTAAATCCTTTTATTTTTAAAAAAGCCAGCGCCTCTATATGAAATGTCTGGGGGAAAAAATCAATCATTCTTATAGACTCAATACTATATTTCTCAAGCAGTTTTTTTAAATCCCTGGCAAATGTCGAGGGGCTGCAGGATATATAGACAATTCTCTCGGGCGTTATTTTCAGCATCTTATTTACTGTTTCACTTGAAAGCCCCTGTCTTGGCGGGTCAAGTATTACAATATGGACATTGTCCATCATACGAAAATTTTCAGCGGGGGAATGGATAAATTTACAGTTTTTAATATTGTTAACCTTTAAATTTCTCCTGCCGTCTTCTATGGCATATGGATTTTCCTCAACAGCAATTACTTTATCAGCATCACCTGCAAGCGGCAGTGAAAAGTTACCCGCGCCTGAGTATAAATCTAATACTTTTTTGCCTTTAAGCGGCTGCAGATTTTCTTTGATGAAAGCAACAACAGCCTGATTGAGTTTCCAATTACTCTGGAAAAAGCTCTTTGGCGATACAGTATACTTTAAGTTTTCAAGATTCAGGGCTATATACGGTTTCCCGTATCTCAAAACCTTTTTATCTTTTATTCCAATAAATACACCTGAAAATCCTGAGTCCAGAAACATTTTGCCTAATTTATCCATGTCTGCTCTGGATTCGGCGCTATGTGCAGGGATTTCAAGCAGTGCGATGCACCTGTCTCCGCAGGATATGTGTATTTCCCCAACATCAAACTCTTTCAGCAGGGCTTTTGCTTTTTTAAGATATTCGCTTACCTCTCTTATCATAAGAGGGCAATTGTCTATTTCTATTACTTCTCTTGTCTTTTCTCTATAAAACCCAATCCTTCCATGAGAAATTTTAAACTGTCCTCGGAACCTGTAATTCCACTGGCTCTCACTCAAAATTGATTCTGAAAGGTCTATATCTATTTTTGCCAGTCTTTTTAAACAGTCCCTGAGGATATCTTCTTTTATCTGTACCTGCCTTTCATAGGAAATATATTGCAAGTGGCAGCCGCCGCATGTCCCGAAATACGGACATGCAGGCTTTATTCTGTCTGGAGAAGGCTTTATTATTCTTGTAACTGCTGCAATGCTGTAATCTTTTTTTTCTTTCTCTATATTTACTTCTATTGTCTCGCCTGGCAGCACAGAGCCTTTTATCATTATAACTTTCCCTTCATGCCTGCCGATACAACCCCCTCCATATACAGGGCGGTCAGCTTTTAGTATTAATTGAGATTTATTTTTCTTCATTTACCCAAATCATGTAAAAAGTGGATTGATAACCTTAAAACTCTGCCTGCAAATATAATTATATCGCCTGTACGACACATTATTCTATTATTTATAACCTACACAGGTTATGACCACAAAAATTTATATAAATTTCTTGACTTTTCTCTCTGCTATATTAAAATATTTTTACAGAAGAACTAAAAAATAAAATGGCGGACCTTGAAAAATTTTACGAAATGGCTATGGGCAGAGAACTCAGGGAAAGATAAAAAGACTGAGGACTGAACTGGCAAATAATAATAAAATGTAAGTAGGGTATAAATAAGAAAAACAAATCAAAAGAGGGCTGCAAACATTGCAGCCCTCTTTTGACAAAATCTTTATGATGTATATAATATACATTATAGGAGGATGATTTATGCCTACACTTAAAAGGACGCAAATGTATTTCCCTGAAGAAATCCTCAGGGAATTAAAAAGAAAAGCCAGTGAAGAAAAGACTACTATTGCTGATATCGTGAGAGGCGCGGTTTCAGAGATTCTTAAAAAAGAAAAGGCAAAAAACTGGACAGAAGATCCGCTGTGGAATATGGTTGGCGCCAGTAAATCAAAGGATAAAGACCTTTCTGTTCATCATGACAAATATCTCTACGGGAAAAAATAAATGAGGCTTTTTGTAGATACATCAGCATGGCTTGCACTTAATGATAAGAATGACCAGTACCATAATAAGGCAGCGGCAAAGAGCATAGAAATAAAGAAGCATAAGATTGAACTTATAACATCAGAATACATA
>Ga0214473_10011672_pt1 | contig 10321 bp, 8 predicted proteins | sample RVTome_7_FD_203509 | JGI IMG/M metagenome (GOLD analysis project Ga0214473, IMG submission 203509) | Soil microbial communities from uranium-contaminated site in the Upper Colorado River Basin, Wyoming, United States - RVT98D197 | ecosystem: Environmental > Terrestrial > Soil > Contaminated >... | reverse complement strand
CACGCACGCCTGCACCCTCCGTTTCGGATGAGTTCAGCTCTTCAACGATCCCATCCTTTACCGAAAGGCTTTCCTCGCGATGATTTACTATTCTGACATCTGCGTATTGTACCCCGCGTGAACGAGCCAGGTCGAGGGCACGCATGATTAGTTCTTTCAATTTAGCCTCCTTTTCGATAATTTTTTTAATGCAGGATTCAATATTGGGGCATTAATTTACGCTATATTCACCCTGCTGATGATCCTTCGATGATCCTGCATTCAGTCTAATATCACTTATATTCGGACAAAAGTTCGGACATTGACTCAAAAGTGGTTATTTTGAAAGGTCCTAACATTGAACTACCGTCAAATTGGAGATTGCCACTCCGCAAGAAGATCGCTTGCAGCTTCCCACCAAAAGCAGGTGGGATTCCGCAATGACAATGTTTTTTAACGATTGTCCGTTGTTTTGTCCGAAGGTCATATAATGTAGTTGCTTTTGTTGTAGGGAAGTCTCAACCGAAGCGTTCTTCCTTCCACACATCCGCTTCATTATGATAACCAGCCTGTTCCCAGAAACCAGGACGATCATGTGCCATCAACTCCAGCCCACGCAACCACTTGGCACCCTTCCAGAAATAAGGCGTCATGATGTCATCCCGACCGGGAATAAAGCCAACCACCCCACGTAAAGGAGCACCATGCTCGGGGGTGATCGGTTCCCCATTGAAATGCGTTGCCAGCAGGAAATTTTCCGCCAGGACGATCTCCAGGGGCAGGTTCACAGTAAAACCGTATTCAGCATGCTGAAGCACATACTTTGCAGACGGCTTTGGTTTGACCAATCCCTGGTCAATCAATACCCGCACAGATACGCCTTCCCAGGTGGTATCCAGCTTGCTCCACCGTGTCACGCAGTGGATGTCCATCTTCAGCGTGGTGCGGGGTAACTGGTTGAATTCGTTCCAGGTCCAGGATTTATCTTCTTCGACCTCACCCCAGATGCGAAAATCCCACGCGGCTGGGTTGAAGGCAGGGACCGGACCATAATGCAGCACAGGGAATTTTTGAGTCAGAGATTGTCCGGGTGGCAGGCGACCAGACTTCCTGCTCTGGTCTTCGACAGTTTTACGTTTAAAAATTCCATCAAACATAGGCACCTTGATTGATCGATCTAAATTGTCAAGTCTTCCCCAGGTTTGAGCACGTGGACCTGCACGCCAAGTTTCTGGACGCGCGCAGCCCATTTACCTGCATCCTGAGCGATCAGTTCCCAGGTGTTATAGTGGACCGGGATAACCTGCTTGGGCATGATCAGCTCAACGGCTTTATAGGCATCATCGGGACCCATCGTATAGTTGTCACCAATGGGTACGAAGGCCAGGTCGATACCTTCCTGACCAATCAGTTTCATATCACTGAATAAACCGGTATCGCCAACGATATAAATCTTCTTGCCATCCTTAGTCACAAGCAGGAAACCAGCTGGATTTCCTCCATTGGTACCATCCGGGAGACCCGAGCCATGCAAGGCAGGGGTCAGCTTGAGGTAACCAAATGGATATTCGTGCCCGCCTCCGATGTGTTGTCCATGCGTCTTTTGGACACCCTGATTTTCCATCCATCCGGCAATCTCAAAATTACCGATTACCATCGCCCCCGTGCGCTTGGCGATCGAAACAGCATCACCCACATGGTCAAAATGCCCGTGGGTGATAAGGATATAATCAGCCGATACACTCTCTGAAGTAGTGGAGGCCGCCGGATTTCCGGTGAAGTATGGATCCACCAATATCTTAGTCTCACCAATCAGCAACCCTAACGACGCATGACCATACCAGGTAATTTTTATGCTCATTGAAAACCTCCTTGTCAATCATGGGTATCGAGTGAAGAAATTGAATAACAACCGGATCATTACCTGAAATTTCGCCAAATCTATCCTCCCATCAGGGAAAGTGGATTTAAGTATACACCTTGTAGGTAAATGAAAGCTAAGAACATTTATCGATGGAATACGCATGCTATAATCGATTGACCATGCTCACCCTATCGGTCATTACGTATAATTTAAGCGTAAGCAGCAATGGGTATTTGATCCGTACACGCTTGGTGGGCATTCGTATATAGGATCAGGAGATGTGTATGGAATTATCTGAGCTTATTCAGCCGGGAATGACCCGCGAAGATAGTTTCCAGGTAACAATAGAAAACAGCGCCATCCATTTAGGTAGTGGCTCCTCGCGCGTCCTGGCGACTCCATGGATGATTGCCTTCATGGAACGGGTCTCCCACCGGCTATTGACATGTTGCCTGCCGGAGGGCTTTTCCAGTGTCGGCACACACCTGGATGTGCGCCATCTGGCACCCACACCCGTTGGGGCAGCGATTCGCGTCAGGGTCGAGGTGCTCTCATTGGATGGGAACCGGGTTTATTTTTCGATTGAAGCCTGGGATAATTTGGAGAAGATTGGCGAAGGCAAACACGAGCGGGTGGTGATCGAGGAAGCCCGTTTCTTACATAGAGTGGAAAAGAAGCTGGCCAGCCTGGTAGGATAAATTTTGTTTATTTACTATTCGGTTTATATCCGCTGGCGCGGCGGAGCAAGGTTGCGTAAACCCCCAGACCGATTCCGGCTGCTAAGAGTGCTCCTCCAACGATTCCCATAACCGGGCTTTTACGGGGTGATTCGGGGATGAGGGCGGTTTGAGCTTCCAGCTCTGAATTCGCCTGGGCACCAAACGCCAGGAGGGTCGTCTGGCCAGCTTCCAGCCTCAAAGTCTGGTTCAATGTCGTCGTCCGGTTATATCCTTCAGGGGCTGCCACACTGATCAAGTATTCCCCTTGTAGGATCTGATCGAAACAGGTGTAACCTCTTTCCTGGGGAGTCGGTTCCACAATCGTGGTGTCGTTCCCTCCCGAGGGGGTCTGCTCAGTCAGGGATACCGTCCCCAGCCGGTTGGTCACGCTTATCTCCCCTCCCGGGATGGAAGGCTCAGTTTCCTGACGCATCGAATCACCGTTCAAGTCGTTATACAGCAGGACGCACAAGATTCCCCAGCCTGGCGGAGATGTCGGAGAAGGGGTAACAACTGCTTGCGTGGGTATCGGACCAGCAGGGGGAGCTCCTCCGGAAGGACCGGCAAATCCAAGCAATAGCCTGTCTCCAGGGATAATGGTGTCGTTGACACCCAGGTCGTTTAATTCACGGATCGTATCAATTTTCACCCCAGTGATGGCAGAGATGCGCCAAAGGGTATCATTGGGTTGAACGATATAAATGATTTTTCCATCTGGTCCTGGAGTGGGGGTTGGAAATACCGTTAATTGAGCCTGTGGCGCTGCCAGTGTACGGTTACTTAATGATGAAACGAAGAGCAGAAATACTATAATGCAGGCAACCAGAAGAATGCGTCTATTCATAGCGGTTGAGAATTATACATGAAATGGCTTATTCCTGTTTAATCCCGTTACGACGTCCCTGTCATGCGGATAATATGGTATTGACTCGCTCAAGAAAGGAGAAGTTATAATTGCAGGATTGATTCATTATAAGCCAGATTAGATAGATATTTCTTCATACCAGGTTTTTTCATTCTCAGATGTCCTGAAGGAATACAAGATGTACACGATTGGAGTCGTTGCATTCACCGAACAAGTGTTAAAAGTGGTTACCGAGCTTGAGCTGGCACTCAACCTGGCAAACCATCCTGTTCATATCGAGCAGATGAGAGGAAAACCTCAATCCACCCAGCTCGTTGATTTCTACTATGAGGAAAATGCCATCCTGTTGTGGTTATGCCGGTGTTACGGAGATGAAGAACGGTGCCATGATGCTCTGGAATGCTTCGTTGACTCCAGGGTGGATATCATCATTACGATGACCCCGAAATCTCTCGAACAGGCACTTAATTTATTTAGTGATTCCGAAATCCCGATTATTTTCACCCACGTAGAAAGACACCAATTTAATGAGTTAATCTCTTCCAATACACAACCAAAGTGTGCCATCACTGGCGTATACGATAGTTGGGCGGATATGGTGGAAGAGCGTTTGGTTTTATTGACCGAAGTGGTACCACCTCCCAAAACAGTGCACACCTTTATTTACCCACACTCATCAACCGCCAAGAATGAATTGGATATGATGAGCACTGCCTGTGTCACGCTCGGGTTGGAGCTGATTCCCCACACCACCCGTACGCCTGAAGAAGTAAAGGAAGTCCTCGCCAGCTTACAAACTCGACCTGACCATGCAATTTTTCGCTTATCCGAACCCATGCTTGACTCCCTGACGGGTTTGATCGGGGCAATTGCGCATGAGCATTACATCCCATATATGGGCAAGTCATCCGATGAGCTGGAACGATGCGGTTCATTATTCGCCTTGGAGCCTGAAGGTATCGGCAAACAAGTCTGTTTTTTAGTGGATTCGATTTTGAACGTTGCTGATCCGGCAACCATCCCACCTGTGGAGCCGAAAACCAGAACACTTTCCGTAAATTTACAGGCTGCTCATAATTTGGGGTTAATTGTTTCACCCGCGGTGATAAAAGCAGCCCAGGTCATTATTCCAGCTAAAGAACGAAAATCTCTGGGTTCGCGCTTGCGAACTATCTTACTACCCGCTTCGCTCATCATCAGTGTCATTGCTTTAGCTGCCTCTTATTGGGGAGTATTGCCATTGTTCGGGTTGACTTTGTTCAGCACGGCAGCCTTAGCAATATCACTAAATATTTATCTAAATCGCAATATTATTCGCCCGTTAAATACACTCTCCCTCGCGGCAGAAAAAATTGGCGCGGGAGAGTTGAACACCCCTATCATTGAAGTGAAGGTGGAAGATGAAGTCAGTGCTTTGGCGCGTGCTCTCCGCCGAATGAAAAGCAACCTGTCCAACTCGTACATTGAACTTGAAGCGTTGACCCACGACCTTGAAATTCGAGTGGACGAGCTGACTGAAGCCAACCGGGCTTTGCGCCAAGCTCAACACGATCTCGAAATTGCGGGAAAGCGGATAATCGAGGCTGAGGATAACTCAAGGTTCGCTTTGACCACATTCATTCATGATGAAATCCTTGGACCATTGGACGAATTATCAGCACGATCACTCGAATTGAATGACGCACACATCCAACAACTGTCACTTGACCTTGAGTCGAGGTTGAGGCGCCTGCGATTCGACCTGTCAGTTCCCATCCTGCAAGACCTGGGTGTAGAACTGCGCCGGTTGATCCAGGAAACCTTACCCATGATATATCCGGATGCACACCTGGTGAAGATGGAACTGGACCTCGAGGCGCTAGACCAGGTACCAGTTATTGAGCCTGCGTCTGTTTTTCTACTCTACCGCTTTGTTCATGGCGCAGTGAGCAATGTGTATCGACATTCCAAAGCCGATAAGATTAAAGTAATTGCAGACTGCACTCATGACAAACTCTCGCTATGCGTTATAGATAATGGTGAGGGGTTTAATATGAACGATCTGGACCTTTTTATAAGGAATGGTCATTATTTCTTCCATGATATTCAAATTCGCTCCAGGCAACTCAAGGGAGAATTCAAGGTGGAGGCACACCAACAGGGTGGCACAGTCATGAAAGTGACGGTGCCAATCAAACTAGGAGCGAAGGGTTCTGCGCGTGAAGTTAATCGGTATCTGGGAAACAAATCCCCACAATTGCACTAGCCGAGACCTTGTTCTTGGGTAATAATGCCATCGCACCAGAGTTTATGGCTTCCTGCTGATAGGTCATGCTGGTGGAAGCACTTTGCATAATTACTTTGGTTAGGGGGAATTCTTTAAGGATCTGGCGGACAGTGCGAAAACCATCCATGTCAGGCAGATGGATATCCACTAAAACAATATCTGGTTTTTTTTGGGCTACTTGATTAATCCCGGTTTGTCCAGATTTTGCCACCGCAACGACCTGCAACCGGTGGTCCAGCTTCATATCGCGACTAAGGTGTGAGAGGTATTCCTCATTATCATCAATGATGACGATTTTTAATGGTTTTAACGGGGTTTGTGAGCTATAAAGTAGTTTTACTCCCTCTGCTAAAAGCACGCGCCTGGAAGGGTCACCCGGGTCTCCAATGATCTTGAATTTAAGGTAAAGATTGCTGATGATGTTTTCAACACGTCGGTTGGAAATCACCATCTGTCGCGCAATTTCAGTATTACCCGATCCGGTAGCAAGCAATAAAGCACATTCTTCCTCGCGATGGGTTAAAGGTTCAATTTCTGCCCATTGGTAATGCCAACGTAGAATATCTGGATCGATAAAATATCCACTCTGTAAGATTTGGTTATATACATTTTGGAGATATTGGCTGCTGGAGATATTCCTGGTCAGAATGTAGCCCTGCAAACCAGGCTGAGCCAAGTCTTTCCGTTCTCTGAATATATCCGCTGCCAGCACCATGCTTTTTTCGCGGGTATAGATAATGACTTTTAAATCTGGGTGGACGCGCCTAAGCTCTTTCCCTACCGTGGTACCGCGCTCTCCATGCAGGACAAGGTCGATTAACGCCAGGTTAGTCGGCTGATCGCGTATGATTTGTGAAGCTTCATCCCCATTGGTTGCCATTCCCACAACGCGCATTTTCCCGGTGGCTTCCACGATCTTGGCGATACCTTCGCGTTGCACCAGCTGGTCATCTAAAATCAATACTTGTATCAGGTTCAGGCTGTCATTCATCCGGATTTGTTTCTATCAAAAATACGTGGGTATGCACTATATGAGAGCAGGATTAAAAAAGATATATTCAATAAGATTCTACTATAACTTAGAGCAATCAAGCGCTCAGGAAGAGGAGCATTTTGTCACTTTCGAGCACTCCCTGACTAAACCATGTCAGGCGCGCATAAATATTTCCCGTCTATATTCGTGATAATTTCATATGGGGCATGTTGTATCACGCTGTCAGGTGGTCTTGGGGGCAGGATGTTTCGACTCGTCAGTCCTCGACCCCCTCCTGTATACTTACTCCCCTGAAGCACATCTTATTTGAGGGTTCACCTTGTTCAGGTTTGTGTGGTTCCTCAATAAAATACTCACTTTTTCGTGAATCAATCGATTTATATAAACTATTAATGGAGAAATTACAATGACTGCAAATACTGATGCGGCTCCCGTCAAAGCCGGTGCAAGCGCCGGATTATTCCTGCGCCGTTCTTCCGGATTAGTGCGTTCATTCACCTGGTTTGATGGATTTTTGTACGGAGTATATGCCGACTCAATCGTCGTGGCTGCAGCCCTGACCTATGCGGTGTGTTGGCCTTGGAATGATGCCAATATTCCTCTCGGCATTGTGCTGGTCTGTTTGTGCTTCTTACCTTGCTTTGCGGTTTATTCCATGTTGACTACTCTGATGCCGCGCGCAGGTGGCGATTACGTATGGCAATCGCGTGCCCTGGGTGGTATTTGGGGCTATATCCTGGTCTTCACCCCGTTGTTGTTCGGACCGTGGTTCTACATGGCTTCCAATGTAGCGCCGGGTGCCACCATGGTGTTCGCCCCAACATTAATTACCCTTGGTAAATTACTTAAAGTGGAATCACTGGTTGGGTTGGCTCAGAAACTGGTTACTCCCGTCGGCACCTGGTGGTTCTATGTGTTATACGTAACCTTTGCGGCAGTTGTGCTTGCGCTAGGGATGAAGTTCTACTCTCGGATCCAACGCTGGAGTTTCTATATCGGTATGATTGGAATTGTCACCTGGGCGATCATGCTCCTGGGTACCTCCGCCAGTGGATTCCAACAGTCCTTCAACGACTTCATGAACAATACCCTTGGGTGGGGTAATGGTCAGGCGTACCAGACCATCCTGGATATGGCAAAAGCCAATGGTTATAACGCCTTGCCACTATCCCAGACCACTTTCAAATCCAGCTTCCTGATCGGTCCAGCCCTGGCTTACACCTTCATGTATATTGCCTGGACAGGCACACTGGTGGGCGAGATTGGCGGAGTTAACCATTTCAAGAACTCAATGAAGATGTTCTGGGGTGGCAACTTATTCTCCATGGTCGTCTGCGCAGGTTTCATATGGCTGCTGATCTCACGCGTGAGCAATGAATTCTTCACCTCATCCAATAACCTGTGGATCACCGGCGCCACCGGGGATATGCCCGTCGCACCCTATTATGGGATCTTCCTGATCTCCCTGAGTAAAAGCCCTTGGGTATGGCTCTGGATTGTCCTCGGCCTTAATTGCTGGTTCTGGATCTGGCCAACCAACAACATGGTGGCTTCCACCCGTGTCATGTTCGCCATGTCCTACGACCGCATGCTCCCCGGTTTCGTCGCCCGGGTTTCCCGTCGCTGGGGCGCACCCATCGTGGCTATCTCCATCTGCTATGTGGGTTGTCTGATCATGGGTTGGTTATACTTCTTCACCGGCTTCTCCAAGCTCACATTAGACATGCCTCTGATGACGTCCATCGCCTTCGCTGCCAGTACCCTGGCAGGCACGTTGTTCCCCTACATGAAGTCAACCAAGCATATCTACGCTGACTCTCCCATCTCCAAGTATAAACTCTTCGGCATACCACTGATCACGATCGCGGGTGCCTTGGGGTTGGTGTACTTCGCCATTATGTTCTACCTGTACATATCTGACTCGCGCTACGGTACGAACAGCCCACTATCTGCCATGTATATTTTCGGCGCCATCCTCATCAGCGCAATCATATACTTCGCATACCGCTTCTACCGCTCGCGCCAGGGGATCAACACTGACCTGACCTATAAGGAAATCCCGACCGAGTGATCTCAGATACTGCCAGTGGATTTGTCGACGTAGAATAAAATAAGATAAAATTTAGGTTAGAAATTGGGAGGCTGCCTGCATAGGCAGCCTCCCGGATAATACCTGATTGTGGCGAAGGAGGATTAAGTGTTCTGGAAGAAAGAAAAATTAACCAAGCTATTTTTTGCCACGGATATACATGGGTCTGAGAAGTGCTGGTTAAAGCTGGTAAATTCAGGGGCTTTTTATGAGGTGGATACCATCATCCTGGGCGGTGATATGACCGGCAAAGGCATCCAGGCGATACTTGAGGAAACCCCGGGAGTGTGGAAAACCAATTTCCTGGGTGAAGAAATAGAGGTGAGCGATGAGGCGGGGCTTACCAAAGTGGAGTCCAAAGTCCGGAATGCCGGTTTTTATCCCCACCGCTTCACGCCGGAGGAGTTTAACCATTTCGCAGCCTCTGAAGAGGTCCAGGAAAGTGTATTTAAACTGGAGATGAATAGAGTCATCCAAGGGTGGCTGGAAATTGCTGAGAAAAAGCTCGCAGGTACCGGGCGACGGATCCTTGTAACGGCAGGCAACGACGACCCACTCTATATCAATGAGCTGTTCGGCCAATCCAGTGTTGTCACCATGGTCGAGCGTCAGGTGATCCAGCTGGACGAGAATCATGAGATGATTAACGAAGGGTATTCCAATCCCACCCCCTGGCACACCCATCGAGAAATGGATGAGGATAGCTTATATGCTGTGATCAAGCAACAAATTGACCAGCTTAAAGACATCCCGAATGCAATATTTAATCTGCATGTCCCGCCCTATAACACTAAATTAGACGAAGCACCTTTATTGGATGAACAACTCAGACCTGTGGATGGTGGGCGCACCTATGTTCCCGTGGGAAGCACCGCTGTGCGAAAAGCAATCGAAACGTACCAACCACTTTTAGGGCTGCACGGGCATGTACATGAAGCCAAAGGGTCGACGAATATCGGTAGGACGCTATGTATCAATCCTGGCAGCAATTATATCGAAGGTGCCTTGGCTGGTTATTTGATCAGCCTGGATAAGAAAAGTGTGCGGGCTTACCAACCTGTGCAGGGATAATGCATTAATCTGTACAATGAAACCTATAGGTTGATATAATGGGGGATTGAAATTTATTGCTGGAGACCTTCGTTATGGATGACAAAGAGTTTATCACCTACGCCGACAACATTGTGGCTGAAACGCAAAAGCAAGGGGGAATCGTCCGTTTACTTGGAGCAGTGGCATTTAGTATACATTGCCCATCCTATGGGCATTTTCAACAAGAAGCCAAACGCCATTTTACCGATTTGGATTTTGCAGCCTACTTTACTCACAATGCAGCCATTCGGAGAGCATTTCAAAAGTTAGGCTTTGAGGAAGATCGCGAAGTAGCTGTTGTATTTGCCCGCCAACGATTGATCTACAATATGCCGGGAACCGAGTTACACGTGGATATCTTCTTCGATAAGCTGGATTTCTGTCATCCCATCCCCTGGGTAGGGCGCCTGGAAGTGGATAGTCCCACCATCCCATTAGCCGAGCTTCTGCTGG